>Ga0224531_1000186_pt1 | contig 36482 bp, 27 predicted proteins | sample CBST100metaG_FD_179876 | JGI IMG/M metagenome (GOLD analysis project Ga0224531, IMG submission 179876) | Peat soil microbial communities from Stordalen Mire, Sweden - C.B.S.T100 | ecosystem: Environmental > Terrestrial > Soil > Wetlands > Peat | place: Sweden: Norrbotten County, Stordalen Mire...
ATCGTGGGTAAAATGATGCATCCCTACATCCGGCGACGGCAAAAGAAGGAAGAGGTCACCTATCCGCATCCTTCATTGGAGCCGGTGCTAAAGCGCACACTGGGCGTGCCGCTGTTCCAGGAGCAATTGCTGCGCATCGCCATGACCGTCGCAAACTTCACCGGCGCGGAGGCCGAAGAGCTGCGCCGAGCCGTGGGCATGCGCCGTTCGTGGGAGCGCATGAAGAATCTAGAAGGCAAGCTCCGCGCCGGAATGACCGTCAAAGGGATTGACGGGAAGACGCAAGACACCATCGTGCAGCACATCAGTTCATTCGCTTTGTACGGCTTTCCCGAAAGCCATGCGGCGAGCTTCGCCCTGATTGCCTATGCCTCGGCGTATTTCAAAGTGAAGTATCTTGCCGCCTTCACGTGCGCCATTCTCAACAATCAGCCGATAGGCTTCTATCCGCCCGCGGTGCTGGTCAAGGACGCTCAGAGGCACGGCCTGCGGGTGAAACCTATCGACGTGCAGGTGTCGGATTGGGGATGCACGGTAGAGCACGAGAGCGATGAGATGCTCTCACTGCGGCTGGGCCTTGGGTATGCGAAAGGTTTACGGAAGCAGACCGCGGATATGCTGACTGCTTCCCGCCGGAAGAACGGATCGTTTCGCTCGGCCGATGATCTCGCTCTCCGGGTTCCATCGTCGAACCGAAAGGAACTCACGCTCTTGGCTCGGATCGGCGCCCTCAATCAGATCGACGGGGTCGCTCATCGCCGCGATGCGCTGTGGCAGGTGGAATGGGCGGGCAAACCGGAAGGCCCTCTCCTCCGGCAACAGAGCGATTGGCTCAGTGAGGAGGGACGGAGCCTTCCGCTTCAACAAATGAATACTGAGGAACGCCTTGTTGCAGACTATTCCGGTACAAGCTTAACCGTAGGCCAACACCCGATGTACTATCGACGCCGCGAACTGCGATTGCAGGGGATTTTATCTGCGCGGGATCTGCGAGGGTGCCGCGACGGTTTGTTGGTCCGAGCGGCGGGTTGCGTAATCGCGCGGCAAAGGCCGGGTACAGCCAAAGGGTTCATCTTCATCTCGATGGAAGACGAAACCGGAATTGCGAATGTGATCGTCACGCCCGACCTCTATGAGCGCGATCGTCTGGTCGTAACGAGAAGCAGATTCCTCCTCGTTGAAGGGGCTTTGCAGAATCAAGACGGCGTCATTCATGTGAAGGCGCAACACATCGCACCGCTCAACGTCGCGAATTTAGATGTCCGATCTCACGATTTCCACTGAGGGACTCGACTCAGATTGTCTCAATTGCCGGTGAGTGTCCACCCGAATCCGCACTCCAAATCCCAGAGCACTGGCCGCCTCAAATCGGTATACCGAAGGTTCTTGCGCATCATCCGCCCTCGCGATTGTTGAAAGCTCCTGGCTCGCATTGAAGCCTCCCACCTCCGCCTATGCACCATGCATCCTGACATGTCACAGCCGAACTATTGCTCTCAGCAGCAATGCGGCTCCTCGCGCTCGATGAAACGAACAGTCAATAAAATCCGGCTTTCTGTTGCTTATCCGAAATCGGGATGAGAAAACATTTTTCGGAATACTGGTCAATCGAACAAGTTATGAGCTTTTGCGACAGAGCGAGTTGTAGCAGCAACCAACTGATGCAATTTCCGATAAGCAACTTATGGCAAGAATGCCTCGGATTTCCTGCTCGCGATCTCTAGTCTCCGCCCAGCGCACATTTGCGCTCAAGAAGGAGACTCTCCCATGCCGAAATTCACTGGTCGCAAACTGGCATTCGCTATGCTTCTCGTACTGTTGGCCGGTCCTGTAGACCGGGCATTCGCTTCAGGTACGGGCTCAACCTCAGCGTCGACCAATCCGCCATCCGTAACCTCAAACGGAATCACAGGGACCGATCCGGAGCCAACCAGTCCGGACATCGTGAGTTTGATTCTCACGTTGCTGAACCTGGCGTAAAATCCAAAACATGATGCCCCTTGGCGGCCGTCCGAATGGAGAGATTTAGATGCAATTGACTGGTCTCGATCTCTTGTTCTGGGCGGCCGGACTCGGGGCACATCTTATTCTTCTCTCCGTTCTCTTGATCCGCCGCCGCTTCAAGGTTTTCCCGATCTTCACGGCATTCATCATCGCAAATGTGGGAAGAACAGTTGCGCTTTACTTCGTCCGGCTTTTGGGAACCAGGGCCGGCTACTTCTACACGTTCTGGTCGCTCGGCATACTTGACACTGTGCTGCAGCTAGCGGTCGTCTACGAGATGTATTCGCTGACCTTCCGTCCTCTCGGAGTGTGGGCGCGTGATTTGCGAGGCACCTTCATTTGGCTGGTGACAGTGAGCATCGCGGTTGCCGCGGGACTCACCTGGCTTGCAGCCCCGCACGCTCGGTTGTGGATGCAGGTCGTTATCATCAAGGGCAGCTTCTTCTCGTCGGCCTGCATGAGCGAGCTCTTCGTTGGGATGATGGTTCTCGCGGTGAAGGCGGGACTGCCATGGAAGACTCATGTCGCGCGAATTTCGCAAGGGCTTGGCGTTTACTCCATCATCGATGTATTGATCGAGGCCGGACACAGTTACTTAGGCTTGGAGCGCGATAGCCCGGCTTACACCGCGCTTTCTCATTTCCGGATGACCGCGTATCTACTCTGCGTGGCGTTCTGGATTGTCATGCTCTGGCGGAACGCGCCGGACTCCAGGAGACTACCGGAAAATATGCGTGGACAACTGACCCAATTGCAGAATATGGTGAACTCCGATCTCGAGAAGATTCGTGCGAGGCAAAAATAGTGAGCATCCGGACCGCCTATTTCATTGTCGCCGTCGCAATCTTTGTATTGGCGCTCATTGTGATCGTGTTCTACTACTATCGCCTCTCTCAGAAGTCTTCCCAAAAGAATTGGGAGCGCCTTTTGAAGCGGTTGACCGCTGTGGACCGGAGTTCGATCGCGGAAGTCGCACTCGATATCATCGATGAATCTGGACAGCAGAGGAAGGATGAGGCCAGCGCGGTTCTTGAGCCATCCGAGATATGGAAGCTGGTAGGCGGCCTGAAAGGCCTTGAGGCGCTGGAGGCCAACTGCGCGGTGCTGGTTGACTTGGCGTTTTACGTCCAACAGTGGTATCCGGAGGCGCTCGCTGTTGCCGAGCAGTTGCGCCTCAGCGCCAGAGAAATCGAGTGGCATGTGGGAAGACTGAGGAGCGCTCAGCAAACAGGGAAACTCGAGAGCGCTTTCCAGATGTATGCCCAGCCCGCGGTTGCTACGTACTATCTGATGACGCGCCGCGTCCTCGCGCTTTACGAAGATGGAAACCTTGCGATGCTCGCAGATCTTCGCAATGCCCTCTGAGGAGGGGAATAGAATTCATGGAGCCCTCCGGCATAAGCGGTACGCGGTTCCAGCCAGGAGTCATTCGCATACGGCATCCATCCCGGTTATGCCGATTGGGCGGGTTCTTCGAGGCGAAGCAATACGACCGAGACGCGGCCAATCACCTCCACCTCTTTCCTGTATTTCCAGCGCTGGGCAGCCGCGTAAGACAAGGGATGCGGCGCCAGAGTCAGCCACTCCGCGTTTTTGTCGAGTTCGCACCACCCGCAGATATATCCGGCGCGGGTGAAGAGAAAATATACCGGCCGGTCGAATTCGTTCTTCCATTCCCTTCGGTGCGCGATAGCCCTCTTCTGGGTGTTGATCAGAACAATCGATCCTGGTCGAATCATTGGGTCCATCGTTTTGTCGCGCCGGCCGATGATGCCGCGCTGGTACGGGCTGGGGAGGTGTTCCTCTGGAGGAAGAAGCGTGGTCTCATCCGGCACGGGATCGATGGCGATACTGTCTGGAAGCCACGATCGCGCATGCTGTTCGAGCGGCCCTTTCGTCAAGAGAAGCGTTCTATTGGGACCGGAGATGTTCTTCGAATGAGGAGGTTTTCCGTTGGCGCGGGAGCATAGGGCAAGCAACTGGTCCGACGGAATGCTGTAGATGGCCGCAAGCACGACCAGCTTTGCGGCGGACAGCCGCCGGTTCTCCCGTTCAATTCTGTCCAGCCAGCTTGCGGAGATTTTGTACGCTGGACTGCCCCATTCCTGAGCGAGATCTTCGCTGCGTAGCTCCACCTCTCGCAACGTCAACCCCCACGTCAGCCGGATAGTCCGAAGTCTGGTGCCAATCTGCTCCATCGGAAGGCCCCTATTTGAAGTGGCTAACGTTCCATGATTCACAGGAAGGGTAATTCGATTCCGATCTTCGTCGGGCTCTGCTAACTTTCGTAACTCATTTCGGATTGTCGCCAAGCCCTGTCCAGGGAACTCGGCGTTGGCAATAAGTGCTCATGCCTCCTTTCTTTCTCAGTGGTCCCGATGCGCCAAGACAACATTTGGGCATATCCATCAAATGTCGGAGCCGACCATCCACTCAATGGAGGAGATCACGCTGGAGTTACTCATTCGCGATTGCAGTGCTTACGGAGTTATCAACCGAAAGTCCAACCTTTCGAAGTCATGTTGATCCGGTTCGACGGTGCGCATTCAGAGACTCCAGCTGTCCAACGGTTCATGCCAGACTGGTTGGTCGAAGAGTTTGTGCCCGCTGCGCTCTAGGCATCTATCGGCTATGTACCCGATGAGCGTCAGCACCGTGAGCAGCAAGATGCCGCAGACGGCATTGGCGGCCATCTCGCCGACGGAGAGCCGGGACGAGCGTAAGCTGGCGCCGCAGGACTCACAACGATCACTCCGAAGAACTGACCCGCTCCTCTCGGAATTCCGCATTTCTGTTGAGGTCAATTCGGTATTCTCGCTCGTCATCGTCATTCCCATCGTCCTCCTGCGTGTTCTGTTGCCCTACTCCGCCTTCCTTGATGGCCGCATAAGCCGCACGTTCCCTCTTGTCGCGGCGGACATCGAGAAGCTGCTCTCCGATCGTGTGCTTCGGCGAGTGAACGTACTGCAAGTACGCTTCAAAGAGAGACTGATTGCGAATGCCGCGCTTCAACAGATCAGACAGATGGTGCTTGTAGACATGTGCGAGCGCTTCGGCAGTGATCGAGTAGGATGGCCTTCTTCCCTCGTTGTTGATGGTCGCCTCAAGCCATCCCTGTTTGATCCAAAAAAGTACTTCGGACTTTCCGACATGCAGCGCTCTTGCGAGGCTATCGACTGAAAAGAGGTCGCAACGGATCTCCCGCACATAGAGGCGATTCCTCCGCAACATGGTGCGGACGGACTTGGGTGTGCGATTCAGCTTTCTCGCAATCTCCTCGACGGTCCGCTTCACGAGTTCTTCGCGTACCCACTCGATCTCCTCATCGGTCCAGCGCCGATGGTCCACGCTCCCTTTGATCCCGTGCTGAATCACGAAGCGCCAACACGCTTCGCGAGAGCGCCCGCTGTGACGCTGAAGCCGAAGGACCAACTGCTCAAGCTTGTTTCCAGAGAGGGCCTTGGCCTGAGCAGCAAGAGCCAAGGCCTCCGGACTCCAGCCGTGGGAGCGCTCGGAGGGTTGGGGAAGCTTTGCCATACACGCCTCGCGTTGGGATTGTTCTCAGGATCGGTTGGTTCGCGACCAATCCGGTCCAGAGTCTTGCCCTTGCCCAAGGCAGAAGAAAGAGGAATGCTTGTCTACCGCTTGTCTTTCCTGAGACACCCGTTGCGAAGGAGCACCAGATCTGACTCGCACAGGTCGGTACGATCTGGATTCGCGCTTGTGGATGCAAGCGGCGGATGTGGATGCGATTCTCGGGCTATCGAAGACAGTCCCGGAATGGCTTGAGACGAGTCTGGCATCGTTTGACCTCGCATCGCAAGAAAAACCAGTTCGCAGGATGCGACATTCTTTTCGAACCTAGCTGCGATCTCGCGTGTGCGTTCACTGACTGCGAGTTTTTCGCGGTGCGGCGACGGTTCTGAACTTCGGCCGACTGCAGCAGAACTGCTCTGGCGCATCTCGCACCAAAAGCGCAGCCGATTTACATTCCCTCCGCTGGATTGTTCTGGCGAACTCTTCCTGTCTGCTGCGTCTTGAATTGCCGGCACCCACTCCCAAGTCAGCCGATGTCACTCAACGCCGATCAGGAGAACTCACATGAGACTTCGCCGCAATGAGATTTGCCCGGTCCACCGTTCTCTATCCTGCTGCGGCCGGGAAGCGATTTCAAAAGCGAGAGCACCACGGCAGTTGGGCATTCGGAGAATCGAAGATGCCCAGCACACCAGAGGGTACCGAGAACTCCGCTCGAATGGGGAAATGCGAAAACTTCTCAACAAGAAAATCGTCTCCCAAGGCGGTAAATGCGGCATCTGCGGCGCAGAGTTCACGGATTACAGCGACATCGTTCCGGACCATATCAGCCCGCGGGGCATGGGAGGTGCATGGAGAGACGATCACCCTGACAATATTCAGGCTGCGCACTGGTGGTGCAACGGGGAAAAGGGATCGAGTCGACCTTAGTGCAATAGGCAACGGGTAAGTGCGCAGCCTAGTAATCAAGGTGGGAAACTGATGTTTTCGGCGACACGCAGCTCGCTGCTGGTTCAGTTTCGAACGGATCTGATTGAGCGTCGTTTTGCTTTGGCCTCAGCCGCCCATAACTCTTCCGCTTCGAAAATAAGTGTTCCAAGTTTGACGTTCAACAATGTCGCAAGGTCATGCATCGTTCGCATTGTCGCGCTCTTCGTTCCACGTTCCACATCTCCGATATAGCGCAAACTGTAGCCCGAGGCGACCGCAAGATCCATCTGCGACAAGCCATTCTTCTCCCGCCGAGCAAACAACACTTGGCCAAAAGCTTGCTCTAACGTTGAAGCACGATGCTTTCTGCTCTTCGCCACACGCCAATCTTTCCCGATTGGCAGTTTCCATGAAGGCACTATAGTGCCTTCACTTGAGCGGAGAGACAGCACGTCCAGGACTACTGAGCAACGCAGTTGGAAACTCGCTCCAGTGCGCTAGGCACCACGATAGTGGCTCAAGAAGTCGCGCGCTACGAGGTAGAGTTACGCAATCGCTTTGCTTGAACGATAAGACGTTCAAGAGGAATTTTATAAAATGTCGCGAAATCCTCAATCGTTCGCAGAGTAGGACTTTTCTCGCCGCGTTCTATCATTCCGACGGCTCGTTGGCTATAACCCGTAGCGGCCGAGACTTCAACCTGCTTGAATCCCCTACTCTCCCGCAACTTTCGGAGAACCTGGCCAAATGCCTCTTCAAGCGTGAAGGTCGCCGGTTTTGGACGAGTGGCCATGCATCAATCTTTAGGATTGACGCCACCGCATGAAGGCACTATAGTGCCTTCATGCGGTGGCACTATAGTGCTTACTGATTTTCTTTCGACCGAGTTCGCGAACCCAACTCTCAAGTTCTGCAGAAGGAATCATGAGTTCCGAAGCCGCCTATTTCCCCGATGCACTGGCGAGCAAGCCGGAAGCGCTCGGACTAGGCCTTTCTGCGTCTGAGATTCCCTCCGAACCCCTCGATGAAGCCCAAGTCCAAATCGACGTACCTGCGCGACCTGCCGCGCCCGTCATTGAGATTTCTGAAATCTCGGACGAATTGCTTTTGGAACAGGTTCAGGAGGGCGCCAAAGAGGCTCTCGGCGTTCTCTTTCGTCGCCATGCGCGTTCCGTCCGCAATGTAGCTTACCGTGTCCTGCGAAACGAAGCGGAAGCTGACGATCTGGTGCAGGAGGTTTTTCTCTTTATCTTCCGCAAAGCCGCCCTGTTCGATGTTGCCGGCGGCGCGGCGCGTTCCTGGATCTTCCAAGTTGCTTACCACCGTGCCTTCGACCGGCGCCGGTACCTTACCTCGCGCCATTTCTATTCGACCAAGGAACTGGATGACACGGCTTTCCGTCTGGCCGACCACAGGCGAGAGCCTCAGTTTCACGAGTTGTCCATCGAAGGCATTTTTGGCAAGGAGTTGACGGCGAGATTCAATGCCCGGCTCACGGCCGAGCAGCGGGAGACGATCCAGCTTTACTTCTTCGAGGGATATGCCCTCAAAGAGATCGCCGAACTGACCGGGCGATCCCTCGTTAACGTCAGGAATCATTACTATCGCGGGCTGGAACGGTTCCGGAAATACGTTTTGCCCGAAAAGATGCGGTCAAGGTGAGTGAAATAATACACAATGGCTCTAGCCCGGGAGCTTGGACGTTGACCCACGACCTTCATCAGGAGTTTCAGAAGCTTTGTGCGCTCTCGACGACAGGCGAGTTGACGGCGGAAGAATGGGCGCGGCTAAGCGAACACCTGGTTGGCTGCGACGCTTGCAGAGAGGCACAGCGGCAATATGAGCGCATGATCGCTGCGGCGATCCCGGCATTGGCGGCGGAGTCCGGAGCGGACGAAGACGTCGAGAACGCGCCCGGCTCATGGTCGATCGAAGAGGCTGAAAATACCCTCATGGAGTCGCTCCGCGGCGAGCCAGCCCCATCGCGCGGTCGTCCAATTTCTCCCTCCGTCGCTCCCCGACGGCTCCATGCGCGCCGTTATGCGGTGGCGGCCTTGATTCTGGCAGCCTGTGGCCTTGTCGGCTATCGAATAGGGATCCACCAAGGGCGCCGAACGGATGCCTCCGTGGCGCCGGCAGGCTCGCCAGCGCCGAGCACGCAGGCGCGCATTGCCCAATCCGCTGCCGCAGCTCTTCCATCTGAGGAAAAGAAACCTGCTCCGGAGGATGACCAGGCTGCGGCATTGCGAAGCCAAGCCCGCCTGAACCAGCAGGAGTTGACCAAGCTGAAAGATCAGCTCAGCCAAGTGGAAAGCGAACTGGCCGAGCGCAACGCGAACCTCGACCGGAGCGTCGAGGTTCGCTCTGAGTTAAGCCAACAGTTGGCTCAGGCCCAGGCCAATGCACAGAGCCTGGAGGCAAGACTCAGCATCATCGGCAATCAGTCCGCTCAAGACACTCTGCAATCGCTCGCACTCAAAACCCAGGTCAACGATCTGAAAGCGGAAATAGAAGAGAAAGACAAGCAGATCGCTGGGGAACGGGAGTTGCTCGACCGCGACCGCGATGTCCGGAATCTGATCGGCGCCCGCAACCTGTATATTGCCGAGATCTACGATGTCGGCCAGTCGGGCGATACACAGAAGCCCTTCGGGCGCGTGTTCTATACCAAGGACAAATCGCTCATCTTCTACGGGTACGATCTCGACCAACAACCGGGCGTCAAGAAGGCGGCGGCCTTTCAGGCCTGGGGCGGCCGCGGCGCCGACCGGCAACACGCCGTCAGCCTGGGTCTTCTCTATAAGGACGACGCAAGCCAGAAACGCTGGGTCCTGAAGTCGAACGACGCCAAGACCATTTCCCAGATTGACGCGGTCTTCGTCACGGTCGAGCCCGAGGGCGGGAGCGCGAAGCCAAGCGGCAAGCCGCTGCTGTTCACGTATCTCCGCCTCGACCCGAATCACCCGTAAGATTGCGGCCAGCTCCGATTCCCAGCATGGAGGTGCCATGAACTCGATACTTCTTGTGGACGACGAAACGGTGATCGGCACTGAATTTGCGCGCACCCTAGATGGTCTTGGATTCAAAGTCGAGGTGGCACCAACCGTTGAGTCGGGTTTCTCATTTGCTCGGGCGGTGCCCTTCGACGCCATCCTGGTCGAGTTCAACATCCGATCGGAGCGCCGCGTCCATCCGAGGACAGGGAACGGCCTTCAACTGGTTCGCCAACTTCGTGCCTTAGAGGTCTCCGCTCCGGTGCTTATGTTCACTGCGATGGAGGGTGAACGTTACGAAACGGCTTCCCTCGATGCCGGCGCCGATGACTTCATCCTGAAGACAACTTCGATTCCGAGCCTGGTTTCCCGTCTCCGCGCCCATATTCGCAGGCACGAACAGGGGTTGGCTAGGAGGACGGACCGGGAGAAAGTCTCAATGTGACCGTCCGTGGCCTACTCAGGCGAGAATTGAGCTGCCGGCCATCCGTCCAGGCTCGGGAGGTCGATTGCAGCTTGACACGAATAGTGCATTCGACTGTTACCGTAAACCCAGAATTCCGCACAAGCTGATCGGCGGAGCCCTGCCGACTTTTCGTTAGTGATCTAGCCAGAATATCGGGAGCCATCGTCCCCGGCCCCGAGCGCGAGGGACCGGGGACGCCATCGGCTGGATAATCTGCCCCTGAGATCGTGACCACCCGCCTGAAACTTATCCATTCCCTTGGACTTGCTATAGACGGAATGGGAACGGTTCTCGACAGAATCGGACTTCCATAGGCCGTAGCCCAGTCACAGGACCATTTCTTTTCCCAGAGTCGGAACTCTAAATTCGTAACCGGCCAACTTTGCTACAGCGAAGGTATTGTTATAGCGACTCGCCGCTTCGGTGTGATCTGGCCTCGCATTTAGCTTTTCCCACAACTTGGGCAGAGAGTCATTCTCCGTCCACAAATCTTCAAAAGCAGTTTCTAATATGATCGGAACAGGCTGCTTCTCTAGGAACCCTGTCGATTCCGCGCCACGGCACACCACGATGGCCTCAATTTCGCCGATCTTGTCCGCGTTGACGAGAAGTAGCGGCGCTCGGAGAACATCAGAATTTAGCCTGAATGCATCCCGCGCTTTTAAGGCTTGCGATGTACCCTCTTTGAGTTGATCGTCATTGGTGTTGGACTCGTCCCGTGTCTCAGGCGCAATGAGCCACTTGTGCTGAATGATGAGCACGAACCCCGATGACCTCTCATACACTACCAAGTCAGCATCGGTGACGCCCGCAATCACTACTCTCTGGGCTATCGCAAACTTAGGCGCAGGGAACAATTGAGACAGATGCCCTAGCGCAATACCTTCCTTTGCGGCCTTTATCGGTTGATAATATGCCCGCAGACGAGGGTGCCTAGTTATCACTTTCAGCAAATTGCGCTCGACATTGCTTACCGATACAAAGATAGAAGGCACACAAAGGCGATCTCCAGAGACTCCAAAAAACGGTTGGATTGGAGGAGTTGCTCCAGCCGTGGCCACGTCGAACGTGAACCACCAGAGCAATTCCGATGCGGTGGTCACGCTGATTCCGCCAATCTCCGCAATCAAGTCGGCCCATTCGTTCCGGGGGCGAAGATTCACTAGACTTCCCCTCGGAAGGCGCGTGATTCGATGAGCGAGATCGTGTATGTTCACTATCGTTATTAACGCGCTCCAGAACTTTCTAAAATCGCCAAACGTGATGGTGCCGCCGATGGCGAGAGTCTCAGGAAACTCCCAGCGCCTTGCAAGGACAAGAGCGTTCGACCATCTTCGCGCTATCGCCAGCAACGCAGGACTGAGGGGGTAGGTAATTTCATCGGTGCTCACGGAAAGAATCGAACCTTGTAGCGTGACCGCTGCTGCGCGCGAAATTTCCCCTATCTCCGCTAACAATGGAGGAGTCGCGGTCTCATCTCTGTTTGCGACAAGTTCTCTGCTTCGGAGCAAAGTGTCGGAGCTGCTCTCCTGCGAAGACGCATAGTCGAATACGATCTGTTGGGATAAAGTGTCAAAGCGAACCGCAAACTGTTCTCGTTCGGCCCATTCGTAGCACATCGCAATCTGGTCGTACAAATAGGCATAGCTTAATAGCTCATGCGCTTCCTGATAAATGGCGGGGTTCAAACGCAGCGGTACATCTGGAGCAGGCGCGCATTTTCTGTATATAGCAGGAATCGCCTTATTGCTCGCTTCAAGCGCCTGCCGTCCCAAGTAAAAAATTAGGTCGGGATTTGTCAAGTTGGCCCCAGTCAAATCTATGACTGCGCAACAGTGGTACAGTGCCAACTCCCTCGGTCGAGCAAAGATGGACAGTTCCTCGAAGCGGCGAGCAATCTCGTGGCGCGCAGTGATCGGAATCTCGGAAGTATCCGTCATGAGGAATGAGAGCGGGTGATCGCTCGTTTCTACTGCTAGTGTAGATCGTTTCTGGTTCGCTGGCGTGCCCGCAAGCCATCCAACACCACCCCGCATCACGCCAAACGAGTCGAGAACCGCCCGCTACCCGGCGCGGCTCCCCGGCCGGTGGCCCCGGTCCCTCGCAGTTGATGGGGACCGGGGAGACGCGAACGCTCAGTTGAAAAGTTATTACTCCCCGAACTCGTCTCGATCTCTATCCCGCCTCCTTCACGAGCTACTTGGCACGCAGATCGAAAATCACTCCATCAAGATCATTGACACAGTTGAGCGGCGGCATCCGTTTACCGGATGAACCATCATCCGTTTCACATCCATACCCTCGAGGAGCCCTCGCTTGAAGTGTCTTAGTGCCTTTCCCCTGCTGCTACTGATCTTCTGCGGAGTGACATTGGCTCTTGCGCAATCTACTGATGCAACCATCAGCGGCGTTGTCGTTGACCCCGCTGGCAAGGTCATCCCCGACGCCGCAATCGAGATTGTGAATGATGCGACCGGTGTGCATTATTCGAGTGAGACTAACGGGGCCGGGATCTATGCGGTCACCATTCTCCCGCCGGGCCAGTACCGAATTCAGGTTTCGAAAATCGGATTCAAGACTCTGATCAAACCGGACGTCATTCTGAACGTGCAGAGCGCGGTGGCGCTCAACTTCACGTTGCCTATCGGCGCAACGTCGGAAAGTATTACAGTCGAAGCCGGCTCGCCTGCGATCAACACAACCGACGGATCGGTCAGCACCGTGATCGACGAAAAATTCGTCGAGAATATCCCGCTCAATGGCAGGAGCTTTCAGGATCTCATTTTACTGACGCCCGGAATCGTCACCAATACCCCTCAACAAACATCTGGTCTGGGAGGGTCCGGAGAATTCAGTGTCAACGGGCAGCGCACCGAATCGAACTCCTACACGGTGGACGGAGTCAGCGCCAACACTGGCGCGGCATTTTTTGTTACCGGCGGCGCGCCGAGCGGCTCACTCCCGGCGTCGACGGCGCTGGGCACAACCCAGGCTTTGGTCTCCGTGGATGCGCTGCAGGAATTCAGGGTCGAGAGTTCTACCTATTCCGCCGAGTATGGGCGCAATCCAGGTGGCCAATTCGCGATGGTCACACGTTCCGGCACAAACGACTGGCACGGTTCGGTATTTGACTACTTCCGTAATGACGCGCTCGACGCGAATAGCTGGTTCAACGACAATACGGTTCCGATCACTCCGAAGAGCGCCGAACGCCAAAACGACTTTGGAGGAACATTTGGCGGCCCAGCTTCGATTCCTCGAATTTACAACGGGAAGAACAAGACATTCTTCTTCTTTTCCTACGAAGGGCTCCGGCTGGTTCAGCCACAGGATGTGACCATTAACGCCGTACCAGATCTAACCCTGCGCCAGTCTGCTCCTGCGCCGCTCGACCAGGTCCTCAACGCGTTCCCGCTGCCCACGCCGAATACCCCGAGTCTCGGAGGCGGGCTGGCCGAGTATGTCGGAGGCTGGTCAACGCCGAGTCAACTCGACTCGGTCAGCCTGCGGCTCGATCACGCGATCGGAGATCATACGCGGATTTTCTTTCGTTACAGCCAGACACCGTCCAAGAGCGTGAGCAGGGGCAACTCGCAATTGAATGGCACGGGGTATGAAAGCCCGTCGGTGGTCACTGCCTCTTCCTATGAGCCGCGCACATTTACGCTCGGGGTTACCAGCGAGCTTCCGGGACGGCTAAGCAATGACCTGCGGGCAAATCTAACCACAAACGTGAACCACAGCCTTGTGACGACAGACAGCTTTGGCGGCGCGACACCAGTGGATCTGGCACAACTGCAAGGAGTCGGCACACAGCCCGCATATACCGTGGACGTTTCTCTATATAGCGGCTCCTATGCACTCGGCATTTTGGAGGGAGGGGAAATCGGTTCTCAACGGCAATGGGCAGTTGTCGACACACTTGGAGCACTGCGAGGCAATCATAACTTCAAGTTCGGTATCGATTGGCGCAGGCTTACGCCTACTGTGAATCCAGGCAGCCCCTATGTCTCTTACCTCTATTTCAGCGATGCTTCGGTGGTCGCCAACAGCGTTGGCTACGGGTTCGCCGAATCGTCCACTGCGTTCTACCCCGTCTACACGAACTTTTCCGCGTTCATTCAGGATGAGTGGCATGCGAGGCCGCATCTGAATGTGTCCCTGGGGCTTCGTTGGGAGATAAACCCGGCCCCGGGAGCTGCTCGCGGGCTGATGCCGTATACCGTCTCAGGATTGGAGGACCTTTCGACGCTGGCCTTAGCCCCGCAGGGAACACCCCTTTGGAACACCGCCTGGTACAACCTGGCGCCTCGCCTTGGCTTCGCCTACATTGCAAATCCAGAGGCTGGGCATGAGCTTGTTCTGCGCGGGGGTGGCGGAGTCTTCTTCGATACCGGCCAACAGACCGGCTCCTACGGATTCGACGGCCCCGGATTTGCGGCATACAACTTCTTCGGCACTGAAAATGGAACGGCTGCCGGGTTTCCTGTCGCCCCATCGGAGGTCAATCCGCCCATTGTGAATCCACCGGTAGCTCCGTACAACTCTCCGATCTATGCGAATCCTTCTCATCTCGAGCTCCCCTACACATTTCAATGGAACGCGAGCCTGGAGCAGGAGTTTGGAAAAACGCAATCCTTCACTATTTCCTATGTCGGCGCCAATGCCAGAAAGCTGCTCGAGGAGGCCGACATCGGCTCGCCTCCGCTCAACCCGCAGTTGGGAACCAATCTCTATCTGTTCAAGAACGGATTGACATCGAGTTACCACGCACTGCAGGCTAAGGTCCAGCGTCAGATCAGCCAAGGCCTTCAAGTGCTGGCCTCCTATACATGGTCACATGCTCTGGACTTCGGTTCCTACAATACAGCTTTCCCTTATGAGCGTGGGAACTCGGATCAGGACGTACGTCAGAATCTGACCGCAGCTGCCTCCTATGATCTTCCTGCGATCGGGAGGTCAACCCTCTCCTCCGCCCTCCTTCACCAGTGGGGCGTCGATGGTCGATTCACCGCAAGAACTGGATTCCCCGTGACCCTCGATGGGTATGGTGTGACTGACCCTCGAACCGGCGAGTTCTACTGGGGCGGCCTCAACGTTGTGCCTCAAACTCCGTTGTATGTCTACAGCCCTCAATTTCCGGGTGGCAGAAGCATCAACCCGGCCGCCTTTTCGCTCCCTCCAACCAATCAATACGGGAATGCGCCCAGAAACTTCGTCAGAGGATTTGGGGCGGAACAGATAGACTTCGCACTTCGGCGCCAATTCAACATTCTTGACAAATTGCACGGTCAGTTTCGCGCCGAGGGATTCAACCTCCTGAATCACCCCAACTTCGGGACGATCAACCCCTACTACGGAAACTCGCAGTTTGGTCAGGCAACGGCGACTTTGGCGCAAAGTCTGGGCGTGTTGAGCCCGCTCTATCAAATGGGTGGTCCGCGCTCCGTTCAACTCGCGCTCAGGCTTACATTCTGATTTGGATCTGGGAGAGGCTGGGTGCTGCAATGGCGACATGCGCCAAGACTATCTTGTGGGTGGCGGTGTTCTTTATCGCGGCACGGACCACTGTTTCCTTTGGCAAGACGCGCGAAGTCACGTCTCTCGATTGCGTCCAGGTTCGCTATATCGAAGATGTGTGGATAAACCCTCAGGGCACAGCCGTAGCGTATCTGGTCAAGGTGCCGAACGTCGATCGCAATCGAAATGACTACCAACTCTATGTCAGAGAACTCAATGCGTCTGCACCCACGGCGGATCGGCTGGTCCTCGCAGGTGAAGGAATCTCCGATGTTACCTGGTTGAGCGATGGAAACCGTATGGCGATGCTGATTTCGATCCATGGTGTCAAAACCATCGCCTTCGCTGCGGTTGATTCGGACAAACAGGAGATCGTGACCGAACCGAGGCCGATCAAGTCATATAGCGTGGACGCCAGCGGCGACACTGTGGTGTATGAAGTCGCCGACAATGCTCTAGGGGTCAATGCACCGGACGAACAGGTTCAGGATCGTATTGCGGCGGGCTATCGAGTAGTGGCGGAAGAGAATCGAGCTACGGATTTGGCGACTTCTTCCCTGTATGTCCGCCGCAGGGCGGAAAGAGGGGAATGGAGCCAGCCAACGCCAATTGCGATTCAAGATCCTTTCGATCGCAAGACCGGGACGCACTTTCCGCTCCTGAGCTTCCTGAACCTCGCGCCCAACGGCAAACGACTGCTGTTCAGCTATGGAATCGCCAATATCCCCGCCGATTGGAAGAAGAGCCCCTACGTCCGGAACTGCATCGAGGAGGGCAATCCCGCCCTGCCAGTCTTGGTTCTCTATGATTTTGAAAAAGACACGACCGGCCTCGCATTCAAGACCGTCTGGCCAGACAGCAAAGCCGTTTGGTCACATGACAGCAGGTCGTTCCTTGTGAATGCCCATTCCCCAGTGGGAAGCATCTGGGAGCAGGAGGACATTCGGGCCCGTCGAATCGCCAATCCCGATGCGAATATGTTCTGGGTGGATGCGGATACGGGCAGAGTAGAGGAAGTCTACAGGCACGTTCCATCGCATCACGAAAGAGCCCTCTTTTGGAGGGATGATGGGGATATCATCCTGCACGGGAGCGGCGACTCGGTCCTACGCCTGCATCGAGACGGCAGTTCCTGGCGCGAAGTCGAACGTATTGTCATTCCTGGCAGTGACCTGGACCGATTCTCTTCGCTTGCATCCGCAGGCAAGACAGTCGTCGGGGTGCGTGAGACGGTCACGATTCCCGAGGAATTGTTCATCTACGAGCCTGGGATGGGCAGCATACGCATTCTGACCGACCTGAATCCCCAACTGAAGAGCGTTAGATTTGCGCCGGTAGAGACAATCCACTGGCCAACCTCGTCGGGCCTCGATATCAGCGGACTGCTCTTCACGCCTCCGGATTACGCACCCGGAAAGCGCTATCCCCTGGTGATCCAGACCAAGGGGGATGCGGGATGGTTTACGTGCGATTCGGGACAAAACCATGATCCCGCCTTCGCTCCGCAACCAATCGCCAGCGCCGGCATGATGTATCTGATCAGGACTGTCAAGGAAGGTTTCAATTACGAGGACGAGATCTCCAAGCAGCCGAAGGGCTATCCGGGACAGATCGGCGAGGCGGTCCAGGCGATGGACATCTGGGATAGCGCGGTCAAGGCACTCAGCAAGCGAGGGATGATCGATCCAGGTAAGGTCGGGATCATCGGATTCAGCCGGACCGGATGGCATGTGGAATACATCTTGGCCCACTCTCCTTTCCACTATGCAGCTGCGACGGTTGCCGATAATGTGCAGTACAGTCTGAGCGAATATTGGCTGCACCCGAACTTCGAAGCTGCCGGCGAGGCTATGTTCGACGGGCCTCCGTACGGCAACACACTGGACAATTGGGAGAAGTACTCGATCAGCTTCAATCTCGAAAAGGTGCATACGCCGATCTTGTTGGAGGAGATGGGATATGGAGCGAAGGACGACGTTCCCGGATCGACACCGGACGGATTGTCGCATACCGCTGAGATCCTGAATGGACTGACCAGGCTTGGCCGGCCAGTCGAGCTTTACTACTACCCCAATGAAGACCACCAGCCAGACCACCCGAAAGCCCGGCTTGGGAGCCTGGAGCGAAATGTCGATTGGTACAGATTCTGGCTGCAAGACTATGAGGATCCCGCCCCGCAGAAGGCAGAACAATACGCACGTTGGCGGAGGCTGAAGAGCCTGCACATTCAGGATCTCAAGACAGTAGGTGAATCTACCTCGGGTCAAGAGCCGTCGAAGTAGGTTGCGTGCCGGTTCTCTTCTCTTCAGAATCGGGGAACGGATCGCCGGCAATTCCGCTTTGAGGTTTGCGGCGTTAGAGTCCGATGCGGGTATGGCGGGAAGTCAAGGCATTGACATCCCGCCAGTCAAACTAGCTCCGAAGTTCACACATCGCATCAGCACGATGTCTGTCTCCGCTTACTCGTCGGCTTCGTACGCGCCCGTGGTGGACATTTGGATCAGCTTGTTCACGTTGTCGGGACGGTGACCAGCCTTCGAGCCACCGTGCGCCGTTGCTCCCGTTCCGTTTTGAATGGCGCAGGTTGCGTTCACCGTTGCCAGGACATTGGGTGTTGTGTATCGCATGATTGTGTTCCTCTCTTTGTTGCGAATTTCCGTGTACGCAACGCTAGCTCGCGGCGTCACTTGCACGGAGCTTGTTTGCCCGGGATGCTGCGGGCAGAATATTGTCGCGATCCTTGCCGTAAAGAGCGTTGCGGGCGCTCACATTCGACGCTTTGAGGCTTCTTAGCCAGAGCTCCAGGCCGATCGCTCTCGTCAAGGGTGCGATCCACTTCAGGTTCCCGGCCAACTCGCCGCGAAATGCTTGGAGGAAGCGAGGCCTGTCGATGAAACCATAGTCGGCGCTCAGTGGATGTGAGAAAAGCTCCTCAATTCTTTGCTGTGCGTTTCGGAGATTGGTAAGTGGACCATGGGACACAAAAGCCTTGCGTTTGCGTTCGAGAATCTCTACCGGGACAATCTCCCTGAGTGCACGCCGCATTAAAAAGCGCCTTCGGCCCGGCCGGACGAGTTGCTCGCGCGGAACTCGGTGAAGGAACTCAACCAGATCGCGATCGAGATAGGGATACCGGTATTCGTAGTTGCCGGCGAGCGGTGGGGTCAGATGAGGAAGCGTTTCGAGCAGAGCCCACCACACTCTTCCATTGTTGATGGCGCTTGGAGTCCGGGCGAGGATGGTATGCAGCGTCTCCCCAGGAACACGGGAACAGAGACATAGCTGCCCCAATTCGGTACTCAACCATGGAGGAATAGCGCTTCGGTCCGGCACTGGCGCTCGATAGAGATCGAACGTAAATGCCACGGTACCGAGAAGTGTGTGAATCAGAGGCTCGCGACTCACCATGCACCATTCGGCCGCAGCTGAGATAAGCTTGAAGAGTTTCCCTTCCCGAAGGTGGTCCACAAGTTGCGGCATGGGCGCTGGTACCCCGCCCAACAGTTCATCTCCTCCGATTCCGGAAACGATGACCCGGTATCGCCCTGCCCCAACCATCTGCTCGAATTGATCTGTAGTATCGAGTGAAGTCCGGTCTAATCCTGGATAGGGATAAACGCGATCCGGCAGCACCAGAGGCTCATAGCTCGGAACTCGCGAGGACCAATCGATATGGATTCCTCTCTTGTTCCGCCAGCTCTCCACGGCAGTGAAATATGGGCGCTCATTCCAATCGGGTTCCGTGTCGTCAAAGTACGAGACGGTATCGAGGAGGTTTGTCCCGCCGATGCGGTCTTTGACGATCTGGTCCGCCATACAGACGATCGAACAGGAATCCATGCCGCCACTGAGTTCGGCCAGAACGGGCGCTCCCGGTCCAATCCGTCTCTGAACGGCCTGCCGAAATAGGTGAAGGAAATGTTCATCATATTCCCCATCCGAGCCGTAAACGATCTTCGTGTCGGCGATCCAGCGCCAATAGGGGGAGAGTTTGAGCCTGCCTTCGCGAACGACAACATAATGTGCCGGTGGAACAGCACGAATGCCCTTGTAGGGGGTCAGATCGCGGATCTCCTGGCCCGAAAGAAAGCGCGCAATGTATTCCGGGTCGAGGTCCGGGAAATTGTCGTCCACGAAGAATGTCTCAAGACAGGTCGACCACCTGACGCCGCCGTCGTCGTTGCGATAATAGAGGCTTCTCATTCCCGCATGATCGCGGGCCAGGTAAAGAGTGCGGTCGCTGGCCGACCACAGTGCCAAAGCCCAATCTCCCACCAGCCGAGAGAAGCACTCTTCTCCCCATCGAGCAAACGCATTAAGTATCAGGATTGAGTCGGCAGGACGAACTCCGATGAGTCCATCTCCGGCTGCAAGTTCCTCGTGGTTGTCCAATCTGCCATCGAACACAAGAATGTTTCCAACCGCATCGACGGCCGGTTGCGTCCCAATGAGCGAGCGCTCATGCGTATGAAACGCCTGGAAGCCCATTCCAATCCGTCCCCGGGTGTGCAAAGCTGTTCCATCCAATCCGTATCGTGCAGTCGCTGCCGCCAGTCGGGATAGGGTTTCCCCGTCAACGGTCGCGCCTTGCGGGAGACAATCTCCGAAGATGACGCTCATGAGACCTCCTAACAACCAAGACCAGCTTCAGCAGCGTTCCATCTCGCGGTAGAGTTCAGGCATGTAAGGTTTGTCGTTGATCACCCGCCGGTTCAATTCAACCCAGGCGTGAGATCTGAAGGGGATGATCTGAACGCCAATCACGAGTTCTGCGGGGAATCCGTGCAGGCGAAGAAGCATGGCGGTTGCCGCGGAGCGCTGCAGGCAGAGAACCCTCTTGAAATACAGCACGCACGCAACATCCACTGCGCGGCATATCTGTTCCGTTGCAAACCGGGAATGGTTGTGGTTTCGTGATTGCGATCGATTCAGGCTGTCCTTCAGGGCCGGCAGCCCGCGCAGACGCATAAGCCATTCGGTGTATAGGAGGTACCTGAGAGCTTCAACGGCGAGTCGTGTCATCCTGGGCCTCCTGGGGGAATGGAACTCCGAGTTCATGGCACAAAAATGCGATCCGGCGAGTTAGGCCATCGACGCGGACCGAGAGGGGCATCGTCGGAGAATGACCGCGCTCGGCACTGTGGTCGATCAGGATCGCGTGTTTCTGGGCCGAACGATCCTGAAGGCGAGCCGCCATCTTTCGTGCGTGTGCGGGATTGCATCGGGTGTCTTTGTCGCCACATACAAACAGAACTGCTGGGTAGTTGGTCTCCTTGCGGACACGGTGATATGGCGAATAGGCAAGAAGGGCTCGAAAGTCATCGGCGTCGTCTGCAGTTCCATATTCAGAAGCCCATACGCTCGCACCGTCGAAAAGGTGATAGCGCACCATATCGAGAAGGGGCGCAATACAGAGTGCCGCACGAAACAGATCGGGCCGCTGGGTGATGGCCGCGCCGACCAGAAGTCCGGAGTTGGATCCTCCGAAGATGGCGAGTTTCCCTGGATTGGTATAGCCTCTCTCGCAGAGCCAGTCCCCCGCCGCGATGAAATCGTCAAAGGCTACCTGCCGGCGCCGACTGCGTGCCGCCTCATGCCATTCCTTGCCGCGTTCCCCGCCGCCACGAATCTGGGGAACAGCGAATAAGAATCCGAGTTCCAGCAGAATGGAGACGAAGGCCGAGAATTGCGGGGTCAGCATGATGCCGAAGCCCCCGTACGCGGTCATGATCGTCGGTGCCCCTCTCGGAATTGCGTTATCCACGGAACCAACCAGCGTCATCGCAATCTCGGTGCCATCCTTCGACAAGTAGGACAGCTCGCGCGCAGCGAACGGGATGGCCGGAACCGGGGCTTGGCGTTGGCTCCAAACGACGATTTCGCCGGTTTCTGGGCGATAACGAAGTAGCGTTGGTGGCCGAGTGAAGGATTCGCAGTGAAGGAAAAGCTCGTCGGCCTCGCTTGTGTACGTGGGAACCAGGCCCCAGGTGCATCCTTCCTCCAGAGGCAGCGTTCCGCGATCATCTCCGTTGAGCGACCAGATACGCACAAAGGTTTCGCCGCCCGTAACGTAGCTCAAATACAAGCAGTCGCCCACGATGACGCATTGTTTCGCCCGGAGATGCCACTCTGGGACGATCACGCGCAATGGCCGGCCGCTCATCGGGTCCAGTTCAACGATCTCTCCGTTCGGCGCTTCGCCGAACCGAAATGCAAACAATCTTTCGCGATGGAAGAAAGGGCTAAAGGGAGTGGGTTCGTTCTGGCAAACACGCTTCCAGATGTGGTGCCGGCCTTGCCTGGCAACGTAGAAATCGACAACTGGGACTCCGGCCTGTTCATGGCAATATATCGCCCCGAGCATCTCCCCCTCACAGTTCAGCACCAGCTTGCTCAATCCGACACGAGGCAGAGTGAGCAGCGAAACATCATCCTCAGCCTGGCTCCCGAGGCGATGAAACAGTACGACGTGATCCTTGTCATGAGCATCAGGGTCATTCGCTGATTCATGGCAGTAATAGAATCCGTCATGTGCGCTGCGGAATTGAAATCCCCTTGCGAGGCCCCGCTCCAGATGGTCCGAAAGCACCATTCCGGTCTCGACGTCTACTATGTGGATTGCCTTGGTATGTTCGCCTCCTTGTTTGATCTCGAAGGCAAGCTGTGTTCCGTCGGCAGAAACGGAATGGATACCAACTGCTGTGTAAGAATTCAGGCGAGAGGAGTTGACCAGAACTCTTTCGGAGCCGAATGCCTCATCCATGACGAAAATAGACGGCTGCTGTTCCGCGATGCCGCGCTTGCGGTAGTAATAATGGCCTTGAACGTTTCCGACCTGATCGATCGTTTCAACATCCACGAACTCCACCACACGTTGTCTCAGGTTCTGTAAAGAACCGAGTTGCAGAAGGTAGCCCTCAAGACGCATGCGTTGCTGCGCAATCCACTCTTCCGTCTCCTTCGCGTTGCGGTCCTCCAGCCACCGATAGGGATCGGCAACCGGGATGCCGTGAATCGTCTCCGTTGTGCGTCGGTTGGCTTCTATTTGAACTGGCATAGTGCCTCTCTCAGCTCTGCGCTGTTTGCAATCCGGTCCATGTGCCGGGCCAGGCTGCGCGAGTAACTCAGAAAAGCTGGCTGAGTCCGGCGGGAGGGTTCCAACCAGTCCCCGCGTCCGTGGAGATAGGACAGCACGGATAGCAGCGGGGCAAGTTGCAGTGCTCGTTCAACCTGGTGCTCCGTCAGGTTTTCGACCCAGACAGATCGGTATACATCCTTGAGCGCGGAGCTCCAGTATTGAGAACTTTCAGATTTGCGGCTGGCGTGAACACACAGCTGCTCCAGGGTAATGAAGGGATTGCCAACGTAGGCCTCACACCAGTCCGTAAATACGCAATCGGATCCGTTGGTAAGAATGCTTCCAGGACTGATGTCGTTATGCATGAGCGAGTCAGGTATATTCAAGTCCTCCATGGCGGAACAGGCCTCGTGCAGAATACGTCCAATTTCGTTCAGCCGTGATGCCGGAAGTGGAGGAACCTTTGTGCTTGTCTGCTGAGACATGGCGCAATCGAGATACTCGATTATGTTGTCGATATGGGAACGAAGCACTCCAATGCTATGGTCTCCGCAACCGGCGCCAAGCAGGTCTGCCGATCTGCCGATGAGTCTTATCTGAAGATTTGCGAGATTGGAGGCCGCGCGCTTGAAATGTTCGAGCGAACTCGATGAATGGAGCGAAGTCCCATACTCCTCCATGAGCCAGGCCCTCCAGTCGGCTCGAATCGCGAGAATCGGAGGAAGGTATTCTGGGCACACCGCAGCTAGGTAGGCTGTGACGCCAAACTCGTGTGCGTTTGGTCTTCCGACGGCCTTCAACCAGTAAGCGGGTCCGGCAATGGTCCCGAGACGTAACAGACAGAACTCGCCACCCGCGTTTAGATGGCGCATCTCGTCGGTGAAGATGACGTCGTGATCCCTAATCGCGGTGTGAATCCACTCTTGAGCTTCATTGATCCACCCAATGCGTGCGAAAGGACTTCTCGAAGTGTTGCTGCCCGACAGAATCGAAAGAAGCGCGGCCCTCTCATCGCCGGAGAGGGATAAGCGGCCGATATTTCCGAGATGAACCGTGGTGAGACCTCGCCGCGTGAATTGCCAGGAGGAACTCCTCACTTCGATCACTGCGCACGGTGTTGAAATGGGACTGTCGCAGAGCAGGTCGAGCACAAGTGTCCTAATGTTCCACGTTTCTTCGATGAGGCGCGTCAGCTGCTCAGCCGGACGCTGCCACATCGGAACACTGATTCGCGGCAGTTCGATATCGCCGGAGTTCTGTATCCCGAGCAATTGACGAGATTCGGGAAGGATGAATGCCAGTCTGTACTCGGTGTGGTTATCCATGTCGCAACTCCATTTCTGATTCGCTAACGCGGAAGTAAATCCGTCACGAGATGTTTCGACTTAAGTTGTTCCATGAAGGCATCAACATCTTTCGCAACCATCTGCTCGTCCACTCCCGTATCCCTGGCTAACTCCGCAACGATTGCGTCAAGCGGCACGCCACGATTCAACCGTTGCCAGATGTAGGCTCCAGTGGCGTCGAGAATTGTCATTGCATTGCGAGATGAATCGAGAATGACCGCGCCGTCGTGGTCCACGACCGAGCGAAGATGGAATGGCATTGTGGCCATAGTTGTTGTCTCCAGCGAGGAACGTCTTCTGCGCGTCAAAGGCGCGCAGCTTTCCGTGCCTCTCTGCCTTCACCTTTTGCAGTCGCAGAAAGCCCAAGCAATTCAACTCAGATGGGTCGAGTGGATGGTTCTCAGATGAGCCGGGGGAATCTGCCACTGATGCGAGTGGCGGCCGGTGTTCCTATGAGCGCAAGCACCTTTAATCCAACTGTGCGGTGAGTCTGACACTTCTCAAACCAAGATGCAACAGAATCCGATTCGCATAAGGCGACAAAATCTTTGAGCGTGGAAATGGCTAGGGAACCAAGCCGCGGCGACAATTGACGAGCGGCACCCTGTCACGCGCGTGAAGCGCGCTTCTCCTCGCTTTCAATTCTTGCGCGCTCCTTGCGGCTCCATTCCGATGGCGACTCGCGCATGTGCTTCTTGAAGAAGCGATTGAAGTCCTGCACCACGTTGTAGCCAAGGATGGCTGCAACCGCGCTGATCTTCGTGGGCGGAAATATGCTCAGTAGCGACTGCGAGAAAGCGAGCCTGGTCTTCGTCTGGCACTCCGCCATTGTCTGCTGATACTCGTCAAAGAAGATCCTCTCGATGGTTCGCATCTCTACCCCGAGTTCTCGCGCAATGGTTGCGAGGCGCAGTTGCACGTTGCCATGCGAAGCAAGAATGAAATGATGGGCAGTGCGTGCGGGGTTCTCAAGAAGAGAGGCATTGAGAGCTGCTCCAGGCGACGCTCTCAGTGCCCGTATCTCTCGGACGACGTCCTTCTCGATGATCGACAGCTTGCCGGTGGAGTGGCTTGTCACGGCTGTTCCCTCCAGGCAGAAAGTCAGTCAGGCCCAAATGAGCGGCGCGAAATCAGTGCAGTGCAATCGCAAAAACGAGATGCCCGCTAATGTAAACAGGAAACTACGCCCTCCGTTGACGGTCAATCGCTGACCCGGGCGTGTTGCTCTTACGAAACATCGAGCGCCAAGACCTGATAATGCCTGTCAGTTCTAAGGTGTCAGCGGCGTTGCGGCCTAATTGAAGTCATGTTGCTCACGCGAAATTCTCATGTCGCCATCCTGCGACGGAGACCCTGGTCTGTGCGATGCTTCTTAAGCGTCCGGCCTCTGTCGCTCCTGAATCGCTGGGCAGATCGCAGATCATGGCTCGATAGCCGGTGGAAGACGTTCCAGGGTCAGAAATGTATCGACGCTCAGATGACTTGAATTGCGGAGGTCTGCCGTGCAGGCCAGAAACGACTTCACGTGGTTGTTGCTGCGGCTTGGACCGATGCGCTGGCGGATTGCGCTCGGCTTGGTCTGTGTGTCCTTGGCCGGTCTTGCCGCCACCATCGACCCCTTGCTGATGCGCACTTTGATCGACCGCGCACTGCCTCAACGCAGTCTGCAATGGGCGTTGGAGCTGGCGGGCGGAATAGGACTTTGCTATTTCGGCCGGTCTGCCCTCAGCGCGGCGGGGGCGCTGGTCAATTTCTCCATCGCTCAGAAGTGCGTTCGCGATCTGCGAGTTGCACTCCTCGATCAGATGAACCGGCTTTCGGCCGACTATCACGAGCAGACGCCGACGGGCGAAAAACTGACGCGCATCGAGCATGATGTCGATGAGATCGCCAATTTGGGCGCGGACACGGCCAATCAAAGCGTTCGGGCGATTCTATTCTTCGCATTGAACCTGGCAATGATGGCGAGGCTCAACTTGGCCATGACGCTGACCGTCCTGCCCCTCATGCCGCTGTTCGCCATTGTTCAGCGGTACTTCATCGTCCGATTGAAGACCAGGGCCGATGAAGCGCGCAGCAAGATGGGTGAGGCCTCTAGCATACTGACTGAACACCTCGCAGCCGTTCCGCAGATTCAGTTTCTTGGCGCGGAAGAGGCTAGCGCGTTGCGGGCGGTCTCCGCATGGGACGGGATGTTGCGGACGCAACGGATTCAACGGCAAATGCAGGTTGGTTTCAGTCTTTCGATCGGCGCTATCTTCGCCGCTTCGATCCTGGTTGTTCTCACCTTTGGCAGCGTAAAAGTACTTGCCGGCGCTCTGACCATCGGCGGTCTGGTGGCCTTCTACACCTATGGGACTCGCGTTTTCGAGCCAGTCAGCTCGGCAATGGATCTATATGCACGGCTTCAATCTGTCGGCGCGAGCATTCGCCGGGTGCGCGAGCTTCTTGGCCTTGAACCGACCGTGCGGGATACGGGGACAGAGTATTTGGAGTCCTCCAACCTTACCCACGGTTTTGAAATCCAGGATGTTTCCTTTTCCTACGGCCGCAAGTCCGCATTGAGCAACATCACTCTTCGGATTGCTGCTGGAGAATGTATCGCAATCATTGGTGCGAGCGGGTCAGGCAAGAGTACCTTGGCCCGGCTTCTTGTGCGTTGCGCCGATCCGGACAGCGGACGCATATTGCTTGAAAAACGCCCCCTCACCGATTACGCACTGGGGTCCCTTCGCAGCGCTGTTTGCTATGTCCCCCAGCAGCCCGTGCTGTTTCAGGGAACTATTCGAGAAAACTTGCTGTATGCGAATCCTCGGGCGAGCTACGAGGAGATGATTCGAGCGATCGAGGCAGCCCAACTTGCTTCCGTTCTCAGCCGGCTCCCGCAAGGCCTCGATGCTCCGCTCGGCCCTGGAGCGATCAACCTCTCGGGAGGGGAACGCCAAAGGCTGGCAGTCGCCCGGTCACTTTTGAGAGAGTCGACAGCGCTTGTTCTCGACGAAGCGACCTCGGCTCTCGATGTTCCAACTGAACGCGCTGTACTTCAATCCGTTGCGAAATTTCGCTCACATCAAACGATCGTCGTCATTTCGCATCGCATCAGATCACTCGCGTCGGTGGACCGCTTTGTCCTTCTCGATCAAGGCCGAATTGTCGCTACTGGCACACATTCGGAGCTGTATGCGCAGTCCGCGCTCTACCGCGCCCTGTTCGACGCGCCGTTTCAGGACTTGAGCATGCCCTCAAATCGAGACGCGAAGACCAAGTGAGCGATGAGGCGTCACATATCCTCTCGATAGGAATCGATGCGCTTTTCGCGACGGGTCTGGCAAATCAGTTTCGAGGAGGGCATATCGAGTTTGGTGAGGATTGAAGTTCATTCATAGACGATCGATCCCAAAGTCTATGCGCTAACCAGCTAAACCGCGCTCGACGAGGATTCAATGAGGAATATATGCCGTGCGTATCAGGACGGTTCCGTCCGGTTCGGCACGGCCGGAGAGGTATTTGCTTCGCGCGATGTCTTCAATGGCCGGGCGATTTTCGCGGAACACTTCGAGCTTGTTTTTGTTGTCGCCGTGGAAATGGTCATCGAGCGCTTCTCGGCTGATGGCGCATCGTATCCGCTGCGCCCTGTCCTGACCCCAGAACACGATTGCGTCACGACTGGCGTCATGCCGTTCTTCCGGTGCAGGGAAGATCAATTCCTTGTTTTCCCACGCGATCTGCCAGGCCGCGAATTCGCTCGGCCGAACTTGCAGACGCGCGAAATTCCCCTCATGCAGGCTGAGAAGGTCGGACTCGGCCATTTCCCTGAATCTCTCTTGCTCATCCGCTGCAATGTTGCTCTTCACCCACTCAGCGATATGCGCACCTGCCTCTTTCCTATCCATGCGCCGCCGCACCACGTCCCCCACGAGCTGACGCAGCGCTGCCCGATGCAGCTGTTTGAATGGATCGGGATCGCCGAGGGATTGCCTCACGGCCGCGTAACGCTCGGCCGATCGCTCATAGGCCCAGATGTAAACATCCTTGAGCAAGTCAATCCCGTTCAACTCATAGATGCCCAGAATGGCGTCCGTGTAGGTCGAACGCGGAACGCTGGTAAACGACAGCGGCGACAGGTTTGCCTTGATGAAAGGAATGTTCGCCGCCAGACGCGAAACCCGCTTGTTCACATCGTCGAAGGGTTGAAGGTACGGCAGATGCACCATGGCGAAGAACGATTGCTCGAACGGGTCATGGATTGCCTGCGCGGTTGCCAGCACCTGATTAAAGCATTCCTCGATCAACTGCGGGACTTCGAGAGGATGGAAAGCGGAGCTTTCAATGCCGACCGCAATGCGCCGCAGGCGCCCGGCCGCCGCCTCATCCGGCAGGAGGTTCTGCGCCAGAATTCCGTGGAGGTTCAGAACCGTATACCGGTTGAAGCCGATCTCATCCGCCGCGCTCACAAGAAACGCGATGGCGTCCTTGTGATTGAGAATCATCTGGGCTTCCAGCCTGTTCCCGCCCTGCGCCTCTTCGCCGAATTCGATCAGGCGGCGGGTATCAAGCAACGAGTAGGTATTGCCTTCGAGCCGGCTTGAATTCCAGGACAGGTCGATGAGCAGGCGGTTGAGAATCTGCTTCGCATAGGTTCCGGCCGCTTCGGCCCCAGTCTTCGTCTTACCCACTTCCGCCAGGTGCGCCCGCTCTCTAGGCGAGAGGTAGAAATTCGTGTTGGGTCGGTAGCCGTCGAGAAACTGGCGGTTGTAGCCAACGGCTTTTCTGGCCCCGAACGGCTGCCGCAGATACGCGCGTATCTGCGCGCTTTCGGCAGAGAGAGGCGTCACTACCTCTTCCGGCTTTTCCTCTGCTGGCCCGGCTTGACGTGCAGCGGTTTCTTTCTGCTCTTCCGCTATGACCGGAAGGCGATATCGCGCCGCCGGCCCCTTGCCGACTTGCGCGAGCCGCCCACTCTCCACAAGGCTTTTCAGCCAACGCTGGAGGGTTCGCTGCGGGATATCTCTCAGAGACTCAGCAATTTCACCGCTCCGTGCGCCGTTTGCACTTTGCCGCACGAAGTCCACGACCGCTGCCAGATTTTCTGCTATGTCGTCCACGCGGCGCTTTGCCATTATCCGCCCCCTTCTAATTGCGCGATTACAGATATGGCGCCAATTAAAGCATGGAATCGCGCCAATTGCAAGAGTATCGCGCCATATAATACAGAATCGCGCCATAGATATGATACGGTTTGGGCGTATATGGCGCGATTCCAACACGCACCAAGCGATCGCTGCCCGTCCGCCACAAACTCGTATCGCACAGGATTTTCAGGGAGCAGGTGGCGGACGCCGCCGCAGTGCGTAACCTCTTAAACCCAACGCCACCATAGATTTCAGAAACAGCCCTACGGAACGTCGCAATAGGTACTGGGGCTGCGCTTCTGCCGCGCGGCATCGGCCCCGGAGTTTTCGCCCCGCATTGAAGACTTGCCATCGATATTCGCACTATCAGCGTCTGAGCGAGCTAGAAGTGACTGGAGACGACTACGAACTGTCTGCTTAAGTTGGAAGCGAACTCCCGCTGTATTTCGGGCAGTAGCGTTCGATTGGCTCTCCTCACGCAATTGCCCCAACTAACCACCCAATGCCGGCCGTCATCGCCATCGCCAAACCGCCCCAGAACGTCACGCGAATTGCGCCCATCATCACTCTTGCACCACCCGCGCGCGCGGCCAGTCCGCCCATTAGAGCGAGAACTGCCAGCGATGATAGAGAGACGATAGGAATTAATCGCGCCTCTGGTGCGATCGCACTGACTATGAGTGGCATCATGGCTCCAACTGCAAAGCTGCATGCAGCCGAAAGGGAAGCCTGCAAAGGGCGCGCGCGGAATTTTTCGGAGATGCCGAGTTCGTCACGGGCATATGCGCCCAATTCATCATAGGCAATCAACTGCTGCGCGACTTGATTCGCGAGTAGCGGTTCAAGTCCGCGGGCCACATAAATTGCCGTTAGTGCCTGGCGTTCGCTCTTGTTGTCCTGCTTGAGTTTTGTACGCTCGAGGGCCAGTTCTGCCTCTTCGGTGTCGGCCTGCGAGTGCACGGAAACGTACTCGCTTGCGGCCATGGACATCCCTCCAGACACCAAGCCGGCGATCCCTGCGACCAGGATGCTGCGGTGAGTTCCATGCGCCGCCGCAACGCCGATCAACAGACTGGATGTCGATACTATGCCGTCGTTTGCTCCTAACACTGCAGCCCTGAGAAGCCCAATGCCGCCGGCGCGATGCAGCCTTCTGCTCCGCACTGGCATCTCGAAGCGCTTGACGGCGAGGAACTTCTGAAAACGCCGAAACGCGTTCTTGTTGATCCGCGGCCCATGGGATTCCATGGAACTGCCTAAAGGCGTGACTGACTTGCTATGTCCTAGATCCATTTCATCCTCAACAGCCAGACTTTGACGCCCTGCGTAAGGCTCGTGTAGGCAAGGAGCGTCAGCAGGAGGATAGGCCAATACATCGCGGGCAGATGGGTGAGGCCGAGCGAAGAGGCCAGCGGGGAATAAGGCAGCCACGCTCCGAAGGCCATGATCGTGAATGTCGTGATCAGCAACGGCCAGCTTGCGCGGCTCTGGAAGAAGGGGATCTTATTCGTGCGAATGATATGAATAATGAGCGTCTGCGTCATGATGGACTCAACGAACCAGCCGGTCTGAAAGAGCGGGGCGCGGGATGGATCCCAGCACTTGAACAGATAAAGCATGACGAAGAAGGTCGTGTAGTCGAAGATCGAACTGATGGGCCCGATGCAGAGGATGAACCGCCTGATTTCTCCGATTTTCCAAGGCCGCGGATGCGCGACCTGCTCGTCGTCCACCGCATCGTTGGGGATTGGGACCTGAGAGAAGTCGTAGAGCATGTTGTTGGTCAATATCTGAATTGGGGCCATGGGAAGGAATGGCAGAAAGGCGCTTGCCCCCAGCACGCTGAACATGTTCCCGAAGTTGGAACTGGCTCCCATCCGGATGTACTTGAGGATGTTGGCAAAGACCTTCCGGCCCTCAATGACACCCCCCTGGAGCACCATCAGGTCCTTCTGCAACAGAATCAGATCTGCGGATTCTTTGGCGATGTCGGCCGCCGTATCCACTGAGATGCCAATGTCCGCGGCACGCAGCGCGGGAGAATCGTTGATCCCGTCGCCCAGGAATCCCACAACGTGACCTTTGCCGCGCAGGACACGAACGATTCGCTGCTTGTGCGCGGGAGAGAGGCGGGCGAAGAGTGTTGTCTTCTCTGCCGCCTCGGCCAATTCTGCATCCGGCATCTTTTCGACTTCATCACCCAATAGCATTGGGTCGGCAAGAAGCCCGACGTCGCGGCATACCTTGCGGCTAATCAGGTCGTTGTCGCCGGTGAGGATCTTTACTGTAACACCATGTTTATGCAGCGCTTCGATCGCGGTTGCAGCTGTTGGCTTTGGCGGGTCGAGGAAGGCAACATATCCCTTCAGCACAAGATTGTGTTCATCTTCCTTTGCGCAGGAAGTCTTTCCGGCCAACTCCTTTACTGCAACAGCCAAAACCCGGAATCCATCATTGCTCAGGCTCGCGTACTGATCCTTCAACCCCTTCATCAGGGTGGGGTCCATGGGCGACAATTTCCCGTCAAGCTCAAATTGAGAGCATTGATGGAAGATCTCTTCCGGAGCGCCCTTGGTCAGGAGAATGGCCTTACCCTCAGGACTCTCGACAAGTACGGACATCATGCGCCGCGTGAAGTCGAAGGGGATTTCGTCGAGCTTTTTGTACTTCTCAATCAGGGCTTGCTCGTGGAAATCGGAACTATTCAATATCGCGGTATCAAGGAGGTTCTTCAGGCCTGTCTGAAAATGGCTGATCAGGTAGCCATCGCGGAGCACTTCATCTGTTTCCCGTCCGGCGACATTGCAGTGCCGTTGCAGGACGACCCGATCTTCGGTGAGTGTCCCGGTCTTATCTGTGCAAAGCACATCCATTCCGCCGAAGTTCTGAATGGCGTTGAGACGCTTTACGATGACTTTCTTCCGGCTCATGGCGAGTGCGCCCTTGGCAAGGCAAACGGAGACAATCATGGGCAGCATCTCCGGGGTCAGGCCTACGGCCACAGCCATTGCGAAGAAAAATGCTCCTTTCCAATCGTGCTTGGTAAACCCGTTGATGAAGAAAACCAGGGGCACCATGACCGCCATGAGCTGAATCATGAGCCATGTGAAGCGGCTCAGGCCCTGGTCAAAGCTCGTTGGCGTTTCTTCCTGCGTGATAGAGCTCGCCATTGTGCCGAGATAGGTACGGACTCCCGTAACGACGACGACGGCGGTCGCTGTTCCACTTTGAACGCTGGTGCCCATGAAGCATGAGTTCTTGAGCTCGACCGGAGAATTTGCAGGGTTGGGGTCGGCATCGTGGAACTTCTCGACAGGGAGCGACTCGCCGGTCAGCGTGCCCTGGCTGACAAAGAGATCTTTCGCGGACAGAATTCGGACATCGCCTGGGATCATGTCTCCAGCCGATAAATTGATGATGTCTCCGGGAACGAGGTCGCGAAGGGGGATCTCTTGCGCCTTGCCATCCCGCACTACAGTGGCGGTTACGTGGATCATCGCCTTGAGCTTCGCTGCAGCGGCGCCCGCGCGAGCTTCTTGCAGGAACCGAAGCGTAACGCTCAGCACGATCATGCCCGCCATGACGCTCCCAGCGCGCGGATCGCCCGTGGCAAAGGAGATCGACGAGAGAATCGCGAGCAGGATTACTAGCGGGTTTCGAATGATGATCAGGAGACTGATGAACCAGCCGCGCTGCCGTTCCTGTGCAACCTCATTCGGTCCCACCGTGTGCGCTCGCGACTCGGCCTCGCTTTGTGTAAGACCTGTGGATGCCGTATGCAAAGAGCGAAGCAAGTCATCCCCGTCTTTTGCCGCCGCATCGAGGACAGCTGGAGAGACGCGAATGTTATGTTCCTTCGCCTTCGCGGGGATCTGAGACTCATCGGGAGCGGGAGGAGTCGATGTAGCGCTGAGAGCGCCGGGGTTCAACGTTGCTGAGGAGTGCCCAACCGTGCGATTCGGATCAGGTGTCGCCATCCCGTTCGATCCCTTCCCATATCGTGCTCTAGACGCCCAACTGCGGATACAAGCGAGCGCCGATGAAGACCAGAACGATCGTTGTTAAGAAGATCACCGCATAATCCATCCCCAGGCCGAAAGTGCTCGGACTGCCGGAAAGCATGGAAGTGCGCAGTGCATCGACGACGTAGGTGAGGGGATTGAGGTGCGAGATCACCTTGAGCCAGGCAGGCATAATGTCCGTGGGATAGATAGCATTGCTTGCGAAGAACAGCGGCATCGTCAGAACCTGGCCAACACCCATGAAGCGCTCGCGGGTCTTCACAATGCAGGCAATGATGAGAGAGAACGTTGAGAACAGTGTGGCGGCAAGCACCACGACTACAAAGACGTTCAGCAGCGCGAGCGGGCTCCAATTGAGCCTGACTCCAAGGAATAGTGATAGCCCATAGACCACGATTGCCTGGGACAGGGTCCGAATTCCTGCGGAAAGGCCCTTTCCAAGCACCAATGCAGTGCGAGGTGTCGGGCTGACAAGGAACTTCTGGACGATTCCCAGGTCCCGTTCCCAGATCACGTTGATTCCGTAAAAAATAGCGACGAAGAGAACACTTTGCGCAAGAATGCCGGGAGCGATGAAGTCCAGATAAGGGATATTGCCGGTATGCATCATGCCGCTGCGCGCAAATACCTGGCCGAAGATGAGTAGCCACAGCGCGGGTTGGAGTGCACGGGTAATGAGCTCTGTGAAGTCGTGGCGCAACTTGCGGAGTTCAAATTCGGCAATGACGAAAGTTTTATCGACGAAGCTGATCAGCGGATGGATGAATGTGCCGGTCATGGTGTCATGGCTAACCAAGCCGCTGTTCTGTAGTTCGTTCGGCCGATACAGCGCGGAAGTTTCCGCCGGAATCGAGAGTGGCACCTGCGTAATGTACGAAGACCTCATCCAACGTATGGCTGCCAGTGCCAAGTGACGCCTCAAGTTCCTTCAAGGTGCCCAGTGCGGCTAGCTTGCCCATGTGCATGATCGCGATGCGATCGCAATGGTTCTCGGCGTCCTCCAGGTAATGTGTGGTCAGGAACAGGGTGGTGCCGTATTGGTCGCGCAGATCGATCAGGTGTTTCCAGACTGCGTCGCGGGCAATCGGGTCAAGCCCAACGGTAGGCTCGTCGAGGAAGAGCACGCGCGGCCGATGCAGCGTGGCCTGGGCAATCTCCAGCCTGCGGACCATGCCTCCGGAATACTGGCCTACCAAGCGGCCGGCGTCCGCTGTCAGATCCACGAATGTTAACTGCTCGCGGATTCGTGCTTGTTGCTCGCTGCGGGGAATGTCATAGAGCTTGGCAAAGATGAGCAGGTTCTCGTAACCGGTGAGCGACCCGTCCACAGAAACCGCCTGCGGTACATAGCCGATGGCGCGGCGAACCTCGACTGGCTGGGTTGTGATCGAGAATCCACCTACACGTGCCTCACCCGAAGATGGCGGCAACAGAGTGGTGAGCATCTTGATCGTGGTGCTCTTGCCAGCTCCGTTTGAGCCAAGCAATCCAAATACCTCCCCGGCATTAGCCACCAGCGTCAAAGAGTCGACAGCCGTGAACGTACCGAAGCGGCGGGAGAGCTTCTCGATTTCTACGACTGGAGTCGTCACGGCTGGATTGTAAACAGCAGGACGGTCTGCATACGGGTCACATTTGCACACAATCGGCGGCTTGCATTGAGCGCATGGAGGAGCGAGTTCTGAGAGAAAGCAAGAAATGCCGGGAAGAGGTCCAGCGTTGAACTATCTCCCAGGAGATTCGCCCTATGGCTGGCTCTGCTTTCGTTTGATCATCCAGCCGATCGCTGCTCCAGCCGCAATGCCGGCCGCAAATGTTACTGCGACGGTTTCAAGCGGGTGCCGCTGCAAGCGCCTCTTTGCGTTGTAAAGAAGTTCTGTAGCGGCGTCTGCGCCGTCTCTGGCCGCGCGCCTGGCAGCTAAGACACTGTCTTCCAGCGCGTCGGCAACAGCTGAAGCCGCACGCGTCGCCTTGTGCGTTGTATCGTCAATCTGTTGTCCCACATGTTCGAATACTGATTGCTCCATTGGATATTAACCTCTCTCGTCTTTGGGCGTGATTATGATGTGTCTGTTCTTCGAAGGCTCGTTCAATCTTGCCAGCAGTCGTCTCAACTCAGCCATCCGCTACGCTGATAGACGGGAGTTTTTGCTCCAGATGACAGACGCATTGGAAGGCCAGCGTAGGTTGCCACGATGCGAAGTAACTGCCTTTTCTCATCCTGGACGGACTACTGGTTAAGATTGGGGTGGTGGTGATGATGGTGCCGATGATGGTGATGGTGATGCACGACCACTTCAACCTGGCCCTTCGCCGCATAGGGCACTGCAAAGCAGAATAGGAGAACTAAACCAATCCAGAACTTGTTCATACCCTATTGTGACCGGAGGCTGGGCGATCTGTTGAGCAAGTTTGACCGACAAGCAAATTGCAGTTCTATGAAAGGGTCGCTCTGATTCTGTCACGCTCCCGCTCCCGCTGCAGCCTCTATGGCGCACCATTGAGCAAGTCGATATGTGCCGGCTTCACACTTTCTCGAGTTTGATCGCCGGTTCGCTCGAATAAGGCGCGATCTTGCCGCGCATGCTGTTACGGACAGACTCCGCTAATCGCGGCTCCTGCATTTCTTTCTTGACTCGTTCGATGATCTGTCTTGCAAGTTGTATTCGGTCTGGTTTCTTCACTCTGAACACCTTTCTTGATCGGTTCGGACAATCAGTCTCTTGTCTGAGCGGAATCCGGGAATCGCTCTGTTTTCTGCGCAATGAGCGGCTTCTAGCTTGCGGCCAAGTTATGAATTGGCTTCCATACGAGAGGATTGCTGCTGAAGTCAACGAACGCTGTTCAAAGGCAGGCGTCATCCTAGAATTGCGTCATCCGTATGTATAGTCACAATGGACCGCTGTCTCCGCTATGCGCATTGGAGCATGCCGTTGCAAACCAACCAAGGGAGTAGGTCTACTGCAAGTTCCATCCCTCTTGTTCGGGTGAAACCATTCGCCAGAGGTTCTTTGGGCGTTGATCGAGAACTAGAGCCGGATGCCAAATTCCACCTCGCTCAGCGTCCGTTAACCGCGGCCGGTCGGCTGCCTGTACTCCGCTAAACCGGTGCCGTCCCGGCTCGACCTCTGGAGCCTCGATACCCATACGGGGTCTCCCGCTTGCATTTCGCGCTCGTCCCCCGCTTGCTTTACCGTTTGTCGCATAGTCTCAATCAAACGATCATGGGCCAGGTTGAAAAGAGACGGCCAGATGGAGCTTTCGCAACAACGAATTCTTCTTCTCATGGAAAGGCTGCATGCGTTGCAGAATGTCGCCCAGGTTGCGTACGGCTGAAACTATGTACGGGCCCTTATTGAGCATGACGCACTCTGCGCGCTCACCCATCGCTGCATCCGTGATCTCCGCGCGTGATGGAATGCCGTTCTTCGCAAGCGATTCGAGAACCTGTGTC
>Ga0224531_1000189_pt1 | contig 36257 bp, 26 predicted proteins | sample CBST100metaG_FD_179876 | JGI IMG/M metagenome (GOLD analysis project Ga0224531, IMG submission 179876) | Peat soil microbial communities from Stordalen Mire, Sweden - C.B.S.T100 | ecosystem: Environmental > Terrestrial > Soil > Wetlands > Peat | place: Sweden: Norrbotten County, Stordalen Mire...
CATCCACGCGCGCCTTGGTCTCGCGGTCCATCTCGATCATCGCCGGCCAGGGGCGAGTGAAGCCTTCAGCCTTCCATTTGCGTGTGGCGTCTATGCCCATCTTGGAGCCGTAGTTGGGCAGGCGCGAGGCGTGGTCGAGCGAGTCGACTGGCCCCAGCGTGAACTGGATGTCACGCTCTGGGTCGATGTTATTGGCCACGCGCAGCACCACTTCGCCCACGTCCTGCACGTCGCAGTCCTCATCCACCACGATAATGATTTTAGTAAACATCGCTTGTCCCAGCGACCAGATGGCGTTCATCACCTTGCGTGCCTGGCCGGGATAACTCTTGCGAATGGAAACTAACATCAAGTTATGGAAGACGCCCTCGACGGGCAGATGAATGTCCACTAACTCTGGAATCTGTATCCGCATGGCGGGCAGAAAGATGCGCTCGACTGCCTTGGCCATCCATGCATCCTCCATGGGTGGCTTGCCCACGATGGTGGCTGCGTAGATGGGATTCTTGCGATGAGTAATGCAAGTCAGATGAAAGACCGGGTACTCATCGGTCATGGTGTAAAAGCCGGTGTGGTCGCCAAAGGGGCCTTCGGTGCGCAGTTCGCCCAGCTCCACGTAGCCTTCGAGGATGATTTCAGCGTGCGCCGGAACCTGAAGATCGACGGTTTCGCATTGCACGATTTCGACGGGCTTGCCGCGCAGGAAACCGGCGATGAGATACTCCTCGACCTCCGGCGGCGCGGGCACGATGGCGGCGAAAGTCGTGGCGGGATCGCTGCCGATAGCTACGGCAACTTCCATGCGCGAACCCTTCAGATTCCCCAGCGCCACCTGCGGCAGCCCGCCGATGGGGCCGTCGGGAATGGCACACGCGCCGCCGCCCGACTCGGCCATTGCCACCACGCCTGCGCCCTTCGGGCCGTACTGGTTTTGGTTGAGTTCGTTGGCCGTAACTGCCGCACGCAGCGCCTCGCGATAATGCTCGGCGGCAACCTTCTGCCGCTGCCAGTGTATGCCGGTGGTCTGGCCGTCATAGACCTGCATCCGGTACATTCCCATGTTGCGCTTGCCGGAGCGCGGATCGCGCGTAACAACGCAGGGCAGGGTGATGAAGCGTCCGCCGTCCTGCGGCCAGCACTTGAGAATCGGAAACTGGTTTAGGTCGAAGTTGTCGCGAAGAATGACTTCCTTGCAGGGCGCATCCTTGGCGCTCACTGTCTTGGGGAAGGCGCTGGTGAGCGCGCTCAATTGTGGCAGCATCTTGAGTTTGTCGAGCAGGCCCTCCGGGGGCTTCATGTTCATCAGGCCCTGGATGCGCTCGGCAATCTCGTCCAGCCGGTCAACGCCGAGAGCCAGCGCCATGCGCCGCTCGCTGCCGAATTGGTTGATGAAGACCTTGTGGCCGGGATGGCCCTTGACGTTCTCAAAGAGCAGCGCGGGTCCGCCGGGGGCATAATTCCCGGCATTGCCCTTGGCGCCGATTTTGGAAACTCGATCGGTAATCTCCGTGATTTCCAACTCCGGCGAAACTTCTTCGCGGATGCGCTTCAGTTCGCCGTGTTTTTCGAGGGCTTGAATCCAGTCGCGCAGATCGTCGTAGGCCATGGAATGCTCCTCAAGCGGCGTGTGCCGCTCTCAATCCTCTAGCTTAAAGGGTTGGCTTGCAATAAGTCGGAAAGATTAAATATATGTAGGTTCCCATCTATGCGACGGAAACAAGCCGCAAAGATGGGGCCGAAGCTATTCTGGTAGGGAAGAGAAGCCAAGCCGAGATCCTTTCGCTCAGATCTGCACGAGTGGGGCAACCGGCGCGACCGCATCCAAGGGAAATCCGAGCCGTTTCCACTCGTCGTAGCCGCCGCGCAAAGGCCGGACGCGCTCAATCCCCAACTTGTGCAGGGTCATGGCGGTTTTGGCGGCGGTGGCTTCGCTGGGGCAGGAGCAGAAGAGCACGATGTCGCGGTCGCGGGGAATCTCGTTGTGGCGAGTCGCCAGATCCTTAGGAGAAAACCGGAGAGCGCCGGGCAGCGTGAAAGGGTCCTTCAACAATTCGCTGGGATGGCGCAGGTCCACAATGTAGGCCTTCTCGCCGTCGTCGAGCCAGCGCTTCAGCTCCTCCGGCTCCAACCGCGCGGCCACCAGCTTTTTGAGGACCGTGCGGCGGCGAATAACGCGGCCCACGAAGAAGCCCAGAATGCCCAGCACCAGCAGCGCTCCCGAGAAGCGGCCCACCCAGTCCAGCAAACTCGGATTGCGCTTGAGCAAGTCGCCGAAGAAGCGGCCGGCAGCCAGCAGAGCCCCCAGCCACGCCAGGGCGCCGATGCCGTCAAAGAGCAGAAATGGCCAGTAGCCCATTCCGTTTTCACCGGCCACGGGCGGTGCCAGCGTGGCCAGTCCGGGAACGAACTTGGCCGTCATGAGGGTGATGGAGCGGCGGCGGCCAAACGAATCCTGTGTGCGGCGGACGCAGGTCGTAGGCTCAAGCGACAGCTTGCACAGGATGCGCAGCACGTGGTGGCCGTAGCGGCGGCCGATGAAAAACCATGCGCTGTCGGCCATGAGCGAGGCTGCCAGGCCGGCCAAAAGCGCCAGTGGAAAGCTGAGTTCGTGTTGCGCGGAGAGTGCTCCGGCAGCCAGTAAAACTGGCATGGCGGGCAGCGGAATTCCGAGCTGCTCCACCAACACCCAGGCAAAGAGCAGAAGATAACCGTACAGCAGCAAAATGTGTTCTGGTAAAGCCATCAGAATTGGATTCCGCCTTTGCTCGCCTTGAATAGGACCACCGGACTTCGTCTGCCGGGAAGGCGGAGACAAGGAACGCGGGAGGTCACACTCTATGGGATGATTTTATCCGCAGATTGGCTTCACCAAATCACCGGCAAACCCGCACGCGAGACGAGTTGTTCTCTATTCACGGTCTCATCTCTTCTTCGCCCACTGTTTCAGAGCGTTTCGCTCGTAACAATGCGGGTTCCCTTCGGCATCCTTGCGGAAAAGGCTGGTGGTGCCCGGTCTATAGTAAAAGCTGGCGATTCTCACGACCTTGCTCAGGCGTGACGACACAAAGTATTACCAGAAACCGTCCCCTCGTGTGGGAAGATGAAGCGCTCGCGGAGCCTCGTCTCAGGCGCGTGCAGCAGGCTGTGCCCCAAACGGGCCGCACATTGCCCGGTATGCCGCTGGAGATGGAAGACCCTGACGGCGACGACGAGTTGCGCCCAGACGGTCTGCGCCGCAATTGGCAGGGCGGAGGCGCGTCGAGAAGAGGCAGGGATTGGCCGGGCAGACCCTGGTGGCGTCCGGCGAGCACGGTGGGGCGCGTTTTTCTTGCTCTGGCCGCTCTGATCGTGCTGGGCGGGCTTCTTACCTCCGCTTACCTTCTGAAGACCTACTTGGGCCACGACGGGCATTTCCGCATCAATGGGGCAAGCAACATTGAGGCCACCGGGCTTACCGAGGTCAGCCGCTCTGAGATTCTCCCAGTCTTCGGCGAAGACATTGGGCGCAATATCTTTTTTGTTCCGCTCGCCGAACGGCGCAAGCAACTGGAAGGGATTCCCTGGATTGAAAAAGCCACGGTCATGCGCCTGCTTCCAGACAAGATTCGCGTCTCGGTAGTGGAACGGAAGCCGGTGGCTTTCGTGCGCCAGGGGCAACAGATCGGCTTGGTGGACGCCAACGGAATTCTTCTCACCATGCCACCGGCCATGATGGCCCAGCACCACTATTCCTTCCCGGTAGTAACGGGGATTGACGCCCACGACCCGCCTGCTCAGCGCAAGGCGCGGATGGCGGTCTACCAGCGCCTTCTGGGCGAGTTGGACGCCAACGGCCAGCGCATCTCCGAGCAGATATCCGAGATTGACTTGACTGACCCTGAAGATGCCCAGGTGCTGATGCCCGAGCAGGGGGGCGACGTTCTGGCTCACTTCGGCGAAGACCGCTTTCTGGAGCGCTATCAACGCTACAAGGCGCACATCAATGAGTGGCGGCAGCATTATCCGAAGCTGGCGTCAGTGGATCTGCGCTATGACCAGCAGGTGGTGCTGGAGATGGCTACCGGCACCAACGTAGCCCAAGCCGCAGCCGACGAGCAGGCTGCCGCGAATGCCGCAGAAGGGAAACAAGCGGTTCCAGAGGCTGCGGAAAAAGAGAACGCGGCGGGCAAAGTTTCTGCAAAGAAACACTCCGGGGCGAAGGCTCCCGTCGATTCCGCCACCCCTGTTAAAACGAATTCCGCCAAGGCTAAAGCGCCTACTTCCCAGGCTCCAGCCCACAAGTCCGGTCCAGCCGTTAAAGTAAAGCCAGGGAAGAAGGACGCAAAACCGGCCGGGAACGGGTCTGCCAAGGCAAAGGCCCCCGCAGCGAAGGATAAGGTGGCGAAGGCAAAAGTCGTTCCCAAGGCGGTCAAGGCCAACGTGAAGGAAAAGAAGCACGCGGCGGAGGTCAAACGCGCCGCGCTGAAGATGAGTAAGCGGAAGATTGCCATAACCGCCCGTCCGGCCGCGACAGCCAGGGAGGGCCAGTGAGCGCGATGAACCAGAATCCTGACAACCTGATCGTGGTGCTGGACATCGGCAGCGCTTGGACTCGTGTGCTGGCTGCGGACCTCAATGAAGGTGCCCTGCGCTATTGCGGGCACGGGGTGGTGGAATCGGTGGGCATGCGCAAGGGGCTGATCTCTGACCTTGGCCCCGCTGCCAAGGCGGTGAAGGCGGCCAACGAAGAAGCCGAGCGGATAGCGCACGTCAACATCGATGAGTGCGTGGTGGGCGTCGGTGGGCCGCATATTCGCGGGCTGAACACCAATGGCGGAATCGAGTTGGGCGGCCGTATGCGCGAGATCGATAAAGAGGATGTGCGTAGCGCTGTCGAGCGGGCGCGCAGCGTTGAGCGGCCTCCTGATCGCGAGATTCTGCACCTTCTGCCCCGCCAGTTCATTCTCGACGACCAGCCGGGCATTTTCGATCCGGTGGGCATGGTGGGCAAAAAGCTTGAAGTGGACCTGCACATCGCCACCTGTTCCGGCAGCGCCCTGCAAAGCACGGTGACCTGCGCGAACCGGGCCGGGCTTGAGGTGACTGAGGCGGTGCTGGAGTCCATCGCTTCCGCTGAGGCCACCCTTACGGCGGACGAGCGCGAGCTGGGCGTTTGCCTGCTTGACATTGGCTGCCACTCCAGCGACCTGGTGGTGTTCTTCGAGGGCGCAGTTGCCTACACAGCGTCTGTTCCGATTGGCGGGCAACACTTTACCAATGATCTGGCGGTGGGTTTACAGGTGCCCGTGGCCCAGGCTGAGGAACTGAAACTTCAGTACGGCAACGCAGTGGTGACGGCCGTGCCTGAGAGCGCGGAGATTGAGATTGCCAACCCTCGGCCGCAGAGGCTGCGTCTGCGCACGATAGCTGAAATCCTTGAGCCGCGGGCTCGCGAGCTGCTCTACTTTGTCAAGGAAAGCCTGCGTCAGGGCGGAGTGGTGGATGCCCTGGGCGCGGGCTGCGTACTCACCGGCGGCGGGGCCATGTTGCCCGGTATGCTCGACACTGCCGAGAGCCAGTTGCGGGTTTCGGCGCGCATCGGGTATCCAGTCCGCTTGTCGAATATGCCCAGCGAACTGGTTCATCCTGCCTTTTCCGCTGCCATTGGCATGCTCTTGTATGCTCACCGCACGCGGGTGAATCGCGCGGCGGAGGGCAATAATTTACGCTCGAAGTTGCGCGCTATTTTTGCAGCCAGCTTTTGACGTTTTCGTTCGAGGTCATGAATCAGGAGGCCGTAGCCCAGATGGAAGAGTTGAGAAATGAAGCCGCAGAGATGCGCATTCAGTACCACGAAGAGGGCGTGCGCGGAGCCCGCATCAAAGTGATCGGCGTGGGCGGCGGAGGTGGTAACGCCGTCAATCGCATGATCCAGGCGCACATGGAGGGCGTGGAGTTCATCGCCGCCAACACTGACGTGCAGGCACTCAAGGTTTCGCAGGCCCCCGTGAAGTTGCAGATTGGCGTCCGGCTTACCTCCGGGCTGGGTGCGGGGGCCAACCCCGACATCGGCCGCCGTGCCGCCCTTGAAGACTCGGAAAAAATTATCGAGGCGCTCGAAGGCGCTGACATGGTCTTCGTAACCGCCGGTCTGGGTGGCGGAACAGGTACGGGAGCAGCGCCGGTCATAGCCTCGCTGGCCAGCGAGATGGGCATTTTGACCGTGGCCGTCGTTACCTGCCCCTTCAGCTTTGAAGGCAAACGCCGCTCGCAGCAAGCTGAGCGCGGCCTCAAGGAGCTGCTCGAAAGCGTGGACACGATGATCGTGATCCCCAACGAGAAGCTGCTTGCGGTGGCCAAGGACGCCGGCTTCTTTGAAAGTTTCCGCATCGCCGATGACGTGTTGCGCCAGGGCGTGCAGGGCATCAGTGACATCATCACCATCCCCGGCATCATCAACCGCGATTTCGCCGACGTGAAAACCACCATGGCCGGCATGGGCCACGCGGTGATGGGCACTGCGGTGCGCTCGGGCGCGAATCGCGCCGTTGAAGCCGCCCAGGCCGCCATGGCCTCGCCTTTGCTTGAGGCCGGCGCCATCGATGGCGCGCGTGGCATCCTCATCAACATCACCGGCTCCAGTTCGCTGAAGCTCTCCGAGGTCAACGAGGCCTCGTCGCTTATTCAGTCAGCCGCTCATGAGGATGCCAGCATCATCTTTGGCGCGGTGCTCGACGAGAAAATGGGCGAAGAGGTCAAGATTACTGTCATTGCCACCGGTTTCCGCGATCAGTTGCCGGAGCGGCGCGCGCGTATGTTGACTGTGGAAGAGGCGCCGGTGGTCTCGGTTCCCCTGGCCTCGGTCCCTGTTGCTTCGGTTCCTCTGGTTGCCCCTGACAACTGGCTCCGTGAGCCCGCTTCCGCGCAGCCGCGCTTCCTCAGCCAGGAAGAAGGGGCCGAAGAAGTCCAGGAAGATGCGGCTGTGCCAGACTTTTTCTCCGCTTCGGCGCCCTCCGCGAATTCCGCTGATGTTGCAGCCCCGCTGGTGGAAGCAGCCACGGCTTATGAGTCCAGGGAGAAGGAAGCGCCAGCCGCACCGGCGCCGCCGAAGTTTGCGGAATTGTCAGAGGAGCCGGTGTTCACCCCGCAGCCCAGGGATTACGTTTCACCGTTCTCAAGCGGCGTGCGCGGCCTGGCGGCGCTGGACGAGTGCCATGCGCAGCCGGTCGCGACGCTCATCTCCGAAGCCGACGAAGAGGCGCAGCCAGACCTGGAAAAGCCGGCCTTTTTGCGCCGGCTCCAGTTCTAGCGCGCGATTTCGTTTTGGAGTAAATTTTGAGGGCTGTATAATGAAAATGGCTCTAAAAATGCACGAATTCCTATTGCACTGGTCGGCTAGTGCGAATGGATGAGAGTCGGCTTAATCCGCAACAGAGACTGTAACCTGTTTGCGGAGTGGCTGATAGGTGCGGTTTACCCATTGTTGTAGTTGGAAACCAGTGATCGTCAATGGCTCTTCCTGTGGGGATTGCCGTTTGACGAAAGTAGCCGAGACGGCCCGCTTCGCAGAGCCGCTCCAGGAATGGCATGTAAGGCCCGTCTCCAAAAGACGAGCGGCACGACACTCCAGTAGGAGAGAGGACACTGGCTGAATGAATTTCCCTCGCGTTTGGGCAAGTGCATTGGTTTTGATCGGTTTCGGCATGGGTGCCGGGGTCGCAACGGCGTTAAACGCGCCGCACACGCTGCATCATGCCAAGGCAACCGAATCTCACCTGGCAGAACCCCATCGCGCTAGTCATGCTGCCGCGTCTCATGCCGGGACGGCTCGCGGCAGAGCCTCCCATTCGGCACGGAAGGCCGAGTCAGCCGGAAACACAGTTCATTTGACCACCAGAGGCCGCGCCAGAGCCACTGCGCGCCGTGTGGCTTTCACCTCCCGCCGCCATCGCATTTCCCATGAGCGGTTTACAGCCAGCTCCTTTGCCAAGGGAGACATTTTTGCCGGTGATGTGACGGCTGGCGAGGACCCAGTGGTCCGCCAGGCGGCTATCGAAGCCCTGGGAGACATGAACGGCACCGCCGTGGTCATTAACCCCGCGAATGGGCGCATCCTGGCCATGGTCAACCAGAAACTGGCCCTCTCGCCCGGCGCCGAGCCTTGCTCGACCATCAAGATTACCGTCGCCATGGCCGCGCTCTCCGAGGGGCTGGTCACGCGCGATACCCCTGTTCGCTTGGACGGTTTCCGCATGAATATGACCCAGGCGCTGGCCAAGAGCAATAACCTCTACTTTGAGGAACTGGGCCGGCAATTGGGCTTTGAGCGTGTGCGCCACTACGCCAACCAATTCGGCTTAGGCGAGTTGGCCGGCTACAACATTGAAGGCGAGCAGTTAGGCGTCTATCCGGATCAGGAGCTACCCGCGAAAGAGGGCGGCGTGGCCCGTATGTGCAGCTTCGGCCAGGGCGTTTCGCTTACCCCTCTGCAACTGGGCGCCTTTGTGGCCGCCCTCGCCAACGGCGGAACTCTTTACTACTTGCAGCACCCGGCTACGCAGGAAGAGGCTGCCAGACTCGAACCCAAGGTCAAGCGCACCCTGGACATCGCCAAGTACGTTCCTGACTTGCAGGATGGCATGGCCGGCGCAGTCGAGTACGGAACCGCGCGGCGATTGCGCGCCAACTTCCACGAACTGCCCGTCTTCGGCAAGACCGGAACCTGCTCCGACAAGGGAACCCGCTTCGGCTGGTTTGCCTCCTGGTCCGATTCGCCGCAAGGCAGCCTGGTCACAGTCTTCTTCCTCGAAGGCGGCAGGCCCACCTTCGGCCCCCGCGCCGCCGAGCTCACCGGCGCCTTCTACCAGAATCTCTGGAACCACAACTGGTTCAACTCCAATGGCCAGCAGAACACGGCTTCCGTTTCGCCAGCGTCCTCGCCGCAGGATCGGCCGTAGAGCGGCGCTTTCCATAGCTGTCTGAAACGAATTGAAAAGGCTGCCTGCGGGCAGCCTTTTCCGTTGGGCGCTGGAAGAATGATTTGACAGCCTGAGTCCCTTGATTGCTAGAATCCTTGGCACTTTATGAAAACCCTCACTCATGCTCTCCAAATTGTCGCCGTCGCCGCATTCAGCTTTTCCCTCGTTGCCCAACAAGCCACATCAACACCGGATACCAAGACAATCTTCGAGCACACGAAAGCTGCCACGGTGATCATTCTGGCGGGCGAAGGCGCTGGCCGCCTCAACTCCATTGCCACCGGCGTTGTCATCTCGAAGGATGGGGTGATTCTGACCGCCCTGCACGCCATCAAAGGCGCGGCAGAGGTTCAGGTCCGCATGGCCAACGGAGACGTCTTTGACAGGGTAATTCTGCTCGGTTCCGACGAGCGCCGTGATGTGGCCGCGATCAAAATCTCTGCCGGTGCGCTTCCGGCGCTTGTTTCAGGAAGCACGGTGGGGATTGCACAAGGCGATCCCGTTTATGCGGTGACCAATGCCGGCGGGCTCACGTGGTCGGCCACTGAGGGCATTCTATCCGCCGTCCGTCCTGCCGACGAGGTTCCTGGAGCTGGTTCTGGCTTTCGACTGCTGCAATTCACCGCGCCAGTTGCGCCCGGTGCCAGTGGTGGCGCACTGGTTGATCGTTCTGGAGCGCTGATTGGCATTATTACGGGCAAGAAGGGCGTTGCCGCTTTCGCCGTGCCCATCGAGAATCTACTTGGTTTGCCTGATTCCGGTTCCCATATCGCTCTCGGTTCAGGAGCCGCCCTGCAAATGCCTTCGCAACAGGCAGCGGAGGTGCCGCAATCGAGCGCAGCCATCGCCGGTTCAGACCCCAAACAAATCCTCAAGAATGCGAAGACCATCTTCATTCACTCGAAAACATCCTTCTTGACTGTCGATACTCTGGATCGGGCTCTTGCGCGGCAAAAGGACTGGGACAAGCTGGGCCTGACCATTGTAGGTGACCCGCGTGTGGCAGACCTGTTCATCGAAATCGACCGGCCACTGTTTACTTATGTTCACACCTTCGTCATCTCCGACAAGAAGACGACAATCGTTCTCGCCTCGGGCAAAGTTACGGCCTTCGACGGAACCATCGCTTCAGGCGGCTTGGCCACTGACATCGTGAAGATATTTTCCGCTGTCCGCCTTCCAGCGCCGCCCAAGAAATAGGGGTTGATCGAAAAGGCTGAATAGTCTGATCATTCCAGTGGCGGCTGCGCTCGATCTGCGCGCCAGCGCCGGAGCCTGCCGCCGATCAACCGTTCAGCGCCCGCTTCCGCCGCATTGGTATACTAACGGTTGGCAACAAAGCTGCTTTTGATGGCCCCGGAGTCATGGGGCTTTTTGCTTGGCTGCCCGGCCCTTTTTTACCTTGGGAAGGAAGACGATGGGAACACTGCTGGAATCCATTCACTCGCCCGCCGATTTGAAGCGCCTGAACTTCGCGCAGATGGCGGTGCTGGCGGGGGAGATTCGCGAATTCCTTATTCAGACGCTCTCCAAGACCGGCGGCCACCTGGGCCCCAACCTCGGAGTTGTCGAGCTGACCTTGGCCCTGCACACGGTCTTCAACACCCCCGAGGACAAGATTCTCTTTGACGTCAGCCATCAGGCCTACATCCACAAGATGCTCACTGGCCGACTGGACCGCATGGACACAATTCGCCAGCCCGGCGGGCTGAACGGCTTCATGCTGCGTACTGAGAGCGAGCACGACTGCTACGGCGCCGGGCACGCCGGCACGGCCGTCTCGGCCGCTCTGGGAATGGCTGTGGCCCGCGACTTGGCTGGCGGCACGGAGAACGTGATTGCCGTCGCCGGCGATGGGGCCTTCACCAATGGCATTACCTTCGAGGCGCTGAACAACATCGCCGAGCAGACCAAGCGGCTGATTGTGGTGCTCAACGACAACGAGTGGTCCATCGACCGCAACGTGGGCGCCATCGCGCGCTACTTCCACCGCATCGTCACCAACGAGCATTACCAGAATCTGCACGACTCGGCCCACCGCATTATCGAGAAGATGGGCGGCAAAACGGCCATCGAGGTGATGCGCCGCGCCGAAGAGGCCGCTAAAAGCATGCTGTGGCCCTCGATCCTCTTCGAGGAGTTCGGCTTGCAGTATTACGGTCCTATTGACGGACACAACATCCCGCAACTGGTGGAGACCTTCAAGTTTCTCAAGACTGTCAACCGGCCTGTGCTGCTCCACGTACTCACGCAGAAGGGCCGCGGTTTCCAGCCGGCGCTCGACCGGCAAAAGAAGTTTCATGGCCTCGGTCCTTTCGACCCTGAGACCGGCGAAACCAAGCCCACAGACCAGCTTACCTACGCCGAGGCATTCGCCAACACGCTGGTCCAATTGGCCACCCAGGACGAGCACATTGTGGCCATCACAGCCGCCATGCCCAGTGGCACCGGCCTGGATCTTTTCCGGCCCAACTTTCCCAAGCGCTACTTCGACGTGGGCATCGCCGAGGGACATGCGGTCGTCTTCGCTGCCGGGATGGCCGCTCGCGGCTTCCGTCCGGTCTGCGCCATCTACTCGACCTTCCTGCAACGCGGCTTTGACCCCATCGTTCACGACGTGGCGCTGCAAAAGCTGCCTGTGCTCTTCTGCATGGACCGCGCTGGCCTCTCCGGCGACGACGGCCCCACGCATCACGGCCTCTTCGACATCATGTATCTGCGCGGTATCCCAGGTATGGTTCTCATGGCGCCCAAAGATGAGGACGAACTGGCCGACATGATGAAGACTGCCCTCCAGCTTCCAGGGCCGAGCGCCATCCGCTATCCGCGCGGAGCGGTGCCTGGCGTGGCCCGCAAGCCCGAGCCGCAAGTCATCCCCCTCGGCAAGGCTGAAGTCCTCAAGGACGGCTCCGACGTGGCCATTTTGGGCCTTGGCCCCATGACTCCTCTTGCGCAGGAACTCGCCGAGCGCCTCGAATGCGATGGCTACTCCGCCGCGGTCATCAACCCCCGCTTCATCAAGCCGATTGACCGCGAGATGCTCGCCACATACGCCAGCCGCGTGGCTGCCTTTGTCACCTTCGAGGACCACGTGAAGATGGGAGGCTTCGGTTCGGCGGTGATTGAAACCCTTGCCGAGCTGGGCAGTGCGGTTCCGGTGGTCCGCATCGGCTGGCCCGATCATTTCATCGAGCATGGCAAGGTCGATGACCTGCGCGCCAAGTACGGCGTCTCCGTCGACGAGGCCCAGGCGCAGGTGCTGCCCCTGCTGGCGCACCGCAAGTGCTCAACCATTTTCGCAAGCTAAAGGGCCTCTGCCCGCAAGAACGTTAAAGGAGAGTTCCACACTCTATGTTTGCCACCTCTCAGCACGCGCACTTCATCGGTATTGGCGGTATCGGCATGAGCGGCATTGCGGAGATTCTGCTCAACCTGGATATGAAGGTTTCGGGCTCGGATCTGCGCCGCAGTCCGGTGACCGACCGCCTTGCCCAAATGGGTGCCGCCATCTACCAGGGCCATAATGCCGCCAACATCGCCGGAGCCACGGTCGTGGTCACCAGTTCCGCTGTCTCTGCCGCCAATCCGGAAGTGCTGGAGGCCTGCGCCCGCAAGATTCCCGTCATTCAGCGTGCTGAAATGCTGGCCGAACTGATGCGCCTCAAGTACGGCATTGCCATCGCCGGTATGCACGGCAAGACCACCACCACGTCGATGGTGGCTGCGGTCTTGGCTGCTGGAGGCCTGGACCCAACGGTGGTGGTCGGCGGCCGCGTTGACGCTCTTGGTTCCAACGCCAAGCTGGGCAGCTCGCAATATCTGGTGGCCGAGGCCGACGAGAGTGACCGCTCCTTCCTCAAGCTCTCGCCCATCCTGGCCGTGGTTACCAATCTCGACCGCGAACACATGGACTGCTACCGGGACATGGCCGACGTCGAAGATGCTTTCCTGACATTTATTGACAAACTGCCGTTTTACGGCGCGGTCACCGCCTGCCTCGACAATCCGCTGTTGGCCGCCATTTTGCCCCGCGCTCAACGCCGCGTCTTTACTTATGGAGTTGCGCCAGAGGCCGACTACCGGCTGGAGTTTCTCGATTCCGGGAAGGGAAGTTGTTTCGCGCGCTTCCAGGTAGTTACCGCCGCCGGGCCGCTCGGACCCTTTGAATTGCATGTACCCGGACGCCACAACGTGCTTGACGCCACGGCGGCTGTGGCCATTGCTCATCAACTCGGTGTTTGCTCGGAGAAGATTGCCGAGGGGCTCAATCATTTTCGCGGCGTGGACCGGCGCTTTCAGCTTCGCGGCAAGGCGCGCGGCGTCACCGTGGTGGATGACTACGGCCACCACCCCACCGAGATTCGCGCTACCTTGGCCGCGGCGCGCGAGTGCGGCTACAAAAAAATTCATGTCGTCTTCCAGCCCCATCGGTACTCGCGCACTCGGGATCTCCTGGAGCGGTTCCGTGGCGCGTTTGCTGACGCTGACACGGTCATCGTGCTCCCCATCTACGCCGCCAGCGAGGAACCCATCCCCGGCGTGACGGGCGAATTGCTCGCTTCCAAGATCGAAGGCCCGCAGGTTCAGTTTGCTCCGGATTTTCCCGCCGCTGTAGCCGCCGTGGCCGCCCAGGCCAAGGACGGCGACCTGATCCTGACCCTTGGGGCGGGCAGTGTGAACCAGTTGGCTCCGCAGATTCTGGCGGCGCTCGAAGCGGTTTAGAAGCTGGATCAAACAGCGCGGATCTTGAAGAAGACGAGCGTCAGCCCGCCTTCAAGATTCGCTGCACTTTCAGATAGAGCGCGGCCATCCATTTCCCGCGCCGTCCCAATCCGATGGCCGTTCTTCCTGCGCAGACTCGGTAACCGTATATTCTGTAGTGTTGGCTGTTCTCCCCATATTCCCCGGCGGTTCTGGGGTCAGGAGTGATTTTGGCGGACTTTCTTTCAGAACTGAAGCGGCGCGTGCTGGTTTATGACGGTGCGCTGGGCACCAATCTGCAAAAGCTCGACCTCACAGCGGCGGATTTCTGGGGCAAAGAGGGGTGCAACGAACTGCTGGTGCTCTCGCGCCCCGATGTGATCCGTGGCATTCACGCTTCGTTTCTTGAGGCCGGCTGCGATGTCATCGAGAGCGACAGCTTTGGCTCGACCACCATCGTCCTTACTGAGTACGGCCTTCAGGACCGCACACGCGAATTGAATCTGGCCGCGGCGCGCCTTGCACGTGAAGTGGCCGACGCCTACTCGACCCCGGTGAAGCCCCGCTTTGTGGCTGGCTCCATGGGGCCCACCACCAAGCTTCCTTCGTTGGGCCACATCGGTTACGATGCCATGGCTGCCGCCTATCGCGAGCAGGCCGAGGCGCTCATCGAAGGCGGCGTGGACGTGCTGCTGATCGAGACCTGCCAGGACCTGTTGCAAGCCAAGATTGCTCTTGCCGCCTGTCAGGATGCGGTTCGCGAGGCTCGCGAAGGCAAGATCCCCTCGACTGGCCGCAATGTGGCCATCCAGGTCCAGATCACCCTTGAAGCCAGCGGCGCCATGCTGCTCGGTTCGGAGATCGGCGCGGCGCTGGCTGTGCTGGAAAGCTTTCAGCCTGACGTGATCGGCCTCAACTGCGCCACTGGCCCGGCGGAGATGAACGACGCGGTTCGCTTCCTTTGCCAGAACTCGACTACGCCCATCAGCGTGCTGCCCAACGCCGGCCTGCCGCGAAACGAGGGCGGCCACGCGGTCTACAAGCTCACTCCGACCGAACTGGCGTCGTATCTGCGGCGCTTCGTCGCTGAATACGGCGTGCAGGTCGTCGGCGGCTGCTGTGGCACCACGCCCGAGCATTTGCGCGCCGTGGTGGAGGCCGTCAAAAATTTAAAACCCGCGCCGCGCAAAGTTGCACAGCAGTCGGTCGCTGCCAGCGCATTCTCTGCCGTGCCGCTTGAAGCGGATGCGCAGCCGGTCATCATCGCCGAGGAGATGAACACCACTACCCGCCTCGATACGTTTCGCAACATGGTGCGTGCGGGCGACTACGACGGCATTCTGGCCATGGCCAAGCGGCTGGCCGGCGAAGGCTCGCAGATGCTCGACCTTTGCTGCGCCATCGTGGGCGAAGACGAGCAGGCGTACATGAATGCGGTGCTTGAAAAGATTGCCACCCGCGTGCCCGCGCCCATCTTGGTGGACTCGACAGAAGCCAGCGTCATTGAAGAAGCGCTCAAGCGCATTCCCGGCAAGCCCATCATCAACTCCATCAACCTGGAAGATGGCGAGAAGCGTACTAGCCTTGTGCTGCCCATGGCGCGCCGCTACGGGGCCGCGGTCATCGCGCTCACCATCGACGAACAGGGCATGGCGCTCACCGCCGAGCGCAAGGTGGCCATCGCTCACCGCATCCACGATCTGGCCGTCAATAAATACGGGTTGCGCTCGGAAGATCTGATCTTCGACGCGCTCACTTTGCCCATCTCCACCGGTCAGGAAGACTACCGTTCAGCGGCCATTGAGACGCTCGAAGCGGTGCGGCGCATCAAGCTCGAACTGCCGCGCTCGCGCACCGTGCTTGGCGTCTCCAACATCTCTTTCGGCCTGAAAGCCTATTCGCGCCGCGTGCTCAATTCCGTCTTTCTCAAGGAGGCCGTGGACCGCGGGCTCGACGCGGCCATCGTCAACTACTCGAAGATTTATCCGCTCTACAAAATCCCTGCGAAAGAAGTCGAATTAGCGCGCAACCTCATCTTCCAGGACCGTGACAACGGCGACCCCTTGCAGGCTTACATGGCTTACTTCGCCAGCCTGGGCAAGGGATCGGTAAAGGAAGAGGAGACTCCGGTCGAAAATCTCACCACGGATGAGAAGCTCAAGCAGTTGATTATTCGCGGCGAGCGGACGATTGGCTTGGGCGAGCAGAAGCAATCGCTCGAAGAGGCGCTTGAAACGGCGCTCAAAATTCACACTCCTCTCGAACTGATTAACACGGTTTTGCTCGACGGCATGAAGACCGTTGGCGATCTCTTCGGCGCGCGCAAGATGCAATTGCCTTCGGTGCTCGATTCGGCCTCGGTGATGAAGGCCGCGGTCGCATACCTCGAACCGAAAATGGATAAGTCTGACGGCGGCGGCAAAGGAACCATGGTGTTGGCCACGGTCAAGGGCGACGTGCACGACATTGGCAAGAATCTCGTGGACATCATTCTTTCCAACAATGGTTATCGTGTCGTCAACCTGGGCATCAAGCAGCCATCGGACTCGATTATCGCCGCTACGCGAGAAGCGAACGCCAGCGCCATCGGCCTCAGCGGACTGCTGGTCAAGTCCACGCTGGAAATGAAGTACGTTTTACAGGATCTGGAGCGGCTTGGCATGACCGTGCCTGTCATCTGCGGCGGCGCCGCGCTCACTCGCAAGTACGTGGAAGAGGACCTGCGCAAGGAGTACGCGGGGCCGGTCTTTTATGCCGAGGACGCCTTCGCCGGATTGCGCGCAATGGCCGACTTAACCTCCGGCGATGCGGTCGTGCGCGAGAGCCGCGAAGCGGAAGGCAAGACGGTAAAGCTCTTCAACAAAGGCGGCGCGGATGCTTCCGAGTCGCCCCTCGTCGAACTGACGCCGGAGGGCCGTTCGCCAGTCGTGGAGCGGGTTGCGGCAATTCCCAAGCCTGCTTACTGGGGGCCGCGTGTCTTCATGGATTACAAGCTCGGCGACATCTTTCCGTACCTGAACGAGACGGCTCTCTTCAAGAATCAGTGGCAACTGAAGAGCGCCGCGCAGGGCGATTATTTGCGGCTGGTGGAAGAAAAATACCGCCCGATTTTGCTCAGTCTGGAAGAAGAAGTAAAGGCGGCGGGCTGGTTCGGGCCTAAGTCGGTTATCGGATTCTATCCCTGCGCGGGCCAAGGCAACGACCTGATTGTCTTCGATCCAGAAGATCCTGAACGCGAGTTGGATCGCATCACGTTTCCGCGTCAGGCGCAGGGCCGCAGGCTCTCGATTGCCGATTTCTTTGAGCCTGTGAGCGCAGCCCAGCGCGACGTGGTGGGCTTTTCCATCGTGACCATCGGATCAGAAGCGAGCCGCCGCACGCAGTACCTTTTCGAGAACGGTGATTTTACCAAGTATCTCTATCTGCACGGCCTCTCGGTGGAGACGGCGGAGGCGCTGGCCGAGTTTGCGCACAAGCAGGCACGCGAGTTACTGGGCATCGCCGGAGAAGATTCGCCCATCGTCGCGGACCTGTTTCATCAGAAGTATCGCGGCTCGCGTTATTCCTTCGGCTACCCGGCCTGCCCGAATCTGGAGGATCAGAGGAAGATTTTCCGCCTGCTCAAGCCCGAGGAAAACATCGGCGTGCACCTCACCGAGGGCTTCCATCTGGAGCCGGAGCAGAGTACCAACTGCATCGTGGTGCATCATCCCCAAGCCAAGTATTTTGTGGTGTAAGGGTGCTGCGAAAAAACTGAGCAGGATTTGCGTAGAATTATTGCCGTCTGTGCGACATTGGAATTACGGCAAACGCAGAGACAGAATGTGTGTGGCCTCCTCGAACGGCCGGGGCGCAAGCAGCGAATCGCCTGCGCTCCCGGCCGTTCGTCTTTTTACCGTCCTGCCTCCCTGTAGCGCCCCAACTCCTTGACCATCGCGCAATGCGGCTTGAGCGCCTCGACGGCCCGCCAAGCCTCCCCGGCGGAGTGAATCTGGCAATCCACATAAAAAATATATTCCCAAGGCTTGCCATGCACCGGCCGGGATTCGATTTTGGTCATATTGGCGCCGATGCCCGCCAGTTCGGCCAGTGCCGCCACCAGCGATCCGGGGCGATTCTCTACGGAAAATGCCAGGCTGATCTTGTTTGACTCGGGATCGTTGATGGCCTCCGCTGTGCGCCGCACTAGGAAGAAGCGGGTATAGTTTTCCGGATTGTCCTCGATGTCAGCCTGGAGAATCTGCGCGCCGTAATGGCGGGCTGCCGCTTCGCTGGCGATGGCCGCCGCGTGCCGGTCGTGCAGTTCCACCAACTGCTTCACGCTGCCTGCGGTGTCATAGGCAGCCAGCGCCTTCATCGCGGGGTGCGCGGCCAGGAACCGCCGACACTGCGCCAGCGCCACCGGGTGCGAAAAAACGCGCTCAATTTCCCCCATAGCGACGCCGGGCAGGGCGATCAGGTTGTGCCGGATGCGCACGCGCGTCTCCCGTTCCACGCGCACATCGTGGGTCAGCAGCAGGTCGAAGTGCTCCAGAACCGAACCGGCCAGGCTGTTTTCGATGGGAATCACCGCGATCTCCACGGCCCCGCTCTCCAACGCCGCAAAGACGTCGGCTGAAAGCGCGCAAGGAACGATCGTCCCATCGGGAACCAGTTTCATCGCTGCTTCGTGGCTGAATGAGCCAGGCTCTCCCTGAATTGCAATCTTCATGCGATTCCTCGTTCTCCGTCCTTCAATATTCTGTCATTGCAAGCTGGGTGCCCCAGATACAGATTGTTTGTATATGGGAACCACGAACCTCAACCAGCCCAGCTTATTTCAGCCATAAATCGGCTGCCACAAAGGCAAGAAAAACCATCGCAATCACGCCATTCATGGTGAAGAATGCGGCATTCAGCCGGCGTAGATCGCGCGGTGAAACCAGCGAGTGCTCATAGGCCAGCAGCAACCCCACAACCCCGATGCCCAGCCAGCCAAGTGTCCGAAATTGAAACAGTACACCGAGCCAGAGCAACAGCCCCAACATTGCCAGATGCATCGCCCGCGCCGTCCAGAAAGCCGCCGAAAGGCCAGCCGCCTGGGGCAGGCTGTGGAGTCCCGCTTCGCGGTCGTGCTCAAAGTCCTGGCAGGCGTAGAGCACGTCAAAGCCGCCCGCCCATAGCGTCACTGCCGCGGTCAGTACCAGGATGCGCGCATCCAGAGAGCCGCGCACCGCAATCCACGCGGCCGACGGGGCCAAGCCCAGCGCCAGGCCCAGCACCAGGTGCGACCAGCGCGTAATGCGCTTCATGTAGCTGTAGCCCAGCAGCACGACGAGCACCAAGGGCGACAGGCAAAGCGCGAGCCGGTTCAGTTCCGCAGCGGCCAGTACAAACACCGCTGCTGACAGCACCGTGAAGCCCAGCACAAACTCTCGCGACAAGAGGCCGGCGGGAATGGCGCGGTTTTTCGTGCGGGGGTTAGTTGCATCCAGATCCGCGTCGGCCCAGCGGTTGAAGGCCATGGCCGCCGAGCGCGCCGCCACCATGGCGACAAGAATCCACGCCAGCACCCGCCAGTTTGGCAGGCCGTTCGCGGCCAGCAGCACAGCCGTCAGCGCAAAAGGCAGCGCGAAGATCGAGTGCTCCCACTTGATCATCTCCAGAGTCGTACGCATTTTGGCCCACAAGCTCGGCAAAGTTGGCTCCCGTGAACCAGTTTACTTGAGCGTGAGGCCGGGTTCTTGTACGAAAATATCCTCATGGATTCCATGCGCATTGACAAGTGGCTCTGGGCGGCGCGTTTCTTCAAGACGCGGGCGCTGGCATCGAAGGCCTGCGACCTGGGCCGCATTCACTGGAACGACCTCGCCGCCAAGCCCGCCCGCGAGATTCATGTGGGCGACAAGCTCGGAGTGAAGAACGAGGGCGGCGAGTTTCAGATCGAGGTTCTGGAGTTGAGCCAGATGCGTGGCCCGGCAGCGGCGGCGCAGACGCTCTATCGCGAGAGCGAGGCAAGCAAAGAGGCGCGGGCCAAGGCGGCCGAGGAGCGCAAGGCGATGCAACTGTACGCGCCCCTGCCCGAGCATCGTCCCTCCAAGCGCGACCGGCGGCGCATTATCCAGTTCCGCGGCGGAGCGTAGCTCTCGACCTATTCGTGGGCGGGTGTCCTATTCCCAATGTCCGATCAGCAGCAGGCTCGCGGTTCCGGGCGTCTCGGTGATTGAGTTGTTGGCGCTCACGAAATAGTTATGCATGATCAGCGTCACCCTGGTTCCTCCGGTGACCGCAATATGTACGGGCTGCGAAAGCACGTAATGCGGATTTGCTGTCGTGGAACCGACTCTGTTGGCCGCAAAGCCGGTCATCGACTCATAGTCTCCGGTCACGGTGTCCAGATACCACTCTGCCGGGGCCGGTAGCGCCTGGTCGTAATCGGCCTCGGCGAAGAGATGGTCGATGACGAAGGTTCTGCCCGCCGGAATGGCGATGCATAGATAGCCTTTGCTCGCCGGTTGCGGATAGGTGTCGAACTGCTGGTATTGCTCGTAAGTGCTAGGGCTGTTCTCCGGCACATAGCAGGACTGCGCCTGGTCGGTGGGAATCTGCAACTGCGGGTCATTGGAGGGCGAGTTGGGGTAACGCGAGTGGCGCGTGTGATGAACCTGCCCAGCGAGCGGCAGCGAACACAGAAAGATACCGGCAAGAACTGCACAAGAAAGGCGAGAGCGCATATTCATTCGACCTGAAAGCGAATTGAGTTTCAAATGCACCTACTGGACGCAGAGCCGGACGCATTCGCTTGACCTCGGCATCCCGTTTTGAAGCTGTTTCTTGTTATGTGGTTCCTGTCCTTCTCACGCTTCTTGCGCGGCAACCACATGGGGCAGCCCAAATTCCGTAAGTGCAATGGCTGCCAGAATCAGTATTGCGCCGCTGGCGGGACGCAAGCCAAGCCGTTCGCCGGTCACCAGGAAAGAGGTGATCCAGGCGAAAACCGGTTCCAGCGTCAGCAGCAGCGCGGTGTGCGTGGGAGGAAGTATCGACTGGGCCCAACTCTGAATGGAAATGGCAGCCGCGGTGGCCGGCACGGCGACAATCGCCAGCGCCAGGACCAGTCGTGGCGTCCACACAATGTGCGGATGCTCAATCAGCGGCGTGCTCAGAGCCATAAAAAGCGCGCAGAAGCCCACTTGCAGCAATGCCAGCGGCTGGAAGGCGATGCGCGGCGAGAAGTGGCTCAGCGCCAGGCATTGAAATGCAAATCCGAAAGCGCAGCCCAGCGTGAGTTTGTCGCCCAAGTTGATGGAAGCTGGATCGGGCAGCAGACAGGCCGCTTTGCCTACCAGGGATGTGGATTCCTGCGTATGAACGGCAGCTGGCGCGGTGAGAAGTGCAATCCCAATAAAGGCCAGCATTGCGCCCAGAAAGGCATTCCAATGTGGCTGCTGGGCTCCTGGCGGCCGCAGGCCGGGAAGCATTGAGAGCAGCGGCACCAGCACCACCATCAACCCGGTAATGAACGCCGACTTCGAGGGTGTGGTGAGGGCCAGGCCGGTGGTCTGGAACTGGTATCCCACGGCCAGAAACAGGCCCACCATCGCCCCAGCCGCAATTTGCCAGCCTCGAAGGGTCCGCCAGTAGCGGTGGTAAGCCACCGCGAGCACAGCGAAGGCCAGCGTCATCCGCATCAGGTTGAAGAGCCCCGGCGTGGCATCGGCCAGGGCGCCTTTGACGAGCACAAAAGTGGATCCCCACAAGGCGACCACGAGCAGCATCAGAAAATATGCGCGCAACTTCATCTGTTTGAATTATGGCAGCAGAGGCCGCGCCAGCGGCGGCCAGTCAATCGGACAGGGCAGTTCCCGGCGTGCGGGAACCCCGTCAAAAAGGCTACTGCTCGGCGGCCCATTCCACCATAGCCAGGGTAAGCAGCAGCACGCGCTTCAGCCCCGTTTCGCGATCTTTGGCGGAGTACCATTCGCCTAGAGTGTGTGCGCCGGCGCCCTCGCCTCCGGCGCCCATAGACAATGCCGGAACTCCCAGCGAGAGCGGGATGTTAGCGTCCGTTGAGCCCATGCGCAGATCGGTGCGCAGGTCAAGATGGCGGTCCACGGCGTGCAGAGCTTCGAGCAACGGCGAGCCGGCGGGCAGTTGCGCGGCGGGCCGGTCGCCGATTTTGTCTATTTTGAAGGCCAGCAGACCCCTGCCCGGAGTTCCGGCGCGCGCGGCCTGAGATTTTGCCTGTGTGTTGCAGTGCTCCACGGCGTCTTCCACGGCGCGATGCAGCGCGACCTCCAGCCGAGTAAGCTGCTCGGGGCTGGTGGAACGGAAATCGATAGCGGCGCGCGCGTTTTCGGGAATGGCGTTCACGCTGGTGCCGCCGTTGATCGTTCCCAGATTGAGCGTGGTGCGCGGCTCCTCCGGCAGCGGAGTCTCGGCCACTTGAGCCAGCGCTGCGGCCAGCGCGGCAATGGGGTTGGGCGTCCCCGCATCGGTAAAGCTGTGCCCGCCGGGGCCGGAGATGGTTACCCTGAAGCGGCGGCTGCCCAGGGCTTGGGTCACAGCGGAGTCAGCGCCTGCGCCGTCCAGCACAATATGAGCTGCGATTCGGCCGGCCAATGCTTTCTGGTCGTAAAAGTGGCGCACGCCGCGCAGGTCGCCTTCACCCTCTTCGCCCACATTGCCCATGAAAAGCAACGTCGCGGGCAACTCGACCTCAGCCCGGATTAGCGCGTGGAGGATAGCCAGCATTCCCGCCACTCCAGCGCCGTTGTCACAGGCTCCGGGAGCCGTCAGGCGGTCGCCGTCCACCACGGGGTTCAGTGGCGTTTCGGCAGGGAAAACCGTGTCCAGGTGCGCTGAAAGCACGACCACCGGGCCGGTGCTCTCCGGCGGCAATTTTGCGGCCGTCAGCCAGCCGAGAACGTTGCCCAGGCTGTCGGTTCCTACCCGGCTGAGGCCAGCCTCGATGAAGCGAGCCGCCAGCCACTCGGAGCGCGCCTGCTCGCCGAAGGGCGGCGCAGGAATGGCCGTCACCTCAGCTTGCCAGTCCATGATCGTCTTGGGATTGCCGTGCAGCCAGGCAAAGGCAGCGTGAACCGGCCGCTGACCTGCCAGAGCCGTCACGCACGAAAACGCCGAGTTGGAAGAAAAAAGTGTCATACAGGTGGTTTCAGGTTAGCAGGGAACGTCCGGAAGAGGGAGAATGCAGATTCTGCAAGCCTGATTTATACGCCTATCGACGGTCCATTCATTTCCTTGCCGTACTCCACCGAAATCAGAAACAACCCTCGTGCCGGAGCGGTGGGTCCGGCAGCAGCGCGGTTGCGGGCGGCGAAAATTTCAGCAATCTCCTCGCAACGGAGTTGTCCCCGGCCCACATCCAGCATTGTTCCCACCAGGTTGCGGACCATGTGATGCAAAAAGCCGTTGCCCCGGACACGATAGACCAGTAATTCGCCGGCCTCGCTCTTCCGCTCTTCCCATCGCGACGAGTAGATTGTCCGGACGGTCGTCGTCGCCGCCGTCGGTGCCGGGGGCGCTTGTATCTCTTGGTTGAGATCATGGCTTGAGCAAGCGATTCGGGTGGTCAGGTCGGGGTCGGTGGCCGCAAAGCTCAGAAAATCGTGTTCGCCTTCAAAGAGCCGGGCTGACCTTTGCAACAAATCCATGTCCAAGGACCAGCGGCAGGGGTAAACGTAGCGGGCCAGAAAGGGCGGACAAATCTCGCCTCGATAAACCCGGTACTCATAGGTTTTGGCCACGGAGGAGTGCCGCGCGTGAAATGTGCCTGGCGTGGTTCTCGCTTCTAGGATGCGAATGGAGGGGGGGAGAGTCCGGTTGAGGGCGCGTTGCAGGTTTTCCGCCGGAATGGGAGCCGCAAGCTGAAAGCTGGCCACCTGGCTGAGGGCATGGACGCCGGCATCTGTGCGTCCCGAGCCTTGGGGCAGAGGCGATTCGCCCGTAATCCGCTCTAGCGCAGCCTGCAGTTCGCCCTGGATGGTAACTTCATCCGGCTGCACCTGCCAGCCTCGGAAGTCGGTGCCGTCATAGGCCAGTGTCAGCTTCCAGGTCTGGAGCGTGGGCGCGGGTTGGGGATTGTCAGCCATGGCAAAGGGCATTGACAGTAGCGTAAATGACTTTGCCGCATAAGCGGCGTCTGTCCTGTTGCAGGTGGTGGGATATACTCAGCTTTTCGTGTCTGATAGTGGCTGGAGTGCCGGGAACGGCAGGAAATTTGAGAAAAGGGACCAGCTTCATGGAACGGGCGCTCTGGAACGAAACGGGAGTCGCGCGCGTATTAAAGGGTAAGTGGAGGGCTGTGCGCCGGGCCACAAGCTAAAATTGTCTTTGGAAGTCACAAATCTGCGTCCGGGGAGACACTCTGGGCGTCTGTGAGAATGACACCCCATATGCCTCAGCAATTCCCAAAGAGGAAGTACGTCGTGGAGAGGAACCATGCATTTGTTCGGTATATCTGTGTTTGAGCAGCAGAAGCAGGCCGCGGTCAGCCATCGCGGGCAGGCAGGCAAAGGGCTGTGCGCGGGTGCGGCGGTCGTGCTGATATTGGCGATGGCAGTGCCTTGCGGATTTGCCCAACAGACTGGGGCAAAGGGAACAGCTCCGGACAAGGCGGCCTCCGAGCTGCCCTCGGCTCCCACGGTGGCGCTGACGGAACCGTTGGACCTGCGTCCGTCCTCGCGGGATTTTTCAAAGCCCGCGGGCAGGCTTCTGGGCAATCCGATCAATATGTACCGGCCCACGAGCATTGGTAAGGCGAGCTTTGCCAATTCGGTGCGGCTCACAGACTTGGTCAAGGACGGCAAGATCTACCTCAGCCTTTCCGATGCCCTTGCGCTGGCCCTTGAAAACAACTACGACATCGCCATTGCACGCTACGACCTGGACATCGCGGATACGGATATTTTGCGTACCCGCACCGGGGCGGAACCGCTGGGCGCGCCTTCTGGACTGATTACCGGCACGCTGGGTGGCTCCGCATCGATTTTGTCCACTGGCGGCGGCCCGGGCGGGACGACCGTAGGCTCGGGTGGCGCGGGTTCCGGCAGTTCTGGATTGGTGCTGACCACCCAGGGCGCTGGCCCGACGCCGGAGGCGCTGGAACCTTCCGTCTCGGCGGCAATCCAGTTTGATCGCGATCACGCGCCCTCGACCAGCTTCTTTGCGGGCGGCACAAGTTCGACCAATACCTACAATTTCACGTACGATCAGGGCTTTGTGACGGGCACGCAATTCCAATTTGCCCTCGACAACACATACGCCTCCACCTCCAATGGGGTTACGCTCTACAGCCCTCAGTTGAGCTCGAACTTCAAAGCTACTGTGACCCAGCACCTGTTGCAGGGAGCCGGAATCTGGGTGAATAAGAGATTCATCTATGAGGCGCGCAACAACCGCCGCATTACTGATTCGTCGTTCCGCCAGCAGATTCTCTACACCGTCAATCAGGTGGAAACCATCTACTGGGGGCTGGTCCAGGCATACGAGGATTTGCAGGCCAAGGAGCATGCGCTGGAGCAGAGCACTAAATTGGCCAGCGACGACCGCAAGCAGTTGGAAATCGGTACGGTGGCCCCGCTCCAGGTGGTGCAGGACGACTCGACTGTAGCCAGCGACAAACAGGCCCTCATCAACGCGCAGAGCTCCCTGAATTACCAGCAGCAGATCATCAAGCAGGCGATTGCCCGCAATCTCAACGATGCGGCGCTGTCGATTGCCCCTGTGATTCCAACCGACCGCGTGACCATCGAGGAAATTCCCGAGGAGAAGCAGCCGGTCGAGGAACTGGTGCAGGAGGCCTTTGTGCAGAGGCCGGAGTTGGAACAGGCCATGCTCACGCTCAGAAACGATGAGATCACGCTGAGGGGCGCGCGTAATGCGTTGTTGCCGACCTTCGACATCTTTGGATACCTGGCCGGGCAGGGAATTGCCGGCTCGCGCAACAAGGATCTGACCTGCTCATACTATGACAAGGGCATTTGCCCGACGATTCCCGCCACTGGCTATGGAACGGCGATCAACGGTGCTTTCAACAACTCGGCTCCCGACAAAGGGATTGGTTTCAGCTTGACCATCCCCCTCGGCAACAAGACCGCGCAATCGGTGCAGGCTCGCTCGCTGATGGAGTATCGCCAGGCCGAGTTGCGGCTGGAGCAACTGTACACGCAGATCCGTATGCAGGTGGTCAATGCCCAGTTCGCGCTGATCAACGACCGGGCACAGGTTCAGGCCTCCATGGCCGCTCGGGACTTCCAGCAACAGAGCGTCGATGCCGAGATCAAGAAGCTGCACCTTGGCGCTTCGACCACGGCCAATGTCCTGCTTCAGGAACGCAATTTGGCGACGGCGGAGGACACCCTGATCGCCGCCCACGCCGCCTACGCCAAGGACCGCGCCGGTCTCTACCAGACGCTGTCCACGACGTTGCAGCACTATGGCATCAACCTGAATGAGGCAGCCTCGGGCGAAGTGAAGGCGGCGCCTGTCATTCCCGGAGTCACGGCGGTCAAGGAGACCACGGCGCCCACGACTCCTCCGCCGGCTGACAAATAGTTTTTCTTCATGGCATAAAAACGAAAAGGTCCGGCAAACTGCCGGGCCTTTCCGTTTTTGCCGAATTCAGGTTTTAAAATTCAGAAACTCAGCCTTATCGTTCCGCGACCAACTCCAGCAGGTTGAAAAATTCCGGAAAGCTGATGGCAACCGATTCCGCCCCCTGAATCAGCGTTTCCCCCTCGGCGCGAAGCGCGGCCACGCTGAAGGCCATGGCGATGCGGTGGTCGCTTCCGGAATCGATCGTGGCCCCATGCAGCTTTTGGCCGCCGGGCACATCCAGGCCGTCCTCGAACTCCTCAACTTCGGCGCCCATGGCGCGCAGATTCTTCACAACCAGGGCAATCCGGTCAGACTCCTTCACGCGCAGTTCCCTGGCGTCGCGGATGCGGATGCCGCCGCTGGTGGTTGGGCCAATGACGGCCAGCACCGGCAACTCGTCAATCAGTTGCGCGGCCAGCGCTCCTGAAATTTCTGTTGTTCCCAGCCCTTCGAGCGGCGCTGTGAGCTGCACCATGCCCACGAGCTCTGAGTTTTTCTCTTCCAGATTCAGCACGCTGATGCGCGCGCCCAGCGCGGTCAGCACGTCCAGCAGCGCGGCGCGCGTGGGGTTGAGGCCGAGCGAGTCAAACACCAGGCTGGAGCCGGGAAACATGGCCGCCGCGCAGAGGAAGAATGCCGCGGAAGAAATATCACCGGGCACTGCGGCATCGATGGCGTGCAGCGCTTGCGGCCCGGAGATCGACACCGAGTCCACCGTGCGCGTCAGCGTGGCGCCGAAGGCCCGCAAAGCCAGTTCGCTGTGGTCGCGGGTGCGCACCGCCTCGCGCACCGTGGTTGTGCCCGTGGTCTGCAAGCCGGCCAGCAGAAGGCAGGTTTTCACCTGGGCGCTGGGAACCGACATGGTGTAATCGATGGCCTTCAGCGCGCCGCCTTCAATGGTCAACGGCGCATGGCCCTCGGTGAGTGTAAGCCGTGCGCCCATCGCTGTCAGAGGTTTAAGGATCCGCTCCATTGGCCGGCGTGAAAGTGAAGCGTCGCCCACCAGCGTAAAGCGGCCCTCTTGCGGTGCCAGCAGGCCAGAGATCATGCGCATTGTCGAGCCGGAGTTGCCACAATCCAGCGCGGTCTTTGCCGGCGTCACGCGTCCGCCCACGCCGGTAACTTCCACCGAGCCGTCTTCGAGCCTGCGCACCTTGGCCCCCAGTGCCTCCATGCAACTGAGCGTCGAGGCGCAGTCGGCGCCAGTGGAAAAATTGGTAAAGCGAGAAGTGCCTTCGGCAAACGCGGCCAGCATTCCGTAGCGATGGCTGATGGACTTGTCGCCGGGCAGCCGCAGGCTGCCGGAAACACTTTTGGCTGGGCGGATGATGCGTTCTTCTATCGCAGTGTGCAAAGGGACTCCGAAGTATGGACCTGATTCAAGTTTAACAACGGAGGAGAGACGCGGGATTAGGGGCTGGCAACTAACCCCTATCCCCTAACCCGTGCCCTTCTCACCGCACCTTGAGCACAATGATCGTCTCATCGTCGAAGCGTTCCTGCTCGCCCTGGAAGCGGCTGACATCGGCGAGTATGGCGTTGGCTATTTGCTGCGCGGAGTGGTTGCGCTGGCTGCACAGCAGCGCGGTGAGCCGTTCCTGGCCGTACATCTCGCTCTTGGCGTCCTCTGCATCCAGAATTCCATCCGACACAAAGACGAAAGCGTCTCCCGGTTCTGCGCCCACGCTGAGTTCCTCGTAGGTCACGTTGGGAAACATCCCCAGCGGGAAGCCCTCGGCGCGCACCGTGGTCGACTGGCCGGAGCGGCAGAAGACGGGTTGCACCGCACCCGAGTTGGCCACTTGCAGGGTGCGGCTCTCATCGTTCCACAGGGCAAAGAGCATGGTCACATACTGCGATTCCAGCTTGCGTACCTGGAGCGCATCGTTCAACTGGGCAAGCATATGGGCTGGTTCCGGCCGCTGCTGCGCCGCCGAGCGCATGATGCCGCTCAGAAGGGCCGCAAACAGGGCCGCCGGAGCCGCTTTGCCGCTTACATCGCCCAGCACGATGGCGGTGTGGCCGGGGCCATAGTCCACAAAGTCGTAGAGGTCGCCGCCGATGGTGCGCGCGGGCAGAAAACGCACCGCCATCTCCGCATTCGCCATCTGGGGCGGAGATGCTGGCAGCAGGCGCAGTTGCACCTCGCGCGCCATGGCCAGGTCGCGCTCCAATTGCTTCTCTTGCGAGCGCACCGCCTGGTAGAGGCGTGCATTTTCAATTGCGATGGCCACCTGCGCGGCCAGTGTGGTCAATATGCGCTCATGCTCTTCGTTGAAGAAGTTTACGCGCGTGTGCTCCAGATCCAGCACGCCGATGATATGCCCCTTGCGAAACAGCGGCACAATCATCTCCGAGCGGGTTTCCGGGTTCATGGGCACATAGCGCGCGTCCCTGCGCACGTCGGGGACATTCACCAGTCTCCACTCGCGCACCGCCACGCCCACCAGTCCGCTGGTGACCGGGACGCGGCGCAGAGGCGCCTCCGCGGAACCGAAGCGCCAGGTGTAGCGCGTAATCAGCGTCTCGCCCTTCTCGTCCAGCAGTCGAATGGTGAACATCTGATAATCGATCAGGCGGCGCAGCAGTTGCCCAACCCGCTCCAGCAGCGGGTCCAGGTCCAGAATCGAGGTCAGCTCCGTGGCAATCTCGTTCTGCACCGTGAGTGCCTGCGCCTGGCGGGAGACGCGCGCATAAAGCCTGGCGTTTACGATTGCCTGGGCGATGCGCGAGGCGGTCAGTGTCAGCAGGCGAAGGTGCTCGGGTCTGAAGTAGTCAGAATCTTCGCTTTCGATGTCCACCACGCCGATCAGACGATTCTTGGCGATGAGCGGCACCGTCAGTTCCGAGCGCACTCCGGGGATAGCCGGGATGTAGTGTTCCGCGCTGGATACGTCGTTAAGCATCACCGGCTGGCGAGTAAGCGCCACTTGGCCGACGACGCCTTTGCCCATGGGAACGCGCAGCTTCTCCACGTCCGCTGTGTGGCCGATCTGGAAGCGCATACGCAGTTCCCGGGTCCGGTCGTTGACCAGCAGGATGGCAAAGATGCGGTACGGGATGACAACGCGCACCAGTTCCGCTGTGCGTTCGAAGAGGGTTTTCAGATCCAGCGTGGTGTTCAGTGCGTCGGCAAGCTGCATCAGGTACGCCGCGTCCGCCGGTTCCACGCGGATATTCATGGGGTCGAGATGCACCCCTGGGTCGGCCGGACGGTAGTCGCCCTCAAGCTCGGGTTCATTGCTCGGAGATGGTGGAGTAGAGATCATATGTGTTGAACGGAATCATAGCAGTGCAGGGAACAGGGAATAGGGGTTAGGGATTAGGGGGTAGAAATTAGGAATCAGAAGCTACATAGGCAATCTGCCTGGGTTGTCGAAACAGGAACTTTCAGATAGCTGCTGGTTGCCCGGTCACTGAATTCGCTCAGAACTTCTAACCTCTAATCCCTAACCCCTATTACTTACTCCGCCCCTAGCTCGCGCACAATGGCCACCGAGGCGGAAGCCCCGATGCGACTGGCGCCGGCTTCAAGCAGGGCCTTCACGGTGGCCAGGGTGCGGATGCCGCCCGCTGCCTTCACTCCGCATCGGCTGCCGGCCACGCCGCGCATCAGCGCCACGTCGGCCGCGGTTGCGCCGCCCGAGGCAAAGCCCGTCGAGGTCTTGATAAAGTCCGCCCCGGCTTGGATGGCGATCTCCGAAGCGCGCAGCTTCTCTTCCAGGGTCAGGAGCGCGTTCTCCAGAATTACCTTGAGCAGCACTCCGTGATGGTGGGCAACGGTGACCACGGTGTGGATGGTCTGCTGCACGGCTTCATAGTCGCCGCTCTTGAGCAGGCCGATGGGGATCACCATATCCAGTTCGCGCGCGCCCAGCTTGATCAGCGCCGCCGCCTCCTGGCGGAGCGTTGACGCCAGCGATGCACCCAAAGGAAAGCCAATCACCACGCCCACGGGAACGCCGCTGCCTGCCAGCACGCCGACTGCCGTGGAGGCCCACAGCGGGTTCACCATGGCGCAGGCGAATCGGTAGCGAATTGCCTCGTCGCACAGGCTTTCCACCTGCTTTCGGGTGGCGTCGGGCTTCAGCAGCGTGTGGTCGATGATGGCTGCCAGCGATTGCCAGTTTGCCAGAGTTGCCGCGGTAAACGCGGCTGAATCGAAGTTTCCGTTGCCGGATTTCGAATCCGCGCCCTGAATGGGAATGGTTGTCGTCATGATGTCATGCTCCTTGCAGGAGAGATGCCGCTCTCAGTCTGCGGTTCACCGGAAAAACTCCACGAGTCAGTATAGTGCCTGTCAAGGCGCGCGACCAGACAGATGAACACAACTTGGCACGGGCCTGGCTCGGAGTCGGCGCATTGGCTTTTTGCTTCGCTGCCACGCTCCCTACTCGGGATGGTCCGGCGTCATCAGGCAGATGTCGGGCAGGTTCCGGTAGCGCTCCGCGTAATCCATTCCGTAGCCGATGACGAAGAGGTTGGGAATGGAAAAGCCCACGTAGTCCGCTGTAATCTTTTCGATGCGGCGGGAGGGCTTGTCGAGCAGCGTGGCAATGCGCAACGACTTGGGACGCTGCTGCAGGAAGAGCTTGCGCAGGTAAGAGAGCGTCAGCCCGGTGTCGAGGATGTCCTCGACCACCAAGACGTTTTTGCCCTCGATTGGCTCATCGAGGTCTTTGATCAGCTTGACCGCGCCAGAAGACCGCTGTCCCTGGCCGTAGCTGGAGGTGGCTACAAAGTCAAATGTGGCGTCGGCCTGGATAGCCCTCGACAGGTCGGCCAGAAACGGGGCCGCGCCCTTCAGCACGCCCACCATCACCAGTTTTTCGCCGTTCAGGTCACGGGTAATCTCTGCGCCCATTTCTGCAACGCGCTGGGCAATCTGTTGGCGTGTATAGAGGATCTCAAGACCTTGGTAGCTGAGGGTAGCCATGCATCCAGTATCGCCTGAATCGAGTGTCGTAGGGCAAGCGCGCCTGTGCAAATCCGGGCCGTTCGGTTCCCCAGCCGCAGGGCGGGCGCACGATTTCCGCCGCTTGGTCCAGCTATACTTGAGGAACGATGATTCCCTATTTGCACTTTTGGCATCTTAATCTGCCGACCTTCGGCCTGATGCTCTGGCTGGCTGCTGTTGCGGCCGCTTTTGTCATGGACCGTAGCTTCCACCGTGCGCACATCACGGCTGATGCCGTGAGCATCGTGGCTGTGACCCTGGTGGCCGGTATCGTGGGCGCCAAGCTGTGGCACGTCATCGACACGCCCATCGAGTTTCGCGAAATGGGCTGGCGCGTGCTGTGGGATTCAGCCGGCTTTGCCTGGTTCGGCGGTCTCTTGTTGGGTATCTTCGCGTTGGTTTTCCAGGGCTGGTGGGCAAAGGTCGGCGGCCTGCGGACCCTCGATCTGGCCGCTCCCGCCGCTGCCATCGGCTATGGCATCGGACGCATCGGCTGCTTCCTCTCCGGCGACGGCTGTTATGGAATCCCAACCAACCTGCCCTGGGGCATGAGCTTCCCCAACGGCATTGAGCCAACCGCGCCCTTCGTCCGCGTGCATCCCACGCCGCTCTATGAGCTGGCCGCGGCACTGTTGATTGGCGGGTGGTTGTGGTGGAGGGCCGGCAAGCGCCATTCCACCGGCTCCATCGTTGGCCAGTACCTGCTGCTTAGTGGAATAGCTCGCTTTATGGTTGAATTTATCCGTCGCAACCCAAAGGTTCTATGGGGCTTATCGAACGCCCAACTGGCCAGCGCCGGCTGCGCGGTCGCGGGGATCATTCTGATTGTGTGGGCCGCCTCGCGGCCGGTTGCCGGGCAGGAAGAGGCGGCTGGAGCCTTCTCGAAAGCGGGCTGATTCCGCTCAGCCTGAGCGGAATCAGCAGGTCAGACAGTGTCTTGTTCGCTACAGCCGCCTGATAAACGCCTGCGCTTCTTTCAACTGCGGGAAGAGCGCCTCGTCGGCTTTGAACTCGCGGGAGTGGACGCACCGCCGCAGCCCTCGCATCTTCACCGGGTGTTTCAGGTGCAGCATCTCGTGGTAAAGCAGGTATTCGACGGCGTAGCGCGGGCTTGATGGCCGGTCGAAGACGCGGCTCACCACGATGGTGTTGTGGGCGGCGTCGTAGTGGCCCAGTGACCGCTTGGCTACGCCCTCGCTCCAGGTCAATTCGGGCCGGCCCAGCATACCGCCGAAGAAGCGCACGTTGAGCGAGTCGAAAACCTCATCCAGATTGAAGAAGCGGCCTTCGGGGCCGAAGAACCGCTTGCTGCCGCGTGCGCCACGAATCAGTTCGGTCTGCCGGGTGACGGCGGCGCTCGAAGAAAACCGCTTGTAGCGCAGGTTGTGCGCTGCGTCGATGGGCTTTTTGTAGAGTTTTGCCAGCAGAATGTGTGCGATGGCGTGGATGACAGACTCCGGCGCGCCCTCCAGCAGATCGGAAAGACTGGCAAGAATCTGCCCGTCGCGCAGGCGAATCCTGGTATTCAGTGAGGTAAACCGCCTGAAAAGAACCACAATGGGCGGCATCGGCGCCCTGGGGCGCAGTACCCGATACTCCTCCTGAAAGATGGAAACAAAATCGTCAGCCACTGAATACAGCTTACAGCGTGCAGTTGACAGCTCACAGTTCGCTGGTCGCAGTTGGTTTTGAACTGTGAACTGTCGGCTGTCAGCTTACTTTTTGCCTTCGAGCAACAAGAGCCGTTGGCGCGCCTGCCACTCCTGATCTGGAAACTTACCGGCGGACGAATCCAGAAAGTGATGGTAGTAGGTTGCGGCCTGCGTTTTGTTGTGGAGCGTGTCGTAAGCCGTCGCCCAAAGGAAGTAGGTGGACGGGAGTTCCGGAAGCGTTTTTGCCCGCATAGTGAGGGCGTGGAGCGTGACGGAAGGCTGTCCGATCTTCGAGGCGGCAAAGGCCAGGCCGCTCCAGCCATCGGCGTTGGCCGGGTCCAGCCGGGTGGCCTTGTCGAAGGCGATGAAAGCCTCAGCGTACCTGGCCAGGCGGATCAGGTTTTGACCGTGGGCTATCAAAAGGTCTGGTGCTTCGGGGCTGGCCGCCAGAAGACCAATATATAGCTTGTCCGAGCCGGCGGCGTCTCCCGCTTCGGCCAAAACTTCGGCCAGCATCCGGGTAATGGCGGCGTCCTGGGGGTGGGCATCGTGCAGTTTCCGGATCAGCGGCAGCGCCTCGGCCTTGTCCTGCGCGGCCAGCACTGTGGCCAGTTGCGCGGTCAGCGCCGTGTCGCCGGGCGACTGTTCAAGGGCCGAGCGAAGGAAGGTTTCGGCTTCGGGATACTGTTTGCGCGCAATCAACAAATGGGCCAGCCCCGCGCTGGCTGGTGCGGACTTGGAATCTTTGGCCAGAATGCGGCGGTAGGCTGTTTCTGCGGCGTCGAACTGGCCGCTCTGTTCGGCAAGGCTCGCGGCCAGCAGCGTGTCGGCCGGCGTCTCGGGCGTGAGCTTCAGCGCCTCCAATAAATCCGCAGACGCCTTGGCGGGATCGGCTGTGTGGTCAATCTCCGCCAGCGCCCGCCATGCCCGCGCCTTGGCGCTGGCTCCGGCCTCGCCGGGGTCGAGCGTGGTGGCTACCGCCAACTCTGGCCTTGCCTCGGCCAGTTTGCCCTGCCGCGCCAGCAGCAGTCCCAGTTCCACGTGCGCTTCGAACGACCGCGGATTGGCCTCCACGACCCGACGGTAGAGTCTGGCTGCATCGTCCAGCCGGCTCTGGGCGTCGGCCACGTACCCCGCGTCAAACAGCGCCCGCGCATCGCTGGGGTGAGCAGCCAGCCAAGGGGCGAGCTTGGCCTCTGCGGCTTTCCAATCGGACTTGACGATGGCCGCCTCAGCCTCCGTCACTTCCTCTGAGAGGGGCTGGGGCGCGGCGGCAGCGGGAGCCTGCTGATCCGGATTTTGGCCGGAGACGGCAAGTGGAGCGCAAATCGAGGCCAGAAGCAGGACGAAACCAGCAAAACGAAGCACGGGATACCTCATGGATCAGTTTAATGGGTTGACCTTTGACGGGGCAGTTGAGGGTTCGACGCGCGGAAGTGGCAGAGGGAATCAGGCAAGGATTGCGAAGGGGAGCAGAAGTGACCAGAATTGCACGCATTCGAGAGTTCATAGTGTTGACAAGGAGATCCACCATGCCCCAGCAATTTGAAGAGTCGAAAGCGGAGAAGTTGCAAGACGAGATCGTTTCGGACGCGTCGCCAAAAAAGAAAATTGAGCACGTGGCCGAGAAAGAAGCAGAGAAATCCACTAAAACCGTGCAGAAATACGACAGCGACAACAGCCAACTCTTTTCAAAATAACCGGCATCTCAAGAATCTTCGGCCCAGACGGAGGGGCAAAGAAGGAACCTGCGGGTGCCAGAAATTGAGCGTGCAACCATGGCTTTCGAAGCCCGGCAATTCATTCCCCTCACCAAAGCCTACCTGTGCCAGGACTGCGATGCTGTTGGCGACAACTCGATGCGGTGTCCCGCGTGCGCCTCGGAAGTCTTGATGGGGCTGGCTGGCGTACTTGACCGCAAAGAAAAGGCCGAAGCGTCGAATCTGCTTCTGTTTTCCACGCTGGCTGCCTAAGCCTTTCAGATTCCGATGAAATGAGGCTCGGGCCGCTGCCGCGCTATTTCCAGCAGAATGAATTGCGCCCTATAATGAAGGATGGCTGTCTGCGTCCTGAACCTTGCTGAAGGGATACAGACGCGTCAGTCGACTTTTTGCCCGGTGCTTCCCTTTGAATGACGCCATCATCATCCGCGGCGCGCGGACTCACAACCTGAAGAACATCTCCTGCGAGATTCCCCACGGGAAGCTGACGGTGATCAGTGGTGTCTCCGGCTCGGGCAAGTCTTCGCTGGCCTTTGATACGATCTACGCCGAGGGGCAGCGGCGCTATGTCGAGTCGCTTTCCGCCTACGCCCGGCAGTTTTTGGAGCGCATTGAGAAGCCGGACGTGGACGAGATCGACGGCTTGGCGCCGGCCATCGCCATCAAGCAGAAGAACTCGACGCGCAACCCCCGCTCCACCGTCGCCACGGCCACTGAGGTTTACGACTACCTGCGCCTGCTTTACGCACGTTGCGGCACGGTCCACTGCGTCTACTGCGATGGCCTGGTCCAGCGTGACTCCATCGACGAAGTTGCCGCGGCCACGCTGGCGCTGGGGGAGGGAACACGGCTCAATGTGCTTTTCCCGGTGCGTCACGCGGAGCACGCGCCGCTTCTGGGAACCAAGCCGGTCCGTCACATTTTAACGCCCGCAAGCAAACCACCAGGCAAATCCGCCGCCAAGGCTTCGGCCAAGACAGCGGTTGAGTCGCCGCTGACTGAAGCCCTGAAAGCGCGGCTGGTTGAGTTGCGCGCCTCCGGCTTCAACCGCCTCTATCAGCGGGGCCGCATCTTCGAGTTCTCCACCCCCGAGTCGCTCCTCGACCTTGACTTCACGCTTCCAGTCTTCATTCTTCTGGATCGAATTGTCGTTAGCGCCGACAACCGCGCCCGCATCGTCGATGCCGCTGAAATCGCCTACCGCGAGTCCGGCGAAGTCATCTTCGAGGAGCTCCCGCGCGACGAGGCTGCCCCGCGCCCGCGCCATCGCTTCTCTGGAGCCTTTGAGTGCAGAAGCTGTCATCGTCCCGGCAGCGAGCCGGAGCCGCGCCTCTTCAGCTTCAACAATCCCTTCGGCGCCTGTCCCCGCTGCCAGGGCTTCGGCAATACGGTGGATTTCGACCTGAATCTGGTCATCCCCGACAAGGGCCTCAGTCTCAACGAAGGCGCCATCGACCCGTGGAATCGCCCCAAGTGCCGCCCTTGGTTCACCGAGTTGCGCAAGCAGGCCGCCGAGTTGGGCGTTCCGATGGACCTGCCCTGGCGCGAGTTGCCCGAAGAGGCGCGTGAAACGGTTCTGCGCGGCAAAGGCGGTTTTTCCGGCGTATACGGCTTCTTTGCGCAGATGGAGCGCAAGAAGTACAAGCTCCACGTGCGCGTCATGCTCAGCAAG
>Ga0224531_1000190_pt1 | contig 36210 bp, 24 predicted proteins | sample CBST100metaG_FD_179876 | JGI IMG/M metagenome (GOLD analysis project Ga0224531, IMG submission 179876) | Peat soil microbial communities from Stordalen Mire, Sweden - C.B.S.T100 | ecosystem: Environmental > Terrestrial > Soil > Wetlands > Peat | place: Sweden: Norrbotten County, Stordalen Mire...
TCTAGCAATGATCCCAGTCTCCATCTCCATCGACAACCTCTCCGAGGGCACGAAAAAGACCGCCCCACAGGAAAAGAATGCCCGAAGACTACAGCCAAGTCGACACGGCCCTCAGTCCACGCTTACGTTTCTTCGTCAAGCTGGCATTTGCGGCCTGCAGTTCGCGGTTCTGCTTGACCAGGGGACTGACAACGACCTTGGGGCCGCGCTTCTTGGCCGTGAGAGCGTCGAACTCGCCCTGCTTGCGCTGATGTCTCCAGGTGGACAGGTGCGAGGAGTAGAGGCCCTCGCGGCGCAACAAAAGACCAATCGCTCCGGCGTCGTGAGCCGAATCGGCCTGGTCGATGATCGACAGCTTATACTCGGCGCTGAAACGACGACGATGCGGGCGGGCAATCACTTCTGAATTGGGAACGGGCGGACGCGAGCCCGGGGCCGGAGCGCCTGCTGCGTTGACAGCTTCTCCGCTACGCTCCGAAGCTGCCAACGCAGCAGAAGAAAAGCTTGTCTTGCTGGTGCTGATCAATGTGAGACTTCTTTCCTCGCCCTACAGTAATTGTTGAGGGTCTACTTGTCTCACTCATGTTGGCACAGAGGGTTCTCGCATCCTTCAACGCCTGATCGACCGGACCCAGATCCGAGATACGCTTGGCAAGACCCTCAAGAACGGTGGTCAGCGCGTCAACCTCATTCGAGATCGTCTTCATCTGGTCCAGCCGGGTTTGAATCACAGCGTTCTGCGAAGTCGCCGCAGTGTAGCGGGCACTGTGATTGTCGAAAGAGTTCTTAGCATGATCTCGGATAGGGGCCACCGCTTGCTTGCTCACCGTAGCCTCGTCCTTCGCGTTCAGAATCGCTGTCCGTGCATTGTCGATTGTGCTCAGAAGTGCACCGCGCAAAGTCGTAAGCATCGCACCGGGTTCCGATCCATTCACAACCCTCAAATTTCGCTTCTGCTGGTCAAGCCCCTTGGCCAGCCCGTCCAGGTCTGCTATGACCTTGTCGAAGCCAGTGTCATAGTCTTCGGCGACCCGCTCCCCCTTGCTGAAACTCCCGTGTTCGTCGATGGCTTGTTTGTGCTCCGGCGCTAAGACTCCTATCTCTGTCTGCAACACGTCAAGCTGTGGTTTCTTGGAAGCTAGTTCAGTTACAGTCGAGAGGTGCTGAGCGGAGAGCGCACGATGCGCCTCCTTTGCCTGAAAGCAGGAGCGCAGTCTCGAAATGCATTCCTGAGTGGAAGCTTCCAAAAGGTCAAGGTCAGATCGGAGCGGCGAGGTGACAAGTCGCATTAGTTCGGAACTTCGAACGCTGACATTCGAGAGCTGCTTCTGGCTATAGCCCTGCACCCGCGCGAGCCCCTGAATGATCCCAGGCGTGACCTCTTCCTCGGCTCCGTTGTCGATTGCCAGATAGACCTTCTCCGTATCTGCATCCCGCCGAATCGTATGGACAATCCCGCTGATCATGTACTCGATGGTTACGGTACCGTGCGAGCGCTGGAGCGTCGCGCGGATGAGCGAGCCTCGACGTTTTTCATAGTTCGGCACCTCTTCAAAGCCATCATCCGAGGTACTCACCGGCTGGTCACATAGTCCCCATCGCAAATACTCCAGCAAAGTAGACTTGCCGCTTCCGCGCCCCCCAATTGCCATATTTGTCTGAGGGTTTAACTCAACGTCCAAGGGGCCGAAGAACTTCGAGGCGGAAACCTTTATCCGCCTAATCCAACTTTGCGGCATCGCCGGGTCAGCGTACGCCAGCCGGGACTTGGGTGACAAGCACGCCTGCCGCAGAGCTTCGGCGGATGCTTTTGACCACTTCACCCAGGTTCTGCACCTTCCGAGATCAGCGAAATCATCCCGGCGGTTGTCGGAGGTTTGAAAAACCCCGATCTTTTTCAGACCCCATTGAGCATCCTTGCCGGAAATAATGAGGTGCCGTCCGTGGCCTGCGATTGCCCCATCCACGTACCCGCCGACACACGGCATGTCTATGTAGTGCCGTGCAAAACCTGTCCTGAGGATGGTATCGTCTCCGCCGTCGTTGACGTTCGGCAGCAGAATGAACCGGCCTCTCAAGGACGCATTGTTTGAAAGACTCTCGCAGATGCGCCCTGGGGTCAACTCTGCCGCTAAGCGTTGCGTCTCGCATGTTCTCGCTTCTGTCTCGGCACTCGGGACGATACCTAGGATGGCTAATGCGGCGTTGAGCTCTCCGCCGGAACACTCAGGATCGAAGAGCAAAAGCGCCTGGCATGGAAGAGCCAGAGTGAGCTCGATGCCAGGAAATACGATCAGGCGGCTGTGGGCTGGTATCGCCGTACCGTCATCCGCAACTTCTTTGAGAGCGGCGGCGCGGATATATTCCACAAAGACGACGTCATGATGGTCGGTGATGGCCACGCCCTTCAGTCCCCGAGTACGGCAAGCCTTTACGAACCGATCGGCGTAAGCCTCCCGTCCCGCTTCGTCTGTGGGGCGAGGCCCTGTCCAATTCCAATCTCGGGGACTATGTACCTGAAAGTCACAAGCAAAGTAATGTGCGCCGCAGTCCATGCTGACACGATAGTTGATTCAGTCGTCTGGGTACAACGAACATGCTTCTGAAGCGACGCGACGCGCGTGGATCATCGACAGGTGCAAGTGATCCGGCATTGGCGGCGGAGCTCTCCAACCCGTCAACCTTGCTACCATCGGCTCGCGGAGCACGGCGGTCTACACCTATTCGGCACCACGGCCATAACAGGCCCCTCAGTGAACCCCGCCGGACCCTGCACTACCTCGGCCAGCTTGACATCGTTTTCTTGGCCGCCTGCATGCTCCGCCTTCAGCCCGTCAAGGGTGCCCCCGGCGACATCGCCGTCCCCTACGACGCCCATGCCCGCGTTGGCCACCACCCCATCCGTGACGCTGGTGGGCCACTGTCGCCTTGCCGCCACCGTTGCGGTTCAGGTCTCAGCCAAGCATCATCTGCTCCGAGTGCTAGAATTCTAGGCTCAAAGGGTTGGTGTGTATTTCCACCAGACTCTTGTTTCACCATCACATCGGAGGGATATCGGGGGTCTGCGCACCATCTTGAGACTCGCGGGCTGAACATGGAAGTCCTGGACAATGTGAATCGTTTCCTGGGGGATGACCTGAAGCGGTCGATCGTCCCCGGAGCCCGAGTTGCCATCGCGGCATCGAGCTTCTCGATCTATGCCTTCGAGGCGCTGCAGCAAGAACTTGAACAGGTCGAATGCCTCCAACTCATCTTCACAACCCCGACATTCGTCCCCAGTGAAGTGACCGACAGGACGCGGAGAGAACTGCGAGAGTTCCATATCCCGCAACCCGCGACGGAAAAAGGCTTCTTCGGGACGGAATTCGAGCTGCGGCTTAAGAACAGGCTGACCCAACGTGCCATCGCGAAAGAGTGCGCAGACTGGATTCGTCGGAAGGCCCAGTTCCGCTCAAACCGCAGTGGAGCTCCCATGCAGCAGTTCGCCTGCGTGCAATCACCCGAGCAGGCGTCCGTCTATATGCCTTTGCATGGCTTCACGGCGGTGGACCTCGGATACCAACGGGGGAATGCCGTCTCGAACATCGTCAATCGGATGGATGAGCCGGTAGCCACCAGGATCTTCATTGAGTTGTTCGACCAGATTTGGAAGGACACTGAAAAGGTCGCTGACGTAACCGATCTAATCTGCGACCACATCGCCTCCGTGTATCAGGAGAACTCGCCCCAGCGCATCTACTTCCTGATGCTCTACAGCATCTTCAGTGAGTTTCTTGAGGACGTGAGCGAGGACGTACTCCCAAACGAGCGCACTGGCTACCAGGAGAGCGCCATCTGGCAGAAGCTCTATCACTTCCAGAGGGATGCAGCGACCGGCATTATCAACAAGCTTGAGACGTACAACGGATGCATCCTTGCAGACAGTGTGGGCCTTGGCAAAACATTTACCGCACTGGCGGTCATCAAATACTACGAACTTCGCAATCGATCCGTCCTGGTCCTGTGCCCCAAGAAACTAGCCGACAACTGGGTCACGTACACGAAGAACCTTAAGAACAACCCGCTGTTAAGAGACCGCTTCAGCTTCGATGTGCTCTGCCATACGGACCTATTGCGAGAACGCGGAGAATCACTGGGAATCCCGCTGAACCGGGTCAACTGGAGCAACTACGATCTGGTCGTCATCGATGAATCCCACAACTTCCGCAACGATGATGCCTTCAAGGATCGTGAGACTCGATACCAGTGGCTCATGAATCGGATCATCAAGCAGGGGGTCAAGACCAAGGTGCTGATGCTCTCAGCCACTCCGGTCAACAATCGATTTAACGACCTCAAGAATCAGCTTGCTCTCGCCTATGAAGGTGAACCCGACTCCCTCAGTTCCAAGCTGAAGGCGACTCGGAATATAGACCAGATTTTCCGCCGCGCTCAGGCGGCCTTCAATGCCTGGTCCAAGCTTCCGGCAGAAGAGCGCACGCCCCAGGCGATTCTCGCTTCACTCGACTTCGACTTCTTCGAGTTGCTCGATTCTGTCACCATCGCCCGGTCTCGCCGCCACATCACCACGTTCTATGACATCACGGAGATTGGTGCGTTCCCCACACGTCGCAAGCCGCTCTCGTTTCATAGCCCGCTCACCAACCGAACGGACGTGATCGGATTCAATGAGATTTTTGTCCAGCTCTCGGTGCTCAGGCTGGGGGTCTATACCCCGGTCAGCTACATTCTGCCCAGCCGCCTCCTGAAGTATGAGGAGATATACGACACCGAGGTCAGCGGGGGTGGCGGACGGCTGAAGCAGAAAGATCGCGAGATTAGCCTGCGCTCCTTGATGACGGTCAATCTGCTCAAGCGACTTGAGAGCTCGGTAGCCGCCTTCCGGCTTACACTCCGGCGGCTTCAACAGATTCACCTCAGCACCCTGACGAGAATCGAGAACTTCCGTCGCACCGGCAAGGGGGGCACATTCAGCGATCTGTCCACAGTATTCGAAGACGCCGAGCCGGACGAGGATATGGATTTCCTCGATCCAGATGACCCGGCTTCTGAAACTCAGACCGGTGGCAAGGTCAACATCCAGCTCGGCGACATGGACCTGCCTTCCTGGGAGCATGATCTAAAGGCCGATCTGGAGGTGATTGAGGCTCTCTTGGCGGAGATGGAGAAGGTTTCGCCCGCCGATGATGCCAAGCTCCAGCACGTCAAGGAACTCATCCTCGACAAGATCAGTTCACCCATCAACTCCGGCAATCGTAAGGTGCTGCTCTTCACCGCGTTCGCCGACACTGCGGACTACCTGTATGAGCATCTCTCTCCTGTGATTCGCGAGCGGCACGGTCTCCACACGGCCCGCGTGGTTGGTTCAGACAGGCCAAAGTCTACGCTCGGACGAAAGGCAGATTACCAGGAGCTGCTCACGCTCTTCTCGCCAGTATCGAAGGAGAAGGCGCTACTCCTCCCCGACGCCCACGATGAGATTGACCTGCTTATCGCCACCGACTGCATATCGGAAGGCCAGAACCTGCAGGACTGCGACTACCTAATCAACTACGACATTCATTGGAACCCGGTCCGGATCATCCAGCGCTTTGGCCGGATCGACCGCATCGGCTCGAAGAACGCGTCCATACAGCTCGTCAACTATTGGCCGGACATCTCCCTGGACGAGTACATTCGCCTCAAGGAGCGCGTTGAGAGCCGCATGGTCATCGCCGACGTGACGGCGACCGGTGACGAGAATCCTCTCGATGGACGATCCAACGACCTCGCCTACCGCAAGGAACAGTTACGCCGTCTTCAGGAAGAGGTGATCGAGTTGGAGGATCTGAAAGCCGGTGTCAGCATCACTGACCTCGGCCTGAACGACTTCCGCATGGACCTCCTCAACTACGTGAAGGCCCAGGGCGACCTCTCCCAGATGCCCAGCGGGATGCACGCTGTCTTACCAGCGTCCCCGGAGCGCGGGTTGGTTCCCGGCGCGATCTTTGCGCTCCGTAATCGCAATGAGACCGTAAACGTGAACCAGCTCAACCGTCTGCACCCCTACTATCTGGTCTATGTGGGAATGGACGGGGAAACCATTCTGCCGCACACCGAGGTAAAGCGGCTGCTCGATCTCGTGCGCTCCGTCGCGAAACCCTGCGAGACTCCGATCCTTGAGGCGTACCATCCGTTCAACCTGCGCACCCAGGATGGCCGCGAGATGCGCGTCTACTCGGACCTGCTTACCGCTGCCATTCGCTCCATCGTCCAGGTCAAGGAAGAGAAGGACCTGGACAGCCTCTTCAGCGGCCAGAAGACTACGGCGCTCACCGACCCCGCCACGGGCCTCGACGACTTCGAACTGATCGCCTTCCTGGTTGTCGAGCCCGTCGCTAACCCACCCGCCTGAGGCCGCCATGTTCCTCTATCCCGAGCACGCATTGGTGGAGCGCGTCCTGCCCAAGAACAAAATCTACGGGTACGCGCGGCCCAGTCGCACCATGCGGCAGCGGTTTGTCAGTGAGGTTGAAGAGATTGTCTGGCGGTATAAACTGGCCCCGGAGACGATCCACCTGCCAGCCAGGCCTGGCGTGGAAGAGATCCAGGTGTTTCAGATTGCGCTGAAGGCGGGTGAGCTGAGAGAGGATGTCCTCCGCACAATCGACCGCGCCATTCCGTCGCTACTCTTCTTCGAGCTCACCTATCAGAGCCGGGTCCGCTTCTCCGCTGCATACAAGCGCCCCGCGCTTTCGTTGAAGGGCGAGGCAGCTTCCAACCAGCCAGTCGTTGATACCTACTTCGAGACGCCATGGCGGGACGTAGCCGCTCCCCGGCAGCCACTACCGGTGGCGCTCGACCTGGGCGGCCTCTACGAGGAAATGCTGCGCCAGCACATGCTGGCCAGCTCCTATGGCCTGCGTTCCAGACCGGGTGAGGCACTTGCGGACACTGTCGAGCGTGGCAACCGCATCCGGGTCAAGCGCCGGGAGTGCCGTAGGCTGGAAGCGAAGCTGGGGAAGGAAATCCAGTTCAATCGCAAAGTGGAAATCAACGCAGAACTGCGCCGGTGCAGGGCCGAGTTGGCGGACCTTGAACGGCAGAGCGAGCCGAGAGGGTAAAGTGGTACAGGAACAAGCTATGGAAAAATTGAAACTGCATACTCCAGATCTGACAGCCCAGAACATTGAGAAGCTGGCGCAACTCTTCCCCAACTGCGTTACGGAGACACGGGACGAACAGGGGCGAGTCACCAAAGCTATCGACTTCGACCAGTTGCGCCAGGAGCTTTCCGGCGACATCGTGGAGGGACCGCGTGAGCGGTACCATCTGGACTGGCCGGGCAAGCGTGAGGCAACTCTAGCAGCGAATGCGCCCATTGCGAAGACTCTTCGCCCCTGCCGGGAGGAGAGCGTGGCCTTTGATACCACCAAGAATCTCTTTATCGAGGGAGACAACCTCGACGCCTTGAAGCTGCTTCAAGAGACCTATCTTGGCAAAGTCAAGCTCATCTATATCGATCCTCCATACAACACGGGCAACGATTTCATCTATGAGGACGATTTCGCCGAGGATAGCGAGGCTTACCTCCTTCGATCAAATCAGAAAGACGAGGCCGGGAATCGAATGGTTGCAAACACTGATGCCAACGGACGATTCCATTCGGACTGGCTAACCATGCTGTATCCCCGTCTCAAGCTGTCCAGAAATCTACTCAGAGATGATGGACTAATCTTCGTAAACATTGACGACGGCGAAGCGGCGAGTTTGAAGCTGATGATGACGGAAATATTTGGGGCAGATAATTTTATTGCTGTCATCGCATGGGAGAAGCGATACACCAGAAGCAACAACGCTCGCCTGTTTTACTCCCTCAAAGACACCTTGATCGTCTTCAGAAAATCAAACGCACTGGACCGCCTCCGAGAGCCACGGAATGAAGAGTCAAAGGAAATTTATTCGAATCCGGACAATGATCAGAGAGGCGATTGGACGAGTTCTTCCTACGTGAATCCGGCTACAAAGGAGCAGCGCCCGAATCTCGTCTACAAGATTGAGAACCCTCTTACCCACGAGATGGTAGAGCACCCCACACACGCGTGGAAGTACGAATACAGTGAGCATCTGAGGCACGTGGCAGAGAAGCGGCTGTGGTGGGGGCAGAACGGTGATGCCAAATTCCCGCGCCTCAAAAACTTTCTTTCCGAGATGGCAGACGGAATGGTCCCTATCGATCTTTGGGACTACGAGACGACTGGAACAACAGATGAAGGCGGATTCGAGGTCAAAGAATTATTCGGAGAAGCAGTGTTTGACAATCCGAAACCGACACGCCTCATTCGGAGGGTTATCAGTCTCAAGGGGGGCAGCTCGAACGCACAAGATTCTCCACAGCAGATTTTCTTGGATTTCTTTGCAGGCTCTGGCACAACAGCGCACGCTGTCATGGCACAGAACAGCGCCGATGGTAAGGACCGCCGCTTCATTCTAGTGCAACTACCGGTACCGCTGAGCAGCGACGACAAGAGCCAAACAGTTGCCGCTGAGTATTGCAAGAGACTAGGTCGCCCGCAGAACATTGCGGAGCTCACGAAGGAACGCTTACGTCGCTCAGCAGTGAAGATTCGAAAGGAAAACCCCCTGTTTGCCGGAGACACAGGCTTCCGTGTCTTGAAGATCGACACGTCGAATATGCGTGAGGTTTATTACACGCCGGATGCTGTACAACAGGGGGACTTGTTGGCGCAGGTGGACAACATCCGCGCCGATCGTACGCCGGAAGACTTGCTCTTTCAGGTGCTGGTGGACTGGGGGCTCGACCTAGCTCTTCCCGTCGCCGAGGAGACCATCGATGGGAAGACGATCCTCTTTGTGGATGGAAACGCTCTTGCCGCTTGCTTCGATGCTGGAATCTCCGACGAGCTGGTGAAGGAGATCGCTAAACGAAAGCCGCTGCGGGCTGTCTTCCGTGACAGCAGCTATGGCGATGACAGCGTCAAGATCAATGTGGATCAAATCTTCCGGCTCCTTTCTCCGGAGACGGAGGTCCGCTCCATCTAGCCATGAAATTCCGATTCAAGGTACAGGGATTCCAGACCGAAGCAGTGACAGCCGTGGTGGACTGCTTCAAGCAGCAGCCGCCCGACAGTGGCCTACGCTACCGCGTCGATCCAGGTGTGACGCAGCCGGGCCAGACTGCGAGGCTGGAGATGGAGGGATTCCGCAACAACGACCTCGCCCTTCCGCTGCCGGAGATCCTCAAGAACATCCAGGCCGTTCAAGTGCGGCAGAACTTACCCGTCTCCGACGCTCTGAAGCGTACAGCGGTCTGCGATGTGAATCTCGACATTGAGATGGAGACTGGCACGGGGAAGACATACTGCTACATCAAGACCTTCTTCGAGTTGAACCACCGCTATGGATGGAGCAAGTTCATTGTGGTGGTGCCGAGCATCGCCATCCGCGAAGGCGTCTTCCAGTCACTCCAAGACACGTCGAATCACTTTCTTGAACACTATGGCAAGAGGGTTCGCTCCTTCATCTACAACTCGAAGGAACTGCATGAGCTGGAAAGTTTCAGTTCAGACGCTGGCATCAACGTGATGGTAATCAATGCGCAGGCCTTTGCGGCCCGAGGCAAAGACGCGCGGCGCATCTACTCGGAGCTGGACGACTTCCAGTCGCGCAGGCCGATCGATGTGATCGCGCGAAATCGCCCCATCCTGATTCTGGATGAGCCGCAGAAGATGGAAGGCCCAAAGACTGTTGCGTCATTGAAGGAGTTCCATCCGCTCTTTATGCTTCGGTACTCGGCCACACACAAGCAGGAGCACAACAAAATATACAGGCTAGATGCCCTTGACGCCTACAACCAGAAACTGGTGAAGAAGATCGCCGTGCGCGGCATCGCCCTAAAAGGTCAGGCCGGGACGAGCGCCTACTTGTATCTGCAATCCATCGACATCTCGAAAGACAAGCTGCCAGTGGCGCGGGTGGAACTGGAGATTCGCAGGGGCGGTGGGATCAAGCCGGAGACTCGAATCATCGGCAAGGGCGACAACCTGCATTCGAAGTCCGGCGGACTGGACCAGTACAAGGGCTTCGTCGTGGCCGACATCAACGCTCTGGATAACACCCTCAGCTTTACGAACGGAGTTGTGCTGACCGCTGGCGACGCTGTGGGCGATGTCAACGAGATGGTGCTGCGCAGACTGCAGATCCGCGAGGCTGTCGCTGCCCATTTCGAAAAGGAGCAGCAACTCTTTGCTCAGGGCATCAAGGTACTGACACTCTTCTTCATTGATGAGGTTGCCAAGTATCGCGTTTACGAAGGAACCGTGGAGAAGCAGGGCGAATACGAGCGGATATTCGAAGAGGAGTACACCGCGCGGCTCAACGAGATTCTGACGCTGGAGGACACCGCATACAACCGGTACCTCCGTGGGATCGCGACAGCGCGGACTCATGAGGGCTACTTCTCCATCGACAGGAAGACCAAGCGCCTGGTAGATCCGGAGACCGGCGCACGCTCGACTGAGTCCGACGATGTAGATGCGTATGACCTGATTCTGAAGAACAAGGCGCGACTTCTTTCTCTCGACGAGCCGGTACGGTTTCTCTTTTCGCACTCGGCCCTCCGCGAGGGCTGGGACAATCCGAATGTGTTCGTGATCGGCATGTTGAAGAAGAGCGACAACACAACGACACGACGGCAGGAGGTGGGTCGTGGCCTACGCCTGGCAGTGAACCAGAATGGCGATCGCATGGACGATCCAGCCACAGTGCATGATGTGAACCTACTAACGGTGGTCGCCAGCGAGGGCTACAAGGAGTTCGTGGCAGGCCTGCAGAAGGACATTGTGGCTGCGCTGTCGGCGCGTCCACGGAAGGCCGATGCGGCCTACTTCACTGGCAAGATCCTCAGAACGGCAGCGGGCGACGTCCCGGTGACTCCGCAGATGGCGAAGGCGCTGACACGCTACCTCATCAAGCACGACTATACGGACAACGACGATAAGATCGCACCCGCCTATCACGAGGCCAAGCAGGCAGGTACACTCGCCCCGCTACCAGCAGAACTGGCGGCTCATGCACCCCACGTCTTCCAGCTAATCGATTCGGTCTATAGCGCTGATCAGTTGCCGGATATCGAGAATGGACGAGTTCCAAAGCAGAATCCTCTGAACGCGAATTACCACAAGAAGGCGTTCAGGGAACTGTGGAGCCGCATCCATCAGAAGGCAGTTTATTCGGTTCACTTCGAGACGGTGGAGTTAGTCGCCAAATGCGTGTCCGCCCTGGATGCAGAGCTGAAGGTTGCTCCGTTGCAATACGTTGTTGAGCGTGGCGAGCAGACGGCAGAGGCGAGCTATGAAGCTCTCCAAACCGGGGAGGCGTTTCATACACCGCAGACACAGACTGCACGGCTGAACGCGTCGGTTCACTCTGCCGTGCGGTATGACCTGATTGGCAAGCTGGCCGAGGAGACCACACTGACACGCGCGACAGTCGGCGCGGTTCTGAATAAGGTTCGGCCTGCGGTCTTCGAGCTATATCGAATGAACCCGGAGGATTTTCTGCGTGTGGCTGCCCGCCTTATGAACGAACAGAAGGCAACGGTGATCGTGGAACACCTGACCTACAGCGCCACGGATGAAACATATGGGATTGACATCTTCACGAAGCAGCCGAAGCAGGACTTGAGCAAGGCAGTCAAGACGGATCATCACATCTATGACTACGTCTTCACCGACTCCGAGAACGAGCGAGGTTTTGTTGAGTTGCTCGATGCGGGGACCGATATTGAGGTATACGCCAAGCTACCGAAGAGCTTTTCGATTCCCACGCCGGTTGGAGGCTATACGCCCGACTGGGCTATCGCTTTCAAGCAAGGCTCAGTGAAGCATATCTACTTTATCGCCGAGACGAAGGGATCTCTCTCATCCATGCAACTGCGCGAAATCGAGAGGTCCAAGATCGAGTGCGCCCGAAGGTTCTTTGCCAAGATCACGTCAGACCAGGTGAAGTACGGCGTTGTGGACAGCTACAGCAAGCTGATGGAGCTCGTGCACTAGCTTTAGCTGCTCTGGTACCCGCGCCGTGTTGTTGGAACGCCTGGACCGCGTCGCACGTGACCTGATGGTGCAGGAGAGCATAATTGCCGACTTCAAGCGCAAGGGGCTGGATGTAATCAGTGTCAACGAGCCGGACCTGTGTAGCGATGATCCTAGCCGGGTGCTGATGCGCCAGATGGTGGGCGCGTTCTTTCAATACGAGAAATCGTCACTCGTTGCGAAGCTCCGTGGTGCACATGTGCGAATGCGGGCGTCTACAGGCTCTTGCGAAGGCCGGAAGCCCTATGGAAGCCGCGACGGCGAAGCCAAAGTGATCAGCCGCATCCTCGCCTTGCGCAAAGTTGGAGCGGCAATGGACACCATTGCCGAGACGTTGAACGTCGAAGGCGTGGCAGCACGAAGCAGCGGACAGTGGTACGGGTCGACCGTACGGAATATCCTGCTTCGGAAAGCCGCTGCAGCATAAGGGTTTAGCTAACTGTCAACCATCGTACGACGTGGTAGAGTCCACCCCACTGTGGACGGTCGGTTATCCTCCACGTTGAAATAAGGATAGGATGTGGGCTGTTGTTCGACCAACCCTCACGACGGCGACGCAAAACAGCCCCCTTAAGGGGGCTGTTTTGCCAATTTCTCTTACGTCCCCGGGTGGAGGCTTGTGGCCCACGTTTCCCAGTGGCTCGCGTTACTTATTATAGACTCATAGTTTCCGATGTCAAACACTAAAGATACCCTCATCGCAATCAAGAAGGCTCTCTCGCCAGGGCGCATCGAAACATACGAAACCGCGTCTGGGGCTACTGACCCATACGATTCCCGTGCATTCGCTCTGTATGCGTGGAATGCGCAAGTCTCCGCTGCATTATTTGTGCCTCTTCATATTTGCGAGGTGGTCGTGCGCAATGCTGCAGCGGACGCTTTGGACGCGGTCTACGGGGCACAGTGGCCTTGGGATAGCAGGTTCATTTTGAGCCTTCCGGATGTTGCACGTGGATATGGCTATAGTCCACGTGCAGATATTAGACGTGTCGCCGCTGAACAGCCCACCACGGGCAAAGTAATTCCAGAGCTGAAATTCGCCTTTTGGGAGCAACTATTTACCCTACGTCACGATGTTCGGCTCTGGCATCCAGAGTTGAAAAATGTCTTCCCGAATCACAACCCTGCAGACACGGTCGTTGGGATTCGCAAGAAAATTTACAAGCATCTCCAAGTCATTCGCCAACTCCGTAATCGCATTGCCCATCACGAGCCCATCTTTACCAGAAACCTGATTGAGGACTTTAGCCGAATTGTCGAATTAATTGAACTCAGGTCAGCCATCGTGGCGGCTTGGATGCAGAGCAATCAGAACGCTTCACAGGTGATTGCACAGCGGCCCCTCTTCAGAGGTGGAAGTCTTTGGATTCCCTCTCACGAGGAGATCGCTTGCCTTGCATACGAAATGTGGCAAATGCAGGGAGAACCTTTATACAGCGACGTTCACAATTGGGTTTCGGCAGAAAGGCTTCTTCGAGGATAGGTGCAGATTCATTCACCTCTATGACATGCTCGCTCTGACGGAGTGCAAGTAATGTCAGGCTATACGCTGATCGTGCCCAATGAAACCAGTAGCCTCGATTCGCGAAGGCCTTCCATGCTTGCTGAGAACACTCCAATGCGCTATTGCATCCCAAAAGACAGGAGTATCCTTGGCTCTATTGGCAGCCCTGTGCAGCTTGCGGGCCGCCGCTGGGGGGCAAAGATCGATGCCAAGAGGAACAACGAGCCCAAGCGATATATTTCGTTCTGTGATGAAGAGAGCACAGCAGCAGCTACTGCTTGAGGGTGCGCTCGCGTCTGGTTTTGCCCATAAGGGAATCATTGGTGACGAGCGGGCGGCATCTCTGGCCAGTTTCTTCCGAGAACGGCTTCCAGATCGATTCGGCGTGCACAAGGGTGAAGCGATTGATCACCGTGATACCCGGACAGGGCAGTTGGACTTCGTCATCTACGACCGCTCTCGGTGCGCACCGATCCAAGTGGGCAACGAGAATCTCCTTTTGCCCTGCGAAGCACTGTATTGTGTAATTGAAGTGAAAACTAGAATAACCCAGGATGAGCTTGAAAAAGCTTACCTCTCGGCTCGCAAGGTTCGTTCGCTCCGGCCATTCAAGAGACCTTTTATCGCAGCGCGAAAGAAAGGCTCCGACGCCGAAGATGGTCGGTCCCGGTGTCTTTACATCGTCTTCGGGTACACCTCGAACCTGGGAAGTGATTCAGAATGGGTGCAGAAGGAATGTAATCGCCTGCGTTCAGCCTCCAAATCAGCAAAGACCACCCTCGATTGCATCGATCGGCTATTCGTTCTTGATCGGGGAATTATCAATCCCCAGAAACCCGCCGGGAAGTGGTTAGCCGGTGACGCCGATTCCGTCTTTCTGGAGAGCTATCTCCATATCATGAATTTTCTTGGTCGTGAATCTCAGAGACGCGACCCCGTGGATTGGCAGATGTACGGGCCTCGAAGTAGCAAGGGGTGGAAGTCGATAGCATAAACCCTGATTTCGTCAACTTGATTTGGCCCCTTTTGATGGTCTGAATTGGCCCCACCTTGAAGGCATGTGATTTGTCATTCCGTGTTGGCCTTGGCGGAAGGAGCCCGTAGGGCGACTGGAGCCAAGGCCAACACGGGGCGGGGCCGCTAAGGTTTGGAGGCCGGGGCAGAGTAGGGCGCGATCAGGCTGGCGGCGAGCGGCGTGACGACTGGGACAGCCGCGCCGACGAACTCGATGACGCCATTCCCGCCATAATACGCAGCCCATACATTGCCTGAGCCGTCGATAGCGATCCCGGCTACTCCGCTCAGTCCGACGCTGGCGAAGGGCGAGCTAATGAGAACACCAGCACTAGTGAGTTCGGTGACGGTGGCGCTGGCGCTCGCACCATAATTCGCAACCCATGCATTGCCGGAGCCGTCGATAGCGACCGCATCTGATCCGATCACTCCGACGCCGGTGGCAAATCCTGAGGAACCAGAGACGACAGCACCAGCACTATTGAATTTCGTGACGTAGTTGCTCTGTACATTCGCGACCCATGCATTGCCCGAACCGTCGATGGCCATTCCAATGGGTCCGTAGAGATTACCGCCTGTAAATGGGGATCCAGAGACAGCAACCCCACTACTCGTAAGCTTGGTTATACTTCCGCCGTTGTTAGCGAAATCTGCGGCCCATACGTTGCCGGAGGCGTCGATGGCAATCGCCTCCGGCCAACTCAAGCCGCCACCGGTAAAGGGCGACCCGGAGACGGCAGAGCCAGCGCTGTTGAGTTTGGCAACGCTGCTGCTTGCCTCATTCCCAACCCATGCGTTGCCGGAAGCGTCGATCGCGATCGGAACGTCATCGGACCCGCCAGTGGGAAAAGGCGACCCACTGACAATGACACCAGCATTCGTGAGCTTGGTGACGCTGTTGCCTTGGTCGTTGTAGTCATTTGTGACCCAGACATTGCCGGAGCCGTCGATGGCGATACTCTGGGGGCCGTTCAAGCCTACACCTGTAAATGGCGACCCCGTCGCAGCAGCTCCAGTGCTGGCGAGCTTGGTAACGCTATTGCCGCTATAATTCGGGACCCAAACGTTGCCGGAAGCGTCGATTGCGATTCCATTTGGCCCGTTCAGCCCTCCGCCCGTGAAATTGATTGCGATCGTGAAGTCGTTGGGCTGTGCACTGAGATAGGGAGCGAACGGAGGGGTGCCAGTAATAATGCCGTAGAGAGCTGCAATATTGGCACCTGGATTGTGAGCCATATAGACGGCGGCGGTGGCGGTGTCAGTTGGAGTGGTTCCAGCGGATCCAGCCGACTTCGAGTTGCTGAAGAGGGTGGAGCAGTCGGTGGAGCTGGGGCCAGCAGAATTGATGCAAGCGGCCAGGATATTGGCCAAGGTATTGATCTCAGCCTGGGGAACCGTTCCATTGCCGCTAGGCGTGGTCGTAAGCGCGAGTCCAAGGGAGATGCTGTCGAGATTGGCAGCGGTGGCAAAGGCGTTCTGGATGCCGGTCTTGGCGAGGGCGGTGCTACTGCTGGAGACGTGAGTGGCGTCCGTAGCAAAACCAGCCATGGCGTAGGCCGCAGCGATAGTCGAGACCTCATCCATATAGACGTACGGTGTTGTGGTAACGAAGTTGCCTGTAGCGGGGCAGGTTCCCAGAAGCGCAAGCAGGCCGACGGCTGAGTTTGCGACACCGCCATAGCTGCCGCCGACCAGATACAAATAGGCGACGGAGCCCGAAGTGCAGGTGTAGTCGCTAGTGATGCTGAAGTTACCATTAGAATCTGTGGTGACGTAGTAGTTGCCGTTGCTGTCTTTCCCTGAGTTGGAGGGATTATTGGTCAACACGCTGCTATTCAGCAGCGATGTGGCGGCGGTAGCATAACCGCTCGTGCCTGCAGCGTAGAGATAGACGTGTCCTCCGGTAATGGGGTATGAGCCGCTCTGGGCTGTCCTAATCTCCACACCAGACTGAGCCACCGTGAAACTGGTAGACGCCGTCGCCGCCGCATAGCTTCCGCTGGCGGCCTGGCGCGCATTCAGCACCACAGTGCCCACTCCCGTCAGTGTGACCGTATTGCCGGAAATGGTTGCCGGTCCACTGGTGACTGAGTACGTCACCGCTCCGCTCGAAGCTGAGGTTGCACTCACCGTAAAGGGTGCGTTGCCGTAGGTCTGCACCGCAATAGGCACGAAGAGCAAACTTGGTACTTCCGGGGCCACCGTGAAGCTGGTGGACGCGGTAGCCGCTGTGTAGTTTCCGCTGGCGGCCTGGCTCGCATTCAGCACCACCGTGCCCACTCCGGTCAGAGTGACTGTGCTTCCGGAGATGGTTGCCGGACCGCTCAAGACGGCGTATGTCACCGCTCCGCTGGAAGCTGAGGTCGCGCTCACTGTAAATGGCGGATTGCCGTAGGTCTCTGAGATTGACTGGAAGCTTAGCGTCGGTACTCCTGGTGCCACTGTGAAGCTGATATACGTCGTCGCCACGGTATAGTTGCCGCTCGCGGCTTGGTTGGCGGCTAGATTCACAGTGCCCACTCCCGCCAGAGTGACCGTATTGCCGGAAATGGTTGCCGGTCCGCTCGTGACTGAGTACGTCACCGCTCCGCTCGAAGCTGAGGTTGCACTCACCGTAAAGGGTGCGTTGCCGTAAGTCTGCCCAGAGATCGACTGGAAGGTCAGAGTCGGCGTCTCAGGAGATACCGTGAAACTGGTAGACGCCGTCGCCGCCGCATAGCTTCCGCTGGCGGCCTGGCTCGCATTCAGCACCACCGTGCCCGCTCCAGTTATTGTGACTGTGCTGTTTGAGATGGTTGCCGATCCACTGGTGACTGAGTACGTCACCGCTCCGCTCGAAGCTGAGGTTGCACTCACCGTAAAGGGTGCGTTGCCGTAGGTCTGTGCGGGGATGGATGCGAAAACCAGCGTCGGTGATACGAGTGTCGAAGTGCTGCTCCCACTGTTGCTACCTCCGCCACAGCTAGTGAAGAGAAGGGCAGTCGAGAGCGCAAGGATTGCAGGCAAGCTCAACAACGTGGCAGGAATACGTTTTACAGCAGGTTGGAAACATGACATGAAGCTACCTATGAAATGTCTGAACAAGGATTTGCCCTCCCCTTGATCCAAAGACCCATTGATGATGCGACACTTAAGGCTGAATTGAACAGGGATCCTAATTTTGGCGGCCCAGTCGCAGCCAGTGTACACCCGACGGAGCAATGCAGCTCCTCAAGGTAGGCCAGCATCCCACGGACGCCGTAGCGCGGGTTGTGGGCGGCGCTGTCGGCATCACAGTAGCCGGGATCAGCCGGGCGGTTCAAGTAGTCATCCTCAGGGAGAGGACTACGCACCTCACTGACGGGTCTCCCCAGCTTCATATGAGCCAGCGTCGATCGCAGCGCCGCCGTCATCATGGCCGCGACTTCGTAGTCCCGCTGCATGCGGGCCGGTGTCCCGCAGGAGCTAGTCATCGCGCGATTCTACGACGATCATCGTTATGGATTGCGGCTGCATCAGTTCATTTACTCCAGTTCAGATCAGCGAATCCCCAAGATGGATCTTGTCCTCATACTTATTGCTCCGCATTTTGAGTGTTTGGGGACCCACACCTGAGTCCCATCCGTCGCGTACTGCCCAATAAAGCTGGTGCGCCAAAAGGTCAAATATGCCCAGGAAGGTCTTCCTCACCTGCTCGTCCACTCCAATTTCGATGGACAACCCACCCTTCTCCAGTGGTATCGGATATCTGCCCCAATACGGAATCGCCGCTGTCGCACTCTCGCAAAACTTCCGTTCTTGATCCGACAGGGTGAGCCCAGGGATTTTGGCTGCGAGTGATGGAAGGTTATGAGATCTCAGGTCTCTGGTGATATTCCCCGTGTTCACCCGAGTTGGATATATCGCGACCAGTATCCCTTTTAGGACGTTCTCCAGTGCAAAACCGGCGAGGAGCATATATGTCCTGGAGATACTCGACACCTTGAAAGCGCCTTCCGAGGGAACAAACTGCTGATCCAGCGTAACGGCGACACGCAAGCCGTCACTACTGTGGCTCCAAAGCAACTCCGCAGCATCGCGAAGCTCTTCGGCGTATTCGAGCCAAGAGGCGGGGGAAGCATCTCGAACGAAAAGCTGGAGGCTGTCAGACTCCGAATAAAGATGCGGGGAGGAGCCGACTTCAGTTTTGTTAGCCACGTTAAGCGGAAGTATAAAGCACCAAATCAGTCGAGCTGTGCACGAGAACGTCGCCCGGGGGCCACGCCACCCACGCCAGCGCCGCTCGAATGACGTCAACCTCGGTCGCTGTGATACGCATGTTCATCATTCGGCGGTTCTAATTGCTGTTCCGTATCCTCCGACATATATCGAGCCCGCTGTTCCGGCGAGAGACTGCAAAAAATAGAAACGAATACGTCGGCAAGACCTTGAAGCCGCTCTTGCCGCTGCTGGTAGGTCATCCCTGGCGGCTGCGACGTCTCAGAGTCGACGTGATCATATCGCACACCGGGGGCAGCGGCGTGCTCGGAGGCTTCGTTGTCGTAGGTGGTTTCTGTGGCTGCCGACCGACCAGGTCTCTGCCCTACGGCGGAGCCTGGTGGGGTGTTGAGAAGATTCTTGATTCGTGGTCTGGTCGTAGTGGGCATTTGATGACAACACTATCAGAGGCGCTTCACGGGAGCCCGTTCGATGAACATTTGTCGCGACGGGAGATTAGTATTGACTGCGAAACAATATACTTCTTTCGCAAAGCGGAGAAATTATGCGACTTGAAAGCGTGTCCGTATGTAACTTCCGTTGCTACCAGCAGGAAATCTCGGCGAGGTTCTCGGACCTCACGGCCTTCGTCGGCAAGAATGACATTGGGAAATCTGCAATCCTCGAAGCGCTGGAAATCTTCTTCAATAACGATCTCGTAAAGTTCGACCCAACAGACCACAATATTCATTCGAAGGACCCACTGGTTTCGATCACCTGCGAGTTTTCCGACCTTCCCACTACGCTTACCCTTGATGCGGGAGCCCTGACGGACTTAGATAGCGAGTTTCTGCTCACTGAACAGAAGACGCTCAAGGTGAAAAAGGTCTTCGATTGCGGAAAGGTGAAAGTCGCGAGCGAGACGTTCATTCTTGCCTTCCATCCGACGGCTACAGGTGTGGAGAACCTACTTGAGCTGAAGGAGAAGGAACTTCAAACATTGATAAGAGCGAAAGGTCTGGCCGCACCTCTAAAAGGCAATCCGGGAATGCGAAAAGCGCTGTGGGGAGCCGAGAAGAACCTCCACCTCCAGGAAACTGCACTCAATGTCTCGAAGACTAAAGAAGATTCCAAGCAAATCTGGGAACAGCTAGAAGCACACCTCCCTATGTTTGCCCTCTTCCAAAGTGACCGCAAGAGCCAGGATTCAGATGGCGAAGTCCAGAATCCAATGAAGGCAGCGATTACAGCAGCCCTAGCCGAGGTTCAGCATGAGATTGATGCAATACAAGTCAAGGTTCGCGAGAAGGCCGTAGAAATAGCGAATGAGACCCATAAGGCACTGCAAACCCTAGACAAGGAACTTGCAAATGACTTGACACCCGAATTCACCGCGCCCACGCCCGCAAAGTGGAACAGCCTATTTTCGATCAACATGACGACTGACGGCATACCGCTCAACAAGCGGGGCAGCGGCGTACGTCGTCTCGTTCTCGTCAGTTTCTTCAAGGCGGAAGCTGAGCGGAAGTTAAAGAACACGACCAAGCGCCACGTCATTTACGCGATCGAGGAACCAGAAACCTCTCAGCATCCAAATAATCAGCGAGTGTTGTTGGACGCCCTTAAGATCCTGTCTACACAGTCAGACTGCCAGGTGATTCTGACGACTCATAGTCCGGGGCTGGCGTCGGAACTCCCTACTGCCAGCATTCGCTTTATCAGCAAAGATGACCAGCAAGTCATGAGCATTCAAGACGGCGCTCCGGTATTCGGTTCAATCGCCGCGACATTGGGCGTCACGCCCGACAGCCGGGTACGCGTCCTCTTCTGCGTTGAGGGACCCACAGACGTACTTGCTTTCAAGTCTCTCAGCCGAGCGCTACACGAAGCGGACCTATCCATCCCGGACCTCACAAATGACGAGCGCGTGGCATTCGTGGTCATGGGCGGTTCAACCCTATTACAGTGGGTCTCCGAGCACTATCTCAAGGGACTAGGCAGGAGAGAGGTTCATATCTATGATCGTGATGTTCCTGCCTACGAAGTGGCTGAGGCCACGGTTAACGGTCGGAATGACGGCTCTTGGGCTTGCAGAACAATAAAGCAAGAGATTGAGTGCTACCTTCATCCGGGAGCGATTCAGGCCACCTACGGGGTAACGATCGAAGTCTTAGACCACCCGCCCAGCAAAGCCGACTCCGTAGGAAGTCGTTTCGGACAAGCGTACTCGGTCCTTCAGGGATTTGACGGAGTGATGACTGAAAACAAGGCGAAAAGCTATCTAGCAATGAAGTCTTTCCCAGCCATGACCGCACAATGGATAGACGAGCGTGACCCCGCAGGTGAGGTACGAGGATGGTTTCATCGGGTTGCTGCGATGCTGAATTAGGCAACGAGTCCATCAGCAAGCCGAACAACCGAGTTCCCTCCGCCAAGTTTTTCCACTCGCACTTGTACGGCGATCCGGTCGATCATAGCCGCGACATGAGTAACGACGGCTACTTTTCGTCCGCGACTGTGCAGGGACTCAAGCGCATTGAGGGCGATGTCCAGGGTCTCCTGATCAAGCGAGCCAAAGCCCTCATCAATAAAGAGTGTATCCACAAACGAGGAACGTCCTTCAAGCCCGGATAGCGCCAGCGCCAACGATAAGGAGACCAAGAAGCGCTCACCACCAGACAGACTCCGAGCGGCACGCAACTCATCTGCCATGTCGCGGTCCACCACATGCACTGCTAGATCAGAGGTTATTCCCTGTGCCAGTTGGTAGCGCGGACCCAAGGCACTCAGGTGATCGTTTGCAAGCCGGATCAAGTGTTCGAGGGTAATGCTTTGTACAAACTTCCGGAATCGGGAGCCATCGGGTGACCCAACGGCATCATCCACTGCCTGCCAGACGGTAAGTTGCTCACGCTTTGCGTCGGCCTCCACCCCAAGCGCCCGTGCGTCGTCCTGTACTTGCATATTTCGCTTAAGCTCGGCCACAATCTCGCCGAAACGTTGTTGATGAGCTCGAATCTCGTCAGCCTGCGTGGTGAGAGAAGCCGAAAGCTCCTGCGCAGTGATACTCTCGTCGGTGTTTGCAAGTGCTGTTTCGAGATCCTTACTTCTGGTCGCAACGTTCCCGCGAGCGGCATTGAGCGCGTGCTCGATACCCAGTAGGCGTGGGCGCGTCTCTGCCCGATTGATGCTCGGCATCGTCAGACGTTCAATTACCCAATCGCACGACCGGCCCGCTGTTGCACAGGCTTCCCTGAAGGCTTTCCATGTCTCGTCAACCCGCGTGTGCGCTTCTGCGTGTGCTGCCACAGCTTGTTCACTCGCTACCACCGCTCCACGGTGCGCGGATGCTGCTTCACTCTGAGAGTTACTGGCTCTATTCTGGGCGGCAATCGCTGCAAGCCGAGCTTCGTTGAAACGAGTTCGATGTTTATCGGTTGCCTCGCCGCCTAGAAGTGCGGCACGCTCGTTCAACTTCTGCTGAAGGGTTCTGAGGCGTTGCGCCAAAGCCCCGCTACACTCTGCCGCCTGTCTCTTTGTGCTCTTGACGCCCGATTCCGCCTCAGCGCATTTCGGCTTCAGCTCGTGCACTGCTCGTTCAAGATTAACAATCCGCCCCTTGAGATCGCGGTAAGCCATTGCTTCGCGGCGCAGTGTAGTCCTAGTTCCGGTTACATCTTTGAGCAAGGCCTCGGGTTGAATGCTGACACCGGTAAGGAACGGGCTCAAGTCGTGCTCGATTGACTGCATGTCGCGGACGTTGCCTTCCAACGTCGAGTTGGATTGCTGCAGTCTGAGCTCCGCCTCGTGATGCTCCGTGATTCTATCCTGCTTGTTTCGCTGCTCGGTTTCAAACAGCGTTTGGGCGCTGGTCTGCTGAAGACGCACCGAGTCCAACTGCACGCGAAGTTGCTTGGCCCCCTCCAGCCCCTTTTTTGCTGCCTGATGCGCCGCGCTGGCTTCCCGCTCTAGTGTGACCAGGCTCCCCTTCGCCTCGGCGTCGAGTGAAGCGGGCAGAGGGTTCGTTAGCGCGAATGCGGCGATCACTTCGGCAATTGCCGGTCTGAGTTCTACAAACTCCCCGACTGCGTTGGCCTCCTCCAGCCTGGCAGCGTCTGCCCTTCGGACTGCTTCGCTGACGCGAGCTGCCGCTGCTGCCCGGGTTGCACTCTCTGCGGTAATTGCGTTGGCCGCTGTAGCGATGGCAGCATCCAACTCTTGCCGCTGGTTTCGCAGCGACTCAGCCAGAGTCGCAAGCGTGTCCGCCTGGTGCTCTGCATCGGCAACATCGCTATATGGATGCTCAGCGGAACCACAGACTGGACATGCCTCACCTTGCAACAGGAAGCTACGCAAGAGTGCAGCCTGCTGGGATACACTCTGCTGAGCAAGGTCATCGAGCGGTACAAGCCTGGCACGCGAGGTGGTGTTGCGATCAATCTCTGCCTGGGCCAAGTCGAGGTTGCGGCCCGCTTGTATTTCCTCAGTCAGCGCCTGCTTCTCCTTGCGCCTCGCCTCGGCAAGACTCGCTGCGGCGGCTGTTGCACGGTCTGCGAGCCGATGCGCCTCACGGAGATCGAGAACGAGTTGCCCGAGTCCTGTCTCTAGAGTCTGGAGCCTGCTTTCATTCAGATCGTTCAGTTGATCGCGAAGAGTATCGCCCTGTTGCTCCAAAGCCTTGCGTGATTGGTCGGCAGCCTGGATGCGGCTCTCAGCTTCAGTTACATCCTTCTGCAGATGGTCTACCGTCGTCTTCTCCGACGCCGCATCCCGCATCGCCGCACGACCGGAAAGCACTTTCCCCTCATGCTCCTGAAGCAGTGCTAGCACGTCGTCAAGGCGTTCCGACAGAGCGGCATTTTTGCTCTGTGTCTCCAATTGCTGGGTGGCCTTCTCGTACTCGCTAGTGGCGGCGACTAGCTCGCTCTGCAGAGCTTCAAATTTGATCTGCTGCTCTTTGACCTTCTTATCAGCGTCACCTGCCTCTTGCTTCGCTTTCTGAAACTCTTCGCGAGCGGAGATAATCTGAGCGTCTAATCGCTCCGCCTCTGTCCAAGCTGGCCCGAAACTCTTGAAGACCGATTCAGCCTCACGCGCAGCTTCTTGGGCCTTGGTGAGACATGCATCAGCCGCTTGTGCAGCATTTGCAGCGCGATCACGTTCAGCCGCCGTCGCAGTAACTTTTTGTGCCGCTCTCGGCAGGGCATCGGCGGCGTCCCTGGCTAGAGTGTGCAGCGCACGAAGCGGTTCAACCTCATCCAGCTCTGCCAATGCTGTGAACTCTTCCTGAGCCTCGTCCCGCTGTTGCTGAGCAATGACAAGCTGTTCGTTCGCGAGGCGCAGGTTTTCCTGTGCGGCTGCAATGTTTCGCCGCTTTTCCAGCTCCCCTGCGAGCCTTTCACGTTCCGCTTCTTGCTCTCCGATGGTCTTCGCAAGTGCAGTCTGGGTTTCTTCGAGCGCCTGTCGTGCACTCTCGTCCAACAACCCAATGTCGAGACGCCTCTGTTCAAGCGCAGCCATCTCCCGACGCAGTTGATCTGTTCCCCGACGCACCTGCATAGAAATAGAGCCATATATCTCAGTGCCTGTTACCTTTTCGAGCAGCTCGGCGCGGTCGCGCTCCTCTGCCAGCAGAAACGCGTCGAAGTCTCCCTGGGCAAGCAGAACCGTTCGACGAAACTGCTCGAAGGTCAGGTCGGTTCGTGCCTCGACCTCCTTCAGGACTGACGTGATGCCCTCAGCGACAGCACTTTCGTCGGCCAGTCGCCTCAGAGATCGCTGTATGTTTTGCAATCGTCCGTTAGCCTTACCCCGCGCACGGGCAACCGCCCAACGCACACGATAACCAATTCCATCGTGCCCGAGAAAGTCAACCTCGGCGAATCCCGACGCCGCACCGCGCCGTAGAATTGCTCGTCCATCACTGATGGATATAGCCTTCCCGCTCGGATCAGGTACGTTCTCCTGTCTGCCTACCGCTACCCGTGGATACTGGCCGTACAGAGCCAGGCAGAGCGCATCAAGAATGGTGGATTTCCCTGAGCCCGTCTCACCCGTGATGGCGAAAAGCCCAGCCCCGGCTAGTGGTTCCGCCGTAAGGTCCAACTCGAACGGCCTCGCAAGGCTTGCGAGGTTCTCTCCACGAATAGCAAGAATTCTCATCCGCTAGACCTCTGCCTGTGCACGGTGAAATACATCAAGATGAGCGAGCGTCGGTTCTGCGTTGAATTGCTTCATAAATGCCAGCTTGAACATTTCCTCGGGATCTCGGTCGGCAAGCTGGGTGTATGGGTCTGCCGCCGCATCTACTCGGGCTACCACACCTTCCTGCAACTGCACCCGCGCCTCCACAATGCGCACGGGAAAGCCCTCGGCGATTCGATCCAACTCCGCCCGATAACCTGAGACCAACCCCTCACGAGCCAGGCGCACCTGCACGAAGGGTCGAAGGTGAGGTTCAAGGTCGCTTGGAAGCTCAAGCTGTGTCAAATGATCGTACAAGTCTGCAAGCCGTATCTCGCCCGTCGTCGGAAGGCGTAAGAACGGCACAGGCCGATTGATCGGAATCTGCTCCACCGCTACGCCAACGCTGTCGATTGAAAGCAGCGTCACGCTGTGCTTGTAAGGCTGCTCCGTGGCCGAAAGGGGAATGAGCGAACCACTGTATCGGATCGTATCTCGGCCTACGCGTTGCGCTTTGTGCAGATGACCAAGCGCCACGTAACTCGCCTCCGCTGGAAACACGTCGATCGGTACTGCGTGCTGGCCACCAACCAGAATTCGCCGCTCCGCGCCTTCGGATTCGATCGCGCCCATCACGTGGAGATGACCGGTGACGATCAGAGGAACGCCCTGAAGCTTCGGTCGGACACTCTCATACAACTCGTCATACAGCTTCTTGACCTCCCTCACCACGGGTGATCCCGTCTCGTCGTCCAGCCGCGTCAGGTTGGGCAGGCAGGTCGCTGTGGGATACGAGACGGCGAGCACATGGAGAAAGACCTCGCCATTTTGATCAGCAAGGACAATGTGGTGCCGACCGGCATCGATCTTGCCTTCGCATCTCCGCACATTGCCGACAACCCGCACGTTGAAACGTGCAAGTAGCGGGTGCGGTGCCTCTAACCGTCCAGCCGCATCGTGGTTACCGGCGACGATCACTGTCTTCATCGACGACCGCGCAGTATGCAGGCGCTCAATCGTCTCATAGAACAGTCTCTGCGCCTCTGCAGAGGGATTCTGGCTGTCAAATATATCGCCTGCCACAATCAGAACGTCTATCTCCCGTTGGGCAACAACCTCTACTAACTGGTCGAATACTCGGGCCTGCTCGTACTCGCGCGGATACCCGCGCAAGGTCTGCCCGATGTGCCAATCTCCGGTATGCAGAACTCTCACCACTGCCCGATCACCCCCATACTGCTCGCGGCAAGAGTATCAGCATTCCAAGCTGTTGCCACTTTTGTATACGTGTACATCCGCATATCGACTCACTCGCCGGGTCAGTGCATACACCCCGGACACCTGTAGTGCGAGTCGGGTCCAACCGACGTCTGGGCAGGGGGCAGGTGCATGACATCGAGAATCTTGCCCACCATATGTTCATCTTTTCGGATACATTTGTCCGCGAGGACGAGGAAGATCAGCTTGTTAGCGTCATAGGCCACTCTTCCGCGAGGGGCTTCATCGTACTCGGTATCCAACGGAACCGCACGGGTCTTCTGCAACTCTTCCCAGAAGGCATCATGGCCTTTGTCATGCGTCTTGAGGTTCCCATAGAGGACCGCTTCATTGAGGGGGGTGCCATCCACCCACAGGTGTCCACCGCAGACAAAGAAGATGCCCACCTGGGGCGCGGCGGTCCGCTTGCGAGCAACCCGGCGTGCTTCGTTCTGGGCAGCGATCCGGGAGAGCATATCGCGCATTTCCTTACTTACCTTGGAGGTCATTGGGATGCCCGTAGGGACGAACCCCTGGAAGCTAGTGGCGACTGATGATGATGTCGGGTCCGAAAAATAGCTTGGCAAACTCAATGCTCTGATCTTCAGTCGGGTTGTCGCCACACTCAAGAGCGAGTTTCATGGCGAGGTCGAAGCGTTCCTCGACGGGGATGGCAGCAACTTTCGCGGTGATGGCGGCTTCTTTGGCCACCTCGGCTGACCCTCTTGGAGGGTCCGGCCCGAGCAGCGCAGTGCGCAGTTCGCAGCAAACCCATGCCTTGCTGCCGTCTGGAAGGGCCGCCAGCTTCATGCCGGTCTCCGGATGGTAGTAGTGGCAGGTGGCACAGCATGCGACGCCGAGGTCCTTGAAGTCTTCACACACCTTAATGTCGCCGTCCGGTAGCTGCTGAGCTAAAGTGGCGATGAGGTGGTCCACGAAGTCTTCGCTCCGCACTGAGTCGGCTGGATCGGCAGAGGAGTCTTCCTCGATGCCCATCGACTCAATCGTTCGCTCGATGATTCCGCTCCGGATCATGGCTTCTTTCTCCGATGGTGTCGCTTCCGCCCGATATACCAATCCCCCGTGTGCAGAACTTTCACCACTGCTCGATGGCCCCCATGTTCGCGGCAAGAGTATCAGCATCCGTGCTATTGCGCCCGCCCATTTCTCCAAGCAGCGATTCGTCCATCTTGAAGTCGGACTTGCAAAGGGCGGTGCGTAGACTGCAGCAGATCCATGCTTTGCTGCCGTCCGGCAGGGCCACCAGCTTCATATCGAAATGTGGATAGTAGGTATGGCAGGTGTGGCAGCATTTGACGCCGAGTTCCTTGAAATCTTCACACGTCTTGATGTCGCCTGCAGGGAGCAACTCATTGAGTGTTGCAATAACGAAGTCATCGTAGCCTTCGATGCCCACGGAGTCAGCGATTTCTTCGGGAGGTGGGTTCTGGTTGTAGCTGATCTCTGTCAAGGTCCGTTCAACGATCTCGCCCGTCGTCATCGAATTTCTCCCCCGCCAGATGGTACTACGTCGCCCGTTGCAGCAAGCCTGTGGCATTGGGCACAGCCCTGACTATTACCATTCTGTCCGGCTGGCACGAAAACGGGAAGTTATATTTAGGGCGACCCTCGTCTTGACAACGCTGGCAGCCCGGAGAAGTGAATCGGAGCGCGGTGCTCGGCCATGGCCGGAAGCCCTTGGGGCAAGCCCGATTCACGTAAGAGGCGCGTCTCTCGGAATCCTAATCGGAGTGTGAGGCGCTCCAGGACCGAAGCTGGTAGCTTCATACATCTGCGCAGCAAAGCGGAAATTCTTGCACCGGGTGTAGGACACGCCGAGTTCGGGCATTGTCTCGATGGGGCCTTGGATTGCGATTTCTTCGGCGTCGTGGATGGTGAAGGTGGGACCGTAAAATGATTTGACTGTCGCGACGTGGCCTTGCTTAGGACGAACGGCGAGATGAAGGTTGCGCTCTCCGCGCAGTGTGGGCGACCCAGATGCTACACCACAGAGGTAGAAATAGCTTGTCGGCTCAGGAAGGAGAAATGAGCCATCTTGCATCTTCCTGCTAATCAGTTTTTCTTGCGTCCCATAAAAACATTTAAAGCAGTGGTGCCAAGGCTTGAAACCGCGAACGTAAAAGCCCCAGAGATAGAGGTATTGCCCCGTTGCCTGCTGCGTGCCAACTACTGTGATTTTCATAGCGCCATCATACGCCGTCGAAGAAGGGGTGCCGGTTGGCGAGCGGCGACAGAAATTCGTGGAGCAGGTAGCAATGGGCAGACTGGATCTCGACGATGTCGAATCCGCTAGCAAGTGCGCGGCGTGCCGCAGCGGCAAAGGCTTCCGTGACTTGGGCGATGCCCGTGGCGTCGAGTTCGTTCGGCTTGGCATACTGATCGTTGAAGGCGATGGGGCTGGGAGCCACGACGTCAGTCCAACCATCTTCGCCGGGTGAGAGCAGGCGTTCGCCCTCCCAGGGGCGCTGCATGCTGGCCTTGTGTCCGGCGTGCGCGAGTTGAATCGTCGAGTGTGCGCCCTGCCCGTGCAGGAAGTCCACGATCCGGGCGAGCAGGGCGATGTGGTCGTCCTTCCAGATGCCGAGGTCGTTCGGGGTGATTCGCCCTTCGGGCAGGACGGCGGCGGCTTCGGTGAAGACGAGGCCTGCACCTCCAGCGGCACGGCTGCCCAGATGGACCAGGTGCCAGTCGTTGGCGAAGCCGTCGCGGCTGGAGTATTGGCACATCGGCGAGACAGCGATGCGGTTGGGCAGAGTGAGATCGCGAATGGAAATCGGCGAGAAGAGCTCGGTCACAGCCTATGGCGCAGCCGCCACGACTTGGGTCGGCTGCAGGTCGGGCTTGATGTAAGCAGGATCGAGAAGAGCGTGTGCGGCATGATCGAAGACGGTGAACCGGCAGGCGGCTCTGACGCGACATCCGGGAGGCGTGAGCTCAACCTCAACCGGTGGGTTGGCCAGTGTTAGTGCTTGGCCTGAGCGTAACTGATCGATGGTTTGCATGCGATAGCGGAGACGCATGGTGTATTCCTTCGATTTGGGGTTCTGCCAGAGCTCGAAGACTATCTGGGAGTCGGGAGGAGTATCGTCGGTACGCTCGTCGGCGGTCCAGTGCAGATTCAACAATCCCCCTATGTTGAATAGATTGGTGTCGTGACCGCTGACGTAAACCAGATGTGTGCCGACAGGGCCGATAGCTCCAGGAATCGGCCTGGCAGATGGATTGTGCGAAGGCTGCGCAGCTTGTTCGAGCGTTTCGAGGATGTGCGCCATCAGGTTGGAACCATGGGTACGAGCAGACACTGGTGTGCGTGTCGTCAAAGCAAATTGCTTGACTTGCAGCGGTATGAGACGGCGGAGCATGCGTTCATCGACTCGCCCCCAACCTACGTCGGACATTGGTTTGTCATCGACATATTCGAGCAATATATCTTCAACGAGTGGTGACGCGGCTGCGAGGGGTTTGGGATCGTCGAGAATGGGTTTCGCGGCAGGATGGGCGGGATCTGGGGCGAGGACGTGGGCTAACTCTTTGAGCTCGGGGTTCTCAGTAACTGAAAAGAAAGGTGCCGCGTCCTTGCCCATGGCGGCTTGGCTATCGCTGGCGGAAATGTCTTTGGGCGGCAGCGGGAAGGAGCTTGGAATAGGCGAGAAGAGTGCGTCCCTGACGCCCTGCACCGGAATGATGGTGTTGATCGGAAGCGGATCGCATCCCGGTTCAAGACCGGCAAAGGTGTTGCGCGTCGACTCAATATTGCGCTCGTAGGTATCGGCGTAGAGATAGACTTCGTTGCTGTCGGGGCAGCCTGCCGCCGGTAGCAGGCCATTGCGGACAAAGTCGAGGCGCATGTAAGAGCCCATCTGATGTATCGCTATCGCGCCGTGCGGTGTCAGGTAGCCAAGGGGAACCTCCCATTCAGGCCAGGGATCGTAAGAATGGAGGTCAAGAGCTGAAGCGGCGGTGAGGGGCGGACGGATGCCATGGCGCGACAAAACCAGCGTAAAGCGGAGCTTGTCTTTGCCGTGGTCAGTGAACGTCCGGTTCTGTGCCGGAAGGATAGTGACCGTGAGCAGGAGGGCAATTGCGAGGGGAGTCCGCATGCGTATATATTGCCACGTCCCGGTTTGTTTCCGGCTCCGTATCCGTTTTGCGAGGGACATGGAACGGCCCAGGAGCAGCCATGATGACGGCGGCGCTGCGATCGATGCTCGCCCATATGAGGTTTCACCGACCCTGGGCGAGGTCTACAGCCCGTTCAAGCTGACGCCACTTACCCGTGGAGCTTGGAGCGCGGCCCACGCCCCTCACTACAGCACCCTAGTCCGCAACCTGTACGTTTCTGACCATGAGAATATCCCTCGAATCCCCGCTGAAAACAAGCCTCTTACCGTCGCGGATAGAGCAGGCCTTTCGGACTAGCTACCGATCATCGTGCGCTAATTGCCGATTTGGGCATAATCATCACTGTCGCCGTGGATTCCAGCTTAATCTCCTTGTGCGCTCAGGAACCCAAAACCCCGTGCCCGGTTCCGTGAAACACACGATCAAGAGCTACACGTCGACCGAGCAGACAATCCAGAACACCGGCGACCAGACTAACCTTGTCATCGCCGTACCCAACGAGAACTCCAGTAGAGCCACAAACTAACGAACTCACTCAATGGCGATGGATACAGGTTTTTGCGTGGCCTTACTGTGGATACTCCAACAAAATCCAGAAAACGAACATGGACTTGCACCACGCGCTGTAAATGGCGGTTCATCAAATGTGTGGAAGAACCAGATTTACTCCGCCCTTGACATACTGGTTACTGTGCATTGCCTTCTTGACCAGGCCGAGGTATCCGTTCATCGGTTCGTTGCGGTTGGTCGGGACGTTCCAAACCAGCGCGTACACTAGGGCCAGGCAGAGGATCGCGCGCGAACGCCACGCGCTTGCTGGGCTCCCGGCGCTAGGCGTCTGGATGTACTTGCGCTGAAGCGCCAGAAGCAGCAGCGTAAGGCACACCACGTGCGCACTGATCCAGCGCCCCCAATCCACGCCATACCTGAAGAGCTGGATCGAGAGCAAGATCGAGATCGCTGCACAGATCAGCACAGCCGCAAGGTCACGCCGGGCTCCCGGTTCCCGCCGCAATATGGCGAACGCAGCGAGAAAGGGAGGCACGGCAAGGACGATGCAGACCGGATAGACGCGAAGATAGTGGTAGTGCACGATGTAGTAGTGGACATCCGCCAGCGCATCGGCTCGCTTGTCGGCAAGCGTCGTTACGGCAAGACTGCATGCGGTGACCGGATCGCCCACCGACGCGCAGATCCGTTTCACGATCTCCGCATTGCCGATGTGCCGCAGGACGATGCCCATGGTTGCGGCGGTCAACACGGCAGGCACGGCAAGCACCTGTAGCGTTCGCCGCAGATCGCCAAGACAGACCAGCGTGGCAGCCGCCAGGTAGGGAAAGTAACTCACCAAGGGCTCATGGCTGAGCGTCATCCCAACGCAGGCCAGGCTTAGAGCGATCGACCAAAGCACATAAAGGTGGCGTCCTTGCTCCACGGGCCGAAAGCGGGCAAGCACCAGGCAAAGGACAACGTAGAGGACAACTTCTTTGCGATAGGCAGAGCGCGAGATCACCGGAAAGGCGAGTCCGGCTGGACAGGCGAGGACAAAGACCGTCCACCAGCGCCAGGACATTTGACGAGTGCAGCGGAGCACGTACCAGAAGAGCAGTGTGTAGCACAGTAGACCGAAGGCGACGATAAGATACGAGTCCCGAAGGTGCATGATGCGGCTTGCCCAGTAGAAGATCTCACCGGGGAGGCCACGGCGTACGAAGCCTCCTCGATAATTCATGAGCCAGTCGCCCCAGCCCCAGTCCTTGCCCAGCCTGACCATTCGCGGGGCGCTGGCCGCAATCGCCAGGAAGAGGAACACTAGATAAAGGCGGACAACCCGGACAACCGCCGGGGACGGAATGGACGGCTCCTGGCCGGTGCGAGGTGGTGAACTGGAAGCAGCGGTCATGGTCTGTGCAATGCGCCCGGCCAAGCCTGACGGGGTCGCTGTGCCTCTCGATTGATCGTTTCGGAAATTATCCTGGAAACCATTTTGTTTGCCCGGACGGCAAATCTGGAACGTAGATGCCTGCAATTCTAAATCAATGTGACTCATCGGGGTGTACGCATCGGCTAGGGTTCCCAATCGATCAAATCTCGGTCACCATCGGAGAGTGGAAAAGCGGTCACGATGCCGACGCTGGTGCCGTTGCGTGTTCAGTCGCGCGAACAGTCTGGCATTCGACTGTGCTGTGCGGTCTGTGGCCGGGTTGGCCGCTTCGTTGATCCTTTTCCGCGCACATCTTCTCGCAGGTGAGCTGAAATGATCGATCCAGAAGTGCAAAGCGGTCTTCCAGAAGTGCCTGTAGCATATTTGACGCGTCGGCTATAAAGGCCCCACCGGGCATCTTGGCCACAATGTCGAATCGCTGTCCATTGATCCAGTCCGGCCCGCTGACCTGATTCACCTTCACGTTGTATGCGATGGCGATCAGGTCGATGAGCGGCAGGAAGTTGTACTCCGCCTGCGACGCATCAACGTGCGCGCCCATCCTCGGATGCGTTGTATTGACCATGACACCAGGTTGAAGTTTTACCTTTCCGGCCTTCACGTCAGCCTCAAACTGCGCCGAAGCAGCATGAGCAGAGTCAATCGTCACTGGAGCAGACGGCTTCACTGTAGCGGAGACGAAGGCCAGCTTGCCCGCCGCCGCTTGACCAGGATTTCCCGCCGCCGTCTGTCCAAACGCCGCACCGGCAACCATCAGCAGTCCAACGCCAAAGCCGCGTCCAAAGCCATCTCGCATCGTTCTACACCAGCCAGCCCTTTTCACAGTTGTACCTTCTCAATTCGCCGTGGGTTTCTTTTCCGCGTGATCGACCACAACCTTCCCCACCACCTTGCGTGTGCTCAGTTGCAGTTTGAGGCCGTACTTTTGCACCAACGTGAAAATCCACCCACTTGGCGGCGGCACCTGATACTCGCCCTTGAGTCCGGTCTGGTCCACAATTACCTTCCAACTGCCCCCGTACTCGATTGCATCGCTCCCCCCCTGGCTGTACCAATGAAGGGCTATGCCGGTCGCAAAAGTGCTATCCCCGCCGCCGCCCGGCACTAGCGCGGTCAACTGGGCGGCATACTCCTCCATGGTCATCCCCGATTGCCTAGGTGTTGCTGGCTGTAACTTCGGCCCTCCCTTGGCAACCACCAGCGCCATCACCTGCTGGTTCTTCAATTCGGTATGGACGACAAGCTTGAAGCGGTCTTCCAGGAGTGTCTGGAGCATCTTTGGCGCATCGTTTACAGAGGCTCCGGCGGGCATCTTGGCCATGATGTCGTAGTATGGCGGGTCATTCAGCCAAGCCGGTCCGCTGACCTGATCTTCCGTTACGTCGTATGCGGCCCCGATTAGCTGCTTCAGCGAGATGCCGTAGTAAGCAGCAAGCCCGGTTGAACCAAGGACCCCCATAGCGGGATTTTTCCTTAGTGTGGGCTGAGCTGACGGCTTCACCGTAGCGGAGACGAAGGCTGGTTTGCTTGGCGTCGTCTGGGCGGCGGCAAGCACGCTGAAGAACAAGACGCAGAGGAGCGCTTTTGCTGATTTCATATTCTTCCCTCGGAGGAGGTTATTTGCTGTGAGAGGGACTACAGGATGCTTTGGCCGTCCTTCTTTGAGTTGGGTTATAAATCGGGATTTCCATTGTGGATCTTCCACGCAACGATTTAAACTGGAATCTCCTTTTTCGGCTCCGATTCCCCCGAATTATACGGCTCTTCAGCGGTCTGGGAAGACCAACGCCACAATTCCGGTCGAAAAACAGAGCGATTCCGTGCCTCCCTGGACTCGACCGCGTAATTCGGGAACCCGGGATCACATCCGGCGGTGCCATGCAGGTCAGTCCTGCGAGTCCAATAGCGGCGCTTTAGGATGCGTGGCGAGCACGCTTCGTCTGTGGCAATCGGCTCTCTTCTGTTCACTGCAGCGCCGGGTTCACGATTGGAAGAGCTTCCCCTCTTCCCATTCTTGAGGGAAACAACTACTATCAACCCGGCTCCGTGGGTGTATGAAATCCGCACCGGGGCGATGTAATGAGAAGGGACTTTTTGTCATGGGTGCAACTGAGACAAATCTCAAACGCTATGAGATGCTGATTGACGGTGAATTCGTGTCGGCTTCCAAACTGCTGCCGGTCGTAAACCCAGCAACCGAGGAAGTGATCTCCGAATTTCCAGCCGGCACGGTCGAGGACGTGAACCGGGCTGTGTTCGCCGCCGAAGAGGCGCAGAAGAGTTGGGCCGCGCTGCCTGCGATCCGCCGGGCGGGCTACCTGCGGGGGATCGCTACGCTGGTTCGCGCCAATCGCGAAGCTCTGGCCCACGTCATCACCCAGGAGCAGGGCAAGATTCTTTCTCTCGCCCAGGTTGAGGTGGACTTCTCAGCCGACTATCTGGATTACATGGCGGAGTTTGCCCGCCGCTATGAGGGCGAGATCATCCCGAGCGATCGCCCCGGCGAAAACATCCTGCTCTACAAGATGCCCATCGGCGTGATTGCGGGCATTCTGCCCTGGAACTTTCCGTTCTTCCTGATCGTGCGCAAGATGGCACCCGCACTAATCACCGGCAATACCATCGTCATCAAGCCCAGCAGCGAAACCCCCAACAATGCCTTCGAGTTTGCCCGTCTGGTGGCCCAGTCGTCGCTGCCCAAAGGCGTCTTCAATCTCGTCTCCGGCTCTGGATCGGTAGTGGGAAAGGCGCTGGCCAGCCATCCCAAGGTGGGCATGGTGAGCCTGACGGGGAGCGTGGAGAGCGGGGTCGCGGTGATGCATGCGGCGGCGGACAACGTCACCAAGATTTCGCTTGAGCTGGGCGGCAAGGCCCCGGCCATCGTCATGGGCGACGCGGACATAGACCTCTCCGTCCGCGCCATACGGGCCTCGCGCATCATCAATACCGGGCAGGTCTGCAACTGCGCCGAGCGGGTCTATGTCCACCAGTCGGTCGCCGAAGAGTTCATCGAAAAGATTACGGCGGCCATGCGGCAGACGGTTGTCGGCGATCCCTTTGCGGCGGCCACGGAGATGGGTCCGCTGGTCAGCAAGCGGCAGCGGGAGTTGGTGCATGCGGCGGTCGAGCAGGCGCTCAAGGACGGGGCCAGGCTCGAATGCGGTGGCAACTACGAGAGCGGCACAGGCTACTACTACCAGCCCACGGTGCTGACAGACTGCCAACAGGTATCCGGCATTATGCAGCAGGAGATCTTCGGGCCGGTGTTGCCCATCGCCACTTTCCAGACGCTAGACCAGGCCATCGCGTACGCCAACGACTGCGAGTATGGGTTGACCTCATCGATCTACACCCGCAGTCTGGACGTGGCCATGCGTGCCTCGAATGAGCTGAAGTTCGGAGAAACCTATGTGAATCGCGAAAACTTCGAGGCCATGCAGGGCTTCCATGCCGGATGGCGCAAGTCCGGCATTGGCGGAGCCGACGGCAAGCACGGCCTTGAAGAGTATCTCCAGACCCACGTCGTCTACATGAACTATGACCTCAACAAGCAGTAAGGAAGCTTTGTCGAACAGCCTGAGAACGTGAGGCGTTGCTGTCCATCTGGCCAATGGCGGCCTTTCAAAGACCGTGAACATCTCTCACGGACTGACCCTTTCAAAAAAGAATTGCCCAGAAATTCACCCGCAAAACGGATGGTCCAAAAGGATCACGAATCTCGGACAGCTAAGTGTCATGTTTTCAGCGAAGCTTCGAAGCTGATCCTGATGGTCAAGAACCTACAGGTTGTGGACCAGACAGGGCGGCTAGTTTTCCGAAGGCCGCTTGACGTGATCGATGACAAGAAATACCAGTGAGGAGCGGGTGGCTGCCTCGGCGGAAGCGATGTATGT
>Ga0224531_1000196_pt1 | contig 36046 bp, 42 predicted proteins | sample CBST100metaG_FD_179876 | JGI IMG/M metagenome (GOLD analysis project Ga0224531, IMG submission 179876) | Peat soil microbial communities from Stordalen Mire, Sweden - C.B.S.T100 | ecosystem: Environmental > Terrestrial > Soil > Wetlands > Peat | place: Sweden: Norrbotten County, Stordalen Mire...
AGCGCGACTTGCCGAACTTGCTCTCCTGCACCAGTAAATGAGGAGGCGTCGCGTCTAGCTTTACGTCGTCCACGTTCAACGCGATGGCTTCTCCGATGCGCAGTCCGGTGCTGGCCAGCAGTCCAATCAGCGTATGGAGGGTAAGAGGACGCAAGGGTTGGTAAAGTTGGAGTTGCGAAACAGCTTCCAGAAGACGCTGAATCTCCTGATCGGAAAACAGATACGGTGTCCGGCGCCGGCACAGAGGCCGATAAATGTTCTCAGGAATGCCGGTTGCCGGTTCGAAGGTGCGCACTTGCTGAAGGAAAGCGCGCGCGACATAAAAGCGCCGCTGATCCCGATATGGATGTTGACGGTCCGATCCAACAGCGACCCAGTCGAGCAGCAACGAGGAAGGAATCGGCCAGGAGCATCCGCGATCCCGCCAGTAAGCAAGAAAGCTTCGCAGCAAAGTCTCTCTGTGCCTCAAGGCTCGGACTTCTCGTCCGTTCTGACGCGGATCGCATCTGGCCGTGGAGCGTTGCAGGGCCAGGAACTGTTCGGCGAGTGCGGACAATGCAGTGAATGTCATCGCGCACCTCCGGCCGTGGCGGAAGGCCACGGCAACGCGACCTGTGCAAGAGACTTCAGGTCGAGCTTGGCGTAAATCAGCGTGGTGGTGATCGACTTATGCCCCAACATATCGGAGACAGCCTTGAAGGTGGCGCCGTTGTTCACCATCGCCGTTGCTAGTGTGTGCCGCAGGGCATGAGGTCCGCGGTTACGGATGCCGGCGCACTGAAACAGGTAGTACATGCAGTTCTTGACGTAGACCTCATATCGTTGTTCGGGGCGACGGGGACTGCCGACTGGGGCCTTGCGCGTGGGATCGAAGAGGCGCCTCGGCCGGGTGCGCAAGCTGCGCAGATAGGCGACGAGGGCTTCGCCTACATCCTGCGGAAGTGGCAGCGTGCGCTCTTTATAGGTCTTGGCGCTGCGAATCTTCACCGTGCCACTGTTCCAGTCGATGTCGCCGGGCAAAAGGACGGCCACTTCTTCCGAGCGCAGTCCGAGACGCAGGAACAGCAGCAAAAGAGCGCGGTTACGCAGAGCCCGCCGCCCCCTGCCCTCGCTGGCCGCCCAAAGCGCATGCACCTGGTCCTCAGTGAGGCCGCGCGGCAACCGTGCGTGTTGCGGGTTGGCAATCGAAGGGAGCGCGACATCCCAACCAACAGAAATATGTTCCTCATCGGCGAGATACCGCAGCAGGCTGCGCAGCACCATCAACCACGCGCGCTGCGTCTCCCGGTTGTGCAGGCGTCGGAACTCGCCGGTCAGAAACCGCACCACGTCGCTGAAGTGGAAGTTGCGCCAGGAAATCCGGCCAGACGGGAAGACGAAAGACAACAGCTTATGAACAACAAAGCGGTGAATGTTGCGCGTGGACTGCGATAAGCCACGCACGTGGAGCAAGTGGGCATCGTACTGCGCTTCAAAAGCCACGAGACTTACCCGCACATCGTTGCGATCTTGCATGGATACTTCTCCTACCGGCCAGTTGCCGGTCAGAAAAAGTGTCTCGCCCTCGGTCCACACTATGTTAAGTGGCTGAATGCATCTGCCCAATGGCTATGCGCTTTCCAGCTGTCCCCCATAGTCCAACTCAACATAGTTCCGCTGTGAACATAGTCTTTTGGCAATGTCTTGAGCATAGCGAGACAACGTCCCGGAGCAACAAACGTGGCCGGGATGTGGACGTGGAACCAGCTTGGACGCAGGGTGAAGCGAGGCGAGAAAGGCATTGCTATTCTTGCGCCGATGGTGGGCAAAACACGCGAAGCAAAAGAATCTAACGCCGAAGTAGACAGCAACAACAAGCCCGTACTACTTGGTTTCAGAAAAGTTTATGTGTGGGACGAGTCGCAGACCGAAGGCTCACCCTTGCCGGAACTTGAAGCCATCACGGGTGAAGCAGGCGTGTATTTGGACCGCTTGCGCGAGTATGTCAACACGCAAGGCATCACGCTTGAATACAGCGAAAGCATTGCACCCGCTCTGGGCATGGCCTTCGGGAATACGATTCGCCTCTTGCCGGGACAGGCGGACGCGGAAACCTTCACAACTTTGGCGCATGAGTTAGCGCACCTGATGCTAAAGCATGGTGAGCGCCGCACGGCCATAACCAAGACGGTACGCGAGACAGAGGCCGAGGCAGTGGCCTTTGTAGTCGCGCAAGGTATCGGACTCAAGTCTGAGCAGAGCAGCAGTTATATCCAGCTTTACCACGGCAACGCGGCTTTGCTGATGGAAAGCCTTGAGGCAGTACAGCAGACTTCAGCCATTATCCTTGCCGCAATCACGGTGGAAGAATCCGTTTCGCAGGAAACGCCGGAGTCTGCGCAGAAAGTATCCGAACCGGTAACGGAAGCAGCGCCCGAACACAAGCGGGCACGGCGTTCCCACAATCAGACAGCCACCAGGGTAGCGGCTTAACAGCCGCTTCCATCCCCACCGCAAGCAAGCGCGGGCAGGTGAGGTGCGCCTGTCCGCATGACCTCCACGCACCAGCAAACCGAAATGGAGAATCATCATGTCGAAAACCATTGCAGTTACCAGTGAATACCGCAACCTGCCCCTTGCGCAGTTGCAGGAGTCGCCCACCAACCCGCGCCGCCGTTTTGATGAACGCGGTCTGAACGAACTGGCCGCAAGTTTCAAAATCCAGGGCGTGTTGCAGCCTTTGCTTGTCCGCAGTATTGATGAGGATAAGTATGAGGTCGTGGCCGGAGCGCGCAGACTCCGCGCCGCTAGAATTGCAGAGATGAGCGAAGTTCCCGCGCGAGTCGTGGAACTTTCCGATGCTGCTGTGCGCGAAAGCCAGTTGACGGAGAATTTGCTCAGAGAAGATGTACACCCCTACGAGGAAGCAATCGCCCTCAAGGGAATCTTGCAGCTTGAGGGCGCACAGTATGACATTGCCAGCCTTTCCGCACGGCTTGGAAAGTCACAGTCATACATCACGCAGAGAATTCGTTTGACGGAGCTTGCGCCGTCCATCGCCGATGCGTTCCTGACCGACAAGATCGGCGTGGGCCATGCACTCGAAATCGCCAAACTGCCGCAGGACCAGCAGGAGAAAGCCTTTGATGACGCATTCCGCACGGTTTGGAACAGCGGAAAAGAGAGCCGGATTTTACTCCCGGTGCGCGAATTGGCAGCGTGGATCGAGCAAAACATTTTGCTCTCGCTCGATAACGTACCGTTCGACAAGAATGATGCAACGCTTGTGCCCGAGGCGGGAAGTTGCGCAGAGTGCTCCAAGCGAACCGGATTCAACACGCTACTATTCGGTACGGCGGTTCATGATGCTTGCACGGATGGGGCTTGCTACAACAGCAAACTCGCAAAACACGTAGAGCGGCAGATTGCCGAGAAACCCAAACTGGTACAGATCACCACGGAATACGGAACGCGCGGCGGTGACGGCCCGGTGTTGGGTCGAAACCGATACGTCGCCCTCAACCTTGCCAAGCCCGCAAAGGCGAAGCAGCCGCTCTCTGCAAACCAAAAACCATGCAAGCACATGACGGAGGCAATCGTAGTGGATGGAGCAGAGCGTGGCCATACCGTCAAAATCTGTGCTGAACCAAGTTGCCCGGTTCACTTTGCGGACTGCAGCGCGCCCAACCCGCTGCAACTGGCTAAGGAGCGGGAGCAGCGGCGTAAGGAACTGGAAAAACGAAAGTTTGAAATCACCGTTCGGCATCGCATACTGGCCGAAGTGCTCAAGAAGGTGTCATCGCCAATGGAGCGGGCAGACCTCATTCTGGCCGCCGAAGTCCTGCTCAGAAAAGCAGAGCCGATGCACCAGGAAGCACTGGCGCGGCGGCACAAGATGGTTGATGGCACAGCCAGCGAAGTTACTTATCCGCAGGTGCAGAAAGGTCTGGCCCGTCTTTTGCGGCAACTGGACGAGAGCGGACTGTCCAAGCTGATGGTCGAGATTGTTTTGCTGGGCGGCGCAGAATCAGTCACACACGATGAAACGGATGCGCTTATCACCACGGCCAAGCGGCATCGCGTGGATGTGGCGAAGGTTCGGCAGAGTGTCGAAGCCAAGTTTGCCGCAAAGCAGGCAAAGGCGGCGGCAAAACAGAAACGAAGCGTCAAAAAGAGCGCGACACTGGCCAATAAAGCTGCGTAGAAATCCTGCTTTCCCTTTTCAAGCGTCCGGCTTTTGTCGGACGCTTTTTGTTTAGCAGTGTTTCTCACCTCTACTTATATCGTTTGATCCTGAAGTTTCCATTCACCGAATGGGTGAACCGCAAAAATGGAGAATAGCGTCTGCAACTTGTTGCGACGCTTCCCGCTGCGGAAAGTGCCCGATTCCTTCCAACACAGTTCGCGCATAGCGTCCCGTGAAAAAGTGATCTTTGTCCTTTGAGGTGTCCGGCCCATTTGCAGCATCAGCGCCCCCATGCAATACCAAAGTTGGGACATCCAATATAGGAGGCGGATTCAAACGAGCTTCGTCCGCATCATAGGAGGGATCACCAAGCGCAAATCCCCAGCGATGCCGGTAGGAATGAAGGACGATACTGGCCCAGTCTGGATTGTCGAAAGCCTTGGCTGCCTCCTCATATGCCTTCTCCGTATACCATCCGGCGGGCGACCATGTATTCCACATCAGGCGAGTAAAGGTACGCCGATCCTGTTCGATAGCCTGCTGTCCTCTGGGTGTAGCCATGAACCAGTGATACCAATAATTCCGCGCCTGGGCATACGTGATTTTCTGCTGCGGATCGTTGGTTCCATATCCGACCGACAGCATTACTAAGTGCGATCCCGCATCGTGCCGCAAGCCAAAGGCATTAGCCGCCGCGCGAGCACCCCAGTCGTGCCCCACAAGGAGCGGTTGCTCAAGCTCCAACGCATCAACGAAATCCAGCAGATCCCGCCCCAGTGCCGAAAGCTGGCCGCTGCGTGGAGTAGCGGCATCGCGAAAACGCGTCGGACCAAAGCCGCGTAGCGCCGGACACAGTACGCGGTAGCCGGCATCTGCCATTTGCCGCGCAACTTCTGCCCAGCCTTCCGGACTGTCCGGCCAGCCATGCACCAGAATCGCAGGACGTGTCCCTTCGTGGTTCCATTCCAAATATCCAACATCTAGGATCGGTGTGCTTACTTTGCGGTATTCAATCACCAGGTTTTCCTCCAGAACTTTCGCAGTGCCGCACTGTAACAACCGCTAAGTCTGATGCATCCCTCATCCGCCCAGATTCCGAAAAAGCAATTGGCTGTAGGTCAAAACATCTTTGAGGTCTGCTTTTGCCTGTCTCCCGCCCTTATGGGTTGCTTCTGACGTGCCACAGGAGCGCCTTTTCTTTGCTTCGCAAACGCCCGTTGTCCCACCCGACGGTCTGGCGCGATTGAAGTCGCGCATTATGTCACCGGCTCGCTGTGCCACCACGGAAAGTTAGTAAAAAAGTTGGAAAAACTTTCCGTTGCGATTCCTTCGCGCTGACCTACCTTCGCTCCATGACGTTGCACAGCGAGCCGCCCGGCCCGCCGAAAGCGCAACCGGAAGGAGCCTATGCAAATTGATATTCCACCCACGCAGATTCATCATCACTGGGCGCGCAAACGCCTGTTCTCCGTACTGGTCCCCGCCACGAGCCTGCTTCTCGCAGTGCCCGCATACGCATCGAGCGATCCGTGGGAGAACGCGGTGACAACCCTCAAAACCGCATTCACCGGCACCATCGCCACTTGTCTGTCGCTGGTTGCCATCGTCGTAGGCGGCCTGATGTTTGCCTACGGGGAGGACCAATCGAAACGAATGCTCGCCGGGATTGTCTTCGGCGTCGGCATGGCGATTGGAGCGGTGAACTTCATGTCCTGGCTTTTTCCGTCGTAAAAGGAATGACGGCAGGGCGCAACCACAACAAGCACTTGGTAGGCAGAGAGGAGGTCTGATATGGCGGAGGGCGGTCCACGGCAGAACAAAGTTTATAAAGCGATGAACCGCCCGCTGACCATTCTGGGCGCAGAGCGGCGGCTGTTCTTCGTCGCGCTCATTACCGGCGGGGCCATCTTCTCCTTGATGCACTCGCTGCTTGGCGGCATCGGCTTCTTCATCGTTGGCGTGATTGCCGCGCGCATTGCCACCAAGCACGACGTGGAGATTCTCCGCGTGCTGATGAACTCCAGCAAGTTTCGTAGACGGTACGACCCCATGAAATGGGAACCAGTAGAGATCACGATCAGGAATCAGCATGTATAAGGTTGAGCAAATCACGAAGGATTGGAAAGAAGCAGGATCATTCGCCGCGCAGATCAATCTGTACGGCTTTTGGGATGAGCATTGCTTTCTGACGAAGTCCGGCGACCTGGGCGCAGTGCTCAAGATCGGCGGTATCGATTATGAAAGCCTCGACCACGCCGGGCGTGACTATGCCGTCAAGCGACTGGAAGCGGCTTTCCGTTCACTGGACGAGCGCACGCGCCTGTACCAGGTTCTATTCAAGCGGAACCGGCCCGTGATTCCACACGCCGAGTACGATAACCCATTGGTGCGCGCCGCTGTAGAACAGCGCGCGACGTTTCTCCAGTCGAAGTCTGACCGGCTGTATTCGATTGAAATCTTCTGGGTGGTGATGATCGACGGCAGCTATGCCAAGACTGGCTTGCTGCACGCGCTCGCCGTATTACCCAAACATCCACGCGAATCGTTGCGCGACCTGCACGCACTGCTTTCCGGCAGCAAGGAACGGACGTTGCTCTATGAGCAGATCGAACGCGAACGGATGCGGTTGGAGCAAAAGATTCAGAGCTTGAGTGGGCAGCTAAACGACCTCATGACGGTCGAGCTGCTAGGGGCGGAGAAGACCTTCCGGCTTGTCCGGCGTCTCGTAAACTTCCGCCCCTCCAAGATTCAGGACGCGCACCTTTACAGTGCACGCCACCTCGATTGGCAGTTGTGCGATTCGGAGTTGGAAGCTCATCGCGGCTACTTGCGCATGGACGACGATTATGTGCGCGTCTTGACGCTGAAGGAATTGCCTGCCGAGACGCGGCCGTTGCTGTTGAATGGTCTGCTTGATGTCCCGGCAAACTTCCATGTTGTCACGGAATGGCATCCGGTTGACAACAGCAAAGCCCGCAAAGAAATCGCCAATCGTCGCCGGCATCACCACAACTCAAAAACCAGCTTTGTCTCCAATCTTCAGGACCATCAGAACGCTGGGCCACATGATGAACTGGTCGATGACTCGAAAGAAGCTGCCGTTGCCGAACTCGGCAATGCCCTGACGGCGCTGGGCATGGAGGGCAAGAACTTCGGCGAATTCACGTTGTCCGTTGTTATCTACGATGAGGACCGCGCCAAAGTAGAACATGCCGTCGCGGAGTTTCAGAAACTCTTCACCCAGCATGACGGCTTGCTGTACGAAGAGCACTACAACCTGCTCAATGCCTTCTTCGCCACGATTCCCGGCAACCGGCAGTTTAATCTGCGCAAGCAATGGGCACTCAATTCCAACTACGCCGACCTGTCGTTCCTGTTTACCGTTGATGCCGGTTCCCCGTGGAATCCGCATCTGGAGAAGGAATATCTCGTCGCCCTTGAATCGACGCATGGCACGCCCTATTACCTGAATCTCCATTCAGGCGATGTGGCGCATACGCTGCTGCTTGGCGCTACTGGTTCGGGGAAAAGTTTCACGCTCTCCACTACCCTTCAGGCTGCGCAGAAGTATGACCCGCTGACCTTCATCTTCGATTTGGGCGGCAGCTATGAATCACTGACGCGCGTCTTTGGCGGAACCTATCTGAATGTCGGTCTGAAGAATCCGGGTTTGACCATCAACCCATTCTTGCTGGAGCCAACGCCGGAGAATCTGAATTTCCTCTACCTGTTTCTGCGCGTGCTGATTGAATCCGGCGGACGGTATGAGCTGACACCGGATGATGAAAAGGCATTGTTCGCCGCAATTGAACGCTCGTACAAGCTGCCCGCCGAAATCAGGACGCTCACCAACTTTGTGTCGATTCTGGGGCCACGGGGAGAGCGGCTGCATAAATGGACGCAGGCCGGTCAGTTCGGCCATCTCTTCGATAACCCGACGGATACGCTTACCTTCTCGCGCTTTCAGACCTTCAACTTCGATGGCTGGTCGGATTATCCGGACATTCTGGAGCCGTTGCTCTTTTATGTTCTGCAACGAGCATCGTCGGAAATTGAAAAACCCGCGAATACCGCAACATTCAAGATTTTCGTGATCGATGAGGCATGGATATTCCTCAAGAACAGAACCATCCGTGACTGGATCACGCGAGCTGAAAAGACATGGCGCAAGAAGAATGCCGCGATGATATTGGCCACGCAATCAGTGGTGGAACTGACAGATTCCGATATGCTGCACATCGTCAACGAGTCTTGCCCGACCAAAATCTTTCTCGCAAACCCAAATATCGACCGTAAGCTCTACGCCGAAATCTTCCAGTTGAACGATACGCAGCTTGAATTGCTGGAATCGCTCGTGCCCAAGCGCGAAATGCTGGTGATCCAGCCGCGTGGGACCAAGAAGCTGGTTCTTGAAGTTGATGCCGTGACCTACTGGATTGCCACCAACAACGCTCGCGACAACTTGCGCAAGCAGGACTATTTTTCTCGTTTTGGAGCAGAGCAAGGCTTACTCCAACTTGCCCATGACTACCCCAACCCCACACAACAAGAGGTGAATCGATGAATCGTGCTGTCATATTTCCGCTGGTGCTTGGACTGGTTGCGACCGTTGCTCACGGTCAGCAACAGGCCCGCATCGTCCGCTACCACTCGAATGACATCGTCAGCGTCCATGCCAAGATGCGCTACACCACGCTGATTCAACTGCCGGAGACAGAAAAGATTCTGGAGGTCGCGACCGGCGACAAGGATTTCTGGATCATCGATGCCGTAGGTAACTACTGCTTTCTGCATCCAGCCAAGGAAGGCATTCGCTCCAATCTCAATCTGATTACCGACAAGGGGACGGTGTATTCGTTCACGCTCGATGATGTTGAGTCTGGCGACCCCGACCTGAAGGTCGTGATCGAACCATCCGACCCGTCATCGCTTGCCGCCGCCAATGGATCGAGCAAACTCGTTTCCGCTGGCGAGGTGGATGCGGCGCGCGCCCAGGCGCAGCTTGCTCAGACCCGTGCTGCTACGGCTGTTGAACAGTTTCGTGCGGATTATCCCACGCAGGCGTTGAAGTTCGATTACAGCTATCGCAGTGAATCGCCCTTCGAGGTCTCGGCCATCTATCACGATGACCGCTTTACCTACATCAAATCGTCCGCCACGGAAAAGTTCGCCGTTTACGAGATGAAAGACGGCAAGCCTAATTTGCTGACCTTCCAACTCAAGGACGGCACTTACATTCTGCCGAAGGTCGTCGATCACGGCTATCTCGAAATCGGCAAGCATCGGCTGGAGTTCCAGCGGAAAGGACTGTAACCGATGGCAGAAGAAATCAAGGCTCCCGAAGTTCAGTCCACCGTTCAGCCTGCAACGGTCAAAGACAAGCGCATCCTGCCCGAAGGCGTTATTCCCAAGCAGGCACAGGCTTACGTCGTTGCTGGCCTGGCTCTATTGATTCTGCTGGCAGTGATGTTCTCGAAGAATCATGCCAAGCCTGTTCCAAAGGATATGGCATCCTCTCCGCTGGTTACATCCACGGATGCAAACCAAAAGAAAATTCAAGAGTTGGAGCAGGACCTGAGCGCTGACCAACGCTAGAGCCAGCAGGCGCAAAAAACAGGAAATGGCACGTTACCAGCGACGGCAACCAATGAAACTGCCCCTGCTCAGACGGCAAGCACGGTTCCAGTCGCGCAAGCAGCGGTCACGCCAACGGAGAAACCACGCGATCCTGCTGTGGATGCGGAAAAGGCGCTGGTCTTCAAAGCGCGCTTTGCCTCTAATCTTGTTTCCGCCTCGGAAGGCGCTACGCGCTCCTCGGCAATGCAAACCGATTCCGCCAATGCAACCGCCGGCGCGACTGCCGTTCGTCCAACGGAAGCGCCGCAGTTGGCGTCCGGCTCGTCATCCACAACCACCGGCAGCAAACGCGCAGCGGAGGTGAACGTCAACTCTGCGCATGGCCAACCCTTTGTGCTCTTTGAGGGAACGACCATCGATACGGCTCTTGTGAACCGTCTCGATGGCGAGTTCTCAGGGCCAGTCAAAGTGATGGTGACGAATCCGGTTTACAGCCAGGATCGTCAGCATGTGCTCGTCCCGGAAGGCACATTCATCTTGGGCGAAGCGCAGAAGGTCTCCGGATTTGGCCAGAAGCGCCTTGCCGTCGCCTTTCACCGAATGCTGATGCCCGATGGATATTCAGTCGATCTCGACCAGTTCCACGGTCTTGATCAGGTCGGCGAAACCGGCCTGAAGGACAAGGTTAACAACCACTATATGCAAATCTTCGGTGCATCCATTGCTCTGGGCATCATCTCCGGCGCGGCGGAGGCCACTACCAACAGCGGTTATTCGGAAAGCGGCTCCGACATGTACCGGCAAGGCTTGGCCTCCAGCCTTGCCTCGTCCGGTACGACCGTGCTCGACAAGTTCATCAACATCCAGCCCACGATCACGATCCGTGAAGGCCATCGCATCAAGGTCTACATCTCGCAGGGCATGCTGCTGCCCGCCTACGAGAACCACTCTATGCCTGGGGTGATGTGATGCGCGTCCTTCTATTGGCGTTCTTCGGTTGCGTGCTCATGGCGGGCTGTGCTTCCAGCCCACATCCACCGAAGAAGCCCTCGCCCTGCCACTATCTACAGCCCGCGCCGCTCGAAGCCCGGCGCTTCTGAAAAAGGAGTCCGTCATGAAGTCAGGGAGATTGTTTGTCTCAATTTTCGTTCTTGCCGTCGCGTCTGCGCCGTTGGCGCAGGCGCAGTTCGGCTCCGGCATTGTCTATGACCCCACGCAAAGCGCTCACGCCATTCAACAGATTCAGCAGAACGAGAGCCAGCTCCAGAAGTAGGCGCAGGAACTTCAGAAATGGGAGCAGCACTTGCAAAAAGAAGAGCAGATTTACACGACGACCTACCAGACTATGAATACGGTCATCCAGGCCTACAACCTCGCCTACCAGATGTCACGGATGCCGCAGAATCTGGCGGCTCGCTACAAGTCTGATTTCTCGCAGTGGACCAGCCTGACCAGTATGAACAATACATCCTCGGATACCTCTGGAATTACTTCGGCATGGCTCAATGCCCTTGACCTTGGCAACCCCACCCGCGCTGCATCAGCCTACAGTAGCGCAACGATCAAGGCACAGACCTATCCGTCGAGTCGGCTCGCGGCGCTCGACTCGACGACGCAGGCCACTGTCAAGAACCAGTACGCCAGCTCCGAGATTGGTCAGATCAACGTGACCAATCTCCTTTCGACGCTTGGCACCATCCGTTCCGATTCGCAGACTTTCCAGCAGAAACTTGCCAACCTTGAATCGGATACCTATTCGACAGATTCCAGCCAGCAGACCGAAGTCGGTGTGCTGGCCAAAATTAATACGGCCACGATGCTCCAGATTCACTCCCAGCAAGACACCAACCAGATTCTTGCTGCCGCTGCCGCCGAGCAGGCGCTAGAAGCCAAGGAAAAGATCGACGAGCGCAACCGGCTTATCAATCAGTCCATTTACTTCCAGCAAAACTTCGCGACGACCATGCAGAACGTATCCACAGGGGTGAGCACCTCGATTCACTCCATATCGCTCAGCCCCAACGGAAAGTAGCGGGAGGAATCGATGCAGGATAATCCATTTACCTTTCTTGGATCGGCGATCAGCCAATTGCTTTCATCCAAGAGCGCCGCACTCCAGGCCACGGGCCTAGACATTTTCCGTGGCCTGGCCGTGATCCTGATCGTCTGGTTTGGCGTCAAATCCGCCCTCTCCGCTTCGCAGGGAGTCGGCGGAGGATTTCAATTCGCCAAATTTGCCGACCTGATTCTGATGATTTCCTTTGGGCTGGGTATGTTGACGTACTACTCGACGCCGATTCCCGGCGTCGGCTACAGCTTCAGCGACCTCATTACCCAGGAAGCCCTCAACCTCTCCGGACAGATCGAGTCTGACCAGACGCAGCAGATCGCCACCACCGTGGTCAATGCCGAGCAACAACTCGGCACGCCTCCCGGCAGCTTCAACATTTTGGAGAACCTGACCTTCATCATTATCGCGTTGCTCTTGGCGGCAATGCAGGCTGTTTCCTTTGCCGTGATCGCCTACGGCTATGTCGCCTCTGCCGTCTGTGTGCTGATTGGCCCGATCTTCATTCCGTGGTTCATCGTGCCGAAGCTCGATTGGCTTTTCTGGGGATGGTTCAAGGCCTTCATCGGTTTCAGCTTCTACCAAGTGATCGCTTCGGCCTTCATCTATGTCTTCTCGAAGGTGCTGACCTCGATGTTCAGTGTCATCGGCACGATCAGCATCTCGAACGCGCTGACGATTCTGCCCGCGCTGTTTATTACGCTCTTTGTTTGCATCTTTGGTTTGCTCAAGATTCCGGAACTGACAGGAGCTATCCTCAGCGGCCGCAGCGGAACCTGGGTCAACCCTATGGGGTGGTAAAGATGAGTCAAAAAGAATTTCCCATTACCGACGCTGGGCACAAGTTTCTCGAACTATACGCCGAACCAGTGGTGACCAACACGTATCTGAAGGTCGCCATCCTTGTGCTCTCGGTTGTCGCGCTTGCATTGCTTGCGCTTCTTTACCGTGCGCAGACAGCGGCTTCACGGTTGAAGCCGCTCGTCATTTCGGTTTCGGACATCGGCCGTGGTCAGGTAATGAACTATGACGACCTCAGTAAAGTTCCCATGGAGCGCGTCAGCAAATACTACCTTGCCCGCTGGGCCGCACTCTACTATGGCCGCAATCACGCCACGTTGCAGCGTGACTTTTCCGAATCGTTGAATTTCTTCTCGAACGATCTGCAATCGGCAACCTTGGCGCGGGTAAACAACGCAAAAACGCTTGACACTTTTCTGCTCGATCCTAGTGCGCCCAATGTGGACGTTGAAATCAAAGCTGTCGTCCTCGAAGATACGCGGCAGGCTCCATACCGTGCGCATGTGGAGTTTGAGAAGGTCTTCCATTCACTCGGAGACCAGCAGGAAGAACGCCGTGAGCGCTGGACCGCAAATATCGTCTACAGCTTCCGCGATGAAGTTCCCAACGAGATGTTGCTGACCAACCCGCTTGGCCTTGTCATCAGCTATGTCCACGAAGACCAGGCATTTGGGAGCTGACCGCGATGATAGCCAATGCTGTTTTTGTTGCGACGTTGATCTTTCTCGCGCTTGGCTTTGGTCTGATGCACGAATTGCAATTCTTCATTCCGTGGCGTGACCTGATCTTCCACCGCTACTGGCAACCTATTGCGGCATACTGCGCGCTGTTGTTCGTCAACATCCTTGGCTTGACCATCTGGATCGAACGCAAGTTCTTCCTGCGCGATGCCAGCCGCAAGCTCACGCATCTCGACCAGGAGATTCATACCGGCCACAGCGCGCTTTCATACGAAATCATGTCGCAATTCGGAGATGACGACAAATGAGTATTCGTGACAATGAACACTACGACAACTCTTCGGACATGATTGAGCGCATCCGCCGGCTGCGCGAAGCTGCCGAACGAAAGATGAATGCCTTTGGCAATCCTGCGGAGTATGACGTGCGGATTATTCATGGGCATAAAGGTCAATCCAGTGCAGACAGGCAGATGACGCTGCCGTTGGAGGCAATCGATGAGACTCGATCTGCCTCGTGAGCCGGAGATTCCGCTCACACGGGACCGTGAGATCGATTCGCCGGAAACTTCAGACGCGCGGCGACCAGAACGGTCCAACTCGCCACTTGACCGCCGACTTCCACGGCTCCGCCAGCAGGCGGAAGAATGCCAACCGCGCACCGTTGATATTCCGCACAATGAGCGTAAACGTGATCGTGAGCCAGACCAACAGGGACGCAAACGGGAACGGGAAATGCGCCCCCGGCGCACACGCGAAGGCATTGCCGTTGAAATTCGCGGTATCCGGTTACGCAAGGAAGAACAAACTCTCCTCGGCGAAGTTGGACGCTTCCGGGTTCTGAACCTGAAGGATGTGGCGTGGACGATCTATGGCGGTGATGAGCGCGCCATGCAATCCGACCTTGAATATCTGCGCGAACACAAACTTGTGTCGGTTGATTCGGTAGCGCCGCGCAACGATGGGCATTGGCTTCCACAAAAACGCATCGAAGTCGTCACGTTGAGCCGCGAAGGCGCACGGCTCGCCTAGGAAACCAATAACTTTTCCCCGGAGCAGATGCTTTATCACGACTTGGTTAAGCCGCGTGAGGTTGAGCACGACTCCCAGATTTATGGCGCTTATCGCAAGGAAGCCGAGCGCATCAGGGAGTCAGGCGGAAGCAATTTCCGTGTAGAGCTGGACTTTGAGTTGAAGTCGAAGGTGCAGAAAGCCATTCACGCCGCGCGGAAAGTTGACCCCGACCGCGGCATGGACGAGATCAAGCGTGAAGTCACTGGGCAATACGAACTGCCTTATGTGCGTAACAAAATCGAGATTCCCGATGCGCGCATTCATTACGACGTGGATCAGGGCGCACGTGCGGCTTTTTCCGACATTGAGGTGGTGACTGCGGCCTATCGCCCCGGCCACCTCGCAGCCAAAGCGCAGGCCGGCTTTCACATGTACGCATCGGCCTCCGACCATTCACGGCTGAGCAAGATCGAAGACGAGCACCACATGCTCGATTGGGTGATGGACCTATGACATACGACGCCATCGATCATCTGAAAGATTTTGAATATGCGGAACGCGAAGCGGCCTTCCTGTATATGGTAGCTGTGCATTCCGGCTATTTCCTGCGGCGGCAGTTCAACCAGTTTGTTGCACGCGAGCGCGGAGCGATTGCTACGCACTTTCTGCGGCACGCAGCCTGCCTCGGCCACATCGAGGAGATGCCCTGTGCCGATGGCCGGATCATTTACCATCTGGCGAACAAGCAAATCTATGCGATGGCTGGGAATGCAGGCTCACAGGGACGCCGCATCAAATCCTCGCGCGAGATTTTGCGCCGTCTTATTGCGCTCGACTATGTCATGAAGCATCTCGCGCATGAGCATTTCATCGAATCGAGTGACGAGCGGATTCAGTTCTTCTCTCAACTGAAAATTCCTTCAGCAGTCATCGAAGGTACGGAAGCCTTCGGACGAATAGCCCCGATTTCGCTTTCCACTGAATCCGAAGAGCCGATCATGCGTCTGGCCTTTCTCGACGAAGGACAGCGCTCAACGGCAATGTTTGCACGCTTTCTGCGGACACACGAAGCGTTGCTTCGCGCCTTGCCACGTGCAGAAGTCGCATATGTTTCTGTGACGCCGTTGCTGTTTTCTGCCGCTCAACATGTTTTTGAGCGGCATATGCCGCTCAAAAATTCCACGCATTCTGCCTGCCCGCTCGGCGTCGAGCATCTAGTCAGTTGGCTCGATGTCCGGTACAGATTCCGCGAAGAAGGTTGTTCGATCACACCGGAAGAGCATCGTCTGTTGCAGGAAGGCGAATGCATCTACCACGCGCCGGTTCACGTCGGCTTGGTGGCTTCCTGGAGTAACGGCGCGATGAATGCCGAGAAAGTCCGCAAGCTCTTTGGTGAAGCACAGCATCGGGTTTCATTCGTGACTGAACTGATTGACGCCAACTACCCCAGATCCATAGACCAAGGAGCGGGCTACGCACCGGGCTACGGCGATGCTGAGAAGTGCTTATTCAACAACAATATCGAAGATGAAGCACTTGAAAAGACATGCCACTGAGGGCGGGAACGACCCCGCCCTGCCGGGCTTCCGCTGACGCTGGTCGTTCCCGCCCTCAGTGGCAAAACAAGCGGTGACGGTCCGGCGAGCGGACTAGCAGAGGACAAAAGGAGTACCAGAGATGAGCAAGCTGAAGATCGAAAAAGGAGCCAGCCGCATTCGTCGCGTACCGTTGAAGACTACCATCGACGGAACAGTTGCGGATGAAATTGAGCAGATGTGCCAGTGGTCGGAGAACGACACCAGCTATGTCGTCAATCAACTGCTGCGTTTCGCGCTGAACCAGAGCGAAGACTTTCAGCAGTACAAACAATCGTTGGAGAACAGCGGACCGGCGGTCACAGGTAAAAAGATTTCTGTACCTTCTACCAGCGTGTGCAAGGTGACGACACAGCCTGCACACAGCACAGAGGCAGAACGATGAACGGACTCCGCGCTTCGCTGCAAACGCTGGCACATACACTGGTCGCCTATCGGGTAGCACTGTCGGTTGGCATTGCTACGGCGGCCAGTGTTGTTCTCCATGCAGTGTGGCCCTGGCCAACGACGCAGCCTTTGCTGCAATACTTCGCGCTTGAACGGCCACGGCTCTATATGGTCATCGCGCACGGATACGACCTGTTTCTGTTCACAACGCCGTTCATCTTTTGTTCCATGGCCCTGTCACTGGTTTACGTGCATATCTACCGCCGCGAGGTCGAGGTTCAGGCCGGAACATTACCGCCTCTGGACGATCCTATCTCCCGGCGCGATTTGTCCTTTGTGCTGGGCGAAGTCCACCGGCAGTTGGAAACAGCCCCGTCTCCAGCCCCGCAATGGCTTCAGATTCCTGAGCGTGGCCTCTATACCGGCATCGCCGTATTCGGTTCTATCGGTTCTGGAAAAACGCAGGGCGTCATCCTGCCTGCCATGCGGCAGCTCTTCGCCTACCGTGCGGCGGACGCGGCACAGAAACTCTCCGGCATCGTTCTGGAGGTGAAGGGCGATCTTTGCAGGCAACTCAAGTCGATCCTTGCCGAGTTGGGGCGCGCAGACGATTACGTGGAAGTATCGCTCGATGGGCCGATCCGTTACAACCCGCTGAACAACTCACTGGACGCCTATGCCCATGCCTTCAATCTCGTTTCGGTCATCACGGCCATCTGGGGCAAGGGCAAGGAACCCTTCTGGCAGCAGTCCTACACCGACCTGATTCGGTACGTCATCATTCTTCACCGCGTACGCGACGGTTACGTCACCATGGTGGACATCTTCCGTACGACGATCAGCCCTGGCCAACTGGAGTCGATGCTCGTCGAAGTCGGCGCACGCTTCAGCGCCGTTTCCTATGTCGGCGTCAGCCCGGAAGCGTACCGGGGAAATGCCGAATTGCTGGCTCCCTTCGGCTTCGAACTGGACCACGGTGCTAACCAATATACAGCGCCGTGGAGTGAGATTCTCGAAGACACTATTCGGGAGCAGACGATTATCGAGGCGCGGGTCTATAGCCGGAAGTCGTATGACCCGGTCGAAAAGGAGCGCTGGGATAGCGTTAATTTCTGGTACTGGGAACATTGGAAGCACTTCCGCGCCGAGGTTAAAACCAGTATCGTGCAAGGAATCGCTGTTTTCCTTTCGCTCTTCGAAACCGATCCCGATGTGCGGCGCGTCTTCTGCCCGCCGAAAGAACTCTACGAGGGCAAGCCGTGTACATCTGATCCGCAGGGGCGTGTTCTGCCTCCATTCGATGATCTGATCGAATCGGGCAAGGTGGTTGGCCTCAACTTTCCAGTGGCACTCAATCCTGCCGTTGCCAAGACGGTTGGCACACTGATGAAGGTGGACTATCAGCGTGCCGTACAACTGCGCATCCCGAGGATGAGCGCGGAACCAGCCCGGCATTTCCGCCCGACGGTGTTCATCTGCGATGAGTACCAGAACTTTGCCACCGTGGGCGGCGATAATCCGACCGGCGATGAGCGCTTCCTGTCCATCTCCCGGCAGCCGAAGTGTATTCCGATCGTCGCCACGCAGAGTGTCTCCTCGCTCAAAGATGCAATGCCCAATGAGGGTGTCAAGACTTTGCTCCAGGCCTTCCGCACCAAAGTTTTTCTGACGACCTCTGACCCCGATACGGCCCGGTTCGCATCTGAGCTGTGCGGAAAGGCCGACCGCACGCGGATCAGCTATACCGTTTCGGAGTCCAGTTCCAACGCCAATGTCGGCTGGCTCAGTGGCCGTACTTCATCAAACAAGGGCTCGGTCTCAGCCTCCAAACAATACCAGAAGCAGAAAGAGCCGTTGTTTGAGGAGAAGGCGTTCTTTGAACTCAAGAACGCACAAGCCATTGTGGCGTCCTTTGATGGATCGGCCCCGTTGCCGGCAACTTACTGCTACCTGAAGCCGGACTTTCTGCCTGCCTGCATGACGTGGTTTGAACAGGAGAGGATCAACTTCGATCCGGAAAGGATATGTGCGTGAACTTCGAGATCATCATTCCGTTTTTGAAGCCCATTGAGCATCTTCTCGAATCCGAGACCGTATCCGAGATCATGGTCAACCCGGACTCGTCTGTGTGGATCGAGGAGAACGGGCAGATTCAACTGCTGCCAGGAATTCACTTTGAGGACGGCGCGCTACAGACCGGACTTGAAGTCATTGCCAACCGTTTTGGCAAGAAGCTCGATACAGATACACCTCTGATGAATTTGCGCCTGCCCGATGGCAGCCGCATGGCGGCCATGATTCCGCCTGTCGTCAATCCCCGGCCCGTCGTAACCATCCGCAAGTTCACGTCCCGGAACTTCACCATTACCGATTTGGTGAAACGCAGAATGCTCACCGGCGAGCAGGCAGATATGCTAACCAAGGCAGTCAGTACGGGACAGAATATTTTGATTGCGGGCGGAACTGGCAGCGGGAAGACAACTCTGTTAAACGTGCTGGCCGATGCCATTCCAGAAGACGAGCGCATCCTTATCATTGAAGACACTGCAGAGCTTCACGTCCGTAAGCCGCACATCGTCTCCGTTGAGTCTCAGACCGACACGCATCGTAACCAAGTCACGTTCGATGACTTGCTCAAAGCTACACTCCGTCATCGTCCTGATCGCATCATCGTCGGTGAAGTACGTGGGGCTGAAGCGCGCACTTTGCTGGATGCAATGAACACCGGACACCGTGGAACGCTGGCCACCATTCATGCCAATGGCGCTGAAGATGCGTTGCATCGTCTGTCGCAATTGGCCATGCGCAATTCCGGAGGTGTGCCTCTACGGGATGTAGAGGAAGAATCCCGCAGGTCCATCGATGTGGTTCTCCACATCGCGAGGATCAACGGGATTCGCACGGTTCGAGAACTACTGCGTGTATGAGCGTCCCGATCACTTTGCCAGTGCAGCGCGCTCAGCCTGCTTCTTCTGGCGGCGGACCTTTGCCCAACGTTTCTTCTGCGCTGCGGCAATCGCTTCACGAGCGCTTGTGCTCAGAACCCGTTTCGCGGGCTTCTTGGATGCGGTCGTTTTGGCTGTCTTGCTGCTTGTCTCTTCCGCTGTCTCTCCAGCAACTGCCAGCGCACGGACACGAGTCAGCAGAGCAATCGCCGCATCAAGTTCCTTAACCAGATTGCCTTTGGGCTTGGAACTGGTCTGTTTCTTCGCCATGGTCTTTCAACTCCTCAATTCGCTATGAGCGCAAATACCATTTCAGGATATACCATGCACAAGTTCTGTCCGGACTTCGCCATGCTGCTCAGTACAATCAAATATGTCACCAGACAGGTCAGGTATGAGCACGGTCAAGGTCACGCGATTTACGCAGGAGATCATTGCAACGCTCGGTCCACTTGCGCAGCCCGAACGCGCAATACCGATGCGCCGCTACATGCGAGACAAATTCGACTTTCTCGGGATACAGACACCTGTACGCCGTGCGGCGGCAGCGCCTCTGCTTCGTGCATTCAAACCGGAGAACAGTGCTGAACTAATCGGTGCAGCTCGAAGTCTTTGGCGGCAGCCTGAACGGGAATATCAATACGTTGCAGTCGATCTGCTGGCCCGACATTGGAAATGCCTAGGAAAGGATGATCTGCCAGCCTTGCTTGATTTGGCGCAACGAAAGTCCTGGTGGGATTCGGTCGATACTTTAGCTGGCGTGGTTGGGGACATCGTCAGGAAAGGACGAGGGCTTGATCCGGAAATCCAGCAGGAGATGGATCGCGCCGTGCGCTCGGATAACCTCTGGGTTCGTCGCATTGCGATGCTTCACCAACTCGGATGGCGCGGCGAAACGGATGCGGTCCGGCTCTTCTCCTACGCTACCGAACTGGCACCGGAGGGCGAGTTCTTTATTCAAAAGGCCATTGGATGGGCACTGCGAGATTATGCGAAGCATGATCGATCAGCTGTCCAGCGATACTTGCAGAAAATGCATGGTCACCTATCCGCTTTAAGCTACCGGGAAGCCAGTAAGCATGAGATGAACAAGTAACTCTTGGTCCTAACTTTACTGGCTGGCAACTGCCCCTTCCAGTGATGCTCTGAGTCGCTTCGTCACGCTGCCGGGCCCAGTCTGTCGCCGCGTGCGCTAAGCACTTGCATCATCCCGCCGTCGTTGCGATAGAGCTTGCCTGCCACTGTTGTAGCCGTTTCCATCACTACCGACAACATGGTTTTGTCGTTAAAGCGGAGCAGGACTTCGCGTCCGCTCTGCGGATCATCGAAGACCATCATTTCTTCGATGGTCTTGCCCTTGATTTCCGGAAAATCGAATGTTGGACGCTTCATAAACCCTCCAGGCTGCCCCTTATTAGGGGATTCTAGCAGATAAACCGAAACTTGAGTACGTGAAGAAGACCACGCACGCGGAGACACGTAGATCGAAGAAGGCGCACACGGCAGCATTGCAGACTGTCTACGATGCCATCGTACAGCGCCTTATTGAGGCACGGCGTGAATCGGGATTGACACAACGGGAAGTCTCAGCCCAGATCGGCCGCGCACACTCCTTTCTCTCCAAGTGCGAGACGGGGGAGCGCAGGGTCGATGTTCTGGAACTTCTTCAACTCGCAAAACTGTATGAGAAACCGCTTCGATATTTTCTGGGCGATTGGGACGGCAAAGACTCATAGGTGGGTCTGGGCAATCCTCTCGCCGATCAGGGCGACGAACCTTTGGATCATTGGGTGAGCGTTCTCTTCGCGATAGAAGATACCGCATTTACGCGTGAGAATGTTGGTAAAGAGTGGTTTGGTAACGACGTTGCGACCCAATACGGCGGAAGAGCGTGCAAGGAAGCAAACGCCGATCTGTTGTTCGACCAAGCATAACGCTTCTGATGGCGTGTAGGCATCTGCCACGACGTTCAATTCCAGGCCGAACCCGCTAAAGAATCCAGCAATTTCCTCATGCAACGCAGGAATGGTTTCCCTGGCCACTGCAATGGCCTGCTGCCCCTCCAGATCCTCTGGCCGTATTTCAACTTTTGTAGCCAGTGGATGCCCGGTTTTCACGCACAACACGACGGGGTCTTCAAGCAAAAGCTGTACAGAAAGTCCTGGAACATTTACCGGCAAGAAGCTGATTCCAACATGCAAAATGCAGCTTGCAACTGCTCTTTCAATATCGCCGTCCAGGCCGCCTGTTTGTTCGATGCTCATCCCAGAGATGCTTTCCGTATTCAGATGGGCAAGTAGAGCAAGAAGGCGGGAGGGAAGATGGGCAGAATGCCCGACAAGCAGTCGCCGTTCTCTCAGCCTTCTTGCAGCGGTAATCTTCTCTTCCGCAAGAACGGCATGTTCAATTGCAAGTGAAGCCTCACTGCAATAGATTCTGCCATCTGCTGTAAGTGCGATTCTGTTCTTTGTCTTCCGGAAGAGCTTTGCGAAAAGCTCGTTCTCAGCTTTGGATAGCCTCTTGATCACAGCGCCGGGACCAATGTGCAGGAGTTCTCCAGCTTTGGCCATGTCACTCGTTTCAGCCAAAGCCACAATGGCTGTCAATCCCTCCATGTCCACCCGCGGATATCGCATCGAAAAGCCTCGCTACAAGTCTTTGTCGAATGACTCCAAAGCAACCGAGTTAACGCCGATCTATGTCACACTGACTCGTCCATGTTCCGAACGTGTTTTGCTAAATTGACTCAATGCAAACAACGGAAAATAATTCCGATACATGTGGTAGCTCAGATAAAAGACATTTGGAAATTCTGTGCCCGTGGCAAGTTTTTCATCCCAGGTTCCATCCGGGCGCTGATGATCGACCAGCCATTGAATGCCACGTCGGACGGCGTTTGTCTGCATACCATCCGTAACAGAAAGCCCCAGTAGCGCCCAAGCTGTCTGCATCGGCGTGCTGGCGGCGCGAACAAACCGGCCTTTTGCGTAACCGAGACAGCTTTCACCCCATCCACCATCTTCATTCTGTACCGCGCTTGGACCTTCTGTTTTCATTGAGACTCATTCGCTCCTGACAGTGGCGGCTTTCTTTTATTTACTAAAGAAACGCCAACGAGAATAAAAACGGTCCCGACAATCGCGGCTAGAGTCGGGGTTTCACGTAACAGCATCCAAGCCAATAGAAACGTCACGATAGGTTCGAGGTACAGAAAACTCGATACTTGACTGGCAGGGGAATGCGACAAGGCATATGACCACAATGTGTAACCAAGTGCGGTCGGTACCACTCCGAGATAAATAACTGTCAGGAGCGTCGACGCCGAAGCGCCTCTAAAGATAGAGGGCAGCTCTGGCATAAATATGAGAGTAGTGAACATCCCAGTCCAGATCCCGTAGGCAGTAAGTTCGAGAGGAGTATAACGAGTGAGCCAAGGTTTCTGAAGTACGAAATAACCGGCCGAAGACGCAGCAGCAACTACGCCCAACAGAGACATCGGTTCGAAATGAACGGAACCGTTCGCCCCAAAACTAATCAGAACAACGCCGGCAAAAGAGGTAACCATCCCTATCCATGCGCGGCTAGACAACCGTTCTTTCAAAACAGGAATTGCGAAGACAGCACTCAAGACAGGCACCAATGCGATCAGAACACCGGCTGCGCCTGCCGTAATTCTCTTCTGAGCAAACGAAAGAGAAAATTGGTAAACGGCCTGTCCCAGGAAGCTGATCAATAGGAGCTGTGGTACATCTCTGCGCTGGGGCAATCGAACCTGCTTAGCTGCAACAAAACACAGAAAGCAAACGGAAGCGACCAAGAACCGGAGAAACACCAAGGGGCCGGGCGAAATCTCCCTCAACGCGAAGCGAATCCCAACGAATGCAGACGACCATGCGATAACAGCTGCAAGGGCGCAGGCTATGGCCAAAGTTTGCGGTGAAACTGGCGATGTCACCCGATTTTTACCGTCGCAGAGCGAGTTCATGGTTTCAGGGTATGACGATTTCTGTATTTACAGTAGTCTGATATCGTTGTATTCTGAGTTCAATAATGTTGATACCATCAGCCATCGACATCGACCTCTTGCGCGCCTTTTCAGTGGTTTGCAGGCTCGGCAATCTGAGCCGTGCGGCCCGAACGCAAGGTCGGACCCAATCAGCTATGAGCATGCAGATGCAGCGGCTTGAGTATCTCCTTGGTCAGAAGCTATTCCGCCGAACGGGAAGAGGTGTCATTCCTTCTGCCGAGGGAGAGGTGTTTCTCGGCTATGCAACCCGCATTCTGGCTCTTGGAGATGAAGCGGTTGCACGGCTAAATGAGCCACCACTTGACGGAGCAATATATCTAGGACTCCCTGAGGAAGTGGCACTAGCCTCTCTTCCTGCAGTTCTCGGTCGGTTCCGTCGTGCGCATCCGGGTGTACGGTTGGATGTGCTGGTGGATAACACAGCGGTGATTGAGCCGCTTTGGCAAGAAGGCAAGCTTGATGTGATTGTGGCAACGCCGTCAGCTGTATCGAGTGATGCGCTTGCTACCTGGAGCGTCGGGCTGCGATGGGTCTGCGGTCTGGACTATGAACCGAATAGGAATGCCCCTCTTGATCTCGTCGTATTCGCCGATCCATGCACCTGGCGACGACGCATGTTCGAAGTCTTGGCAGAGGCAGGCCTAAATCATCGAACTGCATTCACCAGTCCAAGCGTTGCAGCCGTACAAGCGGCCGTAGAAAATGGCCTAGGTATTGCGCTTCTCAACCCAGAATGCATCAGACCCACATCAATGCAACTTGTGCCTTCATCGCTTGGACTTCTCGATCCTTTGATTGTTCAATATGGCTTATATGGCCATCTTGACCGCAATACGGCGATAAATACAGTGATTGATGACTTATTAGATGACTTAACAGGGAAGACATTCCAGGATGATCGAATAGCCAAACATCTAATACTTACACCCCAAGCCGGAATAACGGTGTGAAAACACAATCTAATTTTGTTTTGGATACTTCGCTTCGGGCAAGCGATCAGCAGGATGCTTGTCCCGATGCTCGACATATTCGACAAGCGTCCCGTCGGGGTGTTGGACGAGCATGTTCCATCCGGTAGGAACCAGCTTGGGTGCTTCGAGCACCTCCGCTCCGAGTGTCGGCAAATGCCGCGCGTAATCTTCGATGTCGTCTACCAGAAACGTGGCATGCGTCGCGGTGAAAGGCGCAAGACTCTCCGGGGTGCCGCCGATGAACAGGATGGAAGCGACCTGAGCAAGCTTCAGCCCATACTCCGGGTAGTCGAAAGCCAAGCGCGCTTTCTGACCGATGAGCGTTTCATGAAAGGCAACTGCCTCATCGAAACGATCCAGTGGCAAACAGCGCCGAACCAGAATGTTTAGGATTCTCATGCTGGATTCCTCCCTTCGAAGTTACTTGCGGCTTTTGTTTCAGTTCACCGAGGTGACGACTCCAGGTTCCAGCCAGCGCAGACGATCCTGAAGACCGGCGCCGGAAAAAGCGCTTTGGATGTCATTGCAAGACTCGCTGAAGTGCTCCCAACCAGAGTAGTGCAGAGGAATGATGGACGCCTTATCGAACAGGCGCGCAGCGCGCACTCCTTCTTCGGCTGTCATCGTCAGATGACTCGGGCTAACTGCGCTCACCGTTGCCGCACCCATGAAGAAAACAGCGGCCGTGATGTTGAAACGGCGGGCAATCTCCTCAATACCTTCATACCAGACCGTGTCTCCTGAAATATATATACCGTCATTCGGCGCGTCTGTGAAAGCCAGAACAAACCCAGTAACAGATCCCCTGTCTCCGCCGGATGGCCCGTGCCGCGCCGGAGTTCCCGTCACCCTCACTGTTCGGCCTGCGGAGCCGGCAATCTCGACGCTCTGCCAGGCGGCAAGTCCTACAGCGTGGCCACAGAGCCGAGCCGCTCCATCCACGGTTGTGAGAACCTGCGTAGCGCTCGCAAGTATCTGACGTCCCGCATGGTCAAGGTTGTCATAATGATGATCGTGGCTCAGCAGCACGGCATCAACCTGCCCTAGCTGATCAGCGCTGATTGCCGGACCTTCCCATTTTCTGAGGGTGTATATATCGGTTGGATACTCGGTTCCTGCCTGGTCGAAAGTCGGGTCGGTGAGAAAACGTACTCCGCCCAGTTCGATCAACGCCGTCGGACCTCCAATGTATGTCATCGTGAATGCAGGCATTTGTCACCTCAACCTTCTGGAAAGAACACAAAGATTACGCAGCCTTGCTTGGATTGCGGGATGTGCGAAGAGCCAGCAGGATTGTGAACGAATGTACCTGCCGGATAGTCGTGAACTCCATCGTTGAATACGCCGGACACTACAAAGACTTCCTCCGGCCCGGGCATATGAGTATCAAGAGTCGTGAACGTAGCGCCGGCATCGATTTCCAGAACCTGCGCCTTGGCTCCATTGATTCCTCGCCACAACGCACGCTTGCGAATTCCCGGAAAGATTTCCTTGGCCGGAATGTCCTGCCAATTCTCCGAAACAACCCCTTCAAGATTGATCGTCATTGTTCCCTCCATCGGATTCACTCAACTGTTTTGTAAGAATGACTACTGGTCGTCAGGATTAGAGTTCAATCACGACTTTTCCAAAGTGCTTTCCACTCTCAAGGCGCTTAAAGGCATCGACCGTCCGGTCGAGTGGAAATGTTGAATCGATTACCGGCTTCATCCCGTGGGCTGAGATGGCAGTCAACATGTCCGTGAAATCGTCGGTGCTCCCGACGCTAATCCCGGTGATTGTGGCACGGTTGAGATTGAGGGCAATCAGATTCACGCTGGCTTCTACGCCGGAAAGAAATCCGACAACCGAGATGTGTCCCTGAGGCCTGAGAGCGTTCAAACTCTGTTGGAGATTGTGTCCGCCGACGGTTTCTACTACCAAGTCAACTCCTTGGTGATCCGTAATGCGCATGATCTCTTCGCTCGCGTCTGGTTGGTGTTTGTAGTTGATCGTCGAATCGGCTCCCAGACAGATGGCGCGCTCGAGTTTTTCGTCATCGCTCGATGTGATGATGACGCGCGCGCCGAACATCTTTGCGAATTGGAGAGCAAAAATCGAAACTCCTCCAGTGCCGTGCAGAAGGACGGTGTCACCTGCCTTAATCCGGCCATATGCCAGCGCGTTCCAGGCAGTCAAGCCAGCGATCGGCAATGTCGATGCTTCAGCGAAACTGAGCGAATCGGGAACTCGGATCAGTTCCTGCGTCCGAAAGGTTTTATACTCAGAAAGCTGTCCGGGAACCACGCCAGCACCAGGGCGAATGCCCAACGGAGTATGCTCTCGCCGGTATCGGCCTCCCCGCCAGGATGGGATGTAGAGAGTCGAAACTCGATCTCCCGGCCTGAATCCTTGGACCTGTGGTCCGACTTCCATGACAACGCCGGCACCGTCGGCCACCGGGATGAACGGAAGTTGGATAGCGGGATCGAGTTTTCCAGTGACCACGGCCAGATCGACATAGTTGAGGGAGTCCGCCTTCATTCGAACCAGGATTTCGTCGTCGCTTGGCCGCGGCTCCGGACCCGATCCAATGGAGAGATGTTCAATTCCAAAACTGTTCTTAAGCATTACATACTTCATAAAGTGCCTCACTCGCAATCATCTAGCCTAGAGTATCTGGCTCGCTGCACCTGTGACTTTTACCGTGTTGACACCGGACAAAAGATCAACGTGGAGCAGACTCGGAGTTCCATTGTCCTCTCCTTGGAGGATGGTGACGGTTGCCGGCACATCGACGAGGCCGAGGGTACGAAGGTATCCGCCAAATGCCGCCGCTGCCGCACCCGTTGCCGGATCTTCTCTTACGCCTCCGGGGGGGAATGGGTCGCGCGCGTGAAACAGAACTGGCGTCTCTGCCCAAACAGCATGAACTGTCGTCCATACCTTTTCAGTCATCAGATTTGCAAGTGCGGGATAGTCATAATCCAAACTGGCAAGAGTTCCTCTGTCCTTGACGGCCACAATCAAATGATCATTTCCTGCATAAGCGACATGGACCGGATAGCGCGTATCCAAGTCGTCGGCGGTCCATCGAAGGGCTTTGAGTGCGCGTTCCACTTCCTCTGTGCTGGCAGCGCGGGTATGCGCAGGAACGCTGGTTAAAGTGGCAAGAATCGTTCCCGCTTCGTTCTGCTTGATCTCTACCGCAACTTCTCCAGCCTTCGTAGTAAGGTTTAAATCGCCTGAGCCTTCGTGTTCGGCAACAGCCACGGCGAGAGCGATCGTTGCATGTCCGCAGAACGCAACCTCGGCGAGAGGGCTGAAATAGCGTACCGTAAATACATCTGGGCTGCTACGTCCTGTGATGAATGCCGTCTCAGAATAGCCGAGCTCGGCAGCTATCGTACGCATCTCTTCTTCGCTCAATCTCTGCGCATCCAAAACAACTCCAGCTGGATTACCGCCCTTTCCATCCTTGGTGAATGACGCGTATCGCAAAACATTGCTAACAGGTTGAGACATGGTCCACTCCTTAACGGACGGTAAGCATTTTCTTCATGGGGCGTTACGGATACTCATCACAACGTCTTAGTTCAGAACCACACTACGGTTTCATAACTTGATTACAACCTTGCCGAAGTGGCCACCTGAGGCGAGGTATTCGTACGCCGCTTCCGATTCATCGAATGGAAATCTACGGTCGATGATCGGCTTGATCCGATGAGAAACGAAGAACTCGTTCATCGCCGCGAAATGCTGAGCGGAGCCCACACTGATGCCGTTAATGTCGGCATTGATCAGTTGCAGGCGAAACAAGTTGGATTGCGGACCGTGACCGGTAATGACGCCGATTTGCGCGATTTTGCCGCCCGCCGCCAGAGCGCGCAGTGAACGATCGAAAGTCCCTGGCCCTCCATTCTCGATGATGTGAGAGACACCCGCGCCGTCGGTCAGCTTACGGACTTCAACGTCCCAGTCAGGCGTCGTGCGGTAATTTACCGTCGCCCATGCGCCGAGGCTCATCGCACGCGCGCGCTTCTCGTCGGAGGATGACGTTACGATAACTCTGGCGCCAATCGCTGTCGCAATCTGGAGAGCAAAGACTGCGACACCGCCTGTTCCCTGCACCAATACGGTATCATCGACTGTAAGCTGTCCACGCACCACGAGAGCTTGCCACGCGGTCACAGCGGCGCATGGTAATGTCGCGGCCTCCTCGATGCTGAGTGCATCCGGTATGGGAACCAGAGACTCCTCAGGCACGGCGATCAACTCCGAGAGCACACCATCGGTCTCACCAGCACCGAGGGCAGAGGGACGGTAAGCCTCGCGGAAGGGACCGTCGATCCAGGCCCGAAAGAATGTTGGCGCGACGCGGTCACCCTCACGCCAGCGCGTCACCTCCGGGCCGATCGCAGCGACACTGCCTGCACCGTCGGAGAGCGGCACCAGACCTTCGCGGGGCGGTCCGCCGTACTGGCCGCGCAGGATCATCAAGTCACGATAGTTGAGACTGGTCGCCTCGATACGTACGAGCACGTCATGTGGGCCAAGCTGCGGCGGTTGGGCCTCACCTTTCTGCAGGCGAAGTCCTTTTTCTGCGGAAACCAGTCCATAAGCCTTCATCTCTACCTCCATTGTTCGGTATATGTCGAACAAGATGATTCGACAATAATCGAACAATAGAAGACTGTCAAGCTACGTGCCTTTAGATTTTTCTTTTACAATCAGCACATGGCTTTGCGCACAAAGAAGAAGCGCCCATCGGATTCCGACCTTGCTCGGGTGTTGTATGCGCTCGGCGATCCCATTCGTCTCGAGATCGTGCGACAGATCTCCAACCAGGGAGAAGTACTGTGTGGCGGATTCGGCATGGATATGCCAAAATCCTCACTTTCGCACCACTTACGAGTGCTTCGAGAGGCCGGCATTCTCGGTTCTCGCACTGAGGGTACTTCGATCCACAACTTTCTACTATCCGGGGAATTAGAAAAACGCTTTCCGGGAGTGCTGTCCGGCGTATTGGACAACTTGTAGTTGATGGAATGGACGCCGAACAGTCTACGTCCAGCCATGGACACGGCCACCAGACCGTTTTTCTTAAGCCGCCAAAGCGGGTGATGCTCTAGATTTTAACCAAACAAGCATCAGGTGTATTCAAGAGATTTTGAAAGTGCTCGACAAAGTGCGCTACATGTAGCCCGTCGGCCAAGGCATGGTGCGCATGAATCGAGACCGGCATGGTTCGGCGTCCATCCGCTTCTGCGATCTTTCCGAATGTGATTCGCGGGGCAGAGTCCTCAAAGGCAAAGTTGCGTGCATGTGAGATGGAAGTAAAATCGAACCAGGGGAGCGTCGAAAAACGAATTAAGTTGGGTTCCGGATAGCGCTCAATATCTGTACGCCGCCGCACACGTTCTACCTCGGGTGTGGCAGTTCTTACAAAATCGTCGATGCGCTCGTAGAAACTATAATGTGCAAACCCGATGGTTCCGTTTGGGCGCCCCACGGCGCTACCGCCGTGAATCTGCTCGTAGCGCCAGACTTCACCATTGACGATTCGGGTATGGAAGTTCTCCACCTGATATGCCGCGGCGAGCGCTCGGTGCACAAGCGTTAGAAAGACGGAGATCCCGTGATCTTTCGCGTAGCGATACGTAGCCGAGCACTCAACGCGGAGGCAAACGCCATGGTAAGGTTCTGTGAAATCTTTGAAGAAGTTAAAGACAGCCGTCCGTTCCCAAGTCTCCAGATCAATCTTCTGTCGCGCGTCTGAGAAAGTGTTCTGCATAGCCCATGATAAACATAGAGAAACTGTGACTGCTACGGGAACTTCGTCGCGTGCAGCTTGTAGCGTCTGCAATCTGAAATGGAACTGCGGACACTCAACTGCCCTACGTTCTCACACTCATCCTGGATTGTAAGTTCCCGGTTCTGTGCGAGCCGAAATCGCCAATCGGTTCCACGCGTTGATCGTGGCGATGGCAAAGGTCAGATTGGATATCTCCGTCTCGTTGTACTGGGCGCGCACCTGTTCGTAGATCGCATCCGGCGCGTGGCCATTGGTAATCAGCATAACAGCTTCGGTCCATGCCAACGCAGCGCGTTCGCGCTGCGTGTAGTAAGGACATTCCCGCCAGGCGTCAAGGGAGTATACGTCTTTCACGACGGAGACATGAAACCTTTTTGATTTGTGGATTGTCTTTGAAGGGTGCTGTCGAGGGTGCTGAACGAATTTTTAGGGTGCTGAAGGGTGCTTCTGAGTGCTTTTCATCGTCATCAATGCTCATTTTTTCAATAGTTACAAGCAATTGTCATTATGATCGAGTCCGCCCGTCTGTTCGATCTTCATGCCGAGAATGCTCTCATCATTCAAATGTGCGAGCAGAGCAAGAAGGCGGGCTGGAAGGTGTGCGGAATGGCCAACCAACAAACGCCGCTCTCGTAAGTGCTTGGCCGCAACGATTTTCTCTTCCGCAAGGACGGCATGTTCAATTGCAAGTGAAGCTTCGCTGCAATAGATTCTGCCATCTGCTGTCAATTCGATTCTCTCCTTTGTTTTTCGGAAAAGCTTTGCAAAAAGTTCATTCTCGGCTTTTGATAGCATCTTGATCACAGCACCGGGACCGATATGCAGCAGTTCTCCAGCTTTGGCCATGTCACTCGTTTCAGCCAAAGCCACAATGGCTGTCAAGCCTTCCATGTCAACGTGAGGATAGCGCATATGAAAGCCTCGTTGCCCATGACTTTGACCGTGGATTCCAAGGCAAAACTCTGCATGATCTGTAAACTGCCGCAACTCTGTGCTGACTGTCTATGTCCTCAGGTGCGCAATGCACAAATCAGTGTTCATACCGTTTCACAAAACCAGCAATGCCACATGGCCAGTATTCATGAATCAACTTTTGTAGAACTTTGCGTCATGTATGCCACCGGCCTCGCCGAAATGAAACCGGCGCATCCCAGAATCCAGACGAACGCAGTATTTCTTCTGGAACTTACGCATTCAATGGTCGGCATTTGTTTGTCCCTCGCTTTCTGATGCGCAGTGGCAGTCCGCTGTTTTGCACCTGGCAATAATGTGTACCTGATCGAAGCACCGAAGGCTTTCATGGGAAATGCTGGAACGACTTGCTAGGTCTTAATTTCGGTGCTCCTGTTTTTTTGCGTAAATGGATTTTAAAAACTCTGCGATCACTGAGGTCTGCCCCGGTGGATAGTGTCCTGCATCCTCGATGTACACAATTTTGGCATTGCCTGTGATGGTTTCGATGCGACGTCGCGTGTCTGCTGAATCCAGCAGCACGTCCCCGGCTCCAAGAATTGTAAGTACAGGCATGGTAAGCCGCTTCAGCGCGGCATCACCAGCGACAGGCAGCTTTTCCATGCGCGGACGCACGTGGCGATGAATTGCATCAAGGAGCCCTAAGAGCCGCTTCGCATTTGGAGTTACATCAAAGCTAAGCTGGCCGAGAATCGTCTCGCGTAATTTGCGTCTTCCCCAGTTTCCAAGCACGCTGAAGAAGATCATCTTGAAGAGGATTCCGACCTTTTGTTTACCAATGCCTCCTGGACTTATCAGCGCCATTGCGCTGACCCGCTCAGGCCGATGCGTTGCATAATCCACGGCCAGCCAGCCGCCAAGCGAAATGCCAACGAGCGCCGTTTGTTCAAGTCCCAATCCGACCAGAACATCGTCGAGCCAGTCGACATAAGCATCGGTGGCTAATGGAGGACGCGAGGGCGCGCTGAAGCCAGGCTCTCCGATCATGTCGATGGCGTACACGCGAAAGTGCTGCGCCCAGAGCGCCATATTGCCAATCCACGACGCTGCATTGGCGAGTGAGCCGTGCATCAACAGCACAGGCGGCGCGGATTCTTCGCCGCTGGCAATTGCGAAGGTCTCCCCTTCACGGGTCGGAATGCGCATTTCGCTGTAGGCAACTGGCCAATGCTCCAGCAACTCCCGGTAGCGCTCCATGACCAGCTTCTGTCCTTCTTGCGATTTGTAGATGCCGGTCATCGCGCCTCCATAACGAGTGCCTGAATTGTCTGGAGCAACGAATTGGCCGTTGCCAGTTCCGCAACCAGAATGATCTTCAGCTTGGCTGTTCGCGGATCATAGATGGTCTGGAGATGCGTCGAACCGTTTTCCTGAACACGGCTGTTCGTCGCTCCCATGAGAAGGTTCGTGATCCGGCTTGTCAGTTCTGGGCTTACCGCATCCACCTCGATGACGCTCGAAATCTCTGCGTGGCGCACACGCGCAACTGTTTCGGCGTTGAGCGTGGAGAGAGGCTGCCCGGTCAGCGCCGCAAAGCTTTCTGCCGAGATCCGGTACTGTTTGCCGATCCGAACTGCCTGCAACCGCCCTTGCAGGATGTAGTGGCGCACCGTTTTGACATGCAGCCCCAGGCGATCAGCTACCTGCTCGACTGTGAAAAGTGTTTCTCCCATGGTGAATAGAGGATAACAGGGAACAATAAGGTACGCAACTATGGATGTTTAGGGGATAATTGGGAAGTTTAGTTTTTTTTCAAATACCCCAACACACGCTGTTTCGTATCCGCAAAACAGTTGAGTGACACCAGTAATTCACCTGCCCTGAAAACTGGTATCGCCGCAGCATCAATCGCTCGATGCTCTAAACCGGTGGCACTAAGTTTCTCACCTAGCAGGGCAGAGTCTGACCGAATGCTCCTGCGTGGACAATCAGCCACGTGCCTTACTCGGGCGTGACACGACCCCGAAGCGTCAGAAGCGCACTTTGATCGATGAGAAATATACACAACAGTCCATATTAAATAATAAATTTGTCAGATGAATGAAGATTTTGTGCTTTAATCGAGATGTCCACCTAGATAATGTTTGTCGATGGGTTTAGCGCAAAGATGAGGATTTGCAATGGCCGATGACAATTCCACACGCTCCTTCCCAATGACCATTGGACTTTGGGGATTGATTGAAGAGCTTCGGCTTCAGGTTCCTCAGCCCGCGACACGCTCTGAAATTGTCGCCGGAGCCAGAAAAACCATCGCAACAGACGGCACGATACTGGAGCAGTATCCAAGGAATTACGCGCCCAAAGGGCTGTTCGGCAATCTCCGCTTTGCCTTGCGCTATGAACCCATCGCACTGGACGTATACAGAGCTATCTTTCAGGCTCTCGATTCTCGCCAACTGGAGGAGTGGATTCGATCCGAGCCTACCAGCATTTTCGCGCGCCGCGCCTGGTACCTGTACGAGCTTCTGATGGAAAAGCGGCTCGATGTACCCGATGTAATCCCCTCCGGCTACATCGATCTGCTCGATCCCAAAATCCATCTCACCGGACCTCGCCGTCTGGTGCGCCGTCATCGGATCAATGACAATCTCCTCGGCTCCGGCAGATATTCGCCGCTGGTGCGCCGAACCGGAACGCTGACGGCCTATATGGAAAAGGGGCTGGCCCAAGAGGCGAGCGCCATTGTCAAGAGTTGCGATCCAGCCATTCTTGCCCGTGCCGTCCACTATCTGTTTACCAAGGAGACCAAGTCCTCCTTTGCCATTGAAGGAGAGGCTCCAAGCAAAGACCGCACAGAGCGATTTGTGGCCGCGCTCATGAAGGCATCAGGCTTTGATGCCACGAGCAAAGATGCCTTCGTTCAACTGCAAAGTGCAATCGTCGATCCTCGATATGCGCAAAAGAGTTGGCGAGCGACTCAGAACTTCGTATCCCAAACGCTTCCGGATTACAGCGAGGATGTGCACTTTGTCTGCCCGAAGCCGGAAGACGTGCCCAGCTTGATGGACGCATGGATGGAGATGGTTCGCCGTCTGAAACTGCCGGAAGGCGTTGACCCTGTCGTTGCCGCCACAGTTGCCGCGTTCGGATTCGTCTTCATCCATCCATTCGATGATGGCAACGGCCGCATTCACCGATTCCTGGTCCACCACATTCTGTCGAAACTCGGATTTACCCCGCCTGGAATTCTGTTTCCTGTATCGGCGGCCATGCTGCGTGACCGGCTCGCCTACGATCAGGCTTTGGAGGGCTTCTCTGGCTCGATCATGCCGTTCATTCACTACGATCTTGACCTGGAACACGGAATGACCGTGCAGAATGACACAGCGCATCTCTATCGCTATTTCGATGCAACGGCCCAGGCGGAATACCTTTATCGGTGCATCGAAGAAACCGTCCACCACGATTTGCGGGACGAGATCGGATTCCTTGCGGTATTCGATGCTGCCCTGCAAGCAACACTCAATATCGTGGACATGCCGAATCGCCGGGCATCGCTGTTGGTAAGGTTGATTCTGCAAAACAAGGGCAAACTTTCCAAGGTAAAGCGGGCCTCCTTTTCGGAGATAACAGATCAGGAGATTAACCGGATCGAAAAAGCCGTCTGGGGAGCATGGCAGGAAAGCCGGCAGGATCAACTTCCAGAGGAGCGCTGATCCAGGAACCCGTCATGAACGACAACTGAAACGAGATACGTTTTGCAATATGCGAACAGTAATTTGCACAATATAGGGCAACTTACAAGAATGGACGAGCAACTCGGGGATTTGGCGTCAATCTAGAGTCCTCCTGACGACATCAGAATTTGATGATTACAGAAAGCGGGTTCTAAAGAGCCAACCATTAAGCCTTGAATTTCGTCCATGGACAGGAATCCAAGTTTCCAAAAGAATATTCTTTTCAATCACTCGGAGATGTGGTATAGGATGAGGTCCATGATTCTCAAGAATGCCCACATAAAGAATTTCCGTTCACTGAGGGACGTTTCAGTTTCGTTTGAGAAACAAACCGCTATCTTAGGCGGAAATGGTGCAGGAAAATCAACTATTTTGAAAGCACTTGAACGGTTCTACGGATCGTCAACGAGCATAGGATTGGACGATTTTTTCGGAAATGATGTCGAATCGCCCATAGAGATAGGTCTGACATTTACCGATTTGAGCGAAGCCGAACGGGAGATATTCGGGTCGAGGGTGATAAATGATGAATTAAACGTTGTTCGCGTTTTTGATGCAAAAAGCTCGAAGGGATCAGGACGCTATTACGGTTTTGTAAGGGGATATGAACCATTCACAGTGATTCGCAGCATGGACAAGGCTCTTGCCAAGCGAGCGGCCTACAAGGAACTGCGTGCGAGCGACGAGGTTCTATACGGAGATTTGCAGGATGTCACCAAGGCCGAAGAGATAGATGCACAGTTATCAGAATGGGAGTCTAAACATAGCGACAAATGCCAACTTATACGTGACGACGGTCAGTTCCTAGGTTTTACGAATGTTGCCAGAGGATCACTAAGCAAGTCCACGAGTTTCGTTTTTATTCCTGCAGTGAGGGATGCTGCAGCTGATGCGGTCGATGGGCGCGGAACTGCAATTGCTCGTCTCATGGAACTTGTAGTAAAAAGCGCTATTCAGCGGCGTAAAGACTTTCAGCAATGGCAGGAAAGGACCTCCGCCGAATACAAACAACTTGTTAGTCCTGACAACCTAACAGAACTGCAGCAGTTGGCAGACGAACTCACCAAAAGTTTACGGATTTTGTATGAAGACACAGCCGTTTCGTTGGGATGGCAACCAGCGGGAGATTTCTCTATTCCTCTTCCTGCAGCAGATGTTTCCCTGGAAGATGGCGGATTTCCATCTAGCGTAGAGAAGCAGGGCAACGGTCTTCAGCGGGCATTTATCCTAACGCTTCTCCAACACCTTGTGGCCTGCCCGACGTTTTGTACCAGTGCGATTGTTAGTGTAGCGCGGCGGGGGAATAGATATTCATCTCGTCGCAGTAGTCGGGGGTGTGGAAAAGTGGGAAGCGCTTTTTGCTTTCCACTTTTC
>Ga0224531_1000203_pt1 | contig 34483 bp, 35 predicted proteins | sample CBST100metaG_FD_179876 | JGI IMG/M metagenome (GOLD analysis project Ga0224531, IMG submission 179876) | Peat soil microbial communities from Stordalen Mire, Sweden - C.B.S.T100 | ecosystem: Environmental > Terrestrial > Soil > Wetlands > Peat | place: Sweden: Norrbotten County, Stordalen Mire...
CCCATCACGATGGTGCCGGTTCGTTCGTTCACAATCACCTTGGCAGGCGGGCGAAAGTGGATAGATAGATTCTGGACGCGCGCGATAAGGCCCGGAACGGAAGGCACGCCACTGGCGGCAACATCGACGTCGATGCGGCGGCTGTCGAGCGCGGTGGCGACCACCTTTCCAAACTCTTTGTTGATTACGTCTGCGACGTCGCCTGCCTCGGTGAAGTCGGGATTTTGCAGCAGCAGGGAGACTGTTTTGAAGCGACTTAAGTCAACGGCAGCGTCACGCTCGACCACTCCGCCTTCAGCAATCCTGCCAACCGTCATATGGTTGACGCTTTTGGAGCTGCCGTTTGTGCCTTCCGAATAGCCACCTATGACCAACGCTCCTTGCGCCTCGGCATAGACCTGCCCATTGACTGCGCGGAGGCCCGTAAGCAACAGTACGCCGCCGGCCAAGCTCTTGGCATCGCCCACCGATGATACGGTGACGTCGATCTTCGTTCCCGGCCGTGCAAACGGCGGAAGAGTCGCTGAAACAAAGACGGCCGCGACATTCTTCACAACCACAGAGCTAGGCGTGATCTGGACTCCCATCCGCAACAACGAATTGGCCAGCGTCTGCACAGTAAAATAAGTCTGCTGTGTATCGCCCGTGCGGTTAAGGCCAATCACCAGACCATAGCCAACAAGTTGATTGTCGCGCACACCTTCAATCTGCGTCACGTCGCGCAGCATCACTTTGCGATCGGCATCGGACGCGGACAAGGGAAGCACGGCAAGCAGCCATAGCGCTGCAAGCAGAGTCGGACACTTCGGCCACGCAGAACAGTTTCCCCGTATAGCTTTGTGCGGATTTGCCATCAGAAATTCAGAAGCCATAGGACCGCCCTAGTAATGGGATTCGGCTTGCGCACACCGTCTGAAATGATTCCTTTGCCCTTCATCTCGATCTCCAGATTGCTTAGCGCCGTCGAGGCTACAGTATTCGCAGGGCTGATATCGCCGAGCCTGACCATGCCGCGCACGATGATGTCTTCATGCTGGTTGTTCATGAAGATCTTGCGTGCTGCTTCAACAACGAGGTTTCCATTTGGAAGCACGGCGATTACCTGACCTGTAAGGCTGGTCGAGAAGGTGGTATTTGACGCCGTCGAGCCCTTTCCCTTGAGCGCCGATGCTGAATTCGCCGCGAGCAATGGATTGAGTTTGGATGGAGTTCTTCCCATGACGCCGGTGACGGCCGAGCTCGTAGAGAAGGTTCGCTCACTGTCGACTGAGCCAGACTGCGATGCCGATGTCTGGACAGTAACCTTGATGGTGATGGTGTCGTTGACGTGGCGCGCCTTGTAATCGGAAGAGAAGTCACCAAGAGGACCGTCGTCAGACCATAAGCTTCCCACGGTGTGCTCCTCGGCTACCGGAACAAATTGCTGCTGCAGACGCGTGATGTATTCCGCACGCAAGCGATCGGAGGCCTTCGGGTCTGCTTTCTTGCCAAGCATGCAAAAGGCGAACGTCGAAAAGGCCCCGAGCAGTGCAAAGACTGCAATTTGCCTGATGATGATTCTCTTTGTCCGCATCCTAGAAACTCCTTTTCAGCAGGTTGGCGCTGACCACTTCGGCGACGTACTTCTGCTTGTGGTCTGGACTCGCAACATGAATCTTTTGGCCAATCACGCCATTTTCAAGACTTACAACGGAGACCCGGATGCGCGCGCGTTCATCGTCCATCACCAGCGTCGCGTACTCGCCAGAGCGGATCGTGAACGCGTCGCTGCGTTTCAGCACCTGGATCCCTGAGGCAATAGAAGCACCGGATGAACTAGCGGCATAATCAACTACTCCATCAGTCCATTTTGCAATGGCATAGAATGGCAGACATCTTCCGGGCAAATGACAAGCCATCCTGACCCGAGCGCGCTGCTCAGCGTGCGCGCCAACTGATTGACCATTGAGTGGATCAACCGATAGAACGTCCAGCGCCGGATTCGGCTCAGTCGCGACGACCTTGGCTAGCAAGGATACCTCTTGGTCTGTTGTCCGGATTCCTTTGTCGGAGAGAGTCTGAGCAACCTGGCCAACAGTGAGCTCATAGCGCCGATGCGGCTGGGGCTGGCCCCAGCCGCACGCACTCATCGCTACTATGAACAATATTGGCATCGTTCTCGCTGTCATAAATCCCCTCAGTCCCTGCGTTCTCCAGTCAGTTCAAATGCTACTGAGCAAGTTGGTTCAGCTGCTGCAACATATCATCGCCAGCCTTGATTACTCGTGAGTTCGACTCATAGGAACGCTGCGCTAGGATCATCGCGACGAACTGGTTAACGACGCTTACGTTGGACTGCTCTAGCATGCCCTGCTGCAGGGTTCCCAATCCGTCTGATCCCCCCGGCGTTCCAATGACCGGTTGACCGGAAGCCGTCGTCTGCAGATAGATGTTGCCGCCCACAGCATTCAGGCCGCCTGGATTAATGAAAAGCGCCGTCTGAATGGTGCCGACCTGGGTGGCCGCCGTTTGGCCTGATTGAGTTACGCTGACAGTTCCGTCGCTGCCAATGGTTACCGAGAGCGCGTCGGATGGAATCGTTACAGTGGGTTGCAGCGCATTTCCTTCGGCTGTAACCATCGTGCCCTGCGAATCCAAGTGGAAGGAACCATCGCGCGTGTAGCCTGTCTGTCCGTTGGGCATCAAGATCTGAAAGAACCCCGCGCCCCCGATGGCCATATCGAGAGGGTTTCCGGTAGTGGTGAAATCGCCTTGTGTTTGGATGATCTCAGTCTCCGCAGGGCGGGTGCCGAGTCCGATCTGCAGACCTGCCGCCACCGTGGTCTGCTGCGTTGCGGCGGTGCCGGGCATGATCTGGCTTTGGTACAGAAGATCGGTGAAATTCAATTGACGCTGCTGAAATCCTGTCGTACTGGAATTGGCAAGATTGTTGGCAATGTTGTCCAGATTCAACTGCTGGGCCGTCATTCCGCTTGCAGCCGTATAGAGGGCTCGAAACATATCTAGTTCCTTTCAAAAGTGATTCAGATGCATCCCAGCGCCAAATCAACTGATGCGGGGCAGGTCCTGTACCGCGGTTTTGTCAATCTCCGTGTTGTACATGGAGAGCACGCGCCGCATGGACTCCACCTCACGCTGAGCGGTAATCAACTCGATGGCGCTGGTAATCGGATTTACGTTTGAGCTTTCGAGCATTCCCTGGCGCACCTGGGAATTGATGGCTTTAACGGCAGCACCGGCGGGTGCCGTATAGTAGGTTCCGCCGGCACTCTGGATTTGCGTCGTGGGCGCAAACTCGACCAGCTTTAGCCGACCCGAGATAGCGCCGTTTACTGATATAGTTCCGTCCGTGCTGATGGAAACAGGTTCTCCGACAATCGTGATCGGGCCGTTATCGCCCATGACAGGATCACCGGCGGCTGTCGTCAGTTGTCCTTGCGACGACACGCGGAAGTTTCCCCCGCGCGTATAAGCCGTACCGCTGGGGGTTTGCACAGAGAAGTAACCTGAGCCTTCGATGGCAAGGTCGAGAGCATTGCCCGTCGTCGTCAGAGCACCTTGTGACGTATCAAGTTGCGTGCCGCTCAACACGCCATAGTCATTCGCATCCTGGTTGAGAACGGAAAGTTGGGAATTGCCCGCCGTAGCCAGCACCGAACTGAAAATATTGTGGCTCGCCCTGAATCCAGCGGTGCTCACATTCGCCACATTATGGGCTATGGTGTCAAGTGCTTGGGTGCGCGACATTAGCCCAGTGCAGGCTGCGTAGTATCCACTGCTCATTCTGACGCCTCTAGCAGATAATCTGCACGCCAGTGGCCAATTCAGGCTGGGTCTGCTTTATCTCTTGTTTCACTGCATTTCAGCACAGAATACTGAATATTCACAGACCCCGATGCCCAGCGGATGAGGCGTGGATGAGAACCCCATGAGATGTTTCGTGTCATCTGAGCGGATGCAGACTTTCTCTTATTGGAAATCAAGAAATGAATGTGAGATGGATGTATCAACTCTGCCTACTCCTCGTTGGAAGGGCAGTGCTTCTGGCCGCCGACAGTGGAATCCGGGTCGCTATTTCACTGTCGGCGCATGCGAACCGGCTCGCCGATGGTTCGCACCCATCATTGGTATAGATGTTAACGCTCAAAGACCTGGCGTGAGTCAGTCCCTATTGAACCTGCTCCTCAGAGCGCAGGGAATCATAATCAGTTCTCGTGCAGACGAGTTTGTGCGCCGAGGTGAGGACGAAGCTCCAAGTTGGCGAAGCGGGGGAATCGCAGGTGCCGCGCAATGCCGCGTGGACAAAAAGTGGCAATGACTCTTCCATCGCAAGCAGAATATCTGGGCCATCACCGTCGCAGAATCGCCAGCCCAAAGCCGTGGGAATTGTCCCAACCCCGTGAAGCAGTCCGACCAGGTATGCATCGTCTGGGGAGATGTCCTCAATGGACTCGGAAACCAGTTGTGCGTATTGGGCTATCAGGCGGCAGTGCTTCCAAGCGGCAGTTGCTGCCGAATGTTCCCAGTCGTCCACAAATGTTCGAGCAGATATCGCTCCAAACCACTGATCCACGTCCAAGTTCGCAATGCATTCGCCTATTCGGGTCGGGCGCTCTGCTGGATTGTCATATTCTTTGCCAATAAGTCGCAGAATCTGGATTGTTGCTCCTACATCACCAAGAATCAGTTCTGAAACCCTCCGCAAATCGACAAAGCGCTCTTGCAGAAGCATCTCCAAACCAAGTACAGTCGCCGACATAACCGGCACCCTATCTAGGAGATCCGCTTTCTGTACCATCGCCGTATTGTGCTCGTGGAAATTCAAATTTCGCAACGTAGATGATTGAATCCAGCAGCGTGCATGGATTGAGTCGGTTGTTTGAGTGGGCACCATTTCGCACCTTTTGACTCTCTATCGGCACGTAATGCAGATTTGTGCATGTGAAATACGTTTCTTTCACGATATGGCGAAGAACTTTTCCAAAGCATCATGAGAATCGTAGGGCAGTCAGCAGTGCGTTGCACGGAAACGGCGCTCATCCTGCCTTGAAGAGAAGATCAACCTCTTTGGGACCGCACTTCAGACGCGCCCACAGGTACTCTTTGCACTTCTCGATGGTGGCCTCATCCGCCTCCAGGTGAGCTCCATAGCTACAAAGGATGCTCGCTATCTCCGCGGATGAATGGACGTCCTCGAACTTTACCTCGTTCAAAACCGTGTCGTCACCTTGCGTCTGCACTTGCTTTCTTTGTTGCATTTGACTCTGGAAATCGCTTGGCGTCACGAAGCATGGTTGTGTCTTGCATCCGGTCATTTTCTCGATAGCATAGAGCAAGCCATACTCGACGCCATGCACGAAGCCCACAAACAGTAGATTCTTCGCAGCTACATAATGCAGTGGAATAACCGAATAGAATTGCATGAGTGTGGACGGAATATAGACGTTGGGCTGCGTAACATGCTTGGGGATTTCATATACTGGGCAGCCCCATTGGGTGGCGCGTGCTGAGGTAAGCTCCTTTTCGCTCACGGTGCCGCGTTGTACCAGGATCTCACCTATCTCTCCTCCTTCTTCCTTCTGTGTTTCCCTCACTTCTCTCAATTCTGCGCTGGTCAGCAGTCCGCGGCTGATTAGCATCAGCCCGAGCGGCATGCGCTCGACACGGCTAGGCCGGTCCAGCCCTGATATCACCAACTCCGAAAGCTCTTCTTCTGCCGCCGAGGCAAAGCAGAAAGAACTGCAGTACCAGCGATCGTGCATCATGATCCCGACCTTATGTGCGGAAACATGCTGTAAGGTAAGCGTCCGATGGCAGGCTTCACAGTGCAGCTTGTTTAACTTGAACCATGAGGTCAAGGCTCTCGTTGCTATTGAACGGATTCGCTTCACGTATTCCATAGCTCTCTCCTCACGCTTCCCAACTACGCCTTCGGCGTTGCACTCAATTTAATTCCATGGTGGAGACGTGCTGCGAAACCTCAGTTACGCGAAGACCATAATTGCCGTCGATCACGACCGCTTCGCCTCTGGCGATCACCATTCCATTGAGAAGTAGCTCCACTGGCTCTTCCAACTCGCGGTCAAGTTCAACGACGGATCCACTGGTCAGTTCCATTACCTCACGTAGAGTTAACCGGCGTTTTCCGAATCGCAGAGTGACATTCAGTTCAACATCCATAACTAGATCAAGATTGACCTGCTCTTGATTCGTCACGCCCGGAGCAACTGTCGTGGTAGCTACGGCTTCCGCTGCCTCACTTCCAACCGGAGAAAGAGGCAGCAAGGCGGTCGCCAGCTCCGGATTGATGTACATTGCAACCGATACACTGCAGTCGTCGTTGTTAACCACAGTCGTTTGGACAACAACCGCGCCTTCGGGAGGCGGAAGGGGAGCTGAAGACGAACTGATCGTGAAGGTTCCATACTCCTGCTGAAGTGCGGGGCAGAACTCACTCACCGCAGATTCGATGAGTTTCAGGAGATATTCGGTATGCCCAGTTCCGAATTCATCGACAGTCTGACTGGGGAGTTTCGAAACTAGCAGGTCAACTTCGGCGCGATGAAATTCGAGTAGAAACTCGCCTCGCAAGCTGCCGTTGAGTGCAAGCGTAATTCGAACTGGCTCAGATTCATCGGAGGCCGGGTCTGCTTCGGGAGTGACCGCCAACTGCCAGGGCGATCCGGATGCTTCAGTTATAGCCGCTATCCAGGAACTAAAGAACGCATCCGAAAACCGTTGATGAATCCTGTCTGGTGTTTGAGTTGGTGTCATGCTACTCCTTTGATGCATCCGGTTCCTGCAATCGTGAGGTAAGTTGTGCGGCCTTCCACATCCCGTTGCGAACGGGCAATGCCTCAAAGATTCCAACGTCTTCAACGGTAAGTCGGCCGGCCTTCTTCACGGGCGCTTTCATCTTCAGAATTGTTCCAGGCTTAAGCGCAATCAAGTCCTTTACCTGGACCCGCATCTGTGTTATATCTGCAGCCACGACAAACTCACAGTCGAGGATTCGTTCCCGTAGGCTAAGACTGCGGAGAGTGTGGAGGCTTGACATCTTCTTGGACTGCGCCGCATTCAGGTGCCTTAGCAGGAAGCCTACAAACGATGTAGGCAACACGATATTGAACGGCCCGGTTGTCTCCCCCACGGTCATCTCGAACATCAATAGCACCAGCTTCTCGTTCATCATGAATACCTGGTGAATCATGGCTGGCTTGATGCAACGGCCTGGTGTCAAAGACAGATTCAATGTCTGCCACGCGCGCTCAATTTGTTTTACGATCAGGCCGGTAACACTTTGCATGATCTCTTCATCGAGATCGGTGAGCTCACGCTCCGTATTTGAAGCTGTTCCAGCTCCACCAAGCAGAAGGTCAATAATTGGGTAAATCAGCGTAATGTCAATCTCCATGAGAAGATTGCTTTCCATCACATTCAGTGCGCAGGGAAGAAGGTAGTTCCTCGAAGCCATGGCGCCTACGTAGTCCGCAATGGGCATCTGCTCAAGCGATTGCAGCTTCAGCTGCAGCGAGGCGCCCAGGTAGAGTTCCAGTGCGGTGGTAACGTTAATGGCGAATTTCTCATGCTGCGTAGTTAAAGTCCGAGCGTTTTCATTTGATAGTCTGCCAGCGTAGCGGAAATTACAAGAGTGAATAGCTCGGGGCTTCGACTGTCGCACGCCGCTTTTTGCGGCCTTCATTGTCTTTCCTGACACGGGCGATTCGATCATGACTGACTTCTATTCTGTCGGCGATCGCTGGCGTGAAGACCCGTCTGAGTACGGTTTGCAGGCATCGCGCTTTTATCCTGGAGATGCTTGAGGGAGGAGCGCAGCTTGACCATTGCGGCGGCGTGAATCTGCGAGACTCGTGATACCACAATACCCACGACCTGCGAGATCTCTTTCATGGTCAGCTCCTCTTTGTAATAAAGCGAGAGAATCAGCTGCTCTCTCTCTGACATTCGAGATACGGCTTCTGCAAGCTGATCCTTTCTTTCGCCTTGCAGACAAAGATAAAAGGGATTGTCGTCGCCATTGCTCGGTGCGGATTCGATCAAGTCATACGACTCGGAGCTGTCCTGGGATGGAGCAGATCGCTGCCCAACCAAGTAGAGACCATCCAGTTGGGTCAGTGTGTTTTGCAGTTCGTCTATGTTCATGTCCATTTCGGCCGCTATCTCTTCTTCCATGGGCTGTCTTCCAAGTTTCGATTCGAGCTTGGCGACAGATGCGGTGATGGCACGACCTTTCTTCCGTAATGTGCGAGATCCCCAGTCGAGCACACGAAGACTGTCGAGGATTGCGCCGCGAATTCGGAATTTTGCAAAGGTGGAGAATTGCGCGTCTTTGGAGCTATCGTAATTACGGCAGGCGTCGATCAGGCCAATCACACCTGCCTGAACCAAATCTTCCATATCCACGTTCTTGGGCAACCGCTCCCTAATTCTGGCAGCTACATAGTAGACTTGCGGCAATTCGCGCATTACGAGGTCATTGCGTTCCTCCATGCAATCACTACTCGTACGGTAAGCCAATTCTGCTGTTGTCATTGCATTTCTCCCTTTGTAAAGCACTCACATCTGCCGCCATATGCGGGGTCTTGTTTCCGGCTTTTGATTGTTCTGACTGTTTTCGATTCTGCTTTCATCTGTTTCAATGAAGAACCCCTACAGATTGCACCTGCGTCAATGCTGGAATCTCCCCAGGAGAGATGACCACGATCTTGGGAATAAAGGGCTCCAGTAGACGGTGAAGGTAGTAGCGTCCTGGGGAAGAGCAGAGAAGGACCGGGGGGGCGCTACTGATTTCGTTTCCGAAGTTCGCATGCAGTCCATCTAGCACGCGGCGTGCCAACTTCACCTGTTGTGGTGTCGAAATCGTCTGCCCCTGCGGTAGATTCGACCCGCGTAGACATTCATCTTCGATCGCCGTGTCGAGCGTGACGACCTTCAGTTCCCCCTGCTCATTCAACAAGGGGCGGATCAAAGCTCGTCCCTGTGTGTGGCGAACAGCTTCGACAAGCGCGATGGTGTTTTTGTTGAATGAGGCCGTTTCAACGAGCGTCTCGAGGATGGTTCCCAGATCGCGGATCGATACTTGTTCGCGCAGCAGTTGCTGCAGCACCTTCTGGATTTCACCGAGGCTCATAAGTTTTGGTGTCAGTTCGTCGGCCAGCTTGGGATGCGACTCGCTCAGACGATCGATTAGTCTTCTCGTTTCGTTCCGCGACAAGAGTTCATACGCGTGCTGCTTGATCACCTCTGCAAGATGGGCGGCGAGAACTGATGTGGGGTCCACGACAGCATATCCAGCCGCGATAGCTTGCGCCTGCGTTTGAGGAGTAATCCACGTTGCCGGCGAATTGAAGGCAGGTTCCACAGTATTGTGCCCCGGCAGGGCGGGAGCGTTGGGGTTGGAACTGATCGCGAGCAGACAGTTTCGGCGCAACTCCCTGCGGGTGAGTTCAACTCCGCGCAAGTAGATCACGTACTCCTGGTCTCGCAGAGAGAGGTTGTCTGTGATGTGAATCGACGGAACCAGAAATCCAAGTTGCTGGGCGAGATTCTTGCGCATGGATTTGACGCGGGACAGTAGCTTGCCTCCCTTCTGTGCATCGACAAGAGGCACCAGGCCCACACCGACTTCGAGCATGAGTTCATCGAGCTTGAGTACTGCGTCCATGGGATCAGCAACAGGAGCAGCTATTTCCCCGGCCGGCCCGGGTTTGGGCATCATGCCGAGTTCGTCTGCTTCATCCCCTATAAGTTGCGGCTTCATCTTCTTTGCCACGAACATCAACCCGGCAGCCAGAGTGAAGAAGGAAAACTTGGGCAAGCCGGGGATAAACCCCAAGGCCAGCAGCACGCCGCCAGTGATCCACAGCAAGCGCGGACTGCTAAAGAGTTGCTTGTTTATGTTCAGGCTGAGAGATTCCTTCGACACAGCCTTGGTGACGACTACTCCGGCAGCGACAGAGACCAGCAATGAAGGGAGGATGGAAACCAGGCCATCGCCCACAGTGAGGATTGTGTAAGTTTTAAGAGCCTCTTGGAAGGGCATTCCCTGTTGAAAGACTCCGATTAGAAAACCGGCGATAATATTGATGGCCACAATCAGGATGGTGGCCAAAGAATCTCGCTGACTGAAACGGGCCGCGCCATCCATGGCGCCGCAAAATTCCGCTTGGGCCGTTACTTGCTGCCGCCGAGCGCGAGCCTGCTGTTCATTGATGAGGCCGGCGTTCAGATCGGCATCGATCGCCATCTGTTTGCCAGGCATGGCATCGAGAGTGAATCGAGCCGTAACCTCTGCCGTACGCACGGTGCCATGACTGATAACAAGAAACTGGATCGCAATCAGCGCAAGAAAGATGACGAAGCCAACAATGTAATTGCCGCCGACCACGAACTGGCCAAAGGCTTCGATCACTTTGCCTGCAGCCCCCGATCCTTCATTGCCATGCAGAAGAATACGGCGCGAACTGGCCAGATCCAGCGACAGTCGTAGCAACGTAAGCAGCAGAATAAGACTCGGAAAAACCGAGAATTGTAGTGGACGCAGAATCTGGATCGCCGTGAGCAACACCAGAACAGATAGAGTGATGCTGATGGTCAGGAGCAGGTCAAGGATGAAGCTGGGCAACGGCACCAGCATGACAAAAACAGTCGACACTGCAGCAATTGGTGCAATCCACTCACTGGACTTCTTGAGGATGGACAATATTCGTTTCATCATGACGTTTTCCCCGGCTGCGTAGTGGATGAATTGGGTTTGCTATCAATCTTTTCACCAGAGGCATTTCGGGATTGGCGCTCTGCCTCGCTTTTTCTCACCTCGGATTGAGCACGGAAGACCAAAGCAAGAATCTCGGCTACCGCTTGGTACAACTTCGAGGGAATCGCATCGCCGACTTCCACGCTTTTGTATAGCGCTTGCGCCAGAGGCCTGTTCTCTACCAGCATGATCCCGCTATCTCGTGCCAACTGCTTGATCCTTTCCGCGAGTAGGTTACGTCCTTTGGCGACAACAATCGGCGCGGGCATATCCGCTTCATAACGCAGTGCGATCGCATAGTGAGTTGGATTTGTCACGATAACGGTGGCGGTTGCGGCGGCTGCCAAAGACTTTCTTCTGCGCATTGCCCTTTGCAACTGACGGATGCGCGACTTGATGACAGGATTGCCGTCCGTTTCCTTGGATTCCTCGCGAACTTCCTGCTTGCTCATTTTCATGTCGCTGTTGATCTTCTTCAGGGTCAACATATAATCGACACCGGACCAGGCTACAAGGACAAGCCCGGACTTCCACGTCAACTCAAAGAGCATCGATCCGATAAAGCTGGTGTACGGTTTCAATCCGAGATTCGACGCATGAACCATCGCTTGCCAATTGTTCTGCACCATCCCAACCGTGATCCACAGCATGGCTGAAAACGGAAGCAGTGATTTCAATAGATTGCTAAGACCGGTGACGGAGAATATCTGCCCCAGCTTGCTGGCAGGATTGAATCGATCGAACTTCAACGCCAGCGCCTCGGGCGCAAAATTGAGCCCGCCTTGCGCCAATCCGGCAAGCGCCGAAACCGCCATACCTGCCAGCAATGTGGGAGCAATCCAGCGCATCACTTCGACCGAACTCCAGAAGAGCACCGGCCCATTGCTTTCGAGATCGCCCGAAGCTGCGGTATAGAGCGTATTACGGAATAGCACCGTCCAATGAGTAACCGCGGTCGGCGCCATCAGGACCATCGCGCCCATTACGCCAGCGAAAGCGAGAGTGCCGGGGAGTTCGCGCGATCGCGCAATTTGTCCCTGTTCACGTGCCTTGAGCTGCCTCTTCGGCGTTGCTTCTTCGGTTTTGCTGCTATCAGCCATTCATTCCCATCGCGTTTGTGGTTATCGAGCCAAGTGGAGAAGTTGGTCTGCCTTGTCCATTGAATTGATAAACAGATGCTCAAACAGACCAGGCCAGTATTTGAGAACGGAAATTAGGATCAACACTCCGAGGATGCTCTTTACAGCAGGGCCCATCAGCATCAGCGGAAGTTGTGGGGATGCCTTACCCATCAAGCCGAGGGCGATGTCGGCAAACAGGGTGGCAGAGAGCACCGGCGCGGCAATTTGGATTCCGATTGCAAACACGCTTGCACCTGCATCCAGAGCGGCCGACGTGAACGCTCCACCGAAATGACCCGTGGAAGGAGGCAGATAATCGAAGCTGCGGACCAGTGCGCCCAGGATCCAAATGTGAACGTTGAGGCGCAGGAAGATCAACATCGCAATGGTCTGGTGAAACGAGGCCATCACTGTAGATTCCACTTGGGTTTGCGGGTCAATGATATTGACCAGCGAGTAGCCCATCTGAATGCTCAATATCTGGCCTGCCATTTGCACGCCGTCAAAGACTATGTTTGTGGCAATGCCCAGAGCGACTCCGATCAATAATTCACCGAACACCATTATTGGCCACTGGCTGATGCTCATAGGCGGTATCTTCGCCGAAATCATCGGATAGAGCAGAGCGGTCAAGGCCATCACCAGCACCGCCTTCACGCGGGCCGGAATCACCACGCTGCCGAAGAAGGGCGCGAAGAGCATGATGCCTGTTAGCCGAACACCGATCGTCAAAATGGCGCCGAAGATTTGGACCAAAGATATGCTCATTGCAGAACCGCATGAAAATCGGTTAGAAGGTTGACTGTGTAGTGCGCGAGGTGCCGCCACATCCAGGGCATTGTCAGGAAGATAACGGCGCCCGTCACCAGCAGACGAGGCACTGTGGACAGGGTCTGATCTTGCAGAGATGTCAGCACCTGCAGGACATTGACCACCAGACTGACGACGAGGGCAGCCAGCAGGATCGGCGCAACCAGGATCACAACCTCCTGCAGCATCAGACGGCCCAGCAAAACCACTTGATCTATGCCCATTAGTTGAAACTCCTCATCAATGCGCCGATAAGAAGGTGCCAGCCATCGACCATGAGAAACAGCAGCAACTTGAGTGGCGTGGAGATCACCACGGGCGGCAACTGCATCATGCCGACAGAGGTGGTAATTGATGCGACCACCATGTCGACGACAAGGAAAGGGAGAAAGAGCACAGCGCCGATCTGAAAGCCGGCTTTGAGTTCAGACAGAATGTATGCGGGCAGAAGAACACGAAAGGAAAGATCGTTAATGCTCTTGGGACGAGGCTCCTTGGCCATCTCGAGAAAAAGCGCTGCATCTTTTTCGCGAACATAATGGGACATGAACTGGTGCATCGGTGTGCCTGCCCTGACCAGCGCATCGAGGGCGGTGATTTTGCCCATCTGCATCGGTGCGATCGAGTCATGATAGATAACCTGCCCAACCGGCTGCATGATGAAGAACGTCATGATCATCGATAAACCGATGAGTGTCTGGTTGGATGGTGTGGTCTGAAGACCGAGCGCTTGTCTGAGAAAATGAAAGACAATCAGCAGTCGCGCGAACGGCGTCATGCAAATAAGGATGCCGGGAATGAAGGTCAGAAAAGTCAGCAGGACAAGGATCGTCCATTGCGTCGAACCGCTGCCAAGCCCGGTAATCCGCAGTTCATTCGGATCCTGAGGCGAGTGACTTGGTAGGATAGGCGAAGGAGCGTTCAGTTGGACGGGGGGCGCAGGGCTCGGCGGCATCAACATCTGCGCAAGGAGCATCGGCGTCGATGGCCAGAGTTTCAGCATATGCCCAGCTCGCGCATCTGCATTCGCTGGCCAGGACGATGCCCTTGCGGAGGTCGCTGCCAGGAAAAGCGTCAGGCAAATAATTGCGGGAATGATCACAAGGGACTTCACGCCTGTCCCCCCGCCTGCTCTACCGTGGGCGTGACGCTCTGTTTCCTTGCCCGTTTTGCGGGGCGCTTCTTGGGAACAGTCATTGTCTGGGTCAGTAGGTTGTCAAACGATTGTTTTGCATCCAACTGCGTCAGCAGTGCGACGTTAGTGGCACCACCGCCTACAAGAAACTCACGCCCGTCCACCCGGATGACGGCGACAAAACGCTTTTCGCCGAGCGAAATGGTCTCGGCCACCTGCAATCGCTTGGATTTGGAGCGGACTACCTGTTGCGCCCTGATGTATTTCAACGAGCGGAAGATCTTCTCTTTGGCGGTCATTCCTGCATTCGAAAGAAGTACTGAGGCATTTCTCCACACGCGAAAGATGTGTCTTCTGGTGTTGATTCTTGCCTCGGAAAAAGACTCTGCGGTCTTCCTCCACAGACAGGAAATCTGCCCAATCGTGTTCATTCCTGCACGGGAGAACGGCCCTTTGGCGTTGTGAAGAGTTCTCAACGAAGCTCCACTGGGAGAATCGATGAGGTGTAGCGCATCAGTATGTGCAGGGACACGTGCAGGTCTGGGTGCGGAGACACATGCGCTGGTTTGTGCGCGAAGACGCGAAGAACTTTGTGTGGAAACGGATACTGCCGAGCGTCTGGTCTTCATGATAGATCCGTCAGTCGCACGGCAAGGCGTTCGCCAACGACCTCAAATTCCGTCCATCCGACCAATTGTCCATTCACCCGTAGCGGCAAATCGCTACTTTGGTGATAGGCGGTCTCGACGATGGAATTTGCTGTCAGACCCAACAAATCGCCGACCGTAAATTTCGTCACCGGAATCTCCAGCACGAGTGTGCAGGGAAGCCAATACAGCAATTCGGATGGGTCCCGCTCCTGTTGCTTTTCCGCCAACCGCGGACTCTGCATTGAATTATCTTGCGTCACTGGTAGTGCAGAGTTCATTACAGTGTTCATGGCTCTCTTCCCCCGCTGTCAAATTCCCATCGCGCCAGCGCAGTGTGAGAGTCCCGCCTTTGACGGCTTTGCACTTGGATGGCTTTGCGCTGACCGCGCACAGTTGCTTTCGATATAAGTAAAAGCAATCGAGGGGCCGTTGTTGAAAAAGCCGTCGGCAAGGACGCAGCGCAAATGAAAACAGCGGTAAGTATGGGAAAACAGAGAGGAAGGGGCTTCGCGGGCAGCACCGCGCTCCTCTATGGAAGAGAGGGAGGAGAGGAAATCGCGATGACTTGGTGAGGCAGATATGAGAAGAGCTCACCGAAGGCAGGGCTGGCCATTCAGCATAGCCGCTGAGCAGCCAACCCCTAATGCAACGCTAAGAAACTGCGATCGCTTTGAATTACTGGAGCATTGCGATCGTCGCCTGAGAGACCTGATTGAACGCGGTGACCGTCTTGGCATTGGCAGAGTAGGCTTGCTGCGCCACGATCAGCTTGGCAAACTCCGTGGCTATATCCACGTTGGACGACTCCACGGAGCCGCCGGTGATTGTGCCGCGGCCACCGGTTCCAGCTACTCCGACCACAGCCGAACCTGAGGCAGAGCTAGGTTGGTACGCATTGTTGCCAATGCTGACAAGCCCCTGAGTGTTGGCAAAGGAAGCCACAGCTACCTGCCCAAGCGCCAACGTGCTGCCGCTGGAGAATTTGCCTTCGATGGTCCCATCCGAGCTCACAGAGTAGCTTGAGAGCGTTCCGCTCGCGAAACCATCCGTACTGGTGGCACTGGTCGCGCTAGCCAAGGATGTTTGGGTGATCGTTGGATTGGAGGCTGTTCCAAAAGGCCCAGAGACAGTCAGCGGCGAAGTGGCGCCATCGGCAAGGGTGGGAACGCTGATGGGAACGACATTGGTTATCGAGGATAACGCACCCGACGTGTCAAAGTTTAATGTGCCAGACCCAACGGTAGTGGTAGTGCCCGTTCCTCCGGTAATATCGGACGAAGGTACGGAGGCTGTGTAAGTCCAGGTATTGGCTGCTGTCTTCGTGTAGGAAACCGTGAGAGTATGTGACGTTCCCAAGGAATCGTAGATCGGGAGCGAACTGCTCGCAGCCGTATCGCCGACTGCGGTGCCGGAAGCAAGATTGGCTGTAATCCCTACGGTGGTGCTAGCCACAGCCGGACTGATCACGCTACTAACCTTCAGCGGCTGCAAAGCCGCCGAAGTGTTCACTACTCCATTTACCGAGGGGTATCCCTGCACTAGTTCCCCATTCGCAGTGGTCAACTGTCCGGCACTGTTAGTGGTAAAGTCGCCTGAGCGCGTATATTCCTGCGAGCCACTGGAACTTTTCGTGACAAAGAAACCATTTCCGGACAGGGCCATATTCGACGCGGTTTCTGTCGAACTTAGACTTCCATCGGTGAAATTGGAGTTCGTGGCGGCTACAGAGACGCCAGATCCAGTCTGGACGGGATCGCCGCTTCCGTTTGTAGTGCTTGATGCTGAAAAGATGTCGCTGAAGCTTACGCTCTGGTCCTTGTAGCCAATAGTATCGATATTGGCCAGGTTATTCGAGATTGATTGCAGGTTTTTCTGAGCCGCATTGAGTCCAGACAGTGGTGAAGAGAAAGAGCTCATTATTTGCCTCCTAAGGTCGTGTTAGCAGAGCCGGAAAAGCCGATTGGAGCGGCGTTAATAGATGAGTATGGCGAAGTTATTGCGGTGCTGGTATTGCCAAAACCGAGCGGCATCATCGTGTTGGGGTCGAACGGCAACTGGTTGGCGACCGCAGCTGCCGTTGAGGGAGAAAGCGTGCTGGAGGCGCCGGTCGCTGAAGTGAGCGCGTCATTGCTGGCTGTAGTCGCTGCTACTTTCGATGTTGTTCCTGAAGTGGTTGAGGACGCGGAGAGGCCCTCGTTAATGCTGATGAGCTGATCCAACTGGTTCAGTGAGATCATCTGACCAACCATCGCCGTTGAATCCATGGGCGCGGTCGGATCCTGATTCTGCAATTCCTTTGCAAGGAGACTCAGAAAGGTAGCTCCAATACCCGTACTGCTGCTTGAGTCGGAACTGCTCGTGCTTGACGTGCTGGCGTTGGCCTTGGCACTTGCAGCTTTTGCGCGCCCGCTACCAGCGACCGAAGATAAGCTGTCCAAAATCGTTGGCATGGTGTAGTTTGCTGAAACACTGCTCATGATCGTTTCTCCTCAAGTACCTTCTTGTACCTGGTCTACCTAAACTCTGATGTCGAGACGCGCGTTGAGACTGTCGCTTCGTGTTGTCGTCCCAGCTGCGGCCGCAAACGACTGTCTTTCGACAATACTGTTGCTTGAATAGCTTGAAGCTGTGTAGGGCGATTGCTGTTTACCTGTGCTCGACTGATCGGACGCGCCATTTGACATGTTTCCGGAAGTTCCTGCCCCGTACCCTGTCGCCACCCCAGACATATCGATGCGCACATCCATGGGCCGATTGCCGCCTAACCTTGCCTGCATCTCCGGTAGTTGCGCGGCAAGCGCTTTGGCTAGTTCGCCGTGATCAAGTGAAATCTGCGCTGAGATTACGTCCTTATTCGCAGTGGTGCTGATCGATATATTGCCGAACTCAGTCGACCGCATGCCAACCCGCATTTCGGATTGCCCAATGGACTGGATCAGCTTCGCGGAATTGATGACCGGCGAGGCCAGGGTCACTGCAGGCGAAGCGGAATCGGATGCGTAAGAGAGTTTCGCTGCTGAAGCTGTGACCCCTGCGTGCATTGAGGCACTCTGCACCGGGGAGGCAGTGGGGGTGATGTGCGCAGTCAAAATAGCCGGCACTGAATTGGTTGCCAAGTTTGCCTGAGAAGGAACTGCGTTTTGCTCCTGCGAGGATGCGCCGTTCTGGCTCTGATCACCGACTGGAGCGTCTTGTCCTGAGCCTGACTGGGAACCGGTGTGGTCTGTTGCGAATGGCGCATGCGGACTTAGTCCCGCATCGTCGTTGGTCGCGTCCTTGGATGCATCTTTGCCATTTGCCGCATGCGAAATCGACTGGCTGGCTCTCAAATCAGATTTGAAACTCGATACAGTGGCATGAACTGTTCCAAGCAATCCGCCGGCTGGCTGGACTGGCACGACAATCTGGTTGGCTGTTTCGCCGGAAGCGCTGAGGTTTGTTGCAGACAGGGCCTGATCGGTTGGGGCCGTCGAGGGAACAGCCTGGGCTGCCGCAGTCTCTCTCGCTGCCGAGGCGAGAATCGCGCTTGCAGATGCGTTGATATCGGAATGAAGTGAAGGAGCGGAATTAGCATCAGGAAGTGAGTCGGAGTCTGTACTCGGGACAACACTATGAACTGTATTTGCAGTCTCATTTTGAGCAAGACTGGAAACTGCATCTGAGCCTGACCTGGCGACAGCGATGGAGCCAGGGTTTGAGGCGCTATTCGCGATTTCGAAGAGAGATGTGCCAGGCGATTTAATGTTTTGGGTTCCAGAATCGGAGGGAATTGACGCAGTCTGTGACGGATCATTGCTTGACTGGATGACATCGGACGCAACGATGGCAGACTTCACAGCCACGTCACTTGTCGCGCATGCGGTCGTAACTGCTCCCCCAAAGGACGAGGGCAACAATGCTGAATCCGAAGTGCTCACTGGTGACTGCTGCGCTGGTATAGTTTGTGCTGGCTGTACCTGTTGCTGAGGAAGGACCGAAGACTGAGTTGCATCGTCACGATGATCCGCGTTTGTTGTTTGCTCATCTTCTGATGCGGACTTTTGCCGGCGCGTTGTCTTGGTATTGCCGTCGTTCGCACTACCGTCTTCCGACGAAGCTTTCGAAGCCGTAGAGAGCGATTCACTGAACGAGAGCTGAGGCTGAGTGGAAGTTTTCGCAACTGCAGCGCCGAAAGCGCCCACTTGCTTCAGAGAAGACATTCCGATATTGGCTGTTGCGATCACGCCTACACTATGGCATTTGATGGGCCAAAGAAAACCCGTTCGCGGTTGACCGATGAAAATTGGCTTCTTCATTCGAATCAACACTCTAGGCAGAGCCTTGTTTTGCTTTGCGGAGTGCTTCTAGCAAAGCAGGCAAGATTTACCGGATCACCTATAGGCAATAGTTGCCTGGTTGCATTGTTGGCAGGTTGTCCAATTGCAGCAGGGAAGAGAAATTCTTGTTGCGGGGACCTCACTACAGACGGCGGGACCATCTCAAACGCAACGGTCAATTGCGGCTGCGCCTGGAAATAAAAATGTCATCCAGAGTTTTCTGTTCGAGGCGAGCAATCTCCGACTCGTGCTCGTTGCGCCTCTCGTCGCGCATATCAGAGAGCATCTCGCGGTTCTGTCGCGCCTTTTCATAAATCACGATTTGCTTGTCTCGAAGTTGTCCCAGCTTCTCGATTTGCTCTACGATATTCTTCCTGTTTTCCTTGAGTTCTTTCACTTCGCCGTAAATGGCATGAAGGTCATGTCCAAGGAAGGGTTTGAATTTATCTGTACTGCGTGAGGCATTCGTTCTCGCGATAGCGGTGTCGGTAACTGCCAGGGCCTCATTGGACCGCGCAATCTCCAACAGTATCCTCTGCAACATGCGCTCTTCTTGCTCTTCAACAAGTCCGCGTACCCGAAGTACTGTGGCAAGTGAGAATTGAAATGCCATATTAGCTCGGAATCTCCAAAAGAGATTTGACTACAGTTGGAAAAGCAATAATTTCTTCAGGACGCTGTTGTAGAAACGCGTTCAACTGTGGCAGTATTTCGACTGCCCGGTCAAGCGTGAGATCGGCGCCTTTTTGATAAGCTCCGATGCGAATCAATTCTTCAGAATGTGCGTAAGAAGCCATGAGAAGACGAAGCGCCTTGGCCTTTTGCATGTGTTCTTCAGAAGTAACTCTGGGCATCAGGCGGCTCAGGCTCTCCAGCACAGAGATCGGCGGATAGTGGTTTCTCATTGCCAAATTTCTGTCAAGGATAATGTGTCCGTCAAGCAAAGATCGTACGGTATCGGCGACTGGGTCCTGCTGATCGTCGCCTTCCATCAGAACCGTGTAAAAGGCAGTGATGCTTCCATTCTTGAAGCAGCCAGCCCTTTCGACCAGCCGGGCAAGCAAATTCAGCACTGAAGGCGTATAACCTTTGGCCGTTGGCGGTTCGCCAGCAGCCAAACCGATTTCACGTTGTGCCATGGCGAATCGGGTGAGGGAATCAACAACAAGGAGAACGTTCTTTCCCTTGCTCGCAAAATACTCTGCGATGGCCGTTGCCGTCAGCGCAGCACGCAATCGCAGCAGAGGAGATTGATCGGAGGTGGATACAACCAAGACCGACCGCTTTCTTCCTTCCTCGCCGATTACTTCGAGAAACTCTTGAACTTCGCGTCCACGTTCTCCGACGAGCGCTAGTACCGTCATGTCGGCGCTGGTGCCGCGAGCCATCATGCCAAGCAGCGTACTCTTGCCAACTCCACTGCCCCCAAAGATTCCAAGGCGCTGGCCGCGCCCGCAGGTTACGAAGGCGTCGAGCGGACGTATGCCGCAGCCAATTGCTTCGCGGATCGGCACACGATCCAGTGGCAGCGGCGCCGAACCATCCACCCACACCGTTTGCTCCCCTCGATATGGACCTTTCGAATCGAGAGGCGCTCCGGTCGCGTCTATCACTCTGCCCAGCAGGTCGATACCGACCCTGACGGATGGCCGAGTCCCCCATGCGACGATCGGGTCGCCAAACCGAATGCCTTGCGGATCGCCAACAACCATGGAAAGCATAGTGGATCCGCGAAAGCCAATCACTTCGCCGAAACACTCTTTGCCGCTCGCATTGGTGATTTTGCAGGACTCTCCTACGGAACAGAACGGCCCGGCGGATTCAATCAGATTTCCCACTACCTGCAAAACCCTTCCGCGCCAGCGAAGGGTCGACCCATGTTCCAGACGGGCCAAGTAGGGAGCAAGTGGTCTTGCGGTATTCACTTGCTCGGAGGCCTCTGTGCAAGCAGGTCAAAGAAACCCTGCTCAACTTCTTTCAACTGCGCATCAATGCCGAAGTTTGCCGAACCAAGGTCCGTTTCAAGAATGCAGTCCTCGATCCCCATATTCACATCTTCAACAACTGCAATGGTCGAGTCTTTCTGCAAACTCGTCAGGTATTCGCGCCACTTTCCCGCTTTGGCCGGCGCAACGCGAACCGACACGCTCGATACATCGTTCATCTTGTCCACAGCAACGCGAACCAATGTCGCAACCAGCAAAGGGTCTACCTGTACCTCATGATGCAGAATCTTGGCTGCAATGGCTAACGCGAGATGAACCACGTCAGATTCAACGCGGGAGAAATAATTCTTCCGTTCATCCTGGAAAAGTTCCAATGCCCTCAGAATCTTAGCTGCCTCTGCTGCTGATCTTGCTTCATACGTGTGGAGCAGACGCCTTTCGGTCTCAGCTACTGCCTCAGCGCGGGCATGGTTGATAGCATCTGTGACTTCTTGTGCCGAAAGGATCGCTGCTCCCTGCAGCGCGCCATCTTGTTCCGAGGCGTGCTCGGACATTGTCTCCGCGGCATTTGAAAACGCAGGGGTACTTATATCCCGATACGAAAATGAGGTAAATGGAGCATCGAATGCCGGGTTGAGTGCGTCGTTAAACAAGGAACTCATCAGTCGCCTCCCCCTTCAGTACAATCTTGCCCTCAGTCTCAAGTTCGCGAGCAATAGAAACGATTTCATTTTGCGCTTTGATCACGTCCTTGCTGCGCATGGGACCGAGCAACTCGACATCTTCCTTGAGCATTTCTACGGCTCGTGTTGACATTGTTCTGAAGAAATGGTTCTTCAGCTCTTCTTGTGTCCCCTTAAGGGCTATGGCCAGAGTTCGTTTGTCTACTGCTCCCATAAGCTCGCGAATGTGCGATTCGCCAACCTGCAAGAGGTCTTCAAAGGTGAACATCAGATTGCGGATGCTGATCGCTAGCGTAGAGTCTTCGTTTTCAATGTTTTCCAAAATCTCTTGCGCAACTGTCGTATCGATGCTGTTCATGATATCGGCTGCACTTTGGAAGCCGGAATAGGCTCGCTTACCTTGCTCTCCAACTGTCATGAGTTTCTGGCTAAGCAGAGTCGACACTTTCTCAGCCATCTCAGGCGAGAAGCGCCGAAGATTAGCCAATCTCTTCACAGCTTCCGCACGAACATCATTAGGAAGACTCATCAGCAACGCCGACGCCTGAGTATCGCCTAGTTGGCCGAGGATAAGAGCGATGGTCTGAGGATGCTCGCCCTCCAGGAATCTTGCGAGCTTCTGTGGATCCGCTCGCTGTAATGTTTCCAGAGGCTTCAATTCGCGGGACTTGGTCAGACGTAGCAAAACATCCTCCGCCTCGCCTTCCCCGAAAGCCTTGACCAAGAGTCGCCGGGCAAGTTCATACCCACCCTGGACGAGAAAATCCTGTGCCTGGGTCATCCGCTGGTACTCTTCGATGACCTGTATCGACAATTCTGCGGGTATGACTCCTAGACTCGCGACCTCGTCGGCTACACGTTGCATTTCCTGCTCGTTGAGATCCCGGATCATGGTCGCGGCATTGTCCTCGCCGAGCACTGTCACCAGGATTGCGGCCTTGCGAGCGCCGCTGAGTTTGACTCTGTCAAATGTTGAGCTCAAAGAGGATCCTCCCTCAACCATGCACGCACGGCAGTTGTGCTGGTCTCTGGCTCAGCCCGGACAAACTCGTCAAGCTGCTTTTTCAGAAATATGGAGCGCTGGGTGATGCTATCCGACGACTCAATCATTGCTGCATTGTGAGGCTCCGCAAGCGGCAGTGGCTTGGCTGCTCCCAACGCCGGAAGCGGAGTTGCAAGCACACGTTTCTGAATTGGCCGGATCATCAAAAGATAGACAAGGATGAATAAAGTCAGCAGTGCAGAATACCGGATTGCTGACGAATAATCGTTCAAGCCCTTCCGTGCACGGTCAAAAATAGTATCGGGACCCGCGTCTTCCGCCGGGGGACGGTCAAACGTAAGATTCTGTACGCTGATGACATCGCCGCGGGCGCTATTGAATCCGATGGCAGCCTGCGCCACCTCGCTAATCATCTTCAGCTCATCGGGGCTTCTCCGATGACGAGTCTCCACCCATTTGCCATTTGTCTGCTGGCGCTCTACCGCGTCGTCCAGCACCACCGCAGCGGTGAGGCGGCGGATACTTCCTGCCGGCTGAATCTCGTGGTGAATGGATTTATTCACGCCATAGGTGTTGTTATCTGTTTTTGAGGATTGCCCCAACTCCTTGGTGGGTGTTTTGGCAGCGGCGTTACTGGCTTTTGCCACATTGCTTGATGTTCCAGGAACACCACCAGCGGCTATCCCCGAACCGGAAGTCTCTTCGGAATGCTGCATGGTGAGGGTCGCGCTGACTGCGGGATCATATTTCTCGTCACTATCTTCGCTGCTCCCGGTCTCATATTCAACGTTGACCGTTGCGTGGACGTGATCGGCTCCGACGACGGGAGCAAGTGTCGCCATCAGTCGTCGCGTCATTTCCTGATCCATTCCGTCGCCTCCGTTTGCAGAATTGTTATTCTGCCCTAGAGACTGGTTCGAATCCGCATCGATAATGGCGACATCTCCCGGTTTGAGCTCGTCGACTGCGCCGGCAACAAGCCTTGAGATGGACGACAACTCATCTCTGGAGAGGCTTCCACGCCGGAGCCGCAACGTGACTGACGCTTTGGCGCCGCGCTCCCTGTCAAGGAAGACCGAGTCGCTCGCCATAACCAGGTGTACTCGCGCGCTCTTGACATTGCTCATCGTCTGAATTGTTCGTTCAAGTTCGCCTTCGAGCGCACGCTGATAGTTAACTTTTTCATCGAACTCTGTTTGACCCCATGAAACCTTGTCAAAGATCTCAAAGCCAATACGCCCGCTATGAGATGAATCATGCGATGAAACTTCAAGGCGGGCAGCATCAAGGTTATCTTTCGGAACGCTGATGGAGGTGCCATCTGGGCCTATGACATAGGGTATTTTCTTGGCAGCTAATTGTGCGGAGATCGTTTGCGCATCGGCTGCTTCAAGCCCCGTCATCAATATCTTGTAATCGGGACTTGAGATCATCTTCACAAAGAAGGCCGCGACTGCCAAGGTGATACCGAGGCCCACGCCAAGATAGATCCTCTGTTGTGGGCGAAGCCCTTCCCAGAATATCTTGATGCGATCTATTACAGGGCCGACTCCCCCTGTGTGTTGAGTGGCCACTATCTGATTCTTGCCTGGCATAGGTTCCCAATCTCTCTGCTAAGTTTCCAACCGTGCGCATAAAACTGCATTGTCGATGCGCGTTCCTGCAAGCACATTCTCAATGGCGTGATTTCTAGAACTGCATCTTCTCAATGTCTTGGTAAGCGCTAACAATCTTGTTGCGAAGCTGCATCATCAACTGAAACGATACGTCTGCCTTTTCGACCGCAATCATCACGGAGCTCATGTCTGCGTTGCCGCCACTCAGCAGGCTGCCAATCTGTTGTTCTGCGCCGCTGCTAAGAGTGTTTACCTGTTGAAGGGCATTGGTTAATATGCCGCTAAAACTTCCCTCGGCACTTGTGGACTCAACTGGTGACAGTTGAGGAAGCGCGCCGATTGCGCCAATGGGACCTAGGCCTGAAATGGGGCTGCTCATGTTTGAATATCCTGCCTAGCTCTTGAGAATGTCGATGGATTGCTGGATCATCTGTTTGGCCGCGGCTACTGCCGATGCATTCAATTGGTAGGAGCGTACAGAGCTCATCAGGTCCACCATCTCTGTCACCGGATTGATCGCCGGATAAGCAACGAATCCGTCCTTGTTTGCGTCTGCATTGCCGGGTTCGTAGCGCATGATTGGGGGCGTAGGATCGTCGACCACGTCGGAGATTTGCACGCTGCCGGGAACGGGTCCGTTGGGATTGCTCGTGCGGGCAAGTGCGAGTCGAAAGGAAGAAGAGCCTGGCGACTGGAAGACAACCTCTCTGCGCCGAAACGGTCCACCCGCCTCGGTGTGCGTTGTCTCGGCATTGGCCATGTTGGCGGCGATGATCTCAGAGCGTTGACGCTCGGCAGACAGTGCAGATCCACTGATCGAGAGTGAGTTAAAGAGATTCATGATTGACTTCCTCCGCTGATGGCACTGAGTATTTGGTGAAATTGGTGTTTTACCAACTGAACGCCGATCTGATATTGCAGTTGCGTCTCCGCCATCAGCAGTCCCTCGCGGTCCAGATTCACGTTGTTGCCGTCAGGACGCTCCATCAGGCCTTGTACTTCTCGTACAACAGGATTCATTTGCGCGGTTACTATCCCGTCCGCGGATTGGCTCGACGGTCCGTTCACTGCCTTTTTCAGCTCGCTTTCAAAATCGATGTCAAGCGTGCGGTAGCCAGGTGTATCGACGTTGGCCATGTTGGCGGAAATTGCCTGTTCGCGAGCGGTGGTCAGCTTCAAATAGCTTTCCAGCGTCGAGAGTAACGATGTGGTTGGCATCATGCATATCTCCTTGGGGGAAGTCCGTACTCCCTGATCTTGTTCCGCATGGTCCGCAGGCTGATGCCTAACATCTCCGCTGCGTGAGTCCGGTTTCCGTTGGTCAGGGCGAGCGTGTTTTCCAGATGCATTTTTTCCAGCAAGTGAATCGGAATTCCGGGGGCGGGCATAGCCTGTGGAGCAGGCCGCTCTTTCCCCAGTGGGCGAAATTCTTTATCGAAGCATGCCGCATCGATAAGGGTTCCCTGATGCAAAGAAAGAACGCGGCGCATGAAGTTTGAAAGCTCCCGAATATTCCCGGGCCAACTGAAGGTCTGGAGCCGTTCGATAAAGCTCGGATCTAGCATTGGCACGGCACTGTCGATTTCGATCGCGAACCGCTCTGCAAAGTGCCTGGCCAATGCCGGAATGTCCTCCGGCCGCTCGCGAAGACTGGGGATTGAAAGGGGAATCACATTCAGCCGATAGTACAAATCACTACGGAAGCGTCCCTGTTCCACCATTGCGCCGAGGGAGGCGTTGGTCGTAGCAATGACGCGAATGTTGACGTGAATGGATCGCGTTTCGCCAAGCCGCTCGAACTCGCGCTCCTGAAGTATTCGCAGGAGCTTGGGCTGCAAGTTCAACGGCATCTCGCCAATTTCATCGAGGAGGAGTGTCCCGCCATCCGCCAGTTCGAACTTGCCAGCCTTGGCCGCATTGGCGCCAGTGAAGGCGCCTCTGGAATGACCAAAGAGCTCGCTTTCAAGCAGAGATTCCGGCACGGCCGCACAGTTTACGGCAACAAAAGGTTTACGGCTGCGGTTGCTGGTTTGATGAATGAACTTGGCAAGCAGTTCCTTGCCGGTACCACTTTCGGCTTCAATCAGAACATCGGCGTCGGTGCTTGCAGCAGCGCGAGCTCGTTGCAGAGTTTGCAAGAGCAGGGGAGAGCGTCCAATGATTCCACAATTGCTCGTGACTTCATGCGCGGTATCTTGCACAATCTCACGGGCGACTGCGTTTTTGTTTATTCGCTGCATGACGCGAGCAGCCGCAGACTGTAGCTGCTCAAAAGAAACTGGCTTTGTCAGATAATCGAATGCCCCGCTGCGCATTGACTCAACCGCTTCAGGAACACTGCCGAACGCGGTCAGAAGAATTACCGCAGTGGTGGGCGAGGTCTTCTGGACCGAACACATCACCTCAAAGCCGTCGCCGTCGCGCATGCGGACGTCGGTGACGACCAGATCGTAACTTGTGAGGCCGCAAGCCCGCTCAGCGTCACGAACGCCGCTTGCGGTCTCAACGCGCCATCCGTGACGCAGGAAATTGGCCCGCAATGCAGTGCGCATGCCCGGTTCATCGTCAACTACGAGTACAGAGGAGCTTCTGCTGTCAGAAGATAAGTTGTTCATGCCGTGGCCAGCTCTTGTGGGAGTGCAGGGAATTGGAGCGTGAATAGACTTCCGGAGTTGATTCGATTGGAGACGGAGATCCGGCCGCCGTGTTGTTTCATGAGCCGCGCGCAAACCGCTAAGCCCAGCCCCGACGTATCTCCACTTCCGCTAAAGCCAGGCTCGAAGATGTGATCAATCTGGTCAGGCCGGATGCCGCAGCCTGTGTCGGAGAATTCGACTGAAACCTGACCTCTATCCTCGTCGCAATGCTCGCCGTTAGCGGCACTTTGGTCAGGCTGAATCGACACTGTAACGCTGCCGCCTGCCGGAGTATGGCGAATTGCATTTGAAATCAAGTTCAGAACGACCTGCTGCAGCGCACTCTGGTTGCCCATTACCCTTATATGAGAGTGACCGGCCAAATATTCCAGAGAAACCGACGCCTGATTGGCAATCGGTTGAACAAACTGGAGCGCGCTGCCAATCAACTCAGACAGCGAAATCGGGGTGAGGGGAAGCGCCACTGATCCGTGGAAACTCAGAACATTGTTGACGGTTCCGGAGAGCGATCGAATTCCGGCGCGCAGATTGGAAACCCACTCCGTGCGATTGTCTCCGTCCTGCTCTATCAATTCCGCGAAGAGCTCAAGACTCGCTAATGGGTTTCTAATTTCATGAGCGAGAATTGTGGTGATCTCTGCCAGCGCCATCGCTTTGCGCCCAGCTTCGCGCTCTTCTTCTGCGTTTTTCTGAGCCGTTATGTCCCGCAGAATCAGTATTGTCTGGTCAGGCTCACGTCTTTGGCCCGATTGGTGGAATAGCCTACGGTTGCGAACCTCGATCCAGCGTTTCTTTGCTGAATCGCGAACGCAGAACTCTTGTGCCATGTCGACGCCGGATATGTTCTCATACATTGCTTCGAGATTGATTCCGCTGATTACTGAGATCTGCTGCAAGGTCTTCTGCGATCCCTCGCCGAAATGCGCTTGATCGAGTCCAAGCAGTCGTCTGCTTTCCGGATTGATCATCGAGATCTGGCCGTTGCAATCCAGAACCAGCACGCCACACGGCATTGAATCCACGATCTGCTGCAGGTCCTGGCGCATGCGCTCGATCTCTGCCAGGCTGGTGTTCAGGGCGGCATTCCGCTCTGTCAGCTCAAGACCAAGTTCGGATACTTCGTCCTGCAGCTTACGGTAGGAGCTTTCAAGGCGCGATGCCGCCGAGATGAATTCAGAGAACTCGCCTGCCAGAAGCGCGGCGCTGCTGGCCGACGTCTCCGATTCGCGCATGGAGTCCATTAGGCCAAGGGGGTGTCTATCGATCTGCCACTCATCAACTCGTGCATGGACCTGCTCTTCACTCCGCTGATGGGCGGGTGAAATATTTATTGGCGCGAGATGAGAACTAGGCAGCATCTGCCTATTCAATATGCACGATGATGGCCAACTTGATTTTCGGCCAGAACTTGGAAGTCAGTTGAAGGCTCAAGGCGATTCTATAGACGATCCGAAAGAGGACGGAATCGGGCTCTGCGACTATAGAATGATATGTTCGCCCAGGATCTCTTGCCCGCCGCCAACAACTATGCTCGACCTCTCAATAACGTTGCGCAATTCGCGCACGTTCCCCGGCCAATCATGCTGCAGCAGGTCCTTGAGCGCTTCCCCGCTCAGGATTGTGTTCGGACTGTATTTTGCCAGGAATGATTCGCTAAGCTCTTCGACATCTCCCATGCGCTCACGCAAGGGAGGCAACTTGATGGGGAAAACTGCAAGGCGATAATACAGATCCTCGCGGAACAAATGCTTCTTGACGAGTCCCAAGAGATCGGCATTGGTCGCCGCTACCACCCGGACATCCACCTTCAGATTGTCATTGCCGCCAATACGTTGCACTTCGCCCTGCTCAAGGAAACGCAGTATTTTGCTCTGCAGAGACAGCGGCATATCGCCAATCTCGTCAAGGAAAAGTGTCCCCTTATGCGCCGCATGGATGCGACCGATACGCGACTGGACAGCGCCGGTGAATGCACCCTTCACATATCCAAACAGTTCGGCTTCAAGCAGAGTTTCAGGAATGGCAGCACAGTTTATGACGACAAATGGCTGCTTCTGACGCGGGCTTAAGAGATGGATTGCCTGCGCAATCAAGTCCTTGCCAGTGCCGCTCTCCCCGGTCACCAGGACCGTTGTATCCCGGCGAGCGACCATGTGGGTCAGCTCATAGACATGCTGCATCGGCTGCGAGTTTCCGATGATGCCGCGAATGCCAACCCGATCACTGCTTCGGGCACGCATGTGGTGCAGTTGTTCTGGCGAAATGGAATTGAACTGTGCGTTGCGGTCGCTATAAAGCATCTCCATCAGCTGAGAAGAGAGCATGGTAGGCGATGCAGTGCCAAGAACAAGCTGCCCTGTATGCGAATTCACCGAGATAATTTGGACATTGGGAAACTCTTCATGGACCAGCGCACTGAATTCGGTGGCCTCAAGATCAGGAAGCAGAGGATCGAGCAGGAGAATCTCGCTAGGATCATCCTGCAAACACTCAAGTGCTTCGGCGCCACTGGCTGCCTCAGTCAGATTCCAGCGGTCTTGATGGAGCTTCTCGCGCATCTCCCGGCGGAGCCTGGTGTTGGGGCTCACTAGCAATACGCCAGTTGCGGAGCTTTCGTCTGCGCGGAATTTCGGATATGAAGGTGCAAGCATGATTCTGCTTTCAGGCATTTCTTTGGTTTTAGTGGGTGCTATACACATATCAGCAGGAATGTTCATGCGGCACATTTCAATTCAATTTGCACGCTGAATGGCTCAAGGTTCCAAGATAAGCTGGCCTGCTGGCTTCGGATATTCGCCTCGGCGAGAGCCATGTTGAGGCTCTGCTCCGCATTCAATGCGTCGACGTACGAGTGCACATTCTGCACCACGACTCTAAGTGCATTGGAAGAAGAGGACGAAGCGATCAGCTCAATTGTGTCCTGCGGCTGGGATAGCGCGTGAGCAACCAGAAGTATGCTTGACAAAGCCTGAAGGGTTCGCGCCGGATTGATGAGAACCTGCGGGCAAGGATCAGATGTTATCGAGCGAAGGTGCATTCCGTCTTTTGCGAACAGGAGCTCGACTCCGTCGGTCACGTGCGCGAGCAGAGGTTGTATCGGCGTCTTGGATAACTCAGGCTTGACGCTCGCAGCGCTGACAAGTTGCTGCAGAAAAGAGAAGAGCTTGCAGACCCGCTCAACTTCCATTGTCGAGCTTGCGACAAGTTCCCGCAGTTCTCCTGCACTCATTCCATCTGTATGGATGCTGTCAAAGCTGGCACGAAGAACGGTGAGCGGCTGTGCGGCGGCATGCATACCCTTAGACAAGTTCGAACACAGAGTTTCTGATGCAGATATAGGCATTTATGATTCCCCCGAATCACTCTAGCTAATCATTACTTAAAACGTATCCAACTCCACGTACTGTGCGAATCAGTTTAACTTCGTTTTCGAGGTCAATCTTATCGCGCAGGTACTTCATGTAGACGTCAACGATGTTTGATGTGCCGTCGGTTGCGATGTTCCACACTTCTCGCAAGAGTGTCGCACGCGATATAGCCTTGCCCGCGTTGTTCATCAAGTAGTCAAGAAGAATAAATTCCCGCGCCGTCAACTCGATTCGCCGCTCACCTCGTCTCACCCAGTGCTCCTCACGGTTGATGGTCAAATCCCCAACCTTCGATGAACTCACGGGGAGCGCTGAATTGCGCCGCAGAAGACAGCGGATTCGCGCCTGCAATTCCATGAACGAGAACGGTTTGATCATGTAATCGTCGGCTCCCTGCTCCAGAACCGACACTAATTCTTCTGTTTGGTTCCTTGCTGTCAACACAAGTATTGGCAGCTGCGGATGGTTCAGACGGAACTGCTTCAAGACCGCCACTCCGCTCATCTTGGGAAGGTTCAGATCAAGAATCAAGAGGTCGCAGATGCTTTTCTGGAGGTCCGCACATGCGGCCTCTCCATCGTTATGCACTTCCACAGAAAAATGCCTGCGCTTGAGCTCGCGGCTGAGGAATTTGCAAAGAGGAATATCGTCATCAACAACCAGGATCTTCAGACCGGGCGACGACTTCGATAGAGCGTGACGAGGATTTTCAACTGAATACTCCCCTGAAGAGCCGCCAGGGAGCTCTGTTCCTTCTGGCGCTTTCTGAAATTCAATTAGCGAACTCATGAATCTGCCTTTACTACTTATTCAACAATTACATTTATGCAAAACTCTGTCTACATAAATGCGCAAATATGTTTCCGCGCTGATTCCAAAGGCCTTATATTACCTTCCGCCGTGAGCCTCCACAGAATTTTACGTCCCGCCTCTTAGATTTTCGGTATGCGCAGAACGAATGTGATCTTAATCACATCTCCTTGGCTCATATCTTTCACTTGTTCGTATAGTGAATGCTGGGGAAGGGGCATCACACTTATTCTCATTTTACTGCAATCAGCCGCCATCGCGCATGTCGCTCTTCTGCCGCGAGAGTGACTCCCCGGTATATCACTGAAATTTTCGGACCATTCTGCCGATAGATACGGTGATTTGTCTTGCAGGCATGTGCGCGCGCCTCCAGATCCGAGAGGACCTCGCGGGAATGACAGAGCCGAGCAACATCCGAAAATTCGAATACCGGCCTTGCCGCATTGCCGGGGGCTTTGCGATTGATTTTGTGGTGGGCGGGGAAACGCTCCATGGAATATGCAAGGATGTCAGCAATTCGGGCATTCGTGCCACTCTCGATGGCTCCGTGGCAGTCGGCGACTCTGGCCTGTTGATCCTTCTTCATTCAATGGGGGCGCTCGAACTGGAAGCTCAAGTCACGTACATTGATGAGCTTCACGTGGGATTTGAATTCCGCTTCAGAACGCCCTGGGAATGTGCAACGGCTATCGAATTTGTGGCTTCGATCGCAAGCTACTCATCCACGGCCCTAGCCGTTCGATTCCCATAGTCCAACTGTGCGTGCTTTGCGCAGCATGGCTGGGCAGGTCCCGGCCAGCTTGGTTTTGGCTTGGGTTCTTCACTGGATCAGTGGGTTCTTTGCCTGCTGGAGCGGAATCGGAATTCATCTGCTTTATTGAAGGCAAGGCGCCTGTGCTCACGATCGGAAGCTCAGGCTTGTTGATGTACTGGATGATTATGGCCACCCTCCGGTTGGAAGAATCTTCCGGTTCCCGTTTATTGCGCAGGTTACGATCGGCGCAGCCGCGCACTTGCACAATCTGTTCCGAGCGCACGCCGTTATTCTCCATCAGGCGTCTGGCTGCATTGGCGCGGTCTGTGGAGAGTTCCCAATTGCCATAGGTTTTGGAATCGGAATAGGGTTTTGAGTCGGTGTGGCCTTCGATCGAAATCGGATTGGGCAGCTTGGCTAGTTCGGGGACCAGAATCTTCAGCACGCTCTGCAAAACCGCGGTTGGTTGTGCGCTCCCGTTCTCGAAAAACGTTCCGTGCGGGTCCTCCATCAATTCGATCTTCAGCCCTTCTGGAGTGATGGTCAATTCGATCAGTTTCTTGATCTTCTCGAAGTCCGCCATCTTCGCCATGGACAGCAGGAGATCTTTTTTCAACTTGGCCATGTCTTCTTTTATTGCGGCGCCTGTGTCCCCGACCCCACCCAGCTGTGTTCCCTTCTTCTGGGCTGTGCCATTCGGGTCGCGGAAGTATCCTCCCACAGCCTCCTGCACGGGTTTGCTGGCGTTGGTCAGCCACAACACGATAAACAGCGCCATCAGCGCAGTGACAAAGTCAGCATAGGCAACTTTCCATGCCCCACCGTGAGAACCCGAGTGGCCAGCTTTCTTCCGGATGATGATGATCGGTTCTTCGGATGGCATGGATTGCTGAACCTATGCGGCCTGGGATACAACTTCAGGCTCTCCAACTTTCTCCCTGCATGCCTTCTCCACTTCCAAAAAGCTTGGACGAATGTGCTCGGGAATTGCGCGGCGTCCCATTTCAACCGCCAACATGGGAGCGGTTCCCTTGATGAAGGCGAGCATCATGACACGGAGTACATGGCAGTAACTTTGTTCTTCATCGACAACCTTGGACATACTGGAGGCCAGCGGCCCTACCAGCCCATAGCACAGAAGAATTCCGAGAAAGGTGCCTACTAGAGCAGAAGCCACCTTACGTCCGATTTCCTCGGGCGGTCCGCCGAGCGCGCCCATGGTGACCACAATTCCGAGCACGGCTGCAACAATCCCCAGCCCTGGAAGCGCATCCGCCATCGTGCTCAAAGCCGCACTTGGCTGGCTCAACGAATGGTGATGGACATCCATATCGAGCTCCATCATCTGGTCCACGTCAAATGCGCTCACTCCGCCGGTGATCACCATGCGCATCGTGTCACATACGAAGTTGCGAATGTGCTCATCGTTGAGGAACTGCGGATATCGCGAGAATATTGCACTCTTCTCCGGTTCCTCGATATCGGATTCAATGGCAATTGAACCATCTTTGCGGGAAATCGTGAGCAGGTCGAACATCATCTTCAGTGTGTCTAAATACCTCTTCTTTTTAAACGGCGAACCTTTGACTACATTTACAAGTCCGGTCAGGATCTTCTTCAGAACATGCACAGGGTTTGCCGTCACGACAGTACCAATCGCCGCGCCGCCAATAATGAGTAACTCGGCTGGCTGGATAAGGACGCTAATCTGGCCCTTTTCCATAAGGAATCCCGCGATGACACACACAAAGACGAGAAGAATTCCGCCAATCGAAGACATTCTCTGTTCCATCCCGTCTGAATAAGAATTTCCGCCCGATCCCAGTAGTCCGGGAAGACATGGAGCCGCGCGCAATAAGGAGTTCACGCGCTTTGTCTCCATCGGCATAAACAAACATCTCGTTCAATGTACGGGGAAGGGAACACCCCCACACCACGAGCTGAATGTGGGGAGCAGAAGCGTACAGGAAGCGGTCAAAACACTTGAGAGAGTTGTGCGGCGACCCTAGCTACCGTCGACGCGGGTGCATAGACGTTGGGGAGAACGCAGTCTACCGGGAAACTTCCGATGGAACCAAAAGCTCGCGCACCTTCGTCAACAAATCAGTGGGAGTGAAAGGCTTCAAAATAAATGTATAGTCCTGCCCGAGCGAGCGCGATGGAACAGTCAAGCTGGCATTGCATCCTGACATAAAGAGGACCCTGATCTCCGGTCTGCCCGCTGCAAGCCTTTCAGCAAGAGCAGAGCTGCTGAATCCTGGCAATACCACATCCGTAATCATCAGAGGAATGGGGCCGGAATACTCCGTTGCCAAGCGAAAGGCCTCGTCTGGGTCGCCTGAATCGAGTACAGTGTATCCCTTGCCTTCCAGAATCTTGCGCAAGAGCCTTCGCAGGGAGACGCAATCGTCAACTAGGAGGATCGTCTCCGTCCCCTCACACTTTGGGATCGCCTGCGACGCAGGCAATGCGTCATGCGCCTTCTCGCATCGGGGAAACAGAATTGTGAACTTCGATCCAGATCCCGGCACACTATCAACGGCGATTGTGCCCTCTAATTGCTCAATGGTTTTTAGAGCGGTGAACAAACCGAGCCCGGTCCCCTTGCCGCTAGGCTTTGTGCTGAAGAAAGGCTCGAAGATATGAGACTTTGTTTCCAGGTCCATCCCTGTTCCGGTGTCGCTAAAGGTCAACATGATATATTTGCCGCGTTTTAGTGAAGGGTATTGCTGGGCAGATGTCTCATCGATATCTACGTTTGTGGTCTCAATGACGATGTTTCCGCCGTTCGGCATTGCATCGCGGGCATTGATGAGCAGGTTCATCAACACCTGGTC
>Ga0224531_1000204_pt1 | contig 34464 bp, 25 predicted proteins | sample CBST100metaG_FD_179876 | JGI IMG/M metagenome (GOLD analysis project Ga0224531, IMG submission 179876) | Peat soil microbial communities from Stordalen Mire, Sweden - C.B.S.T100 | ecosystem: Environmental > Terrestrial > Soil > Wetlands > Peat | place: Sweden: Norrbotten County, Stordalen Mire...
ACCATAGACTCATGCCCCAAATCCGTTCAGACCAGATCCTGCTGGCATGGGGGTAGCGTAGAGCTCCCGATTCTTCCACGGACTCCCCTGCGGCTAACTCGTCTCAGACGTTGAGTCTTTGTCTTCTTGGTGAGTTGCACCGGGTTCGACGAAACAAAGAACATCGCAAACAGAATTCACGAAGGCGTTCTCCGCAGTGTAATCGACGTCGTGGTCTTCTCAGGTAAGCTTGAGTTCTCAACGTGCTTGGCTCCGCCGTGTCTCTGTCAATGTGCCCTGACTTTCGGATGGCGAGGTGAATCTTTTCTTATTCGAGCACTCTCTGCACTCGTGGCGTCCAGAAGTGTTCATGATAGCCATCAACCACATCCCGACACCCATGGTCAGGACTGGCAGCGTCAATAGAAAAGAGAATGACTGCAGACTGAGTGTCACCACTTGTACCGCCTCTCTGCACGACTGAGCGGGTTATCGTCAACAAACCTGGAAAGATTAATCCTGGCGCCAATTCGGACGATAACTTCTATATCCCTTCGCCCGCAGTGGCTTGTTCACGCGCGTATATTAGGCGGCCCCGATAGAGGAAGATCATGCTCATCGACAAACTCCAACCGCGGTGCCTCCGATGGAAGATCCTGCCTATTCTGGCCATCCTGGCCTGCTCCGTGTGCTCGGCGTATTACGCGCGCGTCGCTCTGCAAGCTGGCGTTGTTCATCATGGGAATCCGCCTGCGCTTCAAGATATGTATCCCATGTGGAATGCATATCGCGCGATCGTGCATCGCATCGATCCATATTCCGACAGGGTGACCCTCTCGACACAAATAGCGATCTATGGAAGGCCTGCGGGAACGATCCTTGTTGACCCCATGCGATTTGCCTATCCTGTTTTCGCCGTAATCCCCATGCTGCCGCTTCTCTTCTTCTCCTATGCCGCAACATGCAAAGCAGCAGTTGTTTCGCTTTCAGTTCTTACCATGTTCTCTGTGTACTGGTGGCTTGGACCGGCTACAAAGCGCAGCGTGATGGCGGCAGCGACGTTGCTGACGCTCTGCTCTTTTCCTGTTGTGATGGCTTTAATGCTGGTGCAACCAACGCTTCTGTTTGCTGCCCTGATCGCGGCATCGCTTGCCTGCGTCCGCTGCGGACGGTACCGTATGGCTGGCGTGCTAGTGGCGCTGGCAACAGGAAAGCCACAACTGGCCGCAATGGCCTATATTCCACTGGCCGTTTGGGCCATTTCTGGTTGGAAGCAAAGGAAACCGCTCGCCCTGTGGTTTGCAGGTACCGAAGCATTGCTCTTTACGTTTTCTTTCGTACTTGTGCCGGGATGGTTTCCGCAATGGCTGCACGCCATCTCGTCCTATCCAGCTTATACACGGCCGTCGTTACTTATGGTTCTTCTCGGAACAATTCCTGGCGGTATGGCGACTCTGGCAGCAGTGATTGTCGTGCTGTATACTGCTCGAAAACTTGCTGAATCCGACCTGATGCTGGTCACGGGATTTTCAATCTCCCTGCTCCTGTTCGCCATACCGTTTCAGTCCTACAACGATGTGATGCTGCTCGCTCCCGCTCTTTGGCTCGTCCAGTACTGCATTCAAGGGGAACTTCCCATGCGCAGAGTTGCTCGCACGTCCCTGGGAATTTTTATTGGAGGCAGTTGCGGGGCGATAGTATTAGTGGTCGTTGCAGGGATTTTATTTCCAGAAGTTGGATGGCATTGTGCCGATCCATTGCTGACGATAGCTTGCTTCGTCCGTTCGCTTAGCATAACCTTCGCGATGACTTCCATCGTTCTTGACAGGCTCAGCCGGCTCAGTGCCAAACAGGTTCACCTATTCAACTGCACGGAAGTGCCCGTAGAGGCCTCACGATGATACTCCATCTGCGCGATTGGTTTTCCCGAATTTTCAGCTATCCCGTAATGCTGTTTGTGGCGCTGGCGGGAGCGGTCTTCCTCTTCGGCGCATTTAGAAACACCATTGCCGATACGGATATCTGGTGGCATCTGCGCAATGCTGAGTATCTGCTCCACACAGGCTCTTTACCACGCCACGATATGTTCTCGTTTACTGTGACTGGACAGCCATGGATGAACAACGAATGGCTTTCTGAATTGCCCTTTTGGTTTGCATGGAGATGGATGGGAGTGCGCGGGATCTTTCTGATCACCGTCGTACTCATGCAAGCAATTATGTCCGGAGTTCTCTACCTCGGCTGGTTACGAACCGGGGACATCAAGGCTTCGTTCTCGGCGTGCATCCTGGCGTTGCTGATGGCCGCAGTCTCTTACGGGCCCAGAACACTTCTCTTTGGATGGCTGTTTTTTGTATTCGAGCTGATTCTCCTACACAAGTTCCACAATGGGACAGACCACCTATGGATGCTGCCCCCACTCTTCTGCGTATGGGTCAACGCGCACGGTTCGTGGATCATCGGAATGGTCTACTTACTGATCTTTATCGCATGCGGCTTTGTGGCCGGATCTTGGGGGTGGATTGAGAGCACCCGCTGGTCTACGCGGCAGGCGAGAAAGCTGGCGACAGTCACCGTGTTGAGTCTGTTGGCTCTGTTGATCAACCCATTCGGCTGGCGGCTGGTCACGTTTCCCTTCGACATGGCGTTCGTCGAAAAAGTAAACACAGTGATCAACCAGGAGTGGCAGAATATCAGCTTCCATGACCTTCGCGGCCGGGTGGTCTTCCTAACACTAGTTCTATTCGGAGTTGCAAGCCTGGCACGGAAGCGTCGCTGGATTCTTTACGATCTTGTCTTCCTGCTGCTGGCCATCTACTCTGGCATGGCATATCTGCGATTCGTGTTTCTGCTTGGGCTTATTCTTTGCCCCATGCTGGCGAAGGAGCTTACGCTGTTTCCGCTTTACACAAGAAAACGGGACAAGCCGATGCTGAACGCCGTTGTCATGGCCTGCCTCCTGCTGTTTTGCATTCTTCACTTTCCCAGCGAGGCCAAATTGCAGAGTGACGTTGCGGAAGGCCCCGAAGGCCTTCCCGCGCGGGCGCTGCCGTTCCTGCGCAGCTTTCACCCGCGCGGCCCCGTATTGGCCGATGTCAACTGGGGAGGATATCTCATCTGGAATGCTCCGCAGATCCCGGTCTTCGCTGATACCCGCGGCGACATCTTCGACCACTGCGGAGTGCTTGCCGATTACATGGCGATTATCAACATCCGCTCGCCGCTGGAGATGCTGAATAAATACGGGATACGCTATGTGTTCTTCCCGATCGACGCCCCGCTTACCTATCTGTTGAGAGTTACACCGGGATGGAAGGTGGACTATGAGAATGGACAATCTGTACTGTTTGAAAGGATCACTTATAAAGGAGCCTCGTAGTATCTATAATTCTCAATTCCTGCGCATGGGAATCCCCCGCAAGTCGGTGGAAGACCGATAAGATTATTGCTGGATCGGCCGCTGCGAAGTCGCGGTGAAGGTCATTGCGGATCGCGGCATAAACGGCAAGACGAAGCTGAAGGCGTAATTGACCTGTACGGTCACCATGCAGCCCTGGCTGTGCGTGGTGGCGCAGGCGCTGTTCGAACCGCTTACGGTTGCTCCCGGCCAAGTTGGTTGGACCGTCAGTGCACTCGCACTGATCCCAGGGTTCGCTAGACTCTGCACATAGTTCACAACATTTTCCGCACTTGCATTGCAGCTGAACGTCGTAGTGGTTGCGCAAGTGGCGCTTCCCCACTCTGCGCCGCGCACAGCCGCGTACCGCGTTCCCTGCTGCGCGGCCCAGGAGACAAAATGATAGGCGTAGAGCGCGCGGCAGCAATCCATGATGCCAAGGATCATGGACAACAGCACCACGGCGGAAAGAGCAAACTCAATCAGTTCGCTGCCGCGTTTGTCCTGGATCAGCTTCAGCATGGGCCGTGTTGCGGATGGTTTCATCAGAGCTTATTCCTATCTGGAGATCGCAGGGTCCATCTCTAGTTTCCGCCGCCGCGCATGGTGGCCGAACTCGATAACGGAATGGCTGATGGAATCCCGGGCCAAGGGAATTGTGGTGTGTACACTGTCGAGACGTTGACGGTCACTCTGTAAGCGACATTCGTAGCGCAACTCGGCGTCATGGCACAACTGTCTGAAAAGGAGGACCCATCGGAACACTCGCACCCATACGACGCTGAGGCGACAAGGTTTGGAACATCTGTGGCATCGCCAGTTGCCGCAGTCCGCATACCCGCTATATCAGTGGGGTTTTGAGAACCGTATTCCGCTCCGGCATTGGCCGCGCCAGCGATCTCCATGGCCAAGAAGTAACCGCGTCCAAAGTCAACCGCTCCCAGCAGTATCGCCAGAAGGAGTGGCATGGCCACAGCAGCCTCCAGCAGGCTTGAGCCATGGTCCATGCCTAAAAGGACATCGGAATACGAACAGATCCTCATTGGCTACTCCATGAGAACGGCAGTCGAACCTTGAATCGGAGAACCACCCGGAAGCGAGGAGTAGTCGTTGCCGAGGGTGAAGGTGTCGGTTCCGTTCACGATCACGGTATTCACAATAACGATGGTGTAGGCCGCAAGATTGCTGCCTCCGTTCAAAATGAGTTGCGCGCCAGGAGCATAGAGAGTGCCTTGCCAAACCGATTTGGAATTCCCATTCACGATCACACTGTTGGTGTCAGTCGATGACTGGAAGATCAGAATCCCGGCGTACGTGCCGGTTGTAGGAGCGATGAGGTTAGCGTTGCTTGAGCCGTTCATCGTCAAGGACCCCGAGGAGAAATAGAACGTGACGCCACTTCCCGACACCGTATCCCCACCGTTGACGATCATGCTGCCGTCCACGATGTAGAGTCCGGGATTGAAGGTGGCCGTAGCGCTGCCATTGATTGTGATGCCGCCGCAATATCTGCCGGGATTGAATACAGCGGTTTGACTACTGCTGACCAGGGCCTGAGTTGGAGAACCAGTGAAGGGGCTCGAGCTCGTGGTCCCGCAGCTTCCGATCGTGGGCACCGGCAGGTCTGCCAGCGGATCCGGCATTGAACCAACACCGGTGATCGGGGCAGGGCTTATCGAAGGACTTCCATTAAGCAGGTCGCCTCCATGCACATGGATGAACGGCGCCGTCAATTTGACACTCCCATTTGCGAGGAGAGCCGTACTCGAGCTTGAATCGACCACGATGCCGCAACTAGAGGTCAGAGAGGCGTTTCCGTTGAGTAGTAATGCTTGCGACGCGGTGGGGTTCAGGATGCCGAGACAGACTTTGGAGGCTCCAAGTGCAGCTTCTGCTCGGGCAGAAACCGCAAGAGAACCGATGCCAAGTACCCTGGCGAAAAACATAGGTTGCTGCTGAGAAAGAACCGCTTCAGTAAACTTTGTGTTGTTGTAGTTTGGATCTTTGGCGCCCAGAGCACATGGGCCGTTGTTGATCGTCAAGGCCAGGCCTGTTCCGCCGCCTGCGGCGCACTGCGCCAGAATGGTGGGACTACTGAGTCCATTCTCCGTTACAGCAGATTTGGCGGCATTTTGCATGGCCGAGCAATTGCTTGTTCCCCCGCATTGCTGAATCTCCATGGCTGCGGCCAGCGCTGCTGCATCGGCAGCCGTCTGCAATCGCAATTGCGTGTAGCGGAGTTGGCCCACGTCAATGGCCAGGCCAGCGAACCCCAGGATCGCGACTAAAGACAGCGCCACCAGTACCAGAGCCTGGCCACTTTCGTCTTTCACAAATCGCATGGAGTCTTTCCTCCGCTAGAAGGCGCAATTGCGTTTCTGCGAATACAGTTTGTTTATCGGCAGCTACGTCTGCGTAATCAGCTTGGGAGAGTTTCCTACGGAGTCTTTCCTGACGGTAGAGAGTAACTCAAGCCATAGCTTCCAAGATGCTATCCGACATGGCACTGTTGGAATCTTCGGGTCTGCCGATATGCCTCGTTGAAAGCCATTCTCTGCATTCCGACCATCGTGCGGCAGAGTGCGGCTTCTAGGAGGACAACTTCATGAAGGACTTCAAGACGTATCTGCGTAGCTTTATACGCGACGAGTCCGGCCAGGACCTGATCGAATATGGGCTTCTTACAGGCATCCTCGCATTGGGTGCAGTAGCAACCATCGGCACACTAGGAAGCGGAGTGAGCAGTGCCTACAGCAAGGTCTCCAGCAGCCTTACCAGCGCGATGTAATTGCGGTGGTCAATTCGCTGAACAGCCCCTAACCCGGCAATTCTTCCCACAGGCTGAATCTGCCCGAACCAAACGAAACGCTAGCCATGACGATGTTCCCAACACAGTTTGTGTATCCGGCCGCCTCCCTTGTCTGCGCGACCATTGGCGCTGCGTACGATGTGCGAAGCCGCCGGATACCAAACTTTGTCACTTTTCCCGCCATGCTGTGCGGGTTGCTGCTCCACTTTGCGCTGGGAGGATGGCGCGGGCTGGGGTCAGCTTTCGCTGCCGGCTTGATTTGCGGCGCCACATTTCTTGTCTTCTGGATGGCCGGAGGGATGGGCGCCGGGGACGTAAAGCTGATCGCTGCCACAGGTTGCCTGACTGGTTTGCCCGGCACAGGATCTCTGCTCATGCTGACGGCTCTATCCGGCGCGGGGATGGCCATCGTCCTGGCGTTGTGGAAGCGGCGTCTGAAGGAGACGCTCTGCAATGTGGGATCGCTCTGGATGCATCACCGCGTAGCCGGACTCGAACCGCACCCGGTGCTCAACATCAACAACCCGCACACGATTCGGTTGCCCTACGCACTGGCGATTTCGTTGGGCTGTGCGTTGACCGTTTATTTGCAGGCCATTGGAAGGTAATGCCATGCAGCCACGTCGACTGATTCTCGCATTGCTTCTGGCGCTCTCGGTATCCGCCTTGTTCACCTGGAGGTTGAGCCGATATGTGACGAGAAACCGCGCCACGCCACCACAGAAACGCTATGTGGCTACAGCACGCGCCCTCGAATCCGGAGAGGCGCTGGCGCTAGGGGATTTGACGTTTGTGCAGTGGCCAGCCTCGGCGCCGCTCGAAGGCGCATTCGTGAAACCGGAGGACGTGATTGGCCGGACCGTGCTGTACCCGCTGGCGGCAGGTGAGCCCATTCTGGAAAAGCATTTGACGGCTGCTGGAGCCGGGCCTGGGCTGACAGGTGAAATTCCGTCCGGCATGAGAGCAGTCGCACTCAAGACGGATGAAGTAGCTGGAGTGGCCGGATTTCTGTTGCCGGGTACGCACGTGGACGTACTGGTCACCTATAGCCTGCCTGGCCGGCAAGATGCGGTCACGGCGACTGCGCTCCAGAATGTCGTGGTTCTGGCTGCGGGTCACCAGTTTCAGCCCGACCCTTCAGGCAAGCCGGCCAGCGTGGGTGTGGTCACTTTACTGCTGAAGCCTGAAGAGGCGGAGGAGGCGGTGCTGGCAAGTACTCAAGGCACCATCCATTTTGTGCTTCGCAACGGCGCTGACCGAGCGCACACTACGCACCCTCCGGCCACCCTGCCGCAAATGTCGGCCGTTCCGTCTGCCCAACATCAAACCGCGGCATCGCGGCCCGTTCCGCTGGCGCAAAAGCCCTGGATTGTGGAGACGCTATCCGGCAGAAAATCAAGTTCAGAAAGTTTCAACTGAGGCACATCATGGCTAATTGGAATCACATCCTTCCTAGCTGTCCGCGGAACGTCATGATCCTGCTCGCGTCATCGACAGGCATTGCGATTGCGATGGCGCAAACAAATGCTTCTGTTGCCGCACATACGAAACCGGCGCAACAAATTACAACCGGTGCGCAACCAGCTCCAGCTTCGACTATTGCAGCACCAGCCGGCGTTGACCACGCTGTCAACAGCGTAGGAGAGATCAGCAATTTCCTGCACATTCAGGTAGGACGGTCGCTATTTATCAACACGACGCATCGGTTGCGCCGCATCTATGTAAGCAATCCCGAGGTGCTGGACTCATTTACTGCCAGCCCGTGGCAGGTTGTTCTATCGGCAAGGACGGCGGGGGCTTGCAGTGTGGTGCTTTGGGATGAAATGGGCGGCTCTCAGGCCTACCTTGTCGCCGCAGATGTGGACGTGGATGGACTGCGCCGCGAGTTGAAGAACGCACTACCGGGTGAGGCGGTCCACGCGGAGGGAGTGCAGGATCAGATCTCGCTGTCAGGAACCGTTTCCAGCCAGGCGTCGGTGGATGTCGCCACGAAGTTGGCGGGGCTGCTCTCGAAGAACGTAGCCAATGCTTTGCAAGTTGCACCAGAGCACGTGAAGCAAGTAAAGCTTAAAGTGAGAATCGTGGAAGTAGACCGCACAAAATTGAGTCAAGTTGGCTTTAACTTGTTCAGCACTGGGACCAACACGAGCAACTTTACTACAGGCCAGTTTCCTTCTGTGAGTTCGACTTCGAGTACTTCCTCAAGCGGAAGCGGCACAACTGGATCAATGTCGTCGCTGTTGCAACTCAGCGACCCACTCAACCTGCTCTTCTATAACAGCAACGTCGGGATAGGGGCGACGCTGAAGGCCCTCCAGGAAAAGCAAGTCTTGCAAATCCTGGCAGAGCCGACTATCACCACCATCAGCGGAGAAAAAGCATCGTTTCTTTCCGGCGGAGAGTTTCCGTTTCCCGTCGTGCAGGGAGGGACCGGAGGCTTTACTTCAGTGACTGTGCAGTTCCGTCCTTATGGCGTCAAGCTGGACTTTACGCCAGTGGTTACCGCGGAGGGTGTGATCCGGCTCAAAGTTGCGCCGGAGGTAAGCGCACTGGACTATAGCAACGAGATCATAATCTCCGGCTATACAATTCCCGCACTGGCAACACGGCGCGCCGAGACGCAGGTGGAATTGAAAGACGGCCAAAGCCTCGCCATATCCGGCCTGCTCGATCACCGGACCACCGACCTATTGGAGAAAACACCGGGCATTTCCGAAATTCCAATCCTGGGCAATCTATTTAAATCAAAAAACGTGAACCATTCGGTCGTAGAACTAATGGTGATTGTGACGCCCATGATCGTGGATCCTTTGGCAGAACCGAACAAGCAAGAGGAGCCCCGACTGCCTATTCCGATATTGACTCCCCATATATTTGACGAGGCGCAGACCAAAGCGAAGATGAGAACCAAGCCACAGGGAGGCAGTCAGCCATGATCCATCCAACAGCCAAATTGAAAAGGATGGCAGTGGCCATGCTTACAGTCCGCATCGAATCTGACCTGACGGAACGGCTCTTGCAGCCGACGGTTCGTTTACCGTGGACGGTGACTCATCAGGATTTTCATGAATACATCTCTGCCCTGCGCCGTCCGCAATTCCTGCCTGACGTGAGAAGTGCGGACACCGTCGTAGCGGTGGTGGATTTCGATCCAGACTCGGAACAGGCGCTGGAAACAGCCAGCTATCTGCAGCAGCTCTTCTTGGGAAGAATGGCCATCATCGCGCTCTCCACTCGCACAGATGCCGACCTGCTTCTGCATGCTATGCGCACCGGCTGCACTGATTTTCTGAAGAAGCCATTTGATCCTGCACAGTTTTCCGTGGCTCTCAATCGTCTGGAACAGCAATGGTCAGGAACGATAGGCTCACCGCGCAACGACGGCCAGGTGATCTCCTTCTTCGGCGCCAAGGGTGGTGTGGGAACGACCACGATCGCGGTCAATCTAGCCATGTCCCTGGTACGCAATCACCACAAGAAAGTGCTGCTCATCGATGGTCATACGCAGTTAGGACATGTCTGTCTTTATCTCGGGATGGACGGCAAGCGCTATCACTTCCAGCAGCTGATCCAGAACGTCGGCCGGCTCGACTCTGAGTTCTTGCGCGGCTTTATCGAAACACACGCCAGCGGGCTGGATGTACTTTCGTCTCCGGATTCGTACGATGCCCTGCTGACCATCGATCCAGATGCGCTGGAGCGGACCATCGAGTTCCTCCGCGGAGAATATGACTTTGTTCTGCTGGATTGCGAAACAACGCTGGCAGAAACCAACCTCGCCATCATGGACCGGTCCGATCAGATCTATCTAATTGCGACGCCTGAAATTGGAGCCATACGCGATCTATCCCGGTATATTGATGGCCTTGTCCGAAATGAACATACCACCGCCAAATTGCATACCATTATCAATCGCTACTCGTCTCGCGATGCTGTCGGAATCGTGCAGATAGACAAGGCGATTCGGCTCCCTGTCGAGATTCGAATTCCCAACAGCTATCTCGAATGTATCCGAGCCGTCAATGCTGGCGAGCCCGTGTCATCGGATCGGAAATCGGATTTCTCTTCGCAGTTCACCATGTGGGCAAAGACGCTGGTTGACCCAGCCGGATCGCTCCAGCCTGAGCCAGCAAAGAAGCGCTTTGCGCTGTGGCGCTGAGGAGTCGTTGAGAATGCGAGATGACTTCAATGGATGATCTAGGTCTCAACATTATGCCGCTGCGCCCACCCGGACCAGGTCTCCGCAATGGAAACCTGCGTCCTCTGCCGGAACGGGAACGGCAGGAGCTGAAATCGGCGGTTCATCAGGAACTGATTCAGCGCATCGATCTGGAAAGGCTCGAAGAGGTTCAGGAAACTCGCGCCGGACAACAACAACTCTTCGCGCTTATCCTGCAACTGATCCAGGAGCAGAGCGTTCCCCTGAGCTCTGCTGAACGCGACAGGCTCGCCAAGGAAGTTCTGGACGAGTTACTCGGACTGGGTCCCTTGGAGCCTCTGCTTCAGGACGACACCATCAGCGACATTCTGGTGAACACATACAGCCATGTGTATGTCGAGCGACGCGGCTTGCTGCAACTGACCAATGTCACCTTCAAGGACAATCGCCACCTCCTCAATATCATCGACAAGATTGTGTCGGCCGTGGGACGGCGCATCGACGAATCCACGCCCATGGTTGACGCTCGACTCAAGGACGGCTCACGCATCAACGCAATCATCCCGCCACTGGCGGTCGATGGCCCCATCCTTTCCATTCGCCGTTTTGGGCGATCGCCTATGTCTGCCGAAGGTCTGTTGCTCAACAAGGCGCTTACGCCGCCCATGATGGAACTACTGCGTGGCGCTGTTCAGGCGAGACTCAATATCGTGGTCTCCGGTGGAACAGGAGCTGGCAAGACCACACTGCTCAACGTACTCTCCGGATTCATCTCAGAGAGAGAGCGCATCGTAACCATCGAAGATTCTGCCGAACTGCAGTTGAACCAGGAGCACGTGGTGCGCTTGGAGTGCAGGCCTCCGAACGTTGAAGGCAAAGGTGCGGTACGGCAACGGGAACTAGTCATCAATGCGCTCCGCATGCGTCCCGACCGTATCGTAGTAGGCGAGGTTCGCGGCGAGGAAGCGATGGACATGCTCCAGGCGATGAACACCGGCCATGAAGGCTCCATGACCACCATACATGCCAACAGCCCTAGGGACGCGCTGGCGCGCATGGAAACTATGTGCATGATGAGCAGTCTTCGCCTCCCGGAGAAGGCTATTCGCATGCAGATCGCCTCGGCCATCTGTCTTGTCGTCCAAGTGGCCCGGCTCAGCGATGGGACACGCCGCGTCACTTGCGTCTCCGAGTTGACCGGCAATTATAGCGAAGTGATCAGCATGCAGGATATTTTCGTGTTCGAGCGGCAGGGGATTGCGGCCAACGGGAAAGTAAAAGGCAGATTCCGATCCACTGGAATTACGCCCAAATTCGGCGAGCGGCTTCATGCTGCAGGAATCCCTCTACCTACGGGACTGATGAATCATTCCATGGAAGTATGACGGCGAGGAGAAAAGATGTTCCTTGTATTCATCGCGATATTACTGATCACATTCTTCGTTATCCTCTTAGCAACCTCACCCACGCGCAAGGACAAGATACTCCGGCATCGGCTTTCAGGGATTCGCGCAGGAGAGTACTTACCCCAAGAGTCGGCGGATTCGCCACTTCTGCGAAAACACGCCGCAGACCAGTCTGGTTGGCTAAAGACAATCCTTACCAAGTTTGGATTATCTCGAAGGCTGCAGGCGTTTCTCACACAGGCGCGTGTTTCCTTAAGCGCTGAGGGCTTAATTCTTCTCAGCTTCGTACTGGCTGCAGTAGGTTTCTTTCTTGTTTTTCTCGTCGCGCAAGTGTTGCCTCTCGAACTAGCGGCAGCCGGGGTCTTAGGAGCCGCGCCGTTCACCTGGATTGTGCGGAAGCAGTCAAGACGGCTGCGCGCATTCAACGCAATACTCCCTGATGCCATCGACATGATAGCCCGTGCGCTTCACGCAGGACATTCCATCAGCGGCGCCATCGAAATGGTGGCGCAGGATTGTGCACAGCCGTTGGCCGCAGCATTCGAGGAAGTCTTCCGCCAACAAAACTACGGCATGCCATTGCGCGAAGCTCTGCTTCACATGCTCGAGAGAGATCCCTCGCAGGATCTGCGTGTCCTGGTAACCGCTATCATTGTTCAGCGTGAGACTGGCGGTAATCTCATCGAGATTCTCGATCGGACTTCGTTTATCATCCGTGAGCGTATCCGGATTCATGGAGAGATCCGCGTCCATAGCGCACAAGGACGGCTGACCGGCTGGATTCTTGGCCTTTTGCCGATCATCCTCTTGCTGCTCATCAGTGTTATGAACCCTGGGTATTCGAGCATCCTCTTCACGGACCCTATGGGACGCCGACTGATCTATATCGGATTGGGGATGCTTGCTCTTGGGATCATTAGCATTCATCGCATCATCAATGGAATCGAGGTTTGAGCGGCGCCATGAGCGTGACTTTTATCATTGTCCTTTTCCTCACGATATTCTGTTGCGCTTTCCTACTGGCCATGCCGGTTCTGCTTCGGCCTTCTCCCGGAGAGCGCCGCCTGTTGGAAGTGGTCCAGAGCCACACCTATGAGACAAGTACCAGAGCTGCGAAAGACGTGCTTAACAGTATTTTCTCGTTGGTCAGGACGCTCCGCGCGCATTTGGGGATTTTCGATGACAAGAGACTCCGCCACAGATTGATTGGCGCGGGTCTTAAAAGAACCAATCAAGCGGATATCCATTTCACCGCATGTATTCTCTGCTCGTTGGCGGGCGCCGTCTCTGGAACGTTCATTCATCAGAATCCGCTTTTCTGGTGCTTTGCGCTTGGGGTGGTCGGCTATCTGGCTCCAGATCTGTGGCTAACGAAGATGGTTGAGCGCCGCAGGAAAAGGATTCAGAAGAGCATTCCCGATGCAATCGATCTGCTAGTCATCTGTGTGGATGCAGGTCTCGGACTCGATCAGGCGCTGCTTCGCGTCGGCCAGGAATTGGCGATCAGCCACCCGGAACTGAACGAGGAGTTCACCACGATCAATCTCGAACAGCGTGCTGGAAAGCCCCGCCTCGACGCATGGAGAAGCATGGCCGATCGCACCAAGCTTCCGGAATTCGCCGCGCTCGTCAACATGCTGATTCAGACCGATCGCTTTGGAACTCCTATTATTCGGGCGTTAAGCCGTTTTTCAGAGGAGATTCGCACCAAACGGCGTCAACGGGCCGAGGAGGCTGCAGCAAAAACAAAAATCAAAATACTGTTTCCTCTCGTACTCTTCATCTTCCCTTGCATCTTCATTGTGTTGCTCGGCCCGGCCATGTTGAACATCGCCAAAACTCTCTCAACATTCAAGTAATGCACACAAGCGCCGATATGAAAAGCAGGGAAATCAATCGGACAGATTGCATTGAACGTCAGGTCGGGTTAGACCACATCGTATCAGCGTGGTTGTAGTCGCCGGCAATGTCAATTTCGCAGATGCATTGAACGTCAGGCGTGCCACCCGTTAAAGCGGCGCTGCCAGAAAGGAGGATCGATATGGATACAACATTGATCATCCGGGTTGTTGCCGGAATGCTGGCAATCGTGCTTCTGGGTGTGATCATTTCTCGCAGGAAGAATGCATCCTAAGCTGACTTGGTGAAACAAATCCATGAAATATGTCACCATCCGAAATCCCGGGAAGGCCGTAATGATCGGCTCGAAGATTGCCCTCGCGAATACAGTTGCCTCGCGACTATTCGGCCTTCTCGGCAAGAGAGGTCTGGAGCAAGGCTGCGGCATACTTATCCGACCGTCGTCCGGAATTCATACTTTCGGAATGTCATTCCCTATCGACGTTGTAGCTCTGGACAAATCTTTGCGTGTTCTCAAAGTCTGGCATTCGCTTGCCCCTTTTCGCTTCGCTGCGCTCAGTCTGAGAACCCGCTCCGTCCTTGAGTTGGCTGCAGGACAAATCGAAATTGGGAAGATTCAACCGGGCGATCTGCTGACATGTGAGCTGGAGATGCTTTGCACAAATGAAAGCGGAGGGCATCCCCGATGATATGCAGGCCTGTGGAGCCTCCGTATTGGTCGGGGACCAGAACATCCGGGCACTTGACGAGGGGATGCAGTTGAAGTGAACACCTGTGATGCAACATTACTGCTCTGATTGATACCGACTCAAGACGCGAGAACGACTGCGGTCCCCGATCTTGAATACTGCCCACGGGTTCCCTTTCATATCGCGCAATGCCGGGCGTTGCCAGCTAAAATCTGGATGTGCATCGAGGAACTTTTCGGCCAGAAAATCCTGACCGCATGGCAAGCCAGCGCGCGCCTGGAACGCAAATGCATTGACGAGCTCGCTGTCTGCCGCTTTTGCACTCACGGCTCCGCCGGGGGTATACGGGGCCCATTCCCACTCAGGAACTCCGCGCGGGGACGCATGCACATGGCCGCAGAGCGACCGTTCATTCGCAGACTCTTTCGCATCGAAACTATCCGTATGATCTGCAAGCACCTCCTGCGCTGCGGCGACATCTATCCGTCCTTTATTCTCCGTCATCCAAGCATCCCAGCGCTTTCTACGTGCATTTGGAGAACTTGCATCGTCAGTGGGATTGAAATCAGTTTCCTCTTTGATGAATTCAGGATCACTCGGATAATTCGCGCCGGCAAAGTAGCCGTCTTTGCTGCGCCACACTTTATGAAGCTTTAAACCGACCTCAAAGCGCGCAATCTCTCCTGTCTTGTAGTCGGCAAGCAACCAATCATTGGCGTATCCACCATTGTTCTGCACAAGAAAGATCGCAACAAATTCATCGATGGACGTCGCGTATTGCAAAGCCTTGCGTGCACGCACAAATTCTGGCGCGCCTTGCGGATCGTAGGAAGCGTAACCGGTAATCGTCGTCTCCGTCACGGCCAGGCGCGATGCATTGATGCCATAGTCGTCACCGCTGGCAATTGCCCCAGGAAAACCATCCATAAGAATTCGCTGTCCGTGAACGGGCGTAATATCGAAAACAATGCGCCAGCGCTCACCGATCATGTACGTGGTCCAACTGTTGTGCGCAATCACCGGCTGATGATTCTTGGTCCAGGCACCAGTCGCGACAAACGCGCTGCAGTTGCCCGGCGCGCGCAGGCGGGGAGCATCCGCTCGCTTCTCTTGCTTATCCAGCCAGGGAACGTAATAATCCGGGACCTCTTCTTTGGCATTCAACGCAACAACGTCCCAGAGGTCAAGCTTTGCGCCATGCGCCGCTGCTCCTGCAGCGATGCCTTGCAACTCTTCGCGATACTCCGCTTCAATGTGCGGCCAAAGGACCTGCTGCGCTGTCTGGCGAAAGAATCCCCAGTTGCGCTGAGTATCGTGCGTTTCTTCCAGCTTGACAGCGGCCAGTGCATCCGCAATCTCCGGAGCCAGAAGCCAACCGTGCTGATACCCAATCTGCTTCGGCTTTCCCTCCAGATGAACATAGATCCAGTGATCTCGTTCGAAGCGGTAGGCCTTCTTCAACTGCACAGCGTTCGGATTCCGAGTAGATACGGTGGACTCGGAAAATGCGCAAGCGCACGACAGAGCTATCAGACAATAACAGAGAACGCGGAGAAATGGATAACTACGCATACGATTCTTCCTCAAGGTTTGCTTCTAGTGCGAATCGAATTTCGGGCGGGCATCGCGGTTGGCAACATCCGCAGCAACGAGAAAGACAAGCCGCGCGATTTTCTCCAACTTGGGATAGTTCAAGCGATCCAAGGTGTCGTTTTCGGTGTGATAATCGGGATGCTCGCCCGTGTTAAAGAGGAGAACGGGGATGCCCTGCGTTGCAAACACATATTGGTCGCTGCGGGCAAACCATTCCTCCTTGTCTTCCGTATCGGTTTTGAAGTCGAGATTGAGGTGAAGTTTATTATTCTCCTGCTCCGCAATCCGGCGCAGCGTCGGACTATAAAGCGTGCCGACGAGGTTTACACTTTGTGCGGTGTATTCAGGCGTGAGCTTCCAAGTTGCGGTGTCCTCATTGCGACCAATCATATCCATATTCAGCACCGCCGCGGCCTTGTCCAGCGGAAGCACCGGATGGCGGCCATAGTAGAAAGATCCAAGCAGACCTGCTTCTTCACTGTCGAAGGAAACAAACAGGACACTCCGCTTGGGTTTTAACGGGCTTTCCGCAAAGGCTCGCGCGATTTCAAGCAGTGCGGCAACGCCACTGGAATTGTCGTCCGCGCCAAACTGTGTTCTCCCTCCGACGACACCGAGATGATCGTAGTGCGCGGAAACCACAACGTACTCATCCTTCAGCTTCGGATCCGATCCTTCCAGCAATCCAATCACATTGCGCGCTTGAACTACCTTACGATTGGTGTAGGCCTTCTTGAGCGTCGCCGAAACGTTGGGCAACGAAAACGATTGCGGCTTCAGATGACTGTCGATTGCCTTGCGCAGATCGTCAATGGTCTTGCCGGAACTTTGCAGGAGTTCGTTGGCGACTTCCTCCGTGATTTCGAATACCGGTAAATCCCAATATCCAGGGAGCGAATAGATGGCGTCTGGAAACCAGTCCTGCCGCGGAGCGCTCGGTACCGCGGGCGGACGATGCTGCTTCTTCTCGATGACTTCCAGAATGCCCACAGCACCGGCGCGGCGTATGTCCTCATATTTGTACTGGTCGTAGGCATGGTAGGTGTGCCAGCGGCCTTTGAACTTGGAAGACGGATCGGATTCCTGCGGCTCGTGTGTCAGAACGATGACAATCTTTCCGTGCAGATCCACATTCGCAAGATCGTCATATCCATACTCTGGAGCGTTGATTCCAAAGCCAAGAAAGACCACTGGGCCTGTCGCCGTGGTGGGATTAGTGGTCTGCGTAATCCACGTCAAGTCGAAGTCGTGGTTGAGCTGATAGCTCTTTTCCTGCGCTCCAGAGCGAACCGTAAAGGAGACATTGGCATCATCCTGCGCGGCCTGCGTGAGGTCGTATCCCTGAAAATAGGAGCCGTTGTCGCCCATTGGTTTGAGACCAGCTCGCAGAAACTCGGACGCAATGTAGTTGCTGGCAATACGGGCCTCATGGCTCGTTGTCTTGCGGCCAGCCAATTCATCCGACGCCAGAAAGTTGACGTCCGCTTTCAGATTTCTTGCCTGAATGCGTTCGTAGGACTGTTGAGCGGCGACAGGAAGACAGAACAAATAAATAAACACCAAGCGGCGTGCAAGTGTGCGCATCGACATCCTTTGGCAACCCTGGTAATCAGGGGGCGAACGCGCTGCCGCTTCGCCCCTCGCTGTTTTCTAGAAGTTTACCTTAGCCGCCAGTTGCAGGAGGCGCGGCATGACCGCAGAACTTGTGATTTGCCCAAATCCGGAGCCGAGTGTTGTGGAAGGATCGCGGAATTGCGGATGGTTGAAGATGTTAAAGGCCTCGACACGAAATTGAAACGTCTGACCATCTCCATGCAAGTGCAACGGAAAATCGCGGATCACACTAAAATCTGAATTGTTCTGGTTGGGACCTCGAACGATGCCACGTCCACTGTTTCCGAAATCATTTCCATCACCAACGACGTCAGGGGTTGAAAAGGCATCGGCATTGATCCAATTGTTCAGCCGCGACTCGGTGGAACCATGGGTTGCAACTCTGCCCTTGTATCCGGCAGTGAGTTGCGCGGTGCCATAGGACATACCGTAAATCGAACCGGAGTTGACGTCATAGGCTGTGAGCGCATCTCCACTTTGAAGTGTCGTAACCCCTGTCACCTGCCATCCGTTTGCAGCGGCCTTCAGCAAAGTATTTCCAGCACGGAGCTGAGGCAACTGCCACAAATAGCTGAAGACGAAGCGATTGGCGCGGTCAAAATCTGCCAACCCCCAGGAACTGCGGCGTCGGTTCTGATCGGCGACGAGCAGACCTCCCCAGACCGCGGTATATCCGGTGCTGTTCACAAACAGATTTGGAGAACTGGTCGATACATCGTCGAGAGTCTTGCTATAAGTGTAGGCGGCCTTGAACTGCACACCATGGCTGAAGCGTTTTGTCAGGCTTGTCTGCAAGCCGTTGTAGAGCGAATTGCCCTCCGTCTCCACTTGCCAGATTCCAGAAGGACCGAAGCCGAGAACTGGCACGCGCAGATACGCATTCTCAACCGTGTTAGTGGTCTCGCCATTGATGACATTACTGGCGCTGGCAAGTGCGGCCTGGTTGGGAAGTCGGAAAGTTGCCAGATGCTCGCCGCGCGACCCTACATAGCCGATTTCCAGTAACAGGTTGGGCAGCAAGCCATATTGCAGGTTGAGATTCCACTGCTGGGTGATGGGCGAAGTCCAGTTCTGTTCGATGTTCTGGATGTACCCTTGAGCATCGTGTGTACGCGGAGCCCAAACTGGAAACGCCGACGCGCTGGGCAGTCCTGCGCCCCAGGGATTCTGGAACGTCGCGCCGGAATTGCTTGCACCAACGTTATACATGCTGGCTACATAGGGGGGTTCCAGCAGAAGCTGAAGGACGTTGTTGCCAGAAGTCCGAGAGTAGTAGATTCCATAGCCCGAACGCAAAACCAAGCGATTGTTGTTGGGGATCGGCCGCCAGGCAATACCGATGCGCGGCCCCACATTGCCAAGGGATGTGGCATGTTCAGTACCCGAGTCGTTGCCAACTCGGCGCACGCCTGTTGGCAATGTGCCGCGATAGTTGTCTGCAACTACATAACCCGTATAGCTTGAGCCGCTGGTGAAATCGTTATCCGCAATCCCCGGCCAGAAGTTCACGAGCCGTCCGTCCTGTTCGCGAAGGCCACCAAATACTTCCCAGCGCAGTCCAGCGTTTACGGTTAGCTGCGGTGTCAGCTTTATATCATCCTGCAGAAAAGCTGAAAAATTGTTCACGCGAAAGTGGCGGTCTGTAATGCCGGCTTGTGCAGAGCTGGAATATAGATTGCTGGTTCCCGTCCCATTTTGTGTTCCATCCTGGCCAAGGAGGAAGTCTGCGAAGCTGAGGAAATTGATCGATCCGCGTTTTACCCCAGGCAAATTGTAATTATCCTGCACGCGCTCAAACTCGGCGCCTGCGCGAAGGCTATGACGGCCAAGAGAAGCGGAAATTTGATCGCCCGCCTGATAGGAATTGATTGCCGTTGTGAAGTCGTCGTTGGATGTGCCACCAATATTGAACAGCCCGCTAATTCCGATGATGGGAAGCGTTGCGACATCCGCGGGTTGCGCAATGCCAACCTCGGAGTCCGTCACAGGAAGAAGCGAGTTCATGCGTCCGTAGTTGCGATTGAAGCTGAAATGTGCCTCATTGACGATCCGCGGCGTCAGGATGCCGGTATGCTTCAGAATCAAGGAACGGTTGCGGAAATTGCTTTCTGCACCCGAACCGGGAAGCTCTAGATAATTTGTCGTAAAGCTGGCCGTCTGCGGATCGCTGGAGAGAAAGGCGCGCACGCTCAATGTCTGCTTCGGCGAAAAGACGTAGTTCAGGTTCCCCACATACTGATCCTCGGAGAAGGTGGAGGGGACACTGAAAGCCGAGTAGCCTTCCGTGCCGCCGCTCCCGTCCGACTGAAGAATCTGCGGCGCAGGAATGAGATACTGTCCGCTCTTGAGCTTGTAATCAAGCAGCTTGAGTGCGACCGGATTGATGTTGGAACCATCGCAAGCAATCGCTTCATAACCCGTCTGATGGCAAAACGCTGCGCCTAACTCTGCTGCAGTGCGTTGGCCCGATAACTGCGCAGGAAGGATTGCACTTGATGAGGAGCTAGAACCCACGCCATTCGTCTGTCGCGTGCCTTGATAAGAGACGAAGAAGAAGACCTTGTCCGCCAAGACTGGGCCGCCAAATGTCAGACCAAACTGATTCTGGCGAAGCACGGGGCGGTTCTGGCCAGTCTCTTTCAGAAAGTAGTCGTTCGCATTGAACGCGTCGTTGCGGAAGAATTCAAATACATTTCCGTGGAAGTGATTGCCGCCCGACTTGGTAACCACATTCACATTGGCGCCAGCACCGCGGCCATATCCCGCATCGTAGAGCGAAGTCTGCACGTTGAACTCTTGCAGTGCGTCGGGATTGGGAATCGGAATTCCTGAGTAGCCCAACCAGTCTCCGCCGCGGCCCGTGCCGAAATTGTTTACTGGCACACCGTCCATTTGAAAGTTGTTATCAATGCTGCGCGCGCCATTCACAAACACGTCCTGCGTATTGCGCCCCAGATTCCCGGCATTGTTGACGTCGGACTGGACGCCAGTGGAAAGAGCGAGAATCTGCGTATAGTTTCTCGTCGACAGCGGGAGTGCTTCAATGGTCTGCCGCTCCACCAGTCCGCCAAGCGTCGTGGTTTCTGCCTGCACCAGTTGCGCCTCTCCGCTAACGACCACTTCTTCCTTCTGCGTTCCCACGCTGAGCACGAAATCAACCGTCACGCTCCCTGAGACGCTGACCTGAACACCGGTTCTTTTCTGCGCTGCAAAACCCTCCCTCTGAACTTCGATGCCGTAGCGTCCCGGTTCAAGCAGAGCAAAGCGATAGACGCCATGGCTGTCTGTTGCAACAGTCCGACGCACCTCCGTTGCATCATTCGTCGCTATCACACTAGATCCTGAAAGTGCCGCTCCAGTCGTATCGGCAACCGTTCCAATCAGCGCACCGGTGGCTGCTGTTTGTCCGAAGAGTAGAGAGCTTGCGGCTAGTACGAGGCCTGAAAATACGACAATCGAGTAGGGAGAAAAACGCATACGCATCTTGGCTCACTTTCGCGCAGGAATATGAATTATTTGGGGGATCATGCAGCGCTACTCACAGAATCTCGCGATTCTATAGTTACAGCGCCATCAAGGAAAGAAAGTAGTTATCGACAACAACAGAGGGGAAGACAACAGCACATTTGCGGCTGGTCACAAAGCATTGCGCATTGGAGGCAAATTTGCATGTCGGTGTTGATTTTTAAGCTACAACATCGACAGGGAGAAATCAAGTCCATGTGATTGGCCCCTTTGATCTTGAGCCAAGCAAGCTCATATCTTATACAGAATACTTTCGTTCAGCGCTACGCCTCTGTCGGCCGGGTCAAACGACTCCTCGTTGTTGCTCTGGACACTCCCGGCTCCGCAGGTGAGCAGCCGCACCAGCATCCCCATGGTAGGCGCTTGCTGGAACGCGGTAACCTAGTGTTTACCGAGGAGAATCAACGCATGCCCACGGAAATTCCATGCAGCATAGCGGCACAGGCCAGGGCTGGCCTGTTGCTGACAGCCGCACTGCTGTTCACTGCCCACACCTTCGCCCAGCAGCCGGCAGCCGCTCCAGCCGAACCGATCGCAACTGCCGCATGGCAGCCGCGGATTCACTTTCATTCCTCGCCCAATTGGATCAATGACCCGAACGGCCCAATCCTGCTCAACGGCCAGTACCATCTCTTTTTCCAGTTGAACCCCGCCGGAGACCAGTGGGGGCACATGAGCTGGGGCCACGCCATTTCTCCGGACCTGATGCACTGGAAGCAACTCCCCGTGGCGTTGGCCGAAGAAAAGGGTGAAGCCATCTTCAGCGGATCTACGGTGGAGGACCGTGACAACACGAGCGGCCTCTGCGACGCCCCTGGCAAGCAGACACCCAGCTGCCTTGTCGCCATTTATACCGGGGCCTCAGAGAGCAAGCAGACACAGAACATTGCCTTCAGCCGCGACGGCGGCGCGACGTGGACGAAATACGCCTCGAATCCCGTGATCGATCTGGGGCTGAGAGACTTCCGCGACCCGAAAGTGTTTTGGCACGCCGGCTCGCACAGTTGGGTCATGGTCGTTTCACTGGCCGATCGGCACAAGCTCCGCATCTACCGCTCAAAGAATCTGCTGCAATGGGCGCAGGCCAGTGAATTCGGCCCTGCCGGCGCTGTCTCCGGCATCTGGGAGTGCCCCGATCTGTTCGAAATTCCGGTACGCGATGGCACAGGAAAGCGCGTCTCCAGCCGCTGGCTACTCAACGTGAATCTCAACCCCGGCGGACCCGCCAAGGGCTCCGCTGACCAATATTTCGTCGGCCAGTTTGATGGCTTTCGTTTCACGGAAGACCATCCCAACTCTGGAGCTCACTGGGCCGACTGGGGCAAGGACTTCTACGCTTCCACTTCCTTCTCGAACATTCCCGACGAAGAGGACCGCATCTGGATTGCCTGGATGAACAACTGGCAGTACGCCGACAAACTGCCTTCCCTGCCTGGCCGAGGCGAGATGACTCTTGCACGGCGGCTTTACTTGCGCCAACCGCCCGCGCATCCGGCGCCAACGCCGTCGCAGGAGCCACTTTTGCTGGTTCAGGAGCCTGTTCTCACGGTTCCCGACCACAAGCAATATGCGGCCGTGTTCGGCGCGCCGGATTTTCAGACGATGACCGTGGCCAATGCCCGCATCGCCGCTCAGAAGCAGCCCGGAAGCGTCTATCTGCTGCGCTTCACACTGGCCCCCGGCGACGCCTCTGAAGCGGGCGTCCGGTTGCGGCGCAACGCGGCCAATCCCAACGAACCCGCGGTGGAAGAAACGGTGGTCGGGGTCGATACAGCCACCGGCCGCATCTTTGTCGACCGCACCCGCTCCGGCAAAACGGACTGGTCCCCCGACTTTCCTGCCCGGGTGTCCGCGCCGCTCAAGCACTCGGGGGAATTTGCAATCCAAATCCAGATCGTCGTGGACAATAACTCCATCGAGGTTTTTGCCGACAGTGGCGAAACTGTACTTACCAACCTGATCTATCCCGGCCCCGCCAGTCAGGGGCTGGCCTTTTATGCGACGGCCACTCCGCCGGGATCCGCGCCTGGCCGCGTTCGCGATGTGGAGCTGATTCCGCTGGATCAAGCACCTGCCGCAAAGTAGGCAGTGCGCTTCAGCATCTGATCAGACAAAAGTGGCTGCGAGATTGCCGGAGTTGCACGTCTCGACGCAGCGATTTTTCGTTTCGCTTCGACACAGGAGCAAGAAAAAGGCGTCTTCAACCCGGAGGTTGAAGACGCCTTTTTATGTCTGGGACTCGACTGCGAGCTTAAAACGCAGCCACGGTCTGACGCAGGCTGTAGGAGCTGAGCGTCTTGATGTAGTTGCCGCGGTCGAAGGGTGACGTATCGGGAACCGAGCGGCGGCTCAGGCTTCCGCGCGTATCCCACAACGAAGTGTATTCGCGCTTCTCCAGCCAGTAGCGCATATCGGCCAACACGCGGGCGATGTGCTCAATGCCATGAATATGGAGTGCAGAAGCCATCATGGTGATGCCTGCTCCGGCCATGATTCCCTTCAACACATCGTCGGCAGAGTGGACGCCGCCAGAGATGGCCAGGTCGAGCTTGAGATGGCCGTAGAGAATCGCTGCCCAGTGCAGACGGGGCAACAACTCCGAGGGAGTGGAGAAGTGCAGCGTGGGGCGCACCTCCAGAGTCTCGATGTCGAAGTCCGGCTGATAGAAGCGATTGAAGAGGACCACGCCCTTTGCGCCCGCGTCTTCCAACTGCCCGCAAAGAGCCGGGATACTGGTGAAGGACTGCGAAAGCTTGACGGACACGGGAACCTTGACGGAGCTGGTAACGGCAGTCACCAGATCGAGCAGTTGCTGCTCGAGCTTGGCTGAAGTCTGGCTGCGATCGGTCGCCAATGCGTAGGTGTTCAATTCGATGGCGTCTGCGCCGGCCTGCTCCATCTCCTTGGCGTAGCGCACCCAACCACCGGGCGTAGCGCCGTTCAAGCTGGCCAAGATCGGAATCTTGACGGCTTCCTTGGCGCGCCGCAGGTGCTCGAGATAAACCTCGTGCGTCATGCGGTAGTCGCTCAAGTCGGGCAAGAAGCCGAGACCCTCGGCATTGGAATCGGTGCCTCGCGAGAGGTCCTCATCCAAAGTCTTAGATTCCAGATCCAACTGCTCTTCGAAGAGCGAGGTAAGTACGATCGCCGAAGCGCCCGCATCTTCCATGCGCCGGATGTTGTCAATCGACTCCGAAAGAGGCGTAGACGACACCACGATTGGACCATTCAGTTTCAGGCCCAGGTATTGCGTTGAGAAATCAATCATTTTGAACCTCCGGCAGCCTGCGCCGCCAGTTCTTCTGCAGTCTTTTCCAAAGGAGCGATGTGTGGTGTCTCGCCACGGCCCGGCATCGCGGCCCGTGAGGAATAGACCCTCCACTGGCGCTCGACGTCGTCCTGCGCTTCCTCAAGCAACTTAGCGGCCAGCTCAGGATTACTGCGGACCAGCATGGTGTAGCGGGCTTCGCGGTATGTGTAGTCCTTGAGCCGGATGGCAGGCGCCTTGGAGTCGAGCTGGAACGGATTCTTGCCAGTGTCGCGCAGGTCCGGGTTGTAGCGCATCAGCGGCCAGTAACCGGACTGAACCGCCAGCTTCTGCTGCTCGAGGCCGTGGACCAGATCGTAGCCGTGCGCGATGCAGCTGGAGTAGGCGATGATGATCGACGGACCGTCGTGCGCCTCAGCCTCCTGGAAGGCCTTGGCCACATGGGTGTCGTTGCCGCCCAAGGCCACCTTGGCTACATAAACGGAACCGTAGCTGACGGCTTCCATGGCAAGGTCCTTCTTGCTGTTGGACTTGCCGCTGGCTGCAAACTTGGCGACAGCACCGCGGGGAGTCGACTTGGACATCTGGCCGCCGGTGTTCGAGTAGACCTCTGTATCCAGGACCAGCACGTTGATGTTTTTGCCAGAACCAAGTACGTGATCCAAACCGCCGAAGCCGATATCGTACGCCCAGCCGTCTCCACCCAGGATCCAAACGCTCTTGCGAACCAGGGCATCAGCGACCGCCAACAGGTTCTTGGCATCGGAGGTGTCATTGCCGACCAACTTGCCGCGAAGCGCCAGTACGCGCTCACGCTGCTCGTTGATTTCAGGCTCGGTCTTCTGCGAAGCGCCCAGCAAGGCCGTAACCAGATCGTCGCCAATGGCGGGAGCAAGCCGCGTGACCAGCAACTCAGCAAAGATCTTCTGCTGATCGAGGGCCATGCGCATGCCGAAACCGAACTCGGCGTTGTCCTCAAAGAGGGAGTTGGCCCACGTCGGTCCGCGTCCGTCCTTGTTCTTGGTGTAAGGCGTGGTGGGCAGGTTGCCGCCGTAGATGGACGAGCAACCGGTGGCGTTGGCAATGTAAAGGCGGTCGCCGAAAAGCTGGGTGAGCAGCTTGACGTACGCCGTTTCTCCGCAGCCTGCGCAAGCGCCAGAGAACTCGAACAGCGGTTCGAGCAACTGCAAATCCTTTACCTGGGTGTGCGACAGCGTGTTGCGGTCAACCTCAGGCAGATTGAGGAAGAAGTCCCAGTTCTCGCGCTCGGCTTCGCGCAGCGGCTCTTGCAAGGTCATGTTGATGGCCTTCTTGCTGGAGTCGCTCTTGCTCTTGACCGGGCAGATTTCCACGCATACACCGCAACCCGTGCAATCCTCGGGAGCAATCTGCAGCGTGTAGTGATCCTCTTCCCTGCCCTTCCACTTGGGCTTGGCCCACTTGAAGGTAGCAGGCGCCTTGTCCGCGAGATCGGCGCTGTAGATTTTGGCGCGAATCACGGCGTGCGGGCAGACCATGGCGCACTTGCCGCACTGAATGCAAAGATCCTTGTCCCATTCCGGGATGTGCAGCGCGATGTTGCGCTTTTCATACTGCGCAGTTCCCGTGGGGAATGCGCCGCCAGCCGGGAAGGCGCTGACGGGGAGCTGGTCGCCACGTCCGGCAGCAATCTCGCCCAGGACATTGAACACGAACTCAGGCGCATTGCTGGAGAGAGAAGGAATCAGATCGAAGTCGGACGAAGCTTCCGTGGGATACTCGACCTTTTCGAGGTGAGCCAGGGCGGCATCGACAGCGGCAAAGTTCTTGGCAACAACCGCTTCACCACGCTTGCCGTAGGTCTTCTTGATGGACTTCTTGATCTGCTCGATGGCCTCTTCGCGCGGCAGAACGCCGCTGATGGCAAAGAAGCAGGTCTGCATGATGGTGTTGATGCGACGGCCCATACCTGCCTTTTCCGCAACCGTGTAGCCGTCAATCACGTAGAACTGGATCTTCTTGCGAATGATCTCCTTCTGCGTGGTCAGGGGGATGTGGCTCCAAACCTCGGACGCCGGGTAAGTCGAGTTCAGCAGGAAGACCGCACCGGGCACAGCCGCGGCCACCGCATCCATCTTCTCAAGGAAGCTGAAGTTGTGGCAGGCCACGAAGCTGGCCTTGGTGATCAGGTAGCTGGAGCGGATGGGGTGGGGACCGAAGCGGAGGTGCGACGTGGTCATGGAACCAGACTTCTTCGAGTCATACACGAAGTAGCCCTGCGCATAGTTCGGTGTTTCGTTGCCAATGATCTTGATGGAGTTCTTGTTGGCGCCGACGGTGCCGTCCGAACCCAGGCCATAGAACAGAGCGCGTACGGTCTTGGGGTCTTCGGTGGAGAAGTCCGGATCGTAAGTCAGGCTGGAGTGGGTCACATCGTCGTCGATGCCGATGGTGAAGTGGTTCTTGGGAGCGGACTTCGACAGTTCGTCGTAGATGCCCTTGACCATGGCCGGCGTGAATTCCTTGGAGGAGAGGCCGTAGCGTCCGCCGATGACCTTGGGCATGGAGGCAAAGGGAAGCGTATCCGAATTCTCAGCCAGCACAGTCAGGATGTCCTGATAGAGCGGCTCGCCGCAGGAACCAGGCTCCTTGGTGCGGTCGAGAACGGCGATCTTCTTCACTGTGGAAGGCAACGCCGAGAGGAAAGCCTTGGAATCAAAGGGACGGAACAGGCGAACCTTGACCATGCCGATCTTTTCGCCCTGCTTCACCATCAGATCCACGGCTTCTTCAGCCACATCTGCGCCAGAGCCCATCAGAACGATGACGCGATCGGCATCGGGTGCGCCGTAGTAGTCAAACAGGTGGTAGGCACGGCCGGTCTGCGCGGCAAACTGGTCCATGACCTTCTGCACGATGCCGGGAACCGCATCATGGAAGGGATTGCAAGCTTCGCGAGCCTGGAAGAAGACGTCAGGATTCTGCGCCGTGCCGCGGATAATCGGGCGATCAGAGCTGAGGGCCTGATGGCGGAAATCGATAACGTGCTTGTCGTCCAGCAGAGCGCGGATGGTGTCGTCGCTGATGGGGAGGATCTTGCCGACTTCGTGCGAGGTGCGGAAGCCGTCGAAGAAGTGGATGAAGGGAACGCGGGATTCAAGCGTGGCGATCTGGGCGACCAGCGCCATATCGGCAACTTCCTGCACTGAGTTCGAACAGAGCATGGCCCAGCCAGTGGTGCGGCAAGCCATGACGTCGGAGTGGTCGCCGAAGATTGACAGAGCGTGTGTTGCCAGCGTACGAGCCGTCACATGCATGGTGGCCGGGGTGAGTTCACCGGCAATCTTGAACATGTTGGGGATCATCAGCAGCAAGCCCTGCGAGGCGGTAAAGGTGGTTCCGAAAGCGCCGGCCTGCAGCGCTCCGTGGAGCGCGCCAGAGGCGCCGCCCTCACTCTGCAGTTCTTCCACGATGGGCAAAGCGCCCCAGATGTTCTTTTTTCCCTCCGAGCGCCACTGATCCGCCCATTCGGCCATCGGTGACGAGGGGGTAATTGGGTAGATGGCGACTACTTCGGAGAGACGATAGGCGACCGAGGCAGCTGCCTCGTTCCCATCAAGGATAACCATTTTCTGCTCACTCATTCACTTTGCCTCATGATGCGGCCGGACACAACACAGCCGCTAAGCAAGTCTCTTCCTTAAGGGGGGTAGAAGGGCTGTGACGAGAGACACATTGCGGCTGTTTTATACCACTATGCGAATTTAAATTCGCATAGTGCCGAGATCGGAGACCTTAGAGACTTCCCTTTTCTCCTGAGCAATCTCCCCATCGAGGGTCAAGGATGCGGACGAAAACAGTCGCATTTCGCTTCAGACTTCGCCGCTTCTTGCACATACGTCACATCGCCCGTTCACGCCAACAGCGCAGACACCTTGGGCATCCACTCACTGATGGGGATCTCTTGCGGACACATGCCTTCGCAGACACCGCAGGCGATGCAGGCGCCGGAGCGCTGCGCCTCGGTGAGGAAGACCTGGTAGCGGAACTTGGCGCCTGGAACATCGTCGAACAGACGGGCGTAGTTGAAGTACTCGAAGTTGCCCGGGATGTTGACGCCGTTGGGACAGGGCATGCAGTAGTTGCATTTGGTGCAAGGAATTGCGGTGCGCGCGGCATACATCTTCCTAGCCTTGGCGATCAGCGCCTGCTCCGCCGGGCCAAAGGCCTGCACGCGCGATGCGTCGGCCGAGCGCAGGTTGTCCTCCACCTGGGCCATGGTGCTCATGCCGCTTAGAACCACCGACACTTCCGGCTGATCCCAAAGCCACTGGAGTGCCCACTCGGCCGGAGAACGGCGCACGGGGAAGTTCTCCATCGCTTCCAGGATGTCCTTGGGCGGATCGGCCAGACGGCCGCCCAGCAGCGGCTCCATGATGACCACGGCAAGGCCTTTGCTGGCCGCCAGTTTCAGGCCGCGCAGTCCTGCCTGATTCTCTGCGTCCATGTAGTTGTACTGAATCTGGCAAAAGCTCCACAGATCGCTGCCGTTGACGATCTCTTCGAAGGCCTCGTAGTCGTCGTGGAAAGAGAAACCTAAATGGCGGATGCGTCCGTCGGCGAGCGCGGCGGCGGCTTTGGCCAGCACGTCGTGCTTCAGGACCGCCTCCCGCCAGCGTCCCTTGTTGAGCGCGTGGAGCAGGTAGAAGTCGATGTGGTCCGTTTGGAGCTTCTTGAGTTGCTCGTTGAGGAGTTTGTCGAAGTCCTCTGGAGCGTTGACCAGCCAGATGGGAAGCTTGGTGGCCAGCTTGACCTTTTCCCGGTAGCCGCCCTGAAGAGCCTTGCCCAGCACGACTTCACTTTGGTTATCGTGATAGACGTAGGCGGTATCGACATAATTGACCCCATTGTCGATGGCGTAGCGAACCATGCGCAGCGCTTCTGCCTCGTCGATGTTGGGGCTGTTGGGCTTGCCGTCCGTGGTGGGAAAGCGCATGCAACCGAAACCAAGCGCGGAAGCCTTCCAATCGAGTTTTCCAAATTTGCGATATTGCATGATTGTTTTCTCTCTAAAAGCGAAGCAGATAGCTGAATTTGACGAAGACTTGCCGGTCGGTCGAAGTGCCGGGCTGGCAGGTCAGTGTGAATGCGGGGTTGGCGGCTGCGCTGTAATCCTCGTTCTGGAAAGTATCCGCATAGCCAAGGAAAAAAGTCGTGCCGGGATGCGGAAAATAAGTGAACAGGAGCGTGGTATCGGCCTGCTTGGAGTAGCTGGTCGCAACCAGGTCGTTGTTGGGCAACAGCGAGTTGTAGTCGAAGATGGCGCGGAAGGAGTAGTCGCGCGTGAACTGGTAGTTGACCTTGGAGCGAATCAGGTGGTTGGTGAAGATGACTCCGCTAGGGAGGGAGGCTGATGGAGGTCCATCAGAGCCGGTGGCCAGCCGTGTGTAGTAGTAGATTCCATCCATGCGCAGATGCGGCTGTGGCCAAAGCGTCACGGTCGCTGAGGCGTTGTTTGAATTGCCCACGAAGGGCGGCACACCCGCAGCCGGATAGTAGTTGGGGGCAATTCCCTGCGAGTATTTTGCGGTCAGTTGCAGCCATTTATACCAGGAAGTTCCAACATTGAGATTTGTGTAACGCTCCCGGAAACCGACGCCTTGATAGCGTTCATAAGCCTCATTATGGTTGATCGACAAGGTTGTCAACCGTGGCAGCGATATGGAGAAGCCGGGTGAAAAGGACCAGTTCAGCAACCTCTGTTCGTGATCGTAGTTGAGTACCGTGTCCATGCTCGGGCCATAGGACAGCAGCGTCCGGTTGACCGGCGGCTTCCATTTGTGACTGTAATAGTTCTCCCAATAACGAATGTCGGAGCGGGTCAGATAACCCAGAGTCGCGTTCAGCCCTGGACTGCGATCGAGGAAGTAGGAATCGAAGCTGGTGTGGTCGTCGGATTTGCTCAGGTCCAACAAATATCCGGGTCCTGCTGTATAGCCGCTGGAGTCGCTTTGGGATTGTGTCGTGCTGGCTTGGCCGGCCAGGGTCCAGTTGTGCGCCATGAGATAACGCAAGTCGACGGAACCGACCCGATTCGAGGTGGAGTCAAATTGGGTGTCGCTCAAAAATAGTCCGGCATGCGACTGATGGTCGAACTCTCGTTCAGTCCGAAACACACCGTCGATAGCGCGATCGCCGTGGCCTCTGACGCCCTGAGCCAGCACCTCGCCTGGGCCACGATCGTCAGCCAGCAAAGCGCCCACTCCCCAGCGACCGATGGAGCCAGTGAGCTTGGCGCCGAACTGCGGATCGACGATACGCCGGGAGAAGAAGAGTTCCTCGGGCATGGTAAAGATCGATGCGTTCTCCAGAAAAAAGGGCCGTCGCTCCGGGTATACCACTTCAAATCGCTGATTAACCTGGACCTTGGGGTCGTCGGAGCCAATCTCGCTGAAGTCAGGGTTGATGGTCAGGTCCAGCGTCAGCGCGTCGTCGATGACAGCCTTGGCGTCGAGTCCGGGATGATGCTCCCGCTGCAGATGAAAACCGCTGTCGGGGTCAAGGTACTTGTCGTAGGAATAAAGGCCGTAGGGGATGAGTTGGAGATTGCGCCCTGGAGAAATATTCTCATCGATCTCGATGGGGGCGAACTGGCCCACGAATTGAGGCATGCGCTGGTGCGAGACGAACGGCCAGAGGGCATACTCGTTGGTGCGTTGGATCATGCGGGCGAGGCTGATGTTCCACACCTGCTTCGAAGCGCGCGGAAAACGCAGGCTGCGAAACGGGATGGACTGCAACACTACGTAGCCATTCGCAGTGATCTTCCCTTCGGAGTCCCACACTGCCTCCCAACTGGAGTCGTCGCCGATGCCGTCGGTGGTGCGGCCGTCATATTGAATGCCATAGGGATTGGTGTCGAACCAATAGCCGTGCTTGTGATCCTGGAAGGTATCGATGGCGATGCTGACGCGGTCGTCGGAGTCGATCTGCTTGCGGGGTGCAATGCGGGCGCGAATCTTGGATGGATCGTCCTTGCAGATCCAGCCGATGTAGAGGTTCTCACTGTCGTAGGAAAGATACGCAGCCGTGGGCTGGCTGATGGGTTCGCCGTCATGCGGGTCAAATTGTTTGAATACCGTGACAACAGCCTCGGCCTCCCGAGGCGTTCCGTTCATAAAATCAGCGAGTTTGGGTGGACGGCTGACCCGCGGAATGCGCAGCGGAGCCTCATCGGCGAACGCGAGAGATGCAAACCATAACCCAAGGAACGCAAAAACCAGCAAAGCCCTCAGCGCGCGCTGACGGCACAGGTAAAAAGGCATCATGAAACCCCGACGTATGAATAAACCATGCCTCGGCAAACCGCCATCGACATTCAATGAAATGGGAACAACCTAACATTATGCCTACGCGATCATTCTTGCGTCGAATGCATCAGCGCAAAGGCGCGGCATTCCTCTGAAAATACGGCACTCCTTCTTATTTGGGTGCGGTAAAGCTCGCTACGCTCGAAGTGATTAGGATCACATCTAGCTTCTATTCTTGCTCATTAAAATAAGAACAGAGGCGATCAATTGAGTACATCTGCTGCCAAGTGGACCATGGCATCAGTAGTTGAAGTTAACCTGCTGTCCCCTGCAGGTCGAACTCGACGTATGCACCCAGCAAACGCCGCGCGCAAGGGTCGACAGTTGAGGGTTTGCGACTCTGGCGCGAATGGTCGTATACTTAATTACGACCATTCCGGTCGCAGTTTAAAAAGTGGTGCCTTTTCGATGGTCCATGGGAGTCTTCGGGTTGAGCGTATTGAGCGAGTTGAAGGTTGGCGAGAGCGGAATCCTGGTGGCGCTCGACCTGCGTGAATCGGTACAGAACCACCTGATGCATATGGGCTTTGTGCCTGATGCGCTGGTCACGGTTCTGCGCCGCGCGCCGGCTGGCGACCCCACCGTCTACGGAGTGGACGGCATGGAGATTGCTTTGCGGCACGAGACCGCGGATGCCATGCGCGTACGCCCCTCTCAGACGGAAAACTCGGACGAAGAGGCCCCGGAAATTCTTGAGGCCGCGCGATGAACGATTGTTGCGCGCCTCCCCCTTTTCAGCCACCTACCCTTCCGCCCCCGGCAGGAGCGCTCAGGACCATAGTTCTGATTGGCCCTCCAAATGCAGGCAAGTCTACTCTTTTCAATCGGTTGACCGGACTCCGGCAAAAGGTGGCCAACTTTCCCGGCGTCACCGTTGAGCAGCGCATGGGCCTGATGGCCGGTGTAGGCCGTGACGACCTAACCCTGATCGACCTGCCCGGGATCTACTCGCTGACGCCTTACTCTGAAGATGCCCGTGTCTCGATCGACGTGCTCGGCGGCAAGATGCCCGGCACACCCAAGCCTGACGCCGTGCTGCTGGTGCTGGATTCCCTACACCTGACGCGCCAGTTGATGCTGGCTGCGCCGGTGCTGGCCCAGGGACTGCCGACGCTTGTTTTGCTGAACATGAGCGACCTGATGGAAGCTCGCGGCGGCCACATCGACGCCTTGAAGCTAGCACGGGAACTGGGCGCTCCTGTGGCTCTGATCAGCGCCGTGCATGGAACCGGTCTGGAAGCCGTTTCCCTCTTCCTGAACCAGAACACCGACCGTGCCGCCGCCAAGCCGCTGACTCTGCCGGTTGTGGGCAATGCCCTGAGCGCCCACACCTGGGCGGCGCAGGTAAGCCGCCGCACCGGCTATCGCGCGCCTCTTTCGGTTGAAAACAGCCGCAAGATCGACGACGTGCTACTGCACCGCATTTGGGGACCGCTGCTGTTTCTGGTTGTCGTCATTGGCGTTTTCGAGGTGGTATTCGCCGTCGGACAACCACTTTCCGACGGCTGTGGCGTCATTCTGGCCCAGATCGGCAACCTGGTGCGCCCGCTGCTGCCCGCCGGCTGGATACAATCTCTGCTACTGGACGGCGCATGGAAGGGCATCTCGTCCGTTCTGGTCTTTCTGCCCCAGATTCTGCTGCTGTTCCTGTTTATCGGGATTCTGGAAGACTCGGGCTACCTGTCCCGCGCCGCCCTGATCGCCGACCGCGTGATGCGCACCATCGGATTGAACGGCAAAGCCTTTATTCCTCTGCTCTCGGCTTACGCCTGCGCGGTTCCTGCCATCATGGCCACGCGCGTCATTGAGAACAAGCGCGACCGACTGGCTACGATCCTGGTGACGCCGTTCATGACCTGCTCAGCGCGGCTGCCGGTTTACATGCTGCTAATTGCAGCCTTCATCCCCAACACTGTCTACCTGGACGGACTGCTCGGGTTGCGCACCATCGTCATGCTGAGCCTCTATCTGGCCGGGTTTGTGGGCGCGATGACCACCGCATGGCTGCTGAAAAGCTCCATTCTGAAATCCAGCGAAACACCCTTTATTCTGGAGCTGCCCCAGTACCGGATGCCCACGCTGCGCTCTCTGGCCATGCGCCTGGTGGACCGCGCCAAGGTCTTTCTTCGCCAGGCGGGCACCATTATCCTTTGCGTCACCATGGCTTTGTGGGTGCTGGCTCACCTGCCGGTCCTGCATGGAGCCAACGGGGCCTACACCACACCCGAGCTGGCCGACAGCCTGATTGGACGGCTGGGTCACTTTATTGAGCCGGCCATCGCGCCGCTGGGCTTCAACTGGAAGATCGGCATCGGGCTGCTTTCCAGCGTATTGGCACGCGAGGTGATGGTCAGCACCATGGGCACGCTGTATGGCGCGGAGGCCGACACCCATGCGCTGAGCCTGCAAACCGCCCTGCACTCTGATTTGCGCCTGGGCGGCGCAATGGCGTTGATGATCTTCTTCGCTTTCGCCATGCAATGCACCTCCACCATGGCAGTTGTTCGCCGCGAAACCAACAGTTGGAAGTGGCCTGCCGTGCAATTTCTTTATATGCTGGCGATGGCCTATGGCGCGGCGTTCGTGGTGAACCATGTTGTGATGGCGTTCGGCGGATAAAGCAGAAGCGCACGCGTAGATAGCTCCACTTATGAGAAACTGAAAGAGCAGCAGTGAATGTTTCTCCGGGGCTGCTGGTATTTTTGCGCCCCAAAACCTCGATTCAACCCAGATTTATCCGGCCAGCGGAGCCGCTACCCCGCCACGGCCCGCATACAGGAACAAGAAAAAGAATGATTAGTGTCAGCAATGTGACC
>Ga0224531_1000205_pt1 | contig 34293 bp, 27 predicted proteins | sample CBST100metaG_FD_179876 | JGI IMG/M metagenome (GOLD analysis project Ga0224531, IMG submission 179876) | Peat soil microbial communities from Stordalen Mire, Sweden - C.B.S.T100 | ecosystem: Environmental > Terrestrial > Soil > Wetlands > Peat | place: Sweden: Norrbotten County, Stordalen Mire...
TCGGAGTAGGCTGTAGCAGCGTAACGGCAGATTTTCCTCCATGCGCAAACTCACTTGCCGCGGCTGAAAGAAGGCCGTCAGAAATCTGATTGATCTGCTGTGAATACTGCGCTAAATGAGTTCCTCTCGATCCTACATAGGCTGCGACGAAGGAAAACTGTCCTGGCAGTTGCTGATCCACACTGACGTTCCACTGCTGGACATAGCCGTCTGGGTGATTGTTCCTGTTAACCTCTGTGATCGACTGCACAACCTGGGTGAGGAATTGCCGGGTGCCCTCGGTGCCCAGAGTCCTTCCAGGCGGTGAAGAAATGCCATCAGGAAATGGAAGGGAGATCGTGTTATACGGGTGAATCCCATCCACTGTTCCAGTGTAGGTCGTGCTTGCCGCATTCACCATGTCGTTGCTGGGATTCAAAGCATACGACACATAGTCAGGTATCCAGAAAATGCCATATCCGCTTCGTATGACGGTGGTGGGTGAAAGGCTATAGGCGATGCCAAATCTTGGCGCCAGGTTATCCTTGGCCAGGGGAAGATTGTTTCGTGCGGCTGGGGAAACCAAAAACACGTCGCCCATCACCGGAGGCGATCCAGGCGTCAAAAACTGATTGATATAGCTGATTGCGTGAGGGTCGAAATATGAGAGGCGATTGAATCGTTCGGACCATGGCCCTTGCAGTTCATAGCGGAAGCCAATATTCATCGAAAGCGTATCGGTGACGCGCCATGTGTGAGTCAGGTAGAACGCTCGATATACCTGCTTGCCCGCAGTGAATGCGGGAACAACAGCCTGTGCGGAGTAATGGTTGGTCACGTTGCTGAAGTTGTCTGCATATCCCAGCAGGAAATCGGCCATGGGAAAGCCGCTAAAGCATGGCTCGCCAATTCCGCAGAAGTCAAATGCTCCGCTCGCGACATTTGTCTGGGCTGCATTATCGTAGCTCACTTCGAATTGAACGCCGGTGTGGTACAGATGCCGGCCCCGCACCAGGGTGAGACTTGGAGATACATTGTACTGAGTGTTGCGATCCTTGATAAAGCTCTGTCCTTGGGAGCACATGATGTTGTCGGCAAAGCTGGCCACGCACGGGGTTGGAGGTGTACGCATCATGGACGGTATCGCGGTATTGTAGCCTACAGGCCAGCCGATTAAAGTTAGATCGAAGCCTGCATTCTTCGGGGAGCGAAGATACGCAAAATAGCTGATGCCGGCATTCACGTCAAATATTGTCGTTGAATTGATGCTGTAGTAGTATCCCGCCGCCAACGCCTTTGTTGCGTATTGTTCGAGGCATCGATCCTGGCACAATCCGTTTTGCAGCGGGTCGACAGGCAGGTCAAGTACGTTCCAATAGCTGAAGCGGGCAAAGAGCTTCTGCCTGCTGGTGATGTCTTGATCTACTCGTCCTACGACCTGGTTCTGATTGCCCCCTGTGTTAGCAACGGTATTGAAGTTGTTAAAGGTTCCTGAAGGCGCGATGGTTCCAGCAGCGTTGGGAAGCGGCCATAGATAAAGGAGTGCTTTAGACGTAGGGTTGATACGGTTCGTTGGTATGACATTACCCTGAAAAGGCGACGGCTGGGAGGAGCTTGTTGGACAGGCTCCCTGGGCATTCAGAACGCTGCCGGAACATGGGTCCTCAATGACCGTGCTGAGCGCCGAAAAATCCCCGCTACGCTCTGCAGCGGTTGGGACCGTCGCGGTAAACGGACTGCCGGTGCGCAGCCTGAATCCCTCCCAACTCGAGAACCAGAAGGTTCGATCATTGCCGCAACAGTTGCGCAGGTTCAGTGGGCCGCCCGCTTCGGCGCCAAACTGGTTCTGCACCCATGGCGGTCGCGGTTTACCCATCTGATTGAGAAAATAATCGTTCGCATTGAAAAGGCGATTGCGAAGGTACTCGTGAACCTCGCCCCGAATCACCTGGGTGCCACCCTTGGTGCTCAGGTTTGTTACGCCGCCCGCGAAGCGTCCCCACTCGGCGGGCAGATTGACAGTATGGACTTTGAACTCCTCGATCGAATCCTGAATGGGAATCAATATAGGCATATTAATGTAGGTGATATTAAGTGGCTGTCCATCCAGATACTCCACGCTTTGATTGCCGAAGGCTCCGTTGATCTGGTAATTCCCCCACGCGAAAGGGTTTACCCCCACGGGAGTTCCCATAGCGCTGCCTTGCGGAATGACAGATGGAGCAAGGGCAATCAAATTGAAAACGTTGCGACCGTTGAGGGGCAGTTCATTGGCCTCGCGGCGTTCGACCACAGTACCGAGGCTGGAAGATTCCGTATCAAGCCGCTGCGTCCCGCCTTCCACTGTCACGCTTTCCGAGGCGGAGCCAAGTTCCATTTCAAAATTGACTTCAAGAGCATCTTGAACATGAAGGATGATACCGGACTCAATGACCACAATGTAGCCAAGCTTCTCAATATCGATGCGGTACCTTCCCGGGGGAAGGTCAGTGACGTAATAGATGCCAGACGCATTTGTGAGGCCATAATAGTGAATCCCTGTGCTGGTATTGATAACCCGGACGGTGGCCGCTCGAATCACCGTGCGGTGTGAATCAGTGATTCTGCCCGTGAGGGATGCAGTGGTTGATTGTCCCTGCACTGTCCACGGCGAAAGCATCAGGAGCAGGAGGAACGCAAGAAGTCGGCACCGGCTCATGGCTTTCAGCATTAAGCGAAGATTGTGCAACACTCTCCTCCTCGAACGTCTAAGGTTCGCATGGAATTCGCTTTAGGACAAAATCTTGCAAACGAAGGATACGAAGCATTGTGAGCACATCTATATATATACGATCGGGCCGGGAGATGTGTACCACAATTCATGCTTTTTGTGACGATGGATTATCTGCGAAAAAGCCTGGAACATCCTTAGTTGATGGGCGTATAGTTTGACCGTGTTTCATGAGGTACTTTTCATTGGCCAGTGATGTTGAATCAATCAGAGGGATGGCTCTGTCCAAAAACCTCGGCCTATTCCCAATGCGAAGACCTGAAGAAAGCACAAGGCAGTGCGCTCTGCATTGCACGGTGCAGGCCATTTCGCAGACAGCCGAGGGGCTTGCTCAGAGTGATGAAAATCTCATTGCGCGCTTGCGGGACGAAGATCCGGATGCTCTGGAGGCACTGTTCAGCCGCTACTCGAGGATGGTCTACAGCATCGCTCTTCGTATTCTGCACGATCCGGGTGAAGCGGAGGAGGTCGTTCAAGAGTGCTTCTTGTATGTGTTTCGAAAAGCCTGCACCTTTGAACCCTCCAGAGGGTGCGCGAAGGTGTGGATTGTCCAAGTAGCCTACAGTCGTGCCCGGGATTGGAAGGCGCACTTGTTGCGTACGGGATTTTATCTGCACATGGGTATTGGGACGGAGAACATTGAAGGTACACTGATAGGAAACACAGATGTGGAGCGGGAAATCGGGGCAAAGCTTGACTTCAACCAATTAAGGTGCGCCTTCGAGAATTTGACCGAAGTCCAGCGTAACACTCTGAAGATGTTCTATTTCGAAGATCTTGACTTGCGTGAGATCAGTGAACGTCTTCATGAACCACTTGGCAATGTGCGCCATCATTTTTATAGAGGTCTCGAGAGGCTGCGCAATAGCGCGATAGCCGAAAGGGTGCGGAATCATCACAATGGGCGGAACTAGGAGAGAGAACGAACACGACAGGTTCCTTGAGATCTGTGCGCTGGCACAGTCCAAGTCGCTCAGTATTCAGGAGCGGCTGGATCTGGACCAGCACTTGGAGACATGTGATTCGTGTCGGCAAATCTACGAAGAGTATCGCGTGATCGGCGACGAGGGTATGGCCTTTCTTTCGGCGGACGAAGAAGTGTCTGAAGAAGCCTTGAACTGGGATGACCGCCAAGCCCGAGAAAGACTCTTTGCGTCGCTTCGCAGGCATCAGCCGCAAAAAGTATTATCCATGGAGAACGCGAAGCCCCGCCGAGCCCGCACCTTACCGTTTTCGAGCCCGGGAATGCGGCTGGCGATAGCCTCTCTGGCTGCTTGCGCGGTGATCGCACTGACTTTCGGCGCGTATCGCATGGGGGCACGAAAGAGTGCCGCAACCCATCAACTGGCGACAGTCCTTTCCCAGGAGGAGCAAGGTCTTGCGCCGGAGAAGCGCGCGTCTGCCGATTTGTCAGCCGCGCAGACGGCACAGATTTCCAGCTTTGAGCAGCAGCTTTTTGCGAAGGAACGGGAGATTGCCCGTTTGCGCGCGGCGTCGATCGTTGCGGAGGAGCGGGTCAACGAACTCGGAACCGCGAATGGGAAAAGCGCAGCGGATCTCCGGCAGTTAACCCTGGACCGCGACCGGCTGGCCAGTCGGCTTGCGGAAAGCGAAAAGGCTTACGAAGTCCTGCAGGCCGATTACTCCAGCCTTCGTGCCGATCATAATCGAGATCTTCTCCATACGGCTTCGCTGGAATCGGACCTGACGAATATGAGAGCGACGAATCGGGATCAGGAACGCCGTCTCAAAGAGGACGAACAATATCTGGCGTCGGATCGCGATATTCGGGAGCTGATGGGAGCGCGAAAGCTCTATATTGCCGATGTTTTCGATGTGGATAGCGTCAGCCGTACGCGCAGCGCTTTCGGGCGGGTTTTTTACACGCAGAACAAGTCGCTGGTGTTTTATGCGTTCGATCTCGACCATCAGCCGGGAGTCAAGAATGCGAGCGTCTTCCAGGTATGGGGACAGCGCGATACGGAAACGAAGGGCGCGCAGCACCCCATGAATCTTGGCATCCTGTACATGGACAGCGAGTCGAACCGTCGCTGGGTACTCCGCTCCGATGATCCCAAACAGTTGGCTGAGATTGATGCCGTCTTTGTGACCGTCGAGCCGCATGGTGGCAGCAAAAGACCAACCGGAAAGCCTCTTCTTTATGCACTACTGAGAAAAGAAGTGAACCATCCTTAGCCTCCCTCATTTCCAGCCGCGATTAGGGACGATGCCGATGCCTTCTTTGATGGTGTATAAGTGATCTGCCTTGAGTCCCGTGAGAGACGTGCGCTGACCACTGGGCCAGCGCACGTGCACATCGGCTGTAAGCGCGCTACCCAATCCGAAATGAAGCCGAAAATCATTGCAGGACAGAAAGCTGGACTGACTCTGCTGTTCCTTCATCTGCTTCATTCCCGTCGTCTGCACTTCAACTCGTGCACCGATCGCGGAGCGATTCGAGATCGTGCCTTCCGGCCTGATCTTGATCCAATGGTTGTTGCCTGAAACATCGTTCCGGAACAGCGATGGCGGCTCGCCTAGATTCACGACCAGCATGTCAATGTCGCCATCGTTATCGAAATCTCCAAATGCAATTCCCCTGCTCGAATGCGGCTCTTGAATCGCTTTTCCGGCCTCATCAAACAATTCTTCAAAATGGCCGTGCCCCAGGTTACGGTAAAGCAGGAGAGGGCTTTTGTAGGGCGAATCGGGAAAGCGACGTTCGAGCTCGGGGTAAATATGACCGGTGGCGACAGAGAGATCCTGCCAGCCATCATTGTCGAAATCCGCGAAGCCTGTTCCCCAGCACACAAACCGGTTGTCTACCGCCAGGCCACTCTCACGAGTGGCGTCTTCAAAGATGGCTTTGCCCAGATTGCGGTAAAGCACGGGAAGGTCTCCGGCAAAGTTCGTCTTGAAAATATCCAGATGCCCTTCGCCGTTGTAGTCGCCGACGGCGACTCCCATACCTGCCTGCTCCTTGCCATCCTCGCTATAGGCAACACCTCTCACTCCACCTTCTTCGCTGAATGTGCCGTCGTGGTTGTTCATGAACAGAAGGCTCGGACTCGAGTCGCAGGCCACGTAGATGTCCGGCCATCCGTCATCATCAAAATCGGCAGCAACTGCGGTGAGGCCGTAGTTACTGCGCGCAGCTGAAATTCCGGCCGCCTCGCTCACATCGCTGAACGTCCCATCGCCATTGTTGCGATACAGGCTATGCCCCCCGAAGGGCAGTCCGCGCGGGCCGCAATTGACCGGCATGTTGAGAAAGAAGCAATACGACTTATCCCCGGGACGAGGAGACTTTGCGTAGTCGAAACCAACGTAGTTCGAAACAAACAGATCGAGATAGCCATTCCGGTTATAGTCCAGGAACGTGCACCCGGTTCCGTAGCGCGCGGGGGAACTCAGCAATCCAGCCTCGCGGGTCACGTCGGTAAACGTTCCGTTCCCATTGTTCCGGTACAGGACGTTTTGTCCCCAATAGGTCAGGAAAATATCGTCAAAACCGTCATTGTTATAATCTCCAACGCATACGCCACAGGCCCAGCCTGTCTTGGTCAGCCCTGCTTCCACGGTAACGTCGCGAAACGTTCCGTCCCTGTTGTTGTGGTAGAGACGATTCGTAATGCCGGGGGACGAACCGGTGAAGGTGCTGCCGCCAAGCACTAGAATATCGATCCAACCGTCGTTGTCGTAGTCCAGGAAGGCGCACCCGCACCCGATCGATTCGAGGATGTAGTTCTTGGGGTTCGGGGAGCCATAAAGGATGGGGTGCGCGATTCCCGCCTTTTGCGCCACCTCCACAAAGTGAGCGTTGTAAGGCAAGCCAGATCTCTTACCGCGTGGAAGAACAGCGGCTCGGTGTGGAACCACGCCTTGTCCAAATGCGGCCGCGGCCGCAGCGCCCAGAGTGCTCACCAGAAACCCACGCCGCGACTGTTTCATTCATACCCTCACGCTGGCAACAAGACTGCAATTCACGAGCAGAGATTATCATATGCCCCTGATGAGATGCACTGCGAAGCGGTTTCCGTACGCGGGTCCAATCTGCTTGACAAAGCAGCGCCTTCAGAAGAAGCTAGGGAGTTCCTTCTCTCGCGACCTTTGAAGGACGCTTTTCATGTGGAGGTCGTAGGAGGCTTACCTGAATGGTTGGGGTAAGAGTATTTGCCAGATGGAGTACTGCTGGAGTGCTGACACGATTCCACCGCCTGCAGCCTGGGCCTGTTCTTCTGTTCGCGCTCATAGGATGTTCCATGCAGGCTCAGCAGCCCTCTGTGCTTGAAGCTGCGCGCCAGGCAATGGAAGCCAAGCAATATCCGTCCGCTGAACAGCTTTATCGAAAAGCTCTCGCTCAAAAGCCTTCATCCGTTGGACTGCTCACCGATTTGGGCCTCAGTCTGCAACTTCAAGGGCGCTCCGCAGATGCCATGCGCTATTACTCCCTGGCCCTAAAGCAAAAGTATGTTCCTGAGACCTACGCGCTGCTCGCTCAGGAAAAATGCCGGATTGGAGACCTGGATGGCCTCAGACCGATGTTGGACAGAATCTATCGTGAGGAACGAAAGAATCTCCGGGCCATTTTCGCTGTCGCTCCCTGCTATCTCGATATCGATGAGCCGATTGAATCTGTGACCATTTACCAAACTGTTCTGGACAGCATCGACTACCCGGCAGACCTTGCCCTGGTTCAGTTGGCTAAATCCTATATTCGAAGTGGGCAGTTTTTTGCCGCCAAGTTGAGCAAGGCGCCTGGCTCCGAGCCTTTCCTTTCAGCACTGAGGCAAGCCTCCAGCGCCGGATCTTCGGGAGCGCGCAGCGCATTTCCGGAGGCGGCGCGAATCTCTCCGTACTTCAGTCCAGACCTTAGTTGGACTGAAGCTGTCGAACGATGGAGGCAACATCCGCAAGACACAGCTCTTCTTTATCTATTATCGGTTCTGAGCGGCGAAGAGGGCATGCATCAGATCGAGATATGCGACGAACGCTTCCCGGCTTCGCCCTATCTGGAGCAATTCCACGCCGATGTTCTGGCTGACCAGGGACACGAGGAAGAGGCGGTCGCAGAGTATGAACAGCTAATGCAGCAACATCCAGATCTGTCCGATGACCTCTATTACAGCCTTGGCCTTCTCCGCGAGAAACATGAAGAGTGGGAACAAGCATCCCGGGCATTCCGCAAACAGTTGGCGGCCTATCCGGCAGACGAGCGGGCGGCTGCCCACCTAAGCAGGAGCATGTTACAGATGGGCCAGTATGCGGCCGCACGGGACTTTCTTCAGCCCAAGATGCGGGCAGAACATGCTCCTCAGTGGGCCAGCTTGAATCTTGCGGAAGCGGAGGAGAAATTGGGAAACCAGCAGGCCGCCATCCAAATCCTGGTCACAGCCGAACATCAAACGAATGCCGACAAACTTGTCCACTACCGGTTGATGCACCTCTATTCGATCTCCGGACGTGCCGCCGATGCGAAGCGTGAATATTCGCTCTTTCAGTCTGCGTCGCAGAAATAGAAGGTTTCTTTTTCACTTGCTTGGTACAGATCACTCGGTGCTCCCGTAATCCTTCGTGTAGGGGGTTTCCTCTACAGTTTTGGAGGCACCATGTCAAAAGTGAGAAGAGCGATGTCAGGTCGAGTTTTCATTTTCGGCCTTTTCAGCGTAATTGTTCTCGTGTCGTGTTCTCTTGTTCTGAGAGCACAGTCAACCTATGGCGCGCTGACCGGAACAGTGGCAGACACGTCCGGCGCAGTGGAAGTAGGAGCAAGCGTTACCCTTACCAACACTGCGACTTCGGAAACCCAAACGCAATTTGCTGGCACAACGGGGTTATATTCATTCGTGAATCTCAACCCTGGCCAGTATCGCCTGGTAATCGAAAAGCCAGGATTCAAGCGCGTCGACCGGGAGAACGTCGTCATTCAAGTCCAGCAGACGACTCGCCTGGACATCACGCTTACCGTAGGCCAAGTAAATGAAACCGTAATAGTTACTTCGGATGTGCCGCTATTGCAGGCGGAGACGTCCTCCCTGGGGCAGGTTGTGGAAGAACGGAGCGCCGATGAACTTCCACTCAATGGACGCAACGTCTTCAGTCTCGTCGAGGTTGCGCCTTCCGTAGTCATGCAAGGGCAAGCCGGGGCGACAGCGACTGGCCAGAACCCATTCTCCTGGGGAAACTTCCAGATTGGTGGCGCCTTTGCCAACCAGAGCGCGGAATATCTTGATGGCCAGCCGCTCAACATCGGCTATATCAACTTACCTGTTCTGATTCCCACCCAGGATTCGATCGGGGAATTCAAAGTTCAGACCAACGACATTGGCCCGGAGTGGGGCAAGGTAGCCGGCGGCGTTTTGAACCTAAGCACCAAAAGCGGTACCAATGCCTTCCACGGCGAGGCCTATGAGTACATTCGCAACAAGGTGCTCAACGCCAACGACTGGTTTTCGAACAACAGTGGAATCGCCAAGCCTCCCTTCACGCAGAATCAATTTGGCGTCAATGTTGGCGGCAGAATTCTGAGGGACAAGACCTTCTTCTTCTACAGCTATGAGGGGTTCCGGTTGCGTTCCGGAGCGCCCTTCACCACCACAGTTCCAACGGACGCGGAGAAAGCGGGAGATTTGACCGCTTTGGCCGCAGCTTCCGGCGTGCCTGACATTATCGATCCCTGCGGTGGCAACGTCCAAACTGTCGCCAACGCGAATGGCCTTGGAAAAGGTGGCTGCGCTAGCGGCACATACACACCGGTTGCTTTCAAAAACCAAACCGGTACCGGGCCGGGCAGTGTGATTCCAACCAGCCGCCTCAATTCAACGGCGCTGGACTTGCTGAAGCTGTGGCCGGCTCCGACCAATACAAACACACTGAACAACTATGTGCACAGTTACAGCCTGGGCGGCAATCAGAACCAGAACCTGTTCCGCGTGGATCAAAAGGTCAACGACAAGCAGAATATGTTTGTCCGTTACAGCCAGTGGAACAACCTGAATCTGCCTACTGACCCACTCGGCACCGGCCTCTGCCTGGATCGCTGCACGGAGACGATGACCTCGAAGGGCATTGCCATTGGCTATAACTACGTCTTTACCCCAAGCGTAATCGGCAACCTAGATGTTTCGGCCACGCGCTTCAATTATCTGCGCACGCCCAAAAACTCTGGCTTCGATTTCACGACGATCGGCTGGAATTCCGCGTTCAATAGCGAAATCGGTTCTTCACTCAGAACGCCGCCCACGCCCGATGTGCTGGGCATGGCCGACAACGTCATGTCCTCGCAGGGGCAGAGCTATATCGTCGATCATGACACCCAGTACTGGTTCTCGCCAACGCTAACCATCGTGCGCGGTAGCCATACCTTCCAGTTGGGCCTTCAATATGAAATTACTCTGGACGACTATGCTCAGAGCAACATCGTCAGCGGATCGCTTGGCTTCAGCGGTTCCTATACCGAGGACTACAACATCTCCGACTACACCGGCACAAGCCCGCAGTTGGCTTCGCTGGGCTTTGCCGATTTCTTGTTGGGATGGGCGCAGAACCCGAGCAACGTGGGCAACCACTTCTTTGGCGATGCCGTCATCCCCAACTTGGTGGCAGGAAAACAGAATCTCATCGCCGGCTACGTCAACGACACGTATCATGCCAATTCCAAGCTGACTCTCAACCTCGGCCTGCGCTATGAAGAGCAGACGCCTTGGACAGAGCGCCACAACCGGCAGTCATACTTCAATCCCAACGCAATCGATCCGCTGGCGGCCGCAGCCCAGGCGGGGACCATTGCTTCGCTGGGAACGGGCCTCATCCCCACCTCAACAGTATTAGGCGCGGTCGGTCTGGTGGATACGCCAGGCGCGCGCACCAGCCGCTACAATCTGGACCCGAACAAGCTTGGGATTGCACCACGCATCGGCTTTGCGTACAGCATCGATCCCAAGACTGTCATCCGCGGCGGCTATGGATTATTCTGGATTCCGCTGGATGCTAACTGGGCGACCAATCCTTTGAACGATCCGGTCAACTCCATCGAAACCGACTATGTGGGAAATAACAACAACACCAAAGTCCCCATCAACACAATTACCACTCCCTGGATCAACTTCGTTCAGCCCCCGGGGCGCACTGCGTCTTCGATCTCTGGTATCTCTCAGGCGGCCATGGATGTAGAGGGCGGCAGCAACGCCACCTTCGACATTCCGCAGTACAACTATGGCTACATGCAGCAGTGGAACCTGGACGTGCAGCGCACGCTCTGGGGAGGATGGTTCGCCGATGTGGCGTATGCGGCCAACAAGGGGACCCATCTGCCACAGTACAGCCAGCAGGTTGACCAACTCGGAGACAGCTATCTTGCTCAGGCAAATAGTGAATACGAGGCTGCGTTGCCGACCTATGCTGGCAACCCCAACCAGCAGACTCTGGCCATTGGCTCGGCATCCATTGCCAAGTCGGTAGCCAATCCGTTCGCCAGCAGCTCCGCCGCCGGCAGCGCGATGTCAAGCGCAACCACCACGGTGGGACAATTGCTGCGGCCCTTCCCGCAGTTCGCCGGCCTGGAATATGCCGGGCAGGGAAGCTTTAGCAGCACCTATAACTCTCTGCAGGCTACGTTGCAGAAGCGCTTCAACGGCGGTGGCACCATCCTGGCTGCCTACACATGGGCCAAACTCCTCAGCAATACCGACACCATCACATCCTGGTTGGAGACCGGAGGAACAGGAGGAATCCAGGATTGGAATAATCTGCGTGGCGAGAAATCCATCTCTTCGCAGAACGTCCCACAGCATCTCATTGTCAGCTATGTTCTCGACCTTCCCGTCGGCAAGAACAAGAAGTACTTGGGCGATCTTCCGTCCTTGGCCAATAAGGTCGTTGGCGGTTGGGGTATCGATGGCGTAACCACTCTGCAGAACGGTTTCCCCATCAACATCAGCGCGGGCGGAAACGGAGCCAGTTACTATGGCGCTGGATTGCGTCCAAATGTTGTTGCCGGTTGCAAGAAGGCCACCAGCGGAGGCGCGAGCTCCCGCGTCAGGAGCGGTTTGGCCGGCAACGCTGGTTGGGTCAACGCAGCGTGCTTCACCGAACCTGCTCCATACACTTTCGGAAACGAACCACGCGTCGATCCAAGTCTGCAAGCTGACGGCATCGCCAACTGGGACTTTGCCGCTTTCAAACACACTGCCTTTGGTCCCAAGGATAGAATGGGATTCGAGTTCCGGGTCGAGATTTTCAACGCATTCAACCGCACGCAGTTCATACCTCCCTCGAACTCATTTGGATCCTCCGGCTTCGGCGTGATCTCAGGTGAGGGACAGATGAACAATCCACGCCTTGTGCAGTTTGCCGGCAAGATTGTCTTCTAAACGGTAACTCTAAAGTGAGAGTGCAGCGCAAAGTTGCACTCTCACACTTATTGACATGGAATAGAATTGCGATCACTGATCTGTCCCTGAATGAACCTAAAAACGGCATTCACCCGCCCAGCAGAGCACAGGTTCCAAGGAGTTTCTGTGGTCGACGGGAGATAATTCTGGCCACGATATAGACCAACAGGGTCTTCCACCTGTCGGCTGCGGGGTACTGTTCCGCAACTTTCTTTTCATGGTCCAGAGCCGCTCGGATATTGGCGATCAGCCGCATCAGCGTTTTCTTGGCGGCGTGCATCGGGCTCAGATAGAGCGTCGCATTTCCTGCGTGCTTGGTCGCTCAGCCCACGGCGGCCAGCAACAACGCCCGGCTAGTGATGGCCTCCATGCGAGCCTGTGGATTGGTCACCAGCCGCATATTCCCATAGCTCCACATCCTCGTTTGGAAGCAGTAACTCCATCTGGCCGTCGGCGGCTTTTCGAGTCAGTGCCGCATCGGACTTGGCCGCCCGGCGCAAAATCGCCACTCGGCGTGCACCAAAGCGGGTAGTTGCTTCTTGGGCAAGCTATCCAGAACATCACTCAGTCCTGGACGCGCATGGGCTGCCGTGTGTTGCTTGCTAGGACAAACCCCAATGAACGGCGTCGCCACTGTCTTGTTTGGCGACGGCTGTTTTCGAGGCTGCCCGGAGCCCCTTGTGCCGACAGCAATGCTACAGGGGAATCAACCCATAGGAACTGGTCTTCTTTTGCGACCGCACGCTGGTATTCGTTGGACTCAGAAGGCTAGAAAGAGCATGATTCCAATAGTCTTATGTGAAGGCATTTCACTCGGGTCAAACAGAGCAAGCAAGAAGTAGATTAATCTTTTGTTCTTAATAATTTAGCGCGGAATCGAAAACGAATAGAGCAGAGATGGAGCAGAGCCTCTTTCGTCTCTTTGTAAACCGTTGATTCTTTTGGAGCGGGAGACCGGGATCGAACCGGCGACATTCAGCTTGGGAAAACGGCGCTCAATTGAAAACAGGGAACATAGCGTTTCCCGGCATCTCGTTCTGGCAATAGCAATTACGGGAATTGCGCTATACGGTTTTCTTCACGATGCGAATAGAGCACAAATGGAGCACACGCGGAAACGGCTACGCACCCGAAACTTCTGAGTCTGCCATCGAGCGCCATTCGTCTAATTACCGTCGATCTATCGGCCCAAGGACATACCAATGGAATACAAAACGCTTGGCAACACCGGCCTTCTTGTCTCTAGACTCTGCTTTGGAACCATGACCATCGCCGGAGACAACGAGACAGCCCTCTCCGAAAACGGTGCCATCTGGAAGTCCATCGGCAACGTAGGGCAGGCAGGCTCTGACGAACTCGTCAAGACCTCTTTCAACGCCGGCATCAACTTTTTCGATACTGCCGATGTCTACTCGGAAGGCCGCTCCGAAGCCGCTCTCGGCCAGTCTTTCAAAAACCTTAGTATCGCTCGCAAAGACGTCGTCATCGCCACCAAGGTTTACGGTCGCGTAGGCCCCGGTCGAAACGATGTGGGCGCATCTCGCGGCCACATCATGGACGCCGTTGACGCCAGCCTCAAGCGCCTTCAGACCGACCACATCGACCTGTACCAGATCCACGGCAACGACATCATCACCCCCATCGAAGAGACCCTCAATGCTCTCGACACTCTAGTCCGCTCCGGCAAAGTCCGCTACATCGGCGTCTCCAACTGGCAGACCTGGAAGATCGCCAAAGCCCTCGCCATTTCCGAGTTTCGCAACATTGCGCGCTTCGAGACCCTTCAGGCTTACTACTCCATCGCAGGCCGCGATCTCGAGCGCGAAATTGTTCCTCTCCTCGAAGCCGAAAGAACCGGCCTCCTGGTCTGGAGCCCTCTTGCAGGTGGCCTGCTCTCCGGCAAATTCAGCCGCGAAAATCAGAAGCCCGAAAACTCCCGCCGTTCTGAATTCGACTTTCCCATCGTCGACAAGGAACGCACGTGGAAGATCCTCGACGTCATCGTTCCTATTGCGAAAGCCCACAACTGCTCCGCCGCCCGCGTTTCTCTGGCATGGCTTCTTGCAAAGCCTGTTGTCACGTCGATCATCGTCGGGGCCAAGCGCCCGGATCAGCTTACCGACAACATTGCCGCAGTTGACCTCAAACTTTCACCCGAAGAGCTCAAGCAACTCGACGAAGTCAGCGCCTTGCCTTCCGAATATCCCGGCTGGATGCTCCCTTTCCAAGGCGCAAACCGTCTCAACCCCAACATCCCCCGCCCCGGTACACTCGCCGCCGAGAAAAGGTAGGCAAATTTGCTTAGAAGCTGTTTCATGTGAGCAGTGAGAGGCGCAGATCAACAGTGGGTGCAAGTCCCACCCGGGAACTGGATCGCTGCACCCAGTAGCAATCGGGGCGGCGGCTGAGGCACCGAAGCCGCCGGAGCCTTCGGTGTAGAGGATCGCGGAGGCGACTTGGCAAGTCTGTAGGCCGTAAGGACGTAAACACTGTGCAGGCCTCGAAATTCTCAATGCAGGAGCTGACACGTTATGAATCGCGGGAAAGCCGAAGCTGAAAAGGGGTGTGAGCGACCGGCCTTTTCAGGGCCGTCTTCCAATCTGCTAAGCGGTTTAGAACCATCGTAAGTTATTGATGTATAAGGATGAGTCTAGTCAGAGTTGTTGTGCCGTCTGGTACCAAATAGTATGTTTTGGTACCCAAAATGTGTCCGTATTGTGTCCGCGCCTGTCTAGAGCAATTCGCGAAAAGGTGTAGACTTTTTTTGGCGATACTCCGTGACGCATACAGGGATGGCGACAGCCTTTGAGGATGATTTGCGTCGAAAGTTTCTCTCGGCCTATGACGCTGGCTCTTACTCGCTGGAGGAGTTAGCGGCAATTTTTATGGTGAGTGCGGGATGGGCGAAGAAGATTTCCGCTGCACGCACTCGTACCGGACGGGCCGAACGCCCGTCTTACCAGCCCGGGCGCAAGCCGCGGGCCAATGCTGAGGTGCAGCAACAGGTAGTTTCCTGGGTCGCGGCTCAGCCGGATCTGACGCTGGTCGAGATACAGCAAAAGCTGAAGGCCGAGGCCGCCGTTGTGCTAAGTCGTGGTCGCGTCGGAGCGCTGGTAAACAAACTCGGTTTGCGGTTTAAAAAAAGTCATTCCACGCTGCCGAACGCGATACCGAAGCCAACCAAAAGCGGCGCGAAGAGTTCATTGCAAAAATCCACGAGATCGAGCCGGAGCGCCTGATATTCCTGGACGAAAGTGGTGTTACGACTTCGATGACACGTCTCTATGCACGTGCTTTAGGCGGAGGCAGAATCCACGAAAGCACACCCGACAGCCGCTGGAAAATACTGACCATTTTGGGTGCGCTCAGCACCCGCGGCATGATCGCCGCAATGACCATTGAAGAGGCCACCGACGGCGATATCTTCCTCGCCTATTTGGATCATTGCTTGTGTCCGCAACTGCGCGCGGGCGACGTGGTGGTGATGGACAACTTGAGTTCGCACAAAATCGCTGGGGTCGAGCAACGAATCGAAAAATGCGGTGCGGAATTGCTCTACTTGCCGCCCTATTCGCCCGACCTGACACCCCATCGAGAAGGCTTGGTCGAAGCTGAAAGGATTACTTCGCGCGGCCAAAGCAAGAACCAAAGAAGCACTCGAAAAAGCCATCACGGAACTGCTGCCTCAGATCACCCCGGAGAATGCGTCGGCATGGTTCGAACACTGCATCGGAAGTTTATAGCATTACGGGAAACGCTCTACTGAAGCCGAGCTTGGTTCCCGGTCGATTCAGTGCTTGGTTGAGCCGCCTCGCTGCAGTGTCAAGAACACACCGAAGCCCAAGTTAGTGACGGAATGATCTCGTACATACATCTTGACTCCAAGCCTGTGTCGAGATATGTTTTATGCCTTTACCGTTTGCAGCTTCAACGTCTACTTGGAAAAGATGAAATGCTGGCTTCTGCTTTAAAAATACCCATGTGAATGTCCTTCCAGCGGATTCTCCGGGAGAAAAATGCATTTTGAGCAACTCTGAACTGTTGTTGTCTATAATCTGCCGTCCGTGCTCAAGTTCTTTGGGGTCGATAAACTGAGGCATATCAGTTGCAAGCTTTGGAAGTTCACTTCTCCAGGCACGTATATGAACACTTTGTGTGTCAAACGATGCTACGCCTTGGTTTGAAAGGTTGTAATCAAGAAACACATAGCACGTTCCTTGAATTGGACCTGGTTCTGTTGAAAGGTGCGATGAAACACTCACCCGAGTTTCTAGAGTAGGTTTCTCACCTAGAGAAAAGCGAACGTATGCCCAATACGCTGCCACAATGAGCGCTACTATTTGGATCCACTTGCTCAGCGGCTCTGTATTTTTCCAAATCCATTTCATGAAATTTGATAATTCATGGAGCGTTTTCGACATGGAATATTTCCTTCACATCCTGAGATTACACGCCGTCCGAAGTCCATTCTGATAATGTGAGAGGCTGAATTGCTCTGCTATGAATTTCAGCATTAGAAGCAAAAAGGCCACAGCAACCATGGCGAACCGAACAAGCTTCACAAACTGGCAGGTAGATGTTCTTCCAGTCGGATATACTCTGCCGCGCCGAATCCCAAAGACGATGGTCAATCGTGCAAAGTTGATGGTTGTATACAGATACCGGAATCCGGTGGTATTTGAGTTCCTGGACTGCGGCATAGAGCGATTCGCCGTAGTCGGCTGGATCAATCCAGACCTGTTCGTGGTTTCCCTTCGCAAAGCCGGTCGGCTCCAACCCCATGAATGCCACGTTGCAGGCAAAGGGCAGGTTTCGAACGATGAACTGCGAAATGCGCGGGAGCCAATTGGCGTTTATGCGTGTCACCACGATCCTCAACTCGACATTCAATCCACATCTGGCAGCATTCAAAATGCCGCGAATGGTCTCTTCAAACGCACCTCTTGCCTGAACGATGAAGTCGTGCTCGTAGGAAACATCAGAGAAGAGGGGAATTCCGATTACTAAATCAGGATGGGCAACCTCTGCGAGATCCTGCGCCAAACTCAGATAGCGAAGTCGCCGACCGTTGGAAAGAATATGCACCGCCGTTGACGGCAGGTACGACTTCAGCCGTTGGATGAGCTTAACCAGCCTACCGCCGAGGATAGTAGGCTCACCGCCAGTAACGATTATCTCTTTGGAGTCGATATCCATCAGTGGAATCGCATTGAACGCCAAGCTGTAGATGGAGTCGTCGTTCTGTTCAGGCGGCTGAGCGCACATCAGACAGAAGTTGTTGCAGGCCGGGGTGACGAACAGCGAATTACAGTGAGCGTTTTTCCGGTACGCAACTTGAAGTTGGCCGGTTGCAGGATGAACAGCGACAACATCCCCCTCGTCTAGGTAGTCCAAAGATAGAGGAAGTTCAATCGTGGGTTGGAAAAGGCCGGTGTGAGGACTTGCTCCGGGCATCGATAGATAAGCTCTGAATCCAGAAACGTCCCGGGGTGTCTCTTCAGTGATCCGCAGAGCTTCTTTTACTCGAAGTGGTTTTGGCCGCTGGCAATCTCTGGTCACGCGCACTACAAAAGGCGCACCGTCCCATGCCGTCTTTGTATGGTCATTTAGCAACATGTCAGCAGAGCCAGCCTTTCAGTACATCAGATGCTGCATCCCCTCTTTCAATAATGCTGATGATGTGGCGGAACAAGGCCATGTGCCGTTGGCAGAATTCACTGGTCGGCTTGTGGCCAACGATGTCTCCCTGAAGACGGTAATGGCGAACAGGGTCACTGCCACAATAGGGCTGAAAACCACAATCAGCGCAACCGGGAACTCCTTCAGACATTGATTCCATCAGCGTGTCGATCAGAACATCCGACAGCATCATTTCTTCGTACTTGTCGGTATTGAGATTTCCCAAGAGGAAGTGCTGATCGCCCATTTCTGCCAGCATCCTCGACTCATCAGAGGCGTAAACATTGCCGTCATGGTTGAAAAGAATGGCGGCAATTCCAATGCCTGCCGGGGATTGCAAGTCAACGAATCCTGTTCCGTAGGGAGTCAGGATGCGGCGAAGGATAAGGGCGGCATATTCCTCGCGGATTTGGATTCCACGGAAGTTGAGATCGATGATATAGTCAAGCGCGATCTTGTAAAAGTCGAGCCATTCAGCAGTAGAGTAGTGCGTGGCGGCTCCGGCCTTCGAAGCAAATCCATACGGGTTGATCGGTCTCAAGAAGATCGACTTGAATCCCTGCCCAACGTATTCATCAACAATCTCTTTTGGCATGGAAAGGCTTGCCATTGTCGTAGTCATTAGAGCGGAAATGGCCTCGATTCCAAGTGCCTCTCGAACACGGGCAATTCCTTCAATTGCTAGTTGATAGCTGTCGAACTCTACGCTTGGCCGGTTCTTATTGTGCAGTTTCTTGGGGCCATCAAGAGATGTAGAGAAGTAGATGCCCTGCAATTTGCAAAACGCCAGAATCTCATCGTTTACCAACGAGAGATTCGAACAGATGATAATGCTGACTGGACGCTGAAGCTGCTTCTCCCGTTCTCGTGTTCGCTCTACGATATATCGAACCATATCAAAATCAAGAAGAGGTTCGCCGCCTTGGAACTCGAGCTTCAAATGAGAGGATGGGCTGTTGAACATAAAATCGATCGCGCGATCAGCAGTCTCCTTCGTCATATCGCAGGCACTGGCGCTAGTGTTTTTGTGCGACACCTGGCAGTAGGTACATGAGGTGTTGCACCTCAGTGTTGGCACAATCATATGCAGGCTAGTGAAATCAGCCAACGGTGCCTGCTTAGTGCGATATTTCGTTGCCAGCAAATGCAGCGGTGAGGTTTCGCCGTCTTCATAGAAGAAGTGGCGGGCCCTCAGTGGCGCAAAAGCTGGATCATTCCGGTCAAGTTCTTTCTGGATAAACCGATGGAGAGTAGTCCGGTCTGTGAGGTAGTACTCGCCCACAAGATTCGTCAACAGGTATTGCTCAGAATCAAATCGAATAAAGCGGAATGGCAGGAGCTTGTATTGGCCGTTTCCCGGTAGAAAACTAGAGAGCGGAAGGAACTTCTTGTGAACCTGTTCTGAAAGGATACCCATATAGAAGTTCCTTATTCAAAAGAAGTTGTATAGCTTTACGTTTGTTAAACAACAGTGGTTTCCTCTTCAGAGTTGATCAAAGATGTTTTTGAGAAAGCCTGCGCCAGGATCAGGTTCCGCACTGCTTCGGTTTCTGCCGCTACGACTTCGCGGAGTTCCTGATCGAGAATCTCGTTGGCGAAATCTCTGGCGGCAATCTCTGGCGAAATGCAGCTTTCCTTGGGCTGAAGCCTCACCTCGATCGCCGTCTCGGATTGATTGATCAAAACATGGAAATAGCCGCTGTACTTGTAAGCGGCCTTTTGAACCGCACTGATCCTATACACGGAAGGATCAATGCTCAGCAGCCGTGTTCCGTCAGCTAGAGTTGTGATTCCAAAATCCACTGCACCCATCAAAGGCCTGAAGAATGAGAACTATGGGATGAATGGGATGAATGGGACACATGTGAGTTGTGCTGCTGGGCAAGCAGTTGAGTCGTTGCGTTGGAGTTTTGCAAAACCAGCGCAGGAGGAAGCGTGCGGGTTGTTTGAGAGATCGTAGTTACTTCGCCAGTTTTCAATCCGCTGTTCAGATTCGAGGGATTCGAAGCAAAAACAGAAGTCGAACCGGCGAGTAGACCAGCCGCTGCTACGGATACTGCCAGAATTCTGCGAACAGACTTTCTTTTGTCCATTATTCCTCCAATTCACCGTTAGTTACAAAGCATAGTCCATGTTGGCAGCACTTGCCCTGTGATTTAAGGATTTATTTCCAAAGCGTATGGAATTAAGACGACGACACGCTGTTGTTGTCTTGGTTCCGGCTGAGCGACGTAGCAAATGTTAGGGCCATATTAAAAACCCCAGGTTATAGCGGCCTGCTCCTCAAAACTCGCCCGATTCTACCGGGTGAGTCGATAATTGCGAACTGAAGGCAATTGGGATCAAGACAATGTAGATATTGGTTGCAGAATATTTGAATATAAGCATTTATCGTACAGATAAATATATAGTTACACACGGTTGGTAATTCTGAAATGGCTCCAAATGCGCGCACTGACGCTGATTATTCCCGACAACGCACCATCAATTCTTCGATAAACTACACACTTTTCCGCCCTTTTTGAGCACCTTCAATTACCTAAAACCAAGGTTTGTCGGTAAGGCCCATGCCGTGCAAAAGCAAAGGTCAGATTGTTTAGTTCTGATATGCTACCAAGTTAAATGGAATCTAGTAGATATGCATTACATGACAGGATGAACCAGCGATACGCATTTGAAGTAAGTCGCTGCACACCAGTCTTTTTCAGAGATGTAGCCCAATCTCCTCGATGAGAGACTCCGCAAGAGTTGTCTTCCTTTCATCTACGGCCAGCCGCTACGAGTTGTATCAATCCCCTTGATCTTTACGGATGATTTGGCTGTACGCGAAGATAGGCCATCAGGATTTGCTTGCCTGTTGGTTTGGCGCTCCCGCCCCGCGGCTCGACGGTCACGAAGACCTTATTCAAGCGCGCAAGGGTCTTGGTGTCGTTAAATCGCAGGACCCATCGTTTTTGTGTCCCATCCTGATAAAACAACCCTAGATTTACGTCCGGCTGCGCATCTCCGCTGCCCCAGGCCTGGAACGCCACCGCCTGCTTATATCCGGCCTGTTTGTCGAGATCGTATCCATAGAAGACAAGGGATTTGTCTTTTGTATAGAAGATGCGGCCGAAGGGCTTAGCCGTTCGGCCATTGTCTTTTACATCAAAGATGTCGGTAATATAGAGATTTCGTGCGGCAATCAAGTCTCGAATTTCTCGATCATGCGCGAGGAATTCCTTGTCAAGCGCCAACATGCGATCTTTCTCGTCGAGGGACGCGCTCAATTCTCGAAGCCGCGTTTCGAGGAAAGCAACGCGTGCAACTCGTGCTTGTTCGGCTCCGCTTGCCGCTGCTGAGCTGGCGCGTAGCGACTGGATCTCCGACTGCGCATTTGTGAGTTGCTGGTGAAGTCCATCTCTTTCGTCGCTGGTCTTCTTCCACTCCGTTCGTGCTGCCGCAAGCTGCTGCGTAACGTCAGCCACGGTCAGATTCGACTGCTTGTATTGTTCCTCGGCAGTGTCGAGCCGTTCTCGAAGTTTCTCCGTGTCCGGCGCAGTGGCTTTAGCAGCGGGAGGCGGCAGCACTCCAAGGTTCGCCGGCGCCACTGGTTTGGAAACTCTCAAGGAGTCTTGCTGTGAAGCCGGTTGTCGTGCTGCATTTCGCCTCAGCGGGACAAACTGGAAATAGAGTAGACCCGTGATGCCCAGAGCACAGGCCGCAAGCAACGCGGCCGCCAATGCCCACGGAATCTTTCGCTGGCGTCGTGGTTCACGCGCAACGGGCGCAGTATCCACTTGCGCCATGAGCCGCCGTTCAGCCGCTTCCAGGGAAAAGTTCGAGGTGGTGGCTGCACTTTCAGGTTCCGTAGAGGCGCTTGCGGCCATGAGCGGGATTACGTCTGCATGAAGGCGCTGATATTCTTCAAACCTTGTCCGGCAAGATTCGCAATAGGCAAGGTGGACCTGGAGGAGCGCCCACTCCTCATCCGTCAACTCTCCCGCGAAAAACAAGGTACTCAGGGCAATGAACTCGTCATGAAATTGAGGGTTCACCGGCTTGGCTCCTGCACGCAACAACTGCTTACTAAGCTTTTCACTTTGCGCTCATTTTGTTGGGAAAACATAGGAACGTAGCCGTTCAATGCCCCGGTAATAATGATTTCTGATGTTTCCCAGCGTCTGGCCCGTCTTGGCGGCTATCTCGCGGAAGCTATACCCCTCAAAGAGATGGAGTTCAAGGACCTGCCGCTGTTCCGTGGACATTTCTTCTCGCAGCCTGTCTAGCAAGGCTCTGCCCGCAATCTGGTCTATGGATACTTGTCCCCTGGTTGCCGGTGACCGCTCTTCGTCGAGTTCCTGAACGTTGTAGTGGTGACGCACATCCAGGTATCTTCTGCGGTCGATGGCCCGCTGGTAGGTCATTTGAATGATCCACGATGCACCCGAACTTTTCTCGGCGTCAAAAAGCCCCGCCTTCTGGAAGAGGAAGAGAAAAAGTTCCTGGAGCAGATCCTCAGCCTCGCTTTCGTCGCGGAGGATGCGGCACGCAACGGAGAAGACAACACGCGCATGCCGCCGGAAGAGGACGGACAGGGCTTCCTTATCTCCCTGAGCGACACGGTTCAGCAGCAGGTCGTCGGAAGGGTCCCTGAGTTGGTCGGCGGAAATGGCACAAGACCGCCGCGCTTTCGGCACTGTGGCTGTGACAACGGCCTCCGGTTCAGGGCAGGATATGCCCTTACCTAGCTCTTGAACTTCCGCTCTTTGAGCGAGTGCCCCCTGTCCTGCCGCCATCTTCAGGAGCAGGGAGGATGAACCAGGTTCAGTCCCGCCCTTGCGCAAAGTGCGGGACAAGTAGAGCGCAGCCTCTGAGCTCATATGTGAGCACCTCGCCCGCCAGGTAGACCGGCTATTCCAACTTTTCCAAGAAAAAGTTGAATATCGAATGTTCCAGGGAATGATAAAGCTGTATAGAGAACAAGCATTTAGGCCTCCCTATACATGGAAGGCCATTGCAATTTGGAATGAACTAAAGAGACATTACCTTGGCTTGAAACCAATCCGCTCTTGAATGTCTTCGACGAGAGAGGCGGGCGTGGTGCCGAGCGATTCACAAATGTTGAAGATCGCACGTATCGAAGGATACCTGCGTCCTCGTTCGAGCATATTGATATAGACCGGATCGTAGCCCGCACGATACCCCAACTCCTCTTGAGTCAACTTTCGACGATTACGCGCTTTGGTCAGAGCAGCAGCAATTGCCTGCTGTAGAGACACGTGGCTGTCGGAAGATTGAGGCATCAACCCCAATCTTCATGCGTTCCCTGACGTTAGTCCCTAAACAATTGTTTAGTACAAGAGATGAGATATGTCCAGCACAAAATTATCTCATTGCAAATAAATGAGATAAATGATGAATATTGCTTCAAAAAGGTGAATTTCGACTATTCGATACTCGGATTTTATGGTTTGGACAACGGCAGACCTATGCAGAGGCGAAAGTCCAATTTCACTCCCGAATACAAGATCTTCTTGGCCACTCTGGTAGGGCTGAGAGAGGAATCGGGGCGGACTCAAGGCGATGTCGCAAAGGCAATGTGCCGAACCCAAAGCGTCGTGAGCAAATGTGAACTTGGATTGCGACGTATGGACATCGTTGAAATCAATCAATATTGCCGTGGCATCGATATTGCGTTCACGCGGTTTGCTGAGATTTATGAAGCGAACATTGCATCCTCCGCTTCGACAGCTCGCAAGAGAAACAGGACTTATTAAAGCCGTGCTGATTTGCATAAGGCCGGGCTTTGCGGCGACGGTCTGCGCCACGTGCGCCGTGAGTTTTGCCTGATAGCAGCCGGGGTCGGTGCATTGGTCCCCTTGCCGTCCGAAGTCGTCGCCAAACAGGAGTTTGTTGTGTCCGGTGCGCTTGTTGGGGCCGTCGGCGCAACTGTCCGCCGTGGGCACAAGCTGCGCATTGTGCTTGTCAAAAGGCGCGTCTTTCAAGACAAGCAGCACATTCGATTCAATCCAGAATTGCAGATTGCGGACAGGCAAGAGAATCCGCGCGGGCTTGCCCGCGCCGTTGTGAACTTCCTTGAAGCAAGCTGAAAGCGCCTGTTCCTGCTGGTCAGCGGGCAGCTTCGCCAGCAAGAGCGCATGGCCCACGCCGATTTCGTTGGCGTAGAAGGCTTCGACCGCTGCGGGCACAAGGTCAATCAATTTCAACCTCGAAGCCACGAAAGATGGCTGTTTGCCCACGCGGGCGCTGATCTGCTCGATGCTGTACTTCGGTTCCTCAAGCGCCAAAAGCCGGGCGAATCCCTCAGCCTCTTCCATCGGGTGAATTTCGGCGCGAATCAAATTCTCGACCAACTGTGCCTCGATGACTTCGGCGTCGGAAAGATGGACGATGCGCACCGGCACGGCGGCAGTTTCGGCCATCTGCGCGGCGCGGTAACGCCGTGCTCCGGCCACGATTTCGAAGCCGTTTTCGGTCAGTGGCCGAACAAGCAACGGCGACAGCACTCCCTGGCTGCGAATACTAGCGGCAAGTTCCTTGAGAGAGGCTTCGTCAAAGACGCGGCGGGGATTGGTCTTCGATTCGTTGAGTTGAGAGAGTGGTAGGTCGCAGTACTCGGTGGCATTGATAACGGTCGTTTCCATTGTGGTAAGCTCCTTTCGAGCGGTTAATAAGTGAAGGCACGCGGAACGGAGACACATCGGGTGTGGTCCGCTCCGCAGGGAGCGGACTAGCCGCGAATCGACTTGTCCGTGAAGGCTTCAAGAAAACCCTGTGCGCGGAGATTGCGGTCCCATTGCCGCGCAAATTGCTCGTGCTGCTCGTAGAGGCCGGGAAGAAAAACGTAGTTTTCCTCGTCCCGATAGCGCGAATACTGCTCGACGCCGAGGTAATCGTTTCTGAAATACCAAGCCGATAGTCCGAGGCCGCACAGCGGTGGTTTCGATAACTCGAAACACATCTCCGGGTCGCGCATCAAATCGCCATTCTGTTTGCCGTAATGCGCAACGGAAATTGAAGGCAGGTTCAACGGTCCCGGCTCCGGCGTGGCCTCAATGACAAGGGCCATGTACGGCGGGTTCTCGATTTTGAGGTAGAGGGCGGACCGGAAACCTCCGGCCCGCTCAAGAATGCGGAGGATGGTTCGCATTACGCCACCTCCGCGATTGCGTCCTGCGCCTCCGGCGAAGATGCCGACGGCGTATTCTGCTTGGTGGTTGATTCCCCGGTGATGGCGTCAAGAATCACCGCAGAGGTGCGCTGTACGACTTCAAGGCTTTCAGCCAAAAGCGCCGCGTTTCCTGCGTACATCTGAATGTAGTCACTCGCCACCCGCCCCATCTCAAGGCCGATAGCTTGGCCTACGATGAAGGCCACGGCCTCGGCTTCTGTCTCGCGCACGGTGGCGGTGGTCATAGTACGGCGAGTGGATTTATGTAATAGCTCATGAGCCGTTTCATGGACCAAACTGGTGAAGTCCTCGGCCTCAGACTGGCCCGGCAGCAAAGCAATCTTGCCGCCGTAGCTGACGCCAAGAGCGGGCGCGATGTTCTCGTTGTATTCGAGCGTGATATTCTGCTGCGCGAGAAAATCGGTAAGCCGGTCGCGGTGCGCGCCTACTTCGCCCGATATGCTGTGCTCGAATTCTGGCAGATCCGCGCCTTCGGTCTGCGCCACATCGAATACATAAACGGCGCGAAAACCAATCAAGACGGGCTGCGGCTTTGGGCTGTCGTCCGTGTTGCTCGTCCGTTCGGCGTCGTCTTTCTTGCGCCGATGGCCAATCATTGGGGCGAGAATCTGGATTCCCTTCTCTCCGCGTTTTACGAACCGGCCCAGTTCCTTCCATGCGTAGAACCCCGCGACTCTGCTCGCTGAAGGGCGTTGTCTCGCAATGCTGAGAATGTTCCCAAAGGAATACGCATGAAACCGGGCCATAGCGGCTAGATACGCGGTCAAAGTCTCGCTCTTGCCCGCTTCAAGCTGCTGGATGAGGTAATCCACGGCCTGCTTGATGAGTTGCTGTGTGGGGTTGTCTTTCTGGCTGGTTCGCTGCTGGTAAGGGGACTGGCTGCGAAGCGCCGCATTTTTGCTGTGCGGCGCGGTGGTGGCTGTGTTGCTGCTGGTGTAAGGCATGGTGTTTGCTCTCCTGTGGTGCCCGCGTGGGGCGGAATTTGAAGGGAGGGCATCTGCCTCAAACCAAATTTCTTTGTTTGAGTGCCCCCGCTTCATGTCTTGCGCGGCGGGCAGAGGCGAGGCGGGTTCGGTCAAGGCCGGGCGTTCTCCAGCACGTTCATCGCAGCAAATGCGGAGAGCCTTGACGGGTTCCGACCGCTTCTGCCATAAAGCCGCATGAAGCGGGGGCACTTAAACGAAGAAGAAATTCGGTACTTCTTCCGCATGGTTTTAGCTTGTAGGGAGAGGCGTTGTGGGGAAGGAACGGACCCGCTGAGATGGGGAGCGGAAAACGCCGGTTCTATCGGCGGTTAGAGCGAGGGAAGAACCTTCTTCCCTTCATAAATGGAAAAGCAAAATAGTCCGTTATAAACAGCAGTAAACTAATATGCACAGTTGCGCAGAGACATAAAGAGAAATCTGCAACACCGGGTGCGCCCCGTAGAACCGAATCGCCATGAGGAGATGAATTGATGACTGTGCCAGCAAAGCCCAAGCCGCATTCTCTGCCTTCCTCGAAGGATCAAACAGTCTTTGCCGAGGTTGTCCAGTTGATCGCGGCCTCCCGCGAGCGGGCCTTCCGGGATGTCAATACCACCCTGATTGACCTCTACTGGAAGGTGGGCGAAATCATCAGCCACAAAATCGAGGCCGAAGAATGGGGCGCTGGCACAGTGGATAGGCTCGCGCTCCACATCGCCAGGACACAACCCGGCATTCGCGGCTTCAGCCGCGCCAACCTCTTCCGAATGAAGCAGTTCTATGAGACCTACCGGGCCGACTCAATTGTCGCACCACTGGTGAGACAATTGCCGTGGTCACACCATCTCATCATTCTGGGCCAGAGCAAGCGCCGTGAGGAACGCGAGTTTTACATTCGTCAGGCGATTCAGGAGCGGTGGAGCAAGCGCGAACTGGAGCGCCAATTCGACGCTGCTCTATTCGAGCGGGCTGTGCTCAACCCGCCAAAAGTCTCGCCAGCGGTGAGACAAAATTACCCGGAAGCTGCCAGCATCTTCAAAGACGCCTACAACGTCGAATTTCTCGATCTTCCCGAGGTTCATCATGAGGCTGATCTGCACCGGGGCCTCTTGGCCAAGTTGAAGGATTTCCTGATCGAGTTGGGGCGTGATTTCTGCTATGTGGGCTCCGAGTATCCGTTGCAGGTTGGCGGCCAGGACTTTGCGCTCGATCTGTTGTTCTTCCATCGCGGCCTTAATTGCCTGGTCGCTATCGAACTCAAGGTGACACGTTTCGAACCGGAGTACCTGGGGAAACTCGCTTTTTATCTGGAGGCCTTGGATCGGGACGTGAAAAAAGCCCACGAACATCCGTCGATTGGCGTGTTATTGTGTGCGAGCAAGGACGACGAGGTAGTGAAATACGCGCTCAGTCGGACTTTATCTCCTGCGCTGATCGCAGAGTACCAGACGCGCCTTCCTGACAAAAAGCTGCTTCAAGCCAAACTCCATGAATTCTATCTTCAGGATGCCTCGGTAGGACGGAAGAAGCTCTCGAATGCATCCAAGAAACATCGTACCGGGAAGAATTAGTGGTGGCTCGCATGTGAGTTGCCTGAAGTGAACGGCGTTTGCCCGGAGTAACCCGATTGACCTCTGCCGTGACAGTTAGACCCATGGTCGTAACCTGTTGATTCTAGGAGCATCGGTGGCACAGAAAAGCATCTAAAATCACCCAAAAATAGATTTCAGTACCGTCGTCCGTACCGTCAGAATTTCGACCGAAAGGGGCAAGTTTGAAGTCCGAAAGTCGAGATTTCATCCCCTGAGCCCGGTTGTGTGCGTGCTAGACCTCTGCCCCTACCGGCAAAGGTCAGCGGGCTGTCTTGGACTTGGCCGCAGTGCCACACCTCCCCGGACCGCCCCTGTGCCGTCACCGCACTGCCGCCTGTACCGTCGTCCGTACCGTCGTTGAGCGTGTTCGCGCTGCCTTTGGAGTAGGTTTGAGTCACGCAACCGGAGCTATCCAAGCCCCGTACTGCCGTTGGACTCTTTCAGTTTTCCCGCCGAAGGTGATGCTGTAAAGGCCGTCCGGCAAGTCTGAGGGTACATCGTAGATGGCCGGGCGGATGTAGTTGTACTCAGCGGTCCCCGGCAGTGATACCTTGATCGCACGCACGCCACAATCCGCCTCACGGCCCATGCCGACTAGATGCCCCGGTAATGTCACACTTTCACGATTCGATGTCATGTAGTTGGACTCCGCCCGCAATTATCGCACGTGAGAGTCAGACCCTTGGACCTCAGCAAGCATCGCTAGCGCGGCGGCCTAGCGCCGCTTGAGTATGACCTTGATTGCGGCTGTCAGCTCTTTCTCAATTGCGCCCGAGTCAACCGAGTCCGTGCTGCCTATGCGGAGCATCACGTCTTCGCGGTACTCATCTTTCTCATCCACACGGCGCACGATGAGCACCAACGGGTCTCTTGGGCGATCACCTTTCTTGATGCCAGCGGCGCGTGCTTTGAAAATCTCCGTGACCAATTCAACAACGCTCTTTGCGAGAGACAGCGCACCGGCTGTCACGGCCAAGTAGAGCAACAGCTCCGGCCCGCTTTCGTGCTCAATGACCTCCACATCTTTGGGCGGCCTTCGGAGATGCGCGTCAATGATCCTGTAGGCTTCCGGGGAACAGCTCCGATGGAAGCATCCCGACTCCACACGCACCTTGATTGAAACAACCTGCCCGTTGCCACTGTGCCGTTGTTGGAAGTCTCCAACGGTATGGCGAAACCCTGTCAGCCAATGCTCATCAACCATACGGCGTACCTCACTTTCGTGAATCCGAAAACCGGGACACTACCACACCCGAGCACTGCCACGGACGCGCCAACGGTCATCTGTGCGCGATTGCGGGCCTATTCCTTTAGTCGGGCCAACCTTTCACTATCGCTCACGTCAGTGACCACGACGTAAACGCAGATGTGGTCCTGATGGACATAAAAATGGCGCGACTCAACCTTGCGCATCACAACTATGTCGTTCCCGTCATCGGGGTTCGGTCTGGTCGCCTTCCATGAGTTGTAAGAAACCGTATCACCAACGGAAGGAACCGGGACAAAGCTGCCCGGTGCCCAATCCAAGCGGTCCGTGTTCCCCGTTTCATCATGCGGGCGCGCGGAGTTCTTTGGTTTGTAGTGAAATTCAAGGACGATCTGCGGGGCGGGAAGATGGGATAGATTGTCTGTCATTGTGCCTTCCTCTGCGTGAGGATTATAACAACCAAAGGCGAATTCTCATCACGTGCGGGCGAGACCGTTTCAGAAGTTCCACCAAGCTAGGCAGACCAAGCAAACCATCGACACCAAGAGCGACACTAGGCTGATTCGCTCCGCGTAAGCCCACTCTCTTCGTTGCCGGTTTCTCTGACCAGTCATCTTCTTGATTGCGCCAAGAGTGCGGGTCTCTTCCCCTTCAAGGTCTGCGATCCACTTCTCAACGTCAATTGGCTTGCCCGTTTCAATGTTCACCGCGCCCGGTGAGTATTTCACAAGCTCGCGTTTTCGTTTGTCTTTCTCAAGAGTCGCCTCCATCCAATCCACCGTTCTGGCGGAGAGCAAATAGAACGGGTAACGGAAGTTCCTCCAGAGCGCCGCAACAAGGGTGATGACTAATGCGATTAAAGAGAGCCTTAGCACCCAACTTGGACTGAGTGTATGAGGCTTTGATCCCACGAACGAAACAATAGCCCAATCACGGCCCCGGCCCCGATGGTCAGTTTCTCAAAATACTGTATCCGCCCTTCGCTGGCATCAATTTGAGAACTGTTAAGCCTGTCGGCTGCCTTGCTTGGCGTCTCAGTAGCATTATCGTAAAGTGCTTGGCAACGCTGGATGTGTTGCTGGTTTTCGAGTTGAGAAAGAAAATCAATATCGCTCATAGCTGCCCTCTCGTTCGGAGAGCCAACCCCGCGCCCCTGGTCGTGCTCCCTCAATCGGAAAGTGTACCCCAATCCACGGGCGGCAAATTCCGCTGGTCCTCTCGACCACACAACCGCCCAAAGAGCCACGGAAGAGTATTGCACCGTGCTTAGTGTCCAATCGGGCTATACCCTGACTTGACGTAAAACGGTTGCCGGAATACCGTCTATTTTTATTGCGTTATATGTCCAATTGACATTTTCTCTTGACATCTTAGGCTATGTTTTGGCACTTGGAGGTGTTGAGGAGTGAGCGGCGGTTCATCAGACGCAAACGAGCGACCAAGATAGGTCCTCGAATGTCGCCAAGCATCCTATAATCTGTTAGATGCGCTCAGTGCGGCGAGATGGCTTGGCGCTAGAACGTTTGCAAGGACTAATCTATGGGTGCAAGGATTTTCTGCGAACCCCGGCACCCGGCGACCGCGCCCGATTCTAAAGCTAGCATCCCAACCGTCCTAGGTGCATGAAAGGTGAAAGAGGCCTGAAATAACTCCCGAACTGCAAACTTTCATAGATTTCTTCAAGACAGAGGAACAAATGCGGTCGGCCATAGAAGGCCTCTTGTCGCGGCGCGAAGAGTGCAGCGGCATCAGAAACCTTCACGGGAAAGATGAAGTTGGCAAGGACCTCATCTTCTATGCGCCGATGGGACTTGGGTGCCTCGGCTTGAATGCGTGTGTGGTCAAACTCGATAAGATTAGCGGTTCTGCGTCTGACCCGAAGTCGGGTGCCCGAAACGTCTTGATCCAATGTGACCAAGCCCTTGATACGCCAGTTGTGAACGCCCAAGCGAAAGATGAGTGGGTAAATCAAGTGCTGGTCATGTCACCTAACGAACTGACAGCCACGGCAATGCAATCGATATCAGGACGGTTTAAGGGTAAACCGAGTCAAATCCGATTCATTTGCGGGCACGACCTTCTCCAATTATTCAAAGAGTGCTGGCCAGACTTTATCTTTTTTGAACCGGACTTGCTATCTGCTCACCTTGACAGCCTCGGCAAAGAATTAGAATCCGACCAGAATATTCAACGGCTGGGAATTGTCCATGGACTCAGTACCGAATGCCGAACACGTAACGTTTACGTTGAGCCTCTTCTTTACCAGGCCCGCGGACGGCTTTCAAGAGGGGTCAGAATCTTAGATTCAGCGTTCTTCTCCAGAATGAACCAGATAGGAGAGATAGGACAGATACGCGCTGCCATCGATAGTGTTGTGGCATCACTGCGCGTGCTAGATTACCTCCCTGAGAGCTATCGGTCCCAAAGTGAAGGAGTAGCCAAAAACCTATACGAGTGGTCAGCACGGTTAGAAAAGCAGTGGACTGAAGCATACTCAAAAGCGAGAATGGATGCTTATGCACTTAAGAAGGACCCACCCCGGAGCGTTCCGATTCCAAAAGCTATAGTGCAATCCTTCTTGAGTTCATCCGAATATGAATTCATCGTTAGCGTCTACGATAAGCTAGACGAACAAATAGATCGCGCCAATGAGAGCATCCGTCTGGATGTTGATCGGATTAGCATTCTCGACTCCCTCGCGTTTGCAGTTTATGGTTCTATGGCTCGGTCGGTGATTGAATGTTTTCCTACTGTCGAGTTCCAAGCTGAAAGCGCAATTGAATGGCGACCTGATGAGGTGTTATCTGTTAATCGGAACTTGTTGATCACAGCCGCACCTGGTTACGGAAAAACCTCTTTCTGTAGAAATCATTTTCTGAGAGACCTCAAAATGTTCAAAGCCCGGGATTGTGGGATTCTTCCACTCTATTTTGCGGCTCACTCACTTAAGATTGAAGAAGGCCAGAATTTTGAGAAAGTATTTGTCCGTCCTGAGGTTCGTGCCAGACTTGATCGAGATCCGAAATTATCCGTGCGTGTCTATCTGGACGGCCTGGATGAGATCAAATCAAAGGAACTGAGGGATCGTGTCCTAGATATAGCGAAGGAAGAATGTACCCAAGAGAATTCGCGCTTTCGCTGTATCGCGACAACCAGGGACCATGTCGGCGGCTTTGCAACAAGTTGGCTTCCCCGTGTCACTATCAGTCCGATGTCGCGTGCCAACCTGCACGAACTGATAACGGCTTGGCTGGATGGAAATGCGGAATTGATTTCTGCATTCTATTCCGAATTGAGTAGCACGGAGTCACTCAACTCTGTGCTCCAAGTCCCGCTGCTTGCAACTCTCACGGTGCTTGTCTTCAAGAACTTACGCCGGCTACCCGAAAACAAGTTGCGCCTCTACCAGATGTTCATCGACCTACTTCTTGGGGGATGGAACCTCGCGAAAGGGTTGCAGCGGAATTCGCAATTTTCATCAACTGCAAAGCAGTCTGTCTTAACGCGACTTGCGGGCTTGATGCACGCGCGGAAAGAAAAAGAATGTGACTTTTCGCGCATATCTACAGCATTCTCTCAAGTTGCACCGGCTCTCATTTCTGACTTGCACGCGGTTGTCAGTGAACTCGTGGAAGACGGTCTTCTATTACCGACTGGACGATCAACATACATATTTCCGCATCTGTCGTTTCAAGAGTATTTGGCCGCAAAAGACGCAATCGATCCTGCACGAACTGAGGAAAAGCGCATCGTGCAGCGCTTTTTGAAGGGCGATGATTGGTTCAGAGAGGTCGCGACCTTTATCGTCTCCATGACGACAAATGCACCTAGAATGCGCAACTGGGTAGTTGATCTTGCGAAGCCGACATCCACCTCAAAGGAGATTTCTGCTAGCGAGGGACGCGCGGCATACCTGATTTCCAAATTAACTGAGGTTTTCCCAGAAAGCAGGGTCGTTCCGAAGTGAAGCCCGTGGTTGGTCCCCTCCAGTCGCCATGGCGACTGGAATCCCTTGTTCTCCCGCCGAGTTGAAGGCCGGCTAGGCTCCCGGAGCCTAGGGCGTTTACCAATACTGATCCTACGAGGAGCATTCAAGCCGCGTTTAATGTGCGCCTTGCATTCCTTGTGCTGATCCAGATGCTCGGGATGTCATGCGTTGACCGATACACTACTGCCATCTACACTACTGCCATTCCTTCTTGATAGGAGCTCTGCAGATTCCAAATGAGAAAGCGCCCCGCACCGCAACCCCTGAAAATCGGCGAGCCGGAGAAGACGCCTTTTGTTCGGTTTGATGCCGGTATCGTGTATAGTGCTCAAGCTCCGAGAGCGCGACGGTAACAGCCTCGCGGTGGGCAAAGCGCACCCGTTCATCGCCGCCGACAAGGGCGGTCAGCGATACAGACTTGGGTGCGCTGAAGGTTGCGTCCCCTCCGGCACGATGTCCAACCGCTTTTACGGCCTTGCCATCGGCAGTTTGATATTGATGGGACTGGCGGTGACGCACAAGCTGGTCTCCGGTCACAGGGTGTTGCCCTTCGGAAAGCCGGGCGAACTCGTCGGCTTCGACAGCTCCAGAGAGGCCGAACTCTTCGGCAAGTTGGCCTTGCCATTCGCCGGTCACAGTCTCTCCACGGCTCCAATAGCTCTGATCGGGAGAGGTAAACTCGCGTGAGTGATAGGTCTGGGCCTGGCTCGCGGAAAGCGGTTTGGAGATGGTCAGCATGATTACACCTCAACCTCTCAAGATGAGGTTCTGTTGATCGTCCGCATCGGGAGCGACGGTCGGCTCCGGTTCGATCTGCTGCACCACGGGCAAGGTATTGGGCTGCGACGAGGGAGAGTCTTCCGGCACCTGTTTCAACTCAGGATTCGGCTCGGCACCGCGCACCCGCGCTGGGTCGTAAGGCAACTTGTCATCGGGCCGGTCGCGCCGCTCAAAACCTTCGGCTACTTCCGGCATATTGAAGTACGGAAAGGAAAACCGCGTCACGTAGTTCTGATACTTCATATAGGCATGAAGGTCGGCGAGACCGGCAATTTCAGATTCCAGAACCAACTGTTCGACCTGCCGGTCGAGCGCGAAGTTCCGGCCCGAGCGCGTCCCGTCGAAGTGGGTTTCACGCAGCCGCTCGATTTCCACTTTGCCAATGAACTTCGAGACCCATTCTCCGGCATTCGGTTCCTTGGTCGTGAGCCAAACGCTGGTTGCTGGCTGCGACAGCATGACCTCGGCCAGATGTCCGTACAGGTATTCAAGCTGTGCCTTGCCCTGAAAACCAAGGACGACTGGGTTATTGCTCTTGCGAGCCTCGGTAATCGCCGTGTGGAGTTGCGGAAGTTTCTGCAAGCTCGCCAGCTCGTCGATCACAAACCAGACGCGCTTTTGCGCAGCGGTTGGCTCATTCAGCAAACGCAAAACAAGCCAATCGATCCACAAACTCTGCAAAGGCCGCAGTGCCTCACGCTCCGCCGGAAGCGACGTCAGGAAGATCCAACCTTGTCGCTTTTCGG
>Ga0224531_1000207_pt1 | contig 33963 bp, 25 predicted proteins | sample CBST100metaG_FD_179876 | JGI IMG/M metagenome (GOLD analysis project Ga0224531, IMG submission 179876) | Peat soil microbial communities from Stordalen Mire, Sweden - C.B.S.T100 | ecosystem: Environmental > Terrestrial > Soil > Wetlands > Peat | place: Sweden: Norrbotten County, Stordalen Mire...
CTAAGCAGTTTGTCCTGCCGGAAAAAATCCATTACATCTTACTGACCCACGGCCACGGGGACCATATCTCCGATGCAGTTCCAGTGGCTGCCAGACATGGTTCCACCGTAGTGGCTATCTATGAGTTGGCCGCATATCTGGCGAACAAGGGAGTCACTGATACGATCGGGATGAATCTGGGTGGAACCGTGCAACTGGCCGATGTGGCAGCCACCATGGTGGCCGCAAAACACTCTTCCGGAGTCCAGGATGAAACGGGCACCCACTATGTGGGCGTAGCGGCAGGATATGTATTAACCGTTGCGGATGGTCCAGTCCTCTACCACGCAGGCGATACGGCTGTCTTCTCAGATATGAAGCTGATTCGCGAACTCTATCGGCCTGAGGTGGTTATGCTTCCCATTGGAGGGCACTTCACAATGGATCCAAGGGAAGCAGCGTTGGCCGTGCGCTTTCTGGAACCGGCAATCGTCCTTCCGTTGCACTTTGGAACCTTTCCTCCGCTGAAGGGAACGCCGGAACAATTGGCCGCATTGGTTGATGCCAGTGTTCAGGTGGTGCGATGGACGCCGGGAGAATCTATCTAGACCGAGAGGAGAGAAGATATGTCCCTCTTGAGAGTTTGCCAAGTGGCAATTCCTTGAAAAAGCCACCTGAGAATACTGTCCCTGCATACAGAAACTCTAGTTTTGCTATAGACCGGATGCTGGTTACTCCGGCAATCTTTCAGGAGGGTGGGGCTGACGGGGAAGCCAGCCCCATGTCCGTCCTGCGGTTCCAGTTACTTTCCGGCCGCGGCTTTCTTCTGCTCTGCCCAGCGGCGCTTGACGGCCTCGGCAATGCGCTTGCGTCCTTCAGGGGAAAGGTTCCTCTTCTTCTTCTTCTTGGTGGGTTTCTTGGTGGCGGGGGCGGTCGCGACCTTCTTGGGCCTGACGGCAACGCCGCCGGCCAGCAGGGTGCGGGCCCGTTGCAACTGAGCAATCTCGTGATCGATCTGTGTCAGAATCTCTGAAACTCCCACGGTTCCTCCTGTTAGGTACTTGTAAGTGATTCCATTCGCCAGGCGCATAGATAACACAACGCGCACGAATAAACCACTCATCCTGACCAACACAATACGCAACTTAAGGCTCTTTTACAAGTAAAAGATGGTTTTTGTCCCCGCAGATGAAATAATTTTCGCGGAATAAGCTGACGAATGGGTAATACGAGAGCTATCTGGTTGACGGTAAAGAGTCCGTGGAGGCCGGAGAGAAACCAAGAAGATTAGCCTTCTCTAGCTTCCCCGTTTGAGGCTGCGCGGCAACGCGGAAAGTCATCTCTCAGTTTTCGCTGCTCAAAGGCAAAGCAAGCCATGAGTCCTTTGGATATTAGAGATAGCGAGAGGGCTTGCGCGGCGGCAGCTGGCGGTCGGACGGATTAGATATTGTAGGAAGACTGGATAAATCATGTTCGCCAAGACGGACGCTTGTGGGAGTTTCAGAGGCGCGATAGTTGTGCAGGTCGCGCAGGATCTCTTGTTTTTCGCGGGCATACTGGCCAGCCAGATGGGTCAAAGCATAAGTGATAATGTCGCTGTGATGAAGATCCTGCATCGAGGGATCACGGCGCATATTCACCCACAAACGATGCACCAGTTGCACGTCGTCAGGGCTGAGCTTGGGCGCGTGTGGCCCAATGTAAAACACCTTGGCTTCGCCACTGGGATCGACGACATAGAAGTTGAATTGGCGCTTGGGTTGGGGCAGCGCCTCCCAGGCTTGTCCTAGATAAAAAGCTTGGTCTTCGGCGGTCATCGTGCTGGAGATTCCAGAAATCACCGAGTCAATCTCCAGGGAGTTTGCGCTTTGCGCGAGGGCGGCGAAGACGTCTCCGGCGGGAATCAGAAGCAGCGAAACCTTTTTGCCAAAGCTTTCTGCTACGGAGATGGCCTTGGTAAAGATCATCTGCTCATGCTCGCTGAAACTCTGGTCCACGGCGCTCAGATACTCAGGTCCGCCTACGCCCATCATGCGCACATTGAGCACCACCACGTCCTGGTCTTCGGTACTGGTGTGGGAGAGCGTCCACTTCAGCGCGAAGGGATTAGCAGCGTCGCGCATGGTCACCATAACACCGCCGGGGCGGATGGCTGCAGACTCCCGGCTTACTGAGTCCTGGTGCTCCAGTTGGAAGAAATCCTTCATCTGCCGGGCGGTCAGGGCATGCTTGCGCAGGTTATCGCGCTCAGAAACAGTGAAGATAACGAAGAAGGCCGCTGCAAAGACAACGCCGCTTACCGTAGCCACCGACTTGGTGAATAGGTTGACAATGGCCGTGGAGAGCAGCACCAGAAATACCGAGAGCAAACCAACGGGGATTTCATACTTTCCGATGCGCAGGTTGGGAGGTACCTTCCATCCCCGTTCGCCATGATACTTCCAGCGCAGTACCAGCATGGCCAGGCTGTTAAAGGTAAACGACCAGATCACGCCGAAAGCGTAAGCCTCGCCGAGGATGATGACGTTGCCCCGGCTGGCCAGGATGGTGATCATCTGCAGGATGAAAACCATGTTCACTATGCGATGGCTAGTTCCGTATTTGGGATGAGGCTTGCGGAACCAGTCAGTCAATACGCCGTCCTCGGCCACGCGCATCAGCACACCGGTCGAGCCGATCATCGAAGTATTGATGGCGCCGGAAAGAATGAGGAAGCCGACCAGCACCACAAAGATGCGGAAGACGATGCGCCAGAACATGGGTCCGACCATGTACATGGCCAGTCCGGCGATCAGGTTGTCCTGGTAGATGTGGGTGCGCTGCCATGTGGGAATCAGCATGGAAGCCAGCAACGTGGCTCCGCCGGTGAAAATCAGGCTATAGATGGCGATTACAATCGCCGCCCGCTTCAGATTCTTGAGCTTGGGGTGCTCAATCTCGCGATTGACCTGGGCCAGGCTCTCCTCGCCGCTCATGGCCAGGATCGAGTGGCCGAAGGCCATGAGAATGCCGAATAGGCCCATCAGGGGAAGCAGTTGTGGCGATCCCTTCAGGAAACCCAGGGCGTCGTGACTGAACTTGAGATGAGAGGGTATGGGCGATGGAGGCAGGTGAACTCCCACCACAAACACCGAGTAACTGCCCCAGGCCAATAAAATCACCACCATCACCGTGGTGATCTGCATGACGCGCAGCGCCTTGCCGCTGGACTCCTCGATGCCCTTGATATTTTGCCACCAGTAATAGATGGTAACCACGGCCGCAAATACTGCGGCCGTGTGATTCATATTGAACTGGAAGGGATTGTTCTGTGCATCCATCAGAGCCGGGGGGAGCCAGTGGCTCTGGGCTGCAACCGACAATAGCTCGTTCATTAAACCTGTAATATATTGCCCGGCCGAAACGCCTGATATTGGGCCCGTAAGAATGTAATCGAACATCAATGCTGAAACGCTGACCTTGGCGAAGGTGCCTCCCAGGGCCTCCTTCACCACGCGGTAAACGCCGCCGCGGGTGTACATCGAACAGCTTTCAACGTACACGGCGCGTACGGCGAAGCTGAACAGCATGATACCGAGGATGAACCAAGGGGCTGCCTCGCCCACCATCTGCTCGGCAATGCCTCCGGCATAAAAGGCCGATGACCCTAGATCATTGAGAACAATGGCGGCTGCACGCCAAAAGGAAATAAAGGTCAGCATCACCGAGGATGCCACGATCAGGCGGACACGGTCGGAAGGAGGGGCTACGGTCGTTCGGTTAGATGCCATCGCAATTATGCCAGCGCCACGGCCAGCTTTCTCGGGTTGCGCAAGCGATAATCATCGCCAGCCCCGCGACAAGTGTATTTCCGAATCAAGATAGAGTCAATGAAAATAACGGGCAATGGTAAATGGGGCCGTCATGCGCGTGGTTGAGTCGGTTCGTCTTTGCCGATGAGTTCCTTGCCATCCTCAATGAAACTAATGAGAACCACCACGGCAGACCCCGCGAGGCCGACGAAAAACATCACTTCCAACAGCCGCATGGCGATCACAGCAAAAATCATATCTAGATTGTAGCTTGTTTACCCCGTGTCGATCGCTATCCTAGCTCGACCTGTATTCCGTCTTGCGTTGCTCAGCGGCGATTCTCCTAGTGCTGAACGCGTTGTTGAAATGCGCTTGGGTTTGCCTGGCAAAGTCCCGTTTACGCCGGTTTCGTCCGGACGCGCCCGATGCGATAAACTCGGCCCTGTATGCAGCGCACATTCTGGAAGCAGGGAGCCTGGAAGTTGTGGGCCGCGGTGGGCCTTTCCGCCGGCCTGCTCGAGTTGCCATTTCCGCTGGCCGGACCGCTTCCTGTCTGGCGAACGGTTTTTGCATGGTTCGCATTGGTTCCGCTGCTGTGGGCATTGCTTTCATCGGCGTGCGTGGACCGGCCCCGCCCTTTGCGCCGCGGCTTTCTCCTCGGTTATCTCTGCGGCGTGCTATGGTACGGCGGCAACTGCTACTGGGTCCGCGACGTCATGCTCCATTATGGCGATATGCCGCTGGGGGCACCGACACTGCTGCTGGTGGGTTTCAGCCTCTATCTGGGGCTCTACTTTGGTTTCTTTGGCTTGGGCCTTCTGCTGGTGCGCAGGGCCTCGGGAAGCACCCGGCTGGCGCTGGCCGCCGCGCCCGTCCTGTGGACTGCCATGGAACTGGCCGCGTCGCGCATCACCAGCTTTCCCTGGGATCAACTGGGCTACTCGCAGGTGGACAACGCCCTGCTTTGCCAGCTTGCTCCCTGGACCGGCGTCTATGGCATCAGTTTTGTGCTGATGGTTGCCAATGCGCTGCTCGCGGGCGGGCTGCTGCTCGACCGCTGCCCACAAGAACTAATCAGGGACAAGCGGCTGTGGGCTCTTGCCGGCGCTGTTTTGCTCGTGGGCGGAATGGCGGGATTTTTCCTAACTCCGCCCAAGCCCGCCGCCACGGCCAACGCCGTGCTGATTCAGCCAAATCTCGACGTGGCCGACGACAACCTATGGTCGCGCCCTGGCGAATGGGACCGTCATATCGCTGAGTTCAAGCGGCTGGCTGACAAGCAATGCAAGACCTACATCGCCGGAATCCCCCAGACTGGCGCGCCAACGGGTGAAATTGTGTGCCCGCCTTATGCCATGCATCCCGATCTGATCGTATGGCCGGAGTCGCCCGCGCCCTACGTCGAGGACGATGCCCGCTTTCAGCAGTCGCTGGTGGCGATTGCCCGCCAGGAGCAGGCGCCGCTGGTGGTGGGCAGCCTGGGTACGGATTTCTCCGCTGACGAGCAACTCTGGCACGACTACAACTCGGCGCTGATTGTGGGTGCGGATGGGGCGCGCGTCGGCCGCTACGACAAGATTCACCTGGTTCCCTTCGGAGAGTACATACCCTTCCAACATCTGCTTACTTTTGCGCACAAGCTCACCGGCCGGGTTTCGTCGTTTACCCGCGGTGGCGAGCGCAAGGTTTTCCGTCTCAATGGCCACCGCTACGGGGTTTTCATCTGCTATGAAGCGGTCTTTGCCGATGAGGCGCGGCAGTTCGCGCAACTGGGCGCTGAGGTGCTGGTCAATGTAAGCGACGACGGCTGGTACGGCGACACCAGCGCCCCCTGGCAGCACTTGAACATGGCGCGGATGCGGGCTATCGAAAACCGCCGCTGGATTCTGCGCGGCACCAACAACGGCGTTACCGCGGCCATCGACCCCTACGGCCGGGTTCGCCAGAGCATCCCCCGCCACCAGACGGATTCGCTGCCGGCCCAGTTCGGTTTCCGCGACGATATAACCTTCTACACGGCCCACGGAGACCTGTTTGCCTGGCTGTGTGCCATACTGGTTTTAGGCGTTGTTGGCTGGAGCCTCCGGGTGAGCCTGCGGCGCATAATTCACAACCAAGTCAGGTCCTAAGAGCAAAGCCATGGCGTTGAACGATCTCGAATTCGCTTATGCTCCCGTGCGCGACCAAGTTCGCGACCTGCGGGAGTATCTTTGACCCCGCCCGCATCCGCCGGGAACTCTCCGAAATAGAAACCAAATTGGCTGATCCGGCTCTCTGGTCCGATCCAGCCGCCAGCAAGCCGCTGATGCGCGACCGCAAGCGCCTGGAAACGCAGGTGGCCGACGACGACCAATTGGTGCGCCGCACCGGCGACATCGAGGTCTACTTCGATCTGGCCCGCGAGGGCGAAGACGTTCTTGCGGATCTTGAACGCGACATCAAGACCCTGGCTGCTTTTGCCGAGGAACTGGAGGCGCGCACGATGCTCTCCGGCGAGGCTGACCCGATGAACGCCATTGTTACGGTTCATCCCGGCGCCGGCGGCACCGAGAGCCAGGACTGGGCCGAGATGCTGATGCGCATGTATCTGCGCTGGGCTGAGCAGCAGGGCTTCAAGACCGAGGTCAACGACTACCAGGACGGCGAAGAGGCGGGCATCAAATCCGCCACCTTCACCATCCTTGGCGAGTACGCCTTCGGGATGCTGGCTGGTGAGAGTGGCGTCCACCGCCTGGTGCGCATCTCTCCCTTCGACTCCGCCAAGCGGAGGCACACCTCTTTTGCGTCCGTTTATGTCTCGCCAGAAATCGACGAAACCATCCATGTGGACGTGAAGGTCGAAGACTTGCGCATTGACACTTACCGCTCCGGCGGCAAGGGCGGCCAGCACGTGAATACCACCGACTCGGCTGTGCGCATGACCCATCTTCCGACCGGGATTGTCGTCTGCTGCCAGAACGAACGCTCCCAGCACAAGAACCGCGACAAGGCCATGAAGATCCTGCGTTCGCGAATCTACGAATATGAACTGGACAAGAAGCGCGCTGTCACCAAAAAGCTAGAGGACTCAAAGCTGGAGATCAATTTCGGCTCCCAGATTCGCTCCTACGTTTTGCAGCCTTATCGCATGGCCAAGGATCATCGCACCAAGGTTGAGGTCGGCGACGTCGACAAGGTGCTGGACGGTTATCTTGAGCCGTTTCTGCGCGGTTATCTGCTGGCCAAGCGGCGCGGCACCGCCGTTGCCGCTGAAGCGGACGACGATCTGGACGTATAGTCTGCATCCTCCGGTACACTGATGAGTCCAAGGATGAGGAGTCATTCTTTGTTTGACCTGCGTAGCTTCCGGATGATTTTTGTGATGTCGTTACTGCTTGCCGCGGGTCTGCCCGCGCGAGCGGTGTCGCAATCCGTCGATGCGCCCCACGTGCGTGTAGAGCTCCTTGTCATTCCTCAGGGGTTGAACCCCGGGGAGTCAGCCGATGCGGGCCTCTACTTCAAGCTGGAGCCGGGCTGGCATATCTACTGGAAAAATCCCGGCGATGCGGGCGATCCCCCGCATATTCAGTGGACGCTGCCCAGCGGAATCACTGCCGGGCCGATGCAGTTTCCAGCGCCCAAGCGTTTGCCGCTCGGGCCGCTGATGGATTTCGGCTACGAGAATGAAGTTCTGTTTCCACTCAAACTGCGCGTGGCGAACAGCGTCAAGTCTGGGCCAGTTACGCTCCACGCCATGGTGGACTGGCTGGTCTGCCAGGACCGCTGTATTCCTGGCAAGGCGGAGTTGGAAATCAGCAGAGTTGTATCTAGCCATCCAGCTAAACCGGTGTCGCTTGCGTCTGATGATGCAATCTACAAACGATGGATTGGCCGGATTCCCAAGCTATTGCCCGCGAAGGACAAAGCCACCTTTCAGCCCACGTCCGCGGGATTCCGGCTCACTGTCGAAACCGGCCAGCGGGAAGTTTCTGCTACGTTTTTTCCGTCCAGCCAGGACATTCTGGACAATCCTGCCCCGCAGAAGCTCACGCCGACCGCGAATGGCTTGATTCTTGACCTCAAGAAGGACGCGAATCTTGCCGCCAATCCCCATGAATTCAAGGGAGTTCTGGAACTTTCCGGCGGACGGGCATATGAGATTGCGGCGCTGGCAGCGGAAGGAACTGCTCCAGCTACTGCGTCTCCCGCGCCTGCTACGGCTTCCTTGACTCCCACATCAAGCGCGCAGACTTCATCGAACTCTGCGTCGAACACAGCGTCTCCGCTTTCCTTGCCACTGCTGACTCGGGCCACAGGGCTGGCCTTTCTCGGCGGTTTGCTGTTGAATCTAATGCCCTGCGTCTTTCCGGTGCTTTTCCTGAAGGGGCTGGCGCTGGTGCAGTCGGGCAACGAAGAGAGGCGGACGATGCGCGTGCATGGGGTGGTCTATGCGGCGGGCATTCTGGTTTCCTTCTGGGTGCTGGTGGCTGTGCTGCTGGGGTTGCGCGCGGCGGGAGCCACGCTGGGCTGGGGATTCCAGTTCCAGTCGCCGGTCTTTCTGGCGTTGATGGCCGGGCTGTTGTTTTTCCTAGGGCTTTCGCTGGCGGGGCAGTTCGAAATTGGGCTGACTCTGACCAGCGCGGGCGGCTCGCTGGCCGCCAAGCAGGGGCTTACGGGCAGCTTTTTCACTGGCGTGCTGGCCGTGGTGGTGGCCACGCCCTGCACCGCGCCCTTCATGGGAGCGGCAGTGGGCTATGCGCTGGCTCAGTCCGCCGCAGTCACCTTTGCCGTCTTCACGGCGCTGGCGCTGGGGCTGGCCGCGCCCTATGTGGCGCTTACCCTGCAACCGGCCTGGACGCGCTTACTGCCGCGCCCCGGCGCATGGATGGAGGTACTGCGCCAGGCTGTCTCTGTGCCCATCTTCGCCACGGTGATCTGGCTGGCGTGGGTGCTGGCGCAGGCTTACGGGGCAAGCGTTCTGACTGCTCTGCTGGCGAGCTTCCTGTTGCTGGCGATTGCGGGCTGGTTTCTGGGCCGCTGGCCGGCCAAACGCTGGTCCACTGCCGTTGCCGCGCTGATTCTGCTGGGAGTGGTCGCTTTGGCCCTCTACGGGCAGAGGCTGGCGAGCGAGAGTGCCGCAAAGCCAATCAGCGAAGGAGCTTCCGCGCAGCCCTCCAACTCTGGCGCATGGGAGCCATGGTCGCCGGAACTGCTGGCGGCTTATCAGGCGCAAGGGCGGCCGGTCTTTGTGGACTTCAGCGCAAGCTGGTGCCTGGCCTGCCAAGTGAACGAGCGTGCGGTTCTGAGCCAGCCGTCCGTATTACAGGCCTTCAGGGGCGCCAATGTAGCCCTGCTGCGGGCCGATTGGACGCGGCATGACGAGGCTATTACCCATGCTTTAACGGCGCTGGGGCGCAGCGGCGTTCCGGCCTACGCGCTGTACATTCCGGGGCGGAAAGAGCCGCAAATGCTGCCCGAAATGCTGACGCCGGGCATTGTGGCCGATGCCCTGGGGAAGCTGCCAAAGGGACATTGAGGGGCTTTTCCCACAGCTTCACAGGCGTAGTGTTTACGTGAAGTATGGCCACGTATGTTGTTCATCTTGTGCTGGTTAGATAAGGCTCCACAGCTTCAGGGTTATATACGGCATTGTGTTTCCGTGAAGTGTTGCTTTCTATGTTCTTCATATTGCGTAGGTTAGTTGAGGCTCCACAGTTTCACTGGCAAAAAACGGGGAATTTTTTCCAATCGGGAATTTCCGCAGCCACATCATCCTGCCGGTGTCGAGGCTGAGGCAGGGTTGCCCAGGGGCCAGCAGCGCATCAGCTTCCGCCGTGCCGAACGAGAGGCAAACAGGTGCGTACGGATGCCGGGTACCCCCACCCCTATTTTGTAAACAAATTCCTTGTTTTCTAGCGGTTACGGGCATGGTTGCGCTGTAAAATCCTCTCAGCAAACGACTTACGCGCAAAATCGTCCAGCAAAAGGAGTTACGGGACGGCCCCAGCACTTATTCTTGTGTGGCCCATAGCTCTGCTACTCATTAGTGTGCATCCAAGCGGGGAAATTCTCCGCAATCCGCAAAAAATTCTGAGACGCTCGATTTGTGGAAAGATTTCCAATAAATTTGGCGCTCATTCTTCCCAATCAAAGAAAAAATATCCGTGTGATTGGGGCATATCAGCATCCGCCGTGCTTGCGAGCCTTGATGCGGCGAATCTCCTCCATGCGCTGGGCGAGGAGCCGTTCGCGGCCTTCCTGGGTGGGATGGTAGTAACGGCGGCCCTTGAGCGGCTTAGGGGTGTTCTGGAGGCGTTTTAGGCAGCAACCGTTCCTTGGCTTTGGGTCAGGTCGCCCACGCCAGCCAGCAGGCCGGCAACGGAGATGTCTTCGTCCAGCGCATCCCAATGCAGGCCGCGGCTGCTGATGCGAAGCTGTTCGCGCTGCTCCGCGGTGGCATGGAGAAGCCGCTGGAACCAGGCCAGCGGCACGGCGAGAATTCTGCCGTCGCTCAGATCGACCCACATACTGTCCTGATCGAAATGCACGCGCGTTGCCTTAACCAAAGAATTCATTCCATGCCCTTTTCTCTGTTTCTACTTTGCTTAATCATCCTTTGGGTGCAAGATCAAATTGCGTAAAAAACAAACTGCGTGCATCACCCCCCGCCGTGTTTGCGAGCCTTAATCTTGCGAATCTCCTCCATGCGCTGGGCGAGGAGCCGTTCGCGGCCTTCCTGGGTGGGATGGTAGTAGCTGCGGCCCTTGAGCGAGTCGGGCAGGCAATCCATATCAGCGACTTTGCCCTCTTCGTTGTGGGCGTAGCGGTAGCCCTTGCCGTAGTCCAGTTCCTTCATCAGCTTGGTGGGCGCATTGCGCAGGTGCAGAGGGACCGGCTCCTGCCGGGTCTCTTCGACCTCCCGCTGAACTGCGCCGTAGGTTGTGTAGACCGAGTTCGATTTGGGGGCGAGGCAAAGATAGACGACCGCCTCGGCCAGCGCCAGGTCGCCCTCCGGCGAGCCAAGAAAGTCGATGGCCTCCTTGGCGGAAAGAGTAAGATTCAACGCTTCCGGAGCAGCCAGGCCGATGTCCTCGACGGCCATGCGCACCACGCGGCGAGCCAGATAGAGAGGGTCTTCGCCGGCAGCGAACATACGCGCCAGCCAGTAGAGCGCTGCGTCCGGGTCGCTGTTGCGCACGCTCTTATGCAAGGCGGAGATCAGGTTGTAGTGCTCTTCGCCGGATTTGTCGTACATCAGAACGCGCTGCTGCACCGCTTCGCCGGCCAGTGCACGGTCAATTTTGTTCTTGTTTTCAACGGCCAGTTGCGCAGCGACTTCCAGCGTGTTGTAGGCGTTGCGGCAGTCGCCGCTGGAGTAGCTGGCAATCAGTTCCAGCGCGTCGTCGTCGGCGGTCAGATTCATTGCGCCCAGGCCGCGCTCTTTATCTTCCAGAGCGCGCCGGAGCAGCGCGGCAATCTGCACCTCGGTGAGCGGCTGGAGGACGTAGACGCGGCAGCGCGAGAGCAGCGCGGAGATGATTTCGAAGGAGGGATTCTCAGTGGTGGCGCCTATCAGGCGAATCGAGCCGCGCTCGACGTAGGGCAGGAAGGCATCCTGTTGAGCCTTGTTGAAACGGTGAATCTCATCAATGAAAAGAATGGTGCGCGAGTGCATCTGGGAGGCTTGCGCAGCCGCGACCATCACTTGCTTGATCTCCTTGATGCCGCTCATGACGGCGGAAAACTCAATGAAAGTGGCGCGGGTTGTCTCGGCGATGATCTTGGCCAGGGTGGTTTTGCCCACGCCCGGCGGACCCCAGAGGATCATGGAGCCGGAGTCGTCGCGCTCGATCTGGATGCGGAGCGGCTTGCCGGGGCCGACGAGGTGCTCCTGACCGCTCATCTCCTCCAAGCTGCGCGGGCGCATGCGTTCGGCCAGGGGAGCGGTACGGAGCGTGCCCTGGGGGCCTTCTGGTTCGTTGTCAAAAAGGCCCATTACGCGCTCCCGGTTTTCTTTGTGCGGGCAGCCTTGCCAGACGGCTTGTGGCTCGACCGCTGCCGGCTGGCTTCGTAGAGCAGCACACTGGCCGCGATGGCCGCGTTCAGGCTTTCCACATCGCCGGGGCAGGGAATTGTCACGGCTCCATCGGCCTGGGCAGCCACATCTGCTGGCACGCCGTTGCCTTCATTGCCAATCACCAGCGCCACGGGGCTGGCAAGGTCGATCTGGTTGGCGGGTTCGGCTCCTTGGACGGCGGTCGTCCAAATCTTCACTCCGGCCTGGCGCAGGCGGAGAAAGCACTCGTCCACGCTGGTATCCAGCAGCGGAAGCCGGAAGACGCTGCCAGCGGAGGCGCGCACAGCCTTCGGATTCCAAGCGCTCACGGTTCCCGGCAGACTCAGGATGGCTTGAACGCCGAAGGCCTCGGCAGAGCGCAGAATTGTTCCCAGGTTGCCGGGATCTTGCAAGCCGGCGAGCACAACGATCAGAGGAGCGGCTTTCAGAGGAGCGGCTTTCGGATGGCCTCGAAAAACTTTGGCCCAGTTCCAATCCGGCGGCTCAATGAGGGCCGCGATGGGCTGCGGCGTTTCGGTGGCCAGCGCGGAGTCCAGCAGATCACGGGGCAGGAGCAGCACCTCGGTTTCCGCCGGCAGGGCAAGCCCTTCCAACAGATGCTCGGCGTCCTGCGCGACCAAAATCGTATCGACACGCAAACCCGCGCGCAGAGCCTCGTCGAGCAGGTTCGGCCCCTCAATGCCGACCAAACCTCGCGCGTCCCGGCCGGGGTGGGCCAGCGCGCGGCGCAACTCCTTCAAACGGGAATTCTGCTTACTCAGTACAATTCGAGAACGCATAGTGGGCGAACCTAGGTCGATTCTATATCGGGTTCGCATCCTTGCCGTTGTCGTCCGTAGATTTGGCTGAGGCTTCGACGGCTGGAACTTCCTCAACTTGGGGATGATTGCGGGCGCGCCAAAGAAGGAGGACTGAAGTAAGAGCGATTCCAAGTGGACTGGCGCTGACACATAACAACTTCGGGATAGAGGCTGTAATGATACGCATATCAAAATGGGCGATGGCGCAGAGGAAGACGTTCAATGCGACAAACAGAATAGCGGCAAAAATCGGCAAATACTTTACGAATCTCGGCAGAACAATGCGAATCAGGAGCACGATCATGACACCGCCGAGAAACATCGCAGCGAATTTGAATGCTATTGCCGCCGCCGCGGAGGGGAAGACACCGAATTTGGAGCACTGAAACCAGTCCATTCCGGTAACAATCAAGACAAGCGGGCCCACCGGATTCAATCTTGGCAATTTTTGATTCCCGGAGTTCTGGCCGTGGGATGGAAAGTTGAAAGAAAGGAGCAATCCTCCTATCAAACCGAGCAATAGGCTAAATTTGCGCCATGTTGTCAGGGAGCAGGTTCTCAGTCCCAGGACGCGCTGCGCGTACTCATCTCCATGATCAGCGGCTTTGCGGTACCAGCGGTTGGCTTCATCTTTATCCTGTGGAACGCCTCTGCCGTGGAGATACATATAACCAAGGTCGTATTCAGCCATCGCATAGCCTTGATCGGCTGCTCTACGGTACCAGAAGACAGCCTGAGAATCGTCTTTTGCTACCCCAACTCCATCGAAATAATAGCTTCCAAGGCTGGATTGAGCCCTTGCATATCCTTGGTCGGCTGCCTTGCGGCACCAGCGAACAGCTTCGGTGTAATCCGACTGTACACTCAGGCCGTGGAAATACATATACTCGACGCCATACTCGGCGGCAGCATAGCCCTGGTCGGCGGATTTGCGATACCAGCGAAGAGCCTCGTCGTTGTCCCGCGGTACTCCTCGACCATAGAAATACATATTTCCGAGGCGGTACTGAGCCTGTGCATCGCCTTGCTCTGCGCGCACACGGAAAGCATTTGCTTGCGCGGCCAGCTTTTGCCCGTCCGCTTTTTTGTGCGCCAGCCACCAAGATGCAGCGCCGCAGATTGCGGCCAGGAAGAATATCGTTGCCGCAATCTTCCAGTGCCGTTTCATTCGATCGCTCTCCGGGATTGAAATTCGATTACAGCGATTTTAGCGCCGGGAAATCGACCGGGGTCAAGATTGCGTTTGTGAGATGAGAGGCATTTTTACGCGGAGGATCAGTATTGTTCAAATAGCAATTCGGGCTGAATCGGGAAGAGAGCCGCCTTCCGGGCCGTCGTAATGCGGCTTGCACCATGAGTGGTGCTATGATTACTTTCGTCGCTCCAGCGCCTGCAATTCTGGAACTGAGGTGCGCTTTCTTGTCTGCTGAGATCTTGCGCGTCCATCCCGATGAACCCCAGCCTGACCGGATCGACTATATCGTCTCCTGTCTGCGCAAGGGCGATGTCGTTGCATTGCCGACTGACACCTTCTACGGCTTGGCCGTCGACCCGGTGAATCTTCATGCGGTGGAGCAGATTTATCAGATCAAGACCCGCCAGAAACACAAGCCGCTATCCCTGCTGATCGCTTCACTCGCCCAGGCGTATGAGCTGGCTCGCGATACCGACCCCTTGCTGGACAAGCTGGCCGAGCGCTTCTGGCCCGGACCGCTCACCATCATCGTGAGAGCCGGCTGCAAGCTGCCGCTGCGATCCACGGCGAATACGGGCAACGTGGCCCTGCGCGTGCCCGACGCGGCGATTCCCCGCGCGGTTGTGGAGCGCTTCGGGTTGCCTATCACGGCTACCTCGGCCAACCTGCGGGGGGCATCCGAGTGCACCAACGCGGCCTGCGTTCGCGACCAGCTTGGCGACCGCATTCCGGTGATCATCGACGGCGGTCCCACCGGCCATGCGCAGCCCACTACCATCGTGGATCTTTCGCTGGGCGGAGGCCGCTGGGAGATTCTGCGCGAAGGCGCCATTCCCTCCCATGAAATCGTCATGGTCCTGCATCGGAAATAGGGGTTAGGGATTAGGGGTTAGGGAATGTGCAAGGACATTTGAGATTTTCATCGAAGAGATATGGATTTTTGATTTATTGGCACACGGATCGTCATCGGGAATAAACTGACCCATAAACTGGCATGGGGCTTGTTTATGGGGAATAAACTGATTCGTGACTTCTGATTTCTGATTCGTGCAACGTAGGTTTTTCATGTATCGCTGGGCTAATCCGAAAGTTCGCCAGTGGGCAGTGCGCGCCGCGCTCTTGCTGCTGCTTGCGCTGGCCGTGGGGGGTGCATACTGGTGCCGCTGGGTCTATGTGCAGATTGAGCGTTATGCCGGCCTGGATCAGATTGCTCAAACTGCCCAGGCTGTCCACGCGGACGCCATCGGGGTCTTCGGCGCGGCGGAGTACGACGGCCGTCCTTCCCCGGTCTACCGCGCCCGCCTGGACCACGCGCTTGATCTTTACCATCGCGGCGTCGCTCCGCTGCTCATCACACTGGGCGGAAGCGGCGGCGACCAGTACAACGAAGGGGCAGTGGGCCGCGAATACCTGATGGGCACGGGCGTCCCAGAGAGCGCCATCATCGCCGAGACCGAGAGCCGCAATACCGAGGAGTCGGCCCGTCGCATCGCCGTGATAGCCCGCGCCAACGGCTTGCGGCGGCTGGTCATTGTCAGCGACGGAACGCATATGTTTCGCATTCATGAAATTTGCGCCGCCGAGGGCCTGGACGTGCTGACCTCGCCGCGGCCCCGCGTTGAAGTCGAGGGCGGCTCGAACGACGCCGACCGCATTGCTCACGAGATCGCAAGCTACACGGCCTGGCGGCTGCATCTGCATTGATGTGGGGATGGAATTGCGGCGATGGAATTACAGTGCCCGCTCTTGTGCCAGAAAAAAGGCGCAAGGATGAGGCACCCGGCTTATTCTTGAGGAAGAAGCCACTTGGCGGAGTTGCCGCCAGAATATAGCTACTCTGGTTTCGCCTACCGGGAGAGTCATGAAGAAGACTCGTGAGATCGTAGATTATGTTGTTGTTCTGGCATTTCTTTTAGCGCCCTGCAAGGTGCTGTCAGCACAGAAGCAGGACTGCGGCGAGGTCATCGCCATGGTCAAGATGGCACGCTCGATCTCAACAGCGGAGTTAGCTGCGAATAAGTTAAAGGCCGGAGATAGTTATCATGCACAGGTTGTTTACGCGGCGCGGCTCTTCGAATTTTATCCCCAGGACCGCGAGGCGGCTGTTTTGCTTCTCAATCTCATTCCCAAAGACGAGGAACAGAATCGCCTGTTGATGAGTCTTGGCGATCACCTGTGCGGCACTGAGTCTTTCCGCGAGATGAAAGTGTTGGACCAGGTAGGGCAACGCATACCTCGCGATCTGACAAAAGCCGTTCTTCTGGCGCCGGAGAAAATTCCGGAATACGTGGCCTATTCCGTAACCTCAGTTCAGGACTTGCACAGCGACTATGCGCTGCAAATGCAAAAAGTTTGCCGGGCCAGACATTCCGAGTTCGTCGAAGCGGTAGCGAAGTTGCCCCCGGAGAAGAAGGACCGGTTCGTGAAGTACATTTTCGATCTCGACGGGTGCAACGCGCTCGCTCTTCCTGAAGGCGAATAACAAGGGACTGTGCCCCCCGTTCTCCTGGGGGAGCCCTGCGAACTACACCGCACCGGGGTAAGGCTTACACGGCCAAGTCTCAGACTGGATGAAGAAGTTTCATTGGGCTTGTGCTTTCCCACATCTCAAAATCGAGATGTGGGGCACCCAATGATGGTACAAAATCAAGCGGTCAGAGACCTAGCAAACCCAGCGCGAAGGCCGCGGCGCTGGCGGTGGAGAGGAAGTTGACGGCGTCGTTGTTCAGCCAGCCACGTCGCTCCAGAGTTGCTCCCAGCAGGCTGTCGAAGAACAACCCGAAGACGCCGCCCGCGCAACTGATCCAGAACATTGCCGAGTTGCCGCTGAGCGCCAGAGTTCCGGCGGCCGCGACGATTGCAGCCGCGGCAACGCCAGCCAGAGTGCCGATGAGGCTGACTCCGCCATCCGTGCCCGGTTCGACGGTTCGCAGGGAGGTGATCATGCGCGGGCACCCGCCGAGAACCTGCCCCACCTCCGAGGAGACCGTATCCGCCGCGGCTTCAGCCAGCGCCGCCAGCCCCACCGCCAAGAAAAGCGCCGGGGCTGCTTTAGAGAACCATCCGTTGCCGGATAGCCAGGCCTGTACTACTTCCTCGGAGACCAGCGCAGCCATGCCCAGATTGGCCGCTACTTGGGATGCGGTTCGCCCTTGACGGCTCTCCGCTATGCCCAGGCGCTTTTTGCGCTCCTGGCCCAGCCGTGTGGCGATAAAGGCGAGCACAAAGACTGCCAGCACAGGCACGAGAGCGGTGTGCCACGGAGAATAGGGAAATGCGTCACCGGGAGTGAAGGCCGCTGTGGAAAACATCAGGCAGGCTGTGATTGCCGCTCCGGCAATGGCCCCTCCTGGCGTGACTGCGCGCAGTTGGAGGACGATCAGCCCCAGCAGCAGGCTCAGGCCCACCGTCCAAACGGCCACCGGCCAGCAATTCACCGTCCACCAGTGGGCTTGAAGCACGACGCTGGCGCCCGCAAAGGGCAGCACCAAAAGCAGCACCAATTTCGATTGCCAAATCTGTTTTATTCGAGGCACGCATTCATCGTAACCTTTCACCGCAGGGCGGGCGCCATCCAGACCGGAAAGCCGAGCCGCCAGGTTCGGTGGGAGTCACAAAGTGAGCCGGTGTATTTAAACTCATCTGCGTAGCGTTTTTCACGCATTCGCCGCGTCCAGGGAGTTTCTCATGCAACGCTCTTCATCCGTTTTTGCCGGAATCATTCTTACCGCAACCTGCGCTCTGGCACAGAATCCAGGCCAGCGTCTGGTACTCGACCGCAACGGCGCGACCATTGTGCTGGAGCCCTATGCATCGAACATTCTTCGGGTGACGCTGAGCCTCAAGCGCGCGCCAGCACTGGCCGCGCCGGGGTACGGTTTTGTCGCCACGCCCGCATCCGCCGGTTGGAGCGCAAGCCAGAGTCCGAAGGCTGACGTTTACCGCTCGGAGCGGATCGTTGCCACTGTAGACCGCGACCAACCCAAGGCCCAGTTGCCAATTCAGCCTCAGGATAACCATCCCAAGTACTTCAGCAGTTCGGTTCCGGACGCGCACATCACGCTGCGCACCCCGGAGGGCAAGACGCTCCTTGAACTCACCGGCTGGTCTCAGTCCGTGCCGAATTACGGGGATGGCACGGCAGACGTGGCCTTTGACCGCCGCCCCACAGACCCCGAGTTCTTCACCGTCGGCGCGACCTTCGCCTCGCCTGACGATGAACACTACTACGGTCTAGGGCAAAATCAGGAGGGATTTCTCGACCATCGCGGCCATACCGTTCGTTGCTGGTCAGATTACGGCGCGCCGGGCGGCGAGAGCGTCTGCGTGCCGTTCCTGATCACCAACAAAAACTACGGCATTGTGTGGGACAACCCCTCGAAGACCACCATCGAGCCCGGATTTAACGAGCAGACTCGCTGGACCTCCCAGGTGGGCGACCGGGTTTCGTTCTTCGTGATTGCAGGCGGGACGACGGACGAGATTTACGCCGGCTACCGTCTGCTCACGGGTTCCACCCCGATGCTGCCCAAGGCCGCCTACGGCTATATCCAGTGCAAGCAGCGCTACACCAGCCAGAAGGAGCTGCTGGACGTTGCCGCGGGCTACCGTGAACGCCATCTGCCAGCCGACGTGCTGGTGCTGGACTGGTTCTATTACACCAAGATGGGGCAGATGGACCTGGACCCCAGGTTCTGGCCCGATCCGGCGGCCATGAACAAGCAACTCCACGACCTGGGCTTTGAGACCATGATCAGCGTCTGGCCGCGCTTTGTTCCAGAAGACCGCTACTACGCCGAGTTGCTCCGGAATGGCTGGTTCATGCACAAGGCCGACGGCACGCCAGTGGATGGATTGCCGAACGACCTAGCCGGATCGGACATTGACACCACCAACCCCGGCGCGGCTCAGTGGTACTGGAAAACCATCCGCGACAACATCATCAGCAAGGGCTTTGACTCCTTATGGGCCGACGAGACTGAGCCAGACCTGTCTCCCAACGGGGGCTACTTCCACATCGGCCCTGGAACGCAGTTCTTCAACGTTTACCCACTCTTCCACGCCGCGGCGCTCTATGACGGCTTCCGCAAGGACGAACCGGACCGGCGAGCCTTGATTCTCTCCCGCTCCGCTTACCTGGGCGCGCAGCGCAACGGGACCATCTTCTGGTCCTCTGACATTTATCCGACCTGGGACACGTACCGGCGGCAGATCCCGGCCGGACTTAATTTCGCGGCCTCCGGGCTGACGTACTGGTCCAACGACACAGGCGGCTGGCAGTATCTGCCCAAAGAGCACCACCCAGCCCACAAGCCACTGCTTGACCCATCCGATGCCCGGCAGAACGTGGGCGGCTACGATGACTACCCGGAACTTTACACACGCTGGTTCCAGTACGCGACCTTCCTGCCCATCTTCCGCACCCACGGCAGCCGTCCCGCCAACGAGGTCTGGTCCTACGGCAAAGAGGCCGAGCCGATTCTGGAGAAATACCTGCGCCTGCGCTACCAACTGATGCCCTACATCTATTCGCTCGGCTACCGGACCTGGCTCACCGGAGCGCCATTCCTGCGCGCTTTGCCGTTGGACTTCGCCAACGACCCTCATGTGGCCGACCTGCGCGACGAGTATATGTTCGGCCCGGCCTTTCTGGTGGCTCCAGTTACCGAACAAGGCGCGACCAGCCGACAGGTTTACCTGCCCGCCGGAGTGAGTTGGTACAACTACTGGACCAACGAGCGGTATAGCGGCGGACAGACGATCGAAGTCTCCGCTCCCATCGACACGATTCCGCTGTTTGTGCGGGCCGGATCGATCATTCCGCTCGGCTCCGCAGTGGAGAGCACGCATCAGGCGCAAGGGATTGACCGGGTCCGCGTTTATCCCGGCGCAGATGCGGATTTCACGCTTTTTTCCGACGACGGCAAGACCTACGCCTACGAGAAAGGCGCGGGCAGCGTCACCCGGCTGCATTGGGATGAAGGCCGGCAGAAGCTGACTCGCCAAGGCGATCCCGCCTGGAGCGTGCCGGACAGCGCAATTGTGGAAATCGTCGGCCATTGATTTCCGGCCATCGAGTCCGGAGACAGTCTTGAAGGGAAAAGACACGAGCAACCGGGGGTCTGCTCCCGCAGATACCCCGTTCGCTCCTGTTGCGTCTAAGAATTACCGGATTCAGCGAGCCAATCACAAGGGCCGGGGAGATTTCCTCAGCAGAAACCAGGAATAGCATCTGGGAAATCTGTTTTGAATCTTTGCGCGGAGTTTGTGGAGGCCGTGGCAATGCTCGTGCCCCGGCCGCCTGATTTACAATCACGAAGTAAGCAGGAACGAACTAAATGAGGTCTTTTCGCATGAATTTTTGCCAGGCGCGTGTGCGGTTGGTTTTGGCGGGCGCGGTCCTGACGGCTGCCGCCCTGATCTCCGGTTGTGGCAATAACTACCGGCCCGTGGTTACGCCTGTCAACCCGAGCGGCCCCGCATCGCAGCCGGAGTCGTTTGCGGCGGTGGTGTCAGCTCCTTCAACCACTGCGGCCGGCATCGCCACAATCATCGACTACGCCGGTGACACGGTGATGGCCGAGGCTCCCATCGGGCCTGGTCCATCCGCATTTACCTTGGATGAAACCGGTACCAGCGGCTACACCATCAATAGCGACCACACGATGACCAACTTTCCTGTTTCCAGCTCTTTGCAGGAAAAGAATGTGATTTATACCACGCTGTCCAGCAGCGCGGAGCCGGTGAACCTGTTCTCGCCATCGTCTGGACTGTGGGCTGCCGATCTGTGTGCTACCACCTCCTCCGCGAACGTGTGCGAAAGCGCTGCCGATGTTTTCACCGGGAGTCCCCAGACCTTTCTGCTTTCCATTCCGCTGGCGCCCACCCCGGTGATGGTGGCGGGGCCGGGCCTTAGCGGCTCGCGCTACTTTGCCCTGAGCCAGAATATTGCCAGTCCAACAGGCGTGGAGTGCAATAGCGCGCCCGCGGCGCAACTCCTCGGCGAGGTGACCGGAATCGAAGTTGCCAGCTATGCGACTGACACGCCGGCGATGCCCGTGGGCAAGTGCCCGGTTTATGCCGTCGAAAGCAGCGATAAACAGCGTCTCTTCGTGCTCAACCGGGGCAGCGACACGATCACGGTGATTAACGCGGCGAATGACACGCTGGACCAATGCGTTTGCCCAGCCACAGGCTGCGTGAACCAGGCCAACCAGGCGTACACCTGCCATCCGACCTTGCCGCTTTCGACTACGGCGGGCCTTGCGCAAGACGCCAACAACGACGTTCCGGCGGTAGCCGGCCCGGTTTATGCCGAGTACAACACGGCGACCAGCCAACTTGTTGTGGCCAACTACGACGGTGGAACCATCAGCATCATCGACGTGAGCCTGGACGAGTATGGCAACGACAGCGCGAACTTCGGAACTACCTATACGGTTCCGGTGGGCAAAAATCCGGCCAGCGTTACCGTTTTGCTCGATGGCAGCCGCGCCTACACGGCCAATCAGGCAGACGAAACCGTCAGTGTGGTGTACCTCAGCAGCCATACACTGAAAACGACGCTGCCCGTCACTGGCCACCCGCGCACGGTAGTCTCCACGCAGAATTCGACCTACGGCAAGGTCTACGTGGCTTCGCCGGACAGCAACGTCCTCACCATTATCGGCACTGGCGGCACGAATCCAGACACGGTGGACACCACTGTGCCAGTTACGGGCTATATTGTGGATGTGCGCGTGAGCACGCAGAACGGATCGAGCGGGAACAACAACAACCTGAGCCGAGTTCCGGGTTACGGCCAGCCCTGCAACCTGCCGCTGAAAGAGGTTAGCGTGGAGGCGATGACTAGCCACCCTGAGTTGTGCCAAGTCCATCTAATTCCGTAAGTCCTCCGGACGACCACCAATTTTACAAACCAGGGAGCCTTTCATTGCGAAGGCTCCCTGGTTTGTTTTTATGCCCGATTTGGCGGCTGCGGGGCTAGAGCGGCTGGCATGTGAAACGATAGAGAGAATGCCGGGCGAAGCAAAAATGCGCGTGGATCTTCTGCTGCTGGAACGAGAACTGGTTCCCAGTGTTGAGCGGGCGCGCGCAATGATTCTGGCCGGCCGCGTTCTGGTCCGCGAGCAAAAGGTGGAGAAGCCGGGCACGGCCGTTCCCGTGGATGCGCCGATTCGCCTGCTGGGCGATAATCCGCCGTATGTGAGCCGCGGCGGAATCAAGCTGGCCGCTGCGCTGGAACACTGGGAGATTGCCGTCCAGGGCCGCGCCTGCCTGGATGTGGGCGCCTCAACGGGGGGATTTTCCGATTGCCTCTTGCAGCACGGCGCCGCGCAGGTGACCGCCGTGGATACCGGCTTTGGCCAGATTGCCATGAAGCTGCGCAACGACGAGCGCGTTCGCCTGCTGGAGCGCACCAACGCCCGTCTGCTGGAGCCGGGAGCGCTGGCCGCCGAGCAGGGAAGTCCTGAACTGACGCTGCTGGTGATGGATGTTTCCTTCATTTCAGTGACGCTGCTGCTGGAGCCGGTTTTCGCCGCCGCTCCGGGAGTCACGGAAGCTGTGATTCTGGTCAAGCCGCAGTTTGAGGCGGCGCGCGGCCACGTGGGCAAGGGGGGCATCGTCCGCGACCCTGAGGAGCAACAACAGGCCATCGACAGGGTTGCCGATTGCGTGCGGTCGCTGGGCTGGGAGGTTGTGGGGACGATTCCATCGCCCATCACCGGCATGGAAGGCAACCGGGAGTTTCTGCTCTATGCGCGGAAGCCCTGACTTGGACCTGTGCGCCAGCAGGCGTGCCTGACTGCCAGCCTCATCCTTTACACTGAAACGCATGGTTCGTGTTGCGATTGTCTGCAAACCACGGAAGAAAGAGCTGGCCCAGCTTCTGCCGGAGCTGATTGCCTGGCTACGGCTGCACGATTATGAGCCACTCCTGGACCGCGAGGGGGGTAGCTACACCGACGCGGCGCCGGCTGTTGACCGCGCATGGATGCCCGAGCATGCGCCGGGGCTGGTGATCGTTCTGGGTGGCGACGGAACGCTGCTATCTGTGGCGAGCATCTTTGCCGCGACTGGAACGCCGATTCTCGGCGTGAATCTGGGGTTTCTCGGCTTTCTAACCGAGGTTCGCCTGGCCGACCTTTATTCGACGCTGGAGGAGTGGCGCGGCGGCCGCCACGACCTGGATGCGCGCGCCATGCTTCGCGCCGAACTGTGGCGCAACGGCGCGTATTGCTCCAGCTACGAAGCGCTGAACGAGGTTGTCATCTCGAAGGGCGATATTGCCCGCATGGGGGACTTTGCCGTCGAGCTGGACGGCAAGAGCGTGGCCAGCTTCCGCGCCGACGGTGTCATCGTCTCCACCCCGACCGGCTCCACGGCCTACACGCTGGCCGCCAATGGCCCCATCCTGACGCCCAACGTGGACGCGATGGTGGTCACGCCCATCTGCCCGCATCTGCTCACGCTCAGGCCCATCGTGGTGCGCGGCGACGCTCTGCTGACCGTCCGGGTCAATGACATTGCAAACCAGGCGCTGCTCACCGTGGATGGCCAGAAGGCCGTTGAGTTGCATTTGGGCGATGAAATTCGCTGCCAGAAATCCTCGCACACCGTCAACCTGGTCCGGATGAGCGAAGGCGGATTCTTTGAAGCGTTGCGCAACAAGCTGAGCTGGGGCGAGCGGTAGAGCAAGTTCACAGCAAAACCAGAGTGAAAATGCCCCTTCTTGAGAGATTGCAAAAGGACTTTTTCTGGAGCGTGTTTTATCAATAGCTACCTTGATTCAGTTGCTATCGCTCAGGGGCTTTGCCTAAAAACTCCGACTTTTTGGGCAAGGTTCTGACTTTTGGCGCCCTCGATCTCGGTCGTCTCTGCAAGGGGTCGCTGTATGGTAACTTCCGGGTTGGCGACCATTCACCCGTGACAAGAATTCGTGTCAGGTTTGCAGTTGGGTTAATTCGGCAATGCGGCTAGTTGGCTGGGTCTTCCCTTGCGCGTTTTGACTCATCGAGCAACTGGTAAATCCACCCAGAGAGTTGTGGATTTTCGCTCACATAGCCTTTCTCATTCTGTAGATCAAACAAATTCACCGGAGCATGACTCCGAACCTCTACATGAAAAGTTCTGCCGTCGAGAAACCACGTGCATTGGCCCTCAGCATTCCGAGTGCAACGGTCGGCCCGAAGATCGATTCCATTGAGTACAGAGGCTAACTCCACTACCTTGTTTTGCGGAACTTTTAATTCCATCGCCTTGACGGGAATGGATAATAGTCGGGAGTAACAGTCAGACGCTGTTGCCTTGCTCAAATCGCCAGAGTACGGCGAACCCATCTCGGTCCAATCCATTCGAATAATGCGTGCATCTTCGCCCTCGCGTTGCAATGCGAGCGCATATCGATCCGGATGTTCAGCTACGGTCGGAAGGATTTGGATGATCGCTAGTGTCGCGTCCGGCCCTGCTGCGCGCCAGAGGGCGGCGCTCAGACCTGCACCGTAGCCTACCCAACACATTGACGTGCCAGTACGCTGGTCTTGCTTGACGTAGGTGTTACCCTTTGGTGCATACGTTGTGGCGTTGAATTGATCGCATATCGAGTTATCCAGAACCGAACGATAATATGTCCGGATGCTGATCGTGTGCTTCTCGCCGATGGATACCTGGGGTGTGGGACATCCGGATTGTTGGCAAATACTACCCTCATCGACCAATTTGTCGCTTGACCACAGTTCCTTGACTTGGCTGAAGCCTCGCTCATAGACCGCAGCCTTCAGGCATCCTCCAGACTTCGCAGTCAACAATAGATAATGACCGGGCTGCATCCCTCTTCCATCCAGATTCATGATCGGGTCGGCGGGTTCGTCGTCAGCTATCCCGGCGGTGAGGCGCAAACTGCGAACATCCGATGCTGAAAAACTGGACCCGGAGAAGACTGTCACCCTTCGCGCCCAGTATGCATCATTATTCCGATGGAAAAGACGCCAATCGACAACATTGGGCTGGCGGGAACCAAGACCTTGCGCGGCCAGCGAAGTAACGTGGACCGCACCAAGGAAGCATAAAAGTGCCGCAAAGTTCGCTACTGGTTTCATGAAGCGTGGCATATGAAGAATGTTAGCACCCGTGTTGCGGGCAAAAGACTCGGCAACAATTCCAGGAAAGAGATGGCAAGAAGATACTTTCCGTCCGTCACTCCTGAATAACCGCCATCTTGGCAGTTACCATTTCATCAACATCCACGCACCCCTCAATCCAGCGGCTGGAGGATCTGAGTGGAGGAATTCTTGGGCAGAGTTCCGACTTTTTGTCACAGCCCTATCAGGGGTTAAAACCCTCTGTTTCCTGGCCTTTTTCGGCACAACTGAAGTCGTGCCCTGATACAAAGCGGGTGAATGAAACACACTTTAGGTCTCTGACAGCAAGAATTCGTTCCTTTGAGATTCTCGTTCCCAGGTCTCAGAATCGAGACCTGGGGCACCCATCTTGGTACATCTTCAAGCTGTCAGAGACCTAGTGAAAAAGCCAATTGAGGACATTGCCCAGTTATACAGCAACTCTGGCTTTTCCTTAGCCCGCTTTTTCCGTCAATTCGGTCCAACGGGCGTAGAGCGCGTCGTTTTCGTGCTGCGCCGCGTCCAGTTCCTTGAGCGCCTCCTGGAGAGCGGCGGCGTCGGTGGCAATGCCGGGGTCTTCGACGTGATCGCGGGCGGCGGCCAAACGGGAATCAGACTTCTCAACGCGCTTTTCAATGGCTGCGAACTCGCGGGCTTCGAGGTAGGAGAGTTTTTTCTTCGCTCCCGCGCCCGACGCCTGTTCAGTGCCCGATCGCTGGGCGGAACTTGAGCCGTCGGCCTTGCGATTTTTCCTGCTTTGCGCGGATTGATTCTGCTGGGCCGCGTCCTGTTCCTTGATCCAATCCTCCCATTGCGCATAGTCGGCAAAACGCCCGGTGTGGCCGCGGCCGTCGAGGCCCAGAACGGTTGAGGAGACGCGGTTCAGCAAATAGCGGTCGTGCGTCACCAAGACCAATGCGCCGGGAAAGTCGAGAAGATTTTCTTCCAGGATTTCGAGCGTAGGAATATCCAGATCGTTGGTCGGCTCGTCGAGCAGCAGCACGTCGGCCGGCTCCAACATCAGCTTGGCGATGAGCACTCTGGCGCGCTCGCCGCCACTGAGATTGCTGACCGGCTGGTTGAGTTGCTCGCTGGTAAACAGGAAGCGCGCGGCCCAACTGGCCACATGAACGACGCGGCCCTGATGGATGACCGAGTCGCCTTCGGGAGCCAGAGCGCGCCGCAAGGTGAGACTCTCATCCAATTCGCGCATTTGGCTGAAGTAGACCAGCCGGAGCGCCTCGGCCCGGCGAATAGAGCCGATGGCCGGGTCAATTTCGCCGCGCAAGAGACGCAGGAGGGTGGTTTTGCCGCTGCCGTTGGGGCCAACCAGACCGACTTTCATGCCCGCCGTAAGGATGAAGTTGAGCCCGGTAAACAGGCGCCGGGGGCGCTTTTCACTTTTTGGATTGACTTCCTGTGGCGACTCGCTGGGCACATCGCAGGCGACATTCTTGAATTCAACCAGCCGCTTGGTCTTGCGATGGCTGGAGTCGAAGTCGATGCTCGCCGTCGAGACCGCGGTGCGCGCGTCCATCGCGGCCAGTTGGCCGATCATCGCGTGGGCGGTGCCGATGCGCGCCTTGGACTTGCCGGCGCGCGCCTTGGGACCGCGCCGCAGCCATTCGATTTCGGTCTTCACCTGGTTGCGCAGGCTCTCGTGCTGGCGGTTTTGCGATTCGAGATACGCCTGCTTTTCCTCAAGAAAATGGCTGAAATTGCCCTTCACGCGCAAGAGGCCATCGGCATAGACGCGATTCAGCTCAATGATTTCGCTCGAAGTGGATTCGAGGAAGTAGCGGTCGTGGCTGACGGTAACGGCGGCAAAGGAAGACGAGGTGAGCAACTCCTCCAGCCACTCGATGCCGGCCAGATCCAGGTGGTTGGTGGGCTCGTCCAGCAGCATGACTTCGGGTTCCGAGACGAGAGCCTCGGTAATCGCCAGCCGCTTGCGCCAGCCGCCAGAGAGCGCGGCCGCCTCGGCGCTGAGGTCGGCGAAACCGGCGCGGCCAGAAAGCTCGCGCAACCGGCCCTCCCGTTCGCTTTCGTTGACATGGGCCGCGGCCAGCGCAGCCTCCAAAACCTGCCGGATGGTGAGTCCTGGGGCAAAGCGCGAGTCCTGGGGGACGTAGGCGGCGCGGGCGCGCTTGCGCACCGCCAGCTCGCCGGAGTCTGGCTCAAGCTGCCCGGCGAGAATGGCCAGGAGCGTGGATTTACCGGCTCCGTTGGGGCCGATCAGGCCGATCCTGTCGCCTTCCTCGACGGTGAGCGAAATGTTCTGGAAGAGCGGCATGGCGCCGAACTGTTTGGTCACTAACTGCGCATTGAGAATGGGGGGCATCTCTTCCAAGAGTACTTGGTTGCACCAACATTCCCAAGGATTTCCGGATTCCCTGAGAAATGGAACCTGAGCGGCCTCAAGAGATGGCTGTCAAAGGATGATTGAGCCCAGACAATCCAACCCGGTTCGCACTCGATAAAATCGTATTGCCGGACGCCTCAACGCAACACTATCCCCCGTTTAGCGCCCTATAATCAAAGCTCAAGGAGTCGGTGTGCAAACCATTACGGTCTACAAGCCCGGTGCGGATCCGGTCACATACATTGATCCTATCGAAGTGAAAGTCGAAGCTGGTGTTCTGACGTTTTATTGGACAAAGGAGATCTCGGGAAGGGCGCAGAAGATCATCACCAACTTGCCTTTCTTTGTCCAGGAGGACATGAAAGTCAAGTGACCGGCGGGAATTTCTAGAGGCAAAAATCTTGCCGTTTTGGAGCTAGCGCGCCCCAGTGGCCTTCGCTTCCGTGCGGGATACGGGACTCTGCCTTGAGGCCGGACGGCATCCCCTCATGGGTGGCGAAGGCTGATCTCACGGTCAAGGCCTCAGAATTGAGACCCTGGGGCGCCCAGCATTGGTTCAACTTCAAGCGGTCAGAGATCTAGCGCCCAAAGGAATACGTGATCTGAAAGAGGCCGCTGTCGATGCCGGGATTCTGGTCCGCCGTCCCGTGGTTCGAAATGTGGTGAATGCGATACTCGGCGCGAACAGAGCGGGTCATGGAACGATAAAGCTCAAATCCAGCCCCAAAGTCGAAGGTGAAGTTGAAGGAACCGGCTTCTGGCACAGGGATGGGTTGCGTTGAGTACATGTATCCCCCATGTCCGATGAAGAAGGGCTGTAGTTTATTGCGTGGCAGGAAGTTCCATTGAAAACCGACAGGTGAGATGCCTTCGCCCATGGTCCAGCGGCGGGTGCAGGAGGTCGTGAAGGTGCCGCTGGAAGTGATCACGTCACCAAAGCCCATGGTGTAAGTTCCCGATCCGCCACTGACACAATGTCCGGTAGCTTGCAGTATGTACATATCATAGGTACGAACAGACGGGTACGTTTGGTGGTACGCAAGTTGAAATTCCGGATCGCTCTCCAGCGCCACCGGCAATAGTTCCCCGTTGTACTGCCAGTTGACGATGTGGTTGAGGTAGAGCTTATGGCCGTAGGCAACGCCAAAATCCAATAGCTTGCGGTTTTCAGTACTGCCTAACAAAATGTGGCTGGAGTCGCCTGAATAGGCACTGAAAATGCTGAAGGTGTTGGTTCGGGCGTAATAGGGGTTAACCGGAGGGACGGCCTGGGCCGATGCGGATGCGGTCCCCGTCACAAGGGCAAAAAGGGTTATGAGGCAAAGATGGCGGGCATGGGCTGGCAGGCTTGCACTTTCACGATTTGACACGGAATTTCCCTTTCATTCCACCGGACAAAATGGCGTCGGAGCGCCTATACTCCTTTTGTTTGAGAAATTCATTCTACTGGAGCACACTATGTCTTCACCCGCTGTAACCTATGCACGCCAGAATCATCCTCGCTTTTTGAAGGAACTGAAGGATTTGCTGCGCATTCCTTCGATTTCCGCACTGCCCGAGAACAAGGGCGACTGCCATCGCACCGCCGAGTTTTTAGCTGCCGAATTCAAGCGCATCGGCATGGATCACGCGCGGCTGATTGATACCGTCGGGAATCCGCTGGTGTATGCCGACTGGCTCCATGCGCCCGGCAAGCCCACCGTGCTTTGCTATGGACATTACGATGTGCAGCCGGTTGACCCGCTGGACGAGTGGTTGACGCCGCCTTTCGAGCCGGCCGAGCGGGACGGCAACCTCTACGGCCGCGGCACGGATGACGACAAGGGCCAGGTATGGGCGCAGGCGAAAGCGCTGGAATCCCTGCTGGCTGCCAATGGCAAATTGCCGTTGAATGTCCGGATTCTGCTGGAAGGCGATGAAGAGATGGGAGGAGAGGGCATTGCGAGCTACGTGGCGTCAAAACCGCCGGATCTGAAATGCGATTTTGCCCTGATCTCCGACACCGAGATGTTTGCGCCCGGCTTGCCGACCCTTTGCGTGGGCTTGCGCGGCATGATTTACACCGAGTTGGAAGTGCGCGGCGCCAAGCAAGACCTGCACTCCGGCATGTACGGCGGCGCGGCGCCCAATCCCTTCATGGCCCTGGCCGAGATTCTGACCGGCCTGAAGGACAAGAACGGCCACATCCTGATTCCCGGCTTCTACGACGGCATCATTCCTCCCAGCCCTGAAGAGTTGAAGGCCTGGAAGAGCCTGCCTTTCGACGAGGAGCACTACCGCAAAACGGAAGTGGGCTCAAAGGAACTGGTGGGCGAGGCCGGTTACAGCGTGCTGGAACGGACCTGGGGCCGGCCCACGCTGGATGTGCACGGCATACCTGGCGGCTTTACCGGCGCGGGCGCAAAAACGGTGATCCCCGCCAAGGCGCTGGCCAAGGTCTCCATGCGCCTGGTTCCGGGCATGGTTCCGGCCAAGGCATTTGCTCAGTACAAGAGCTATGTGGAGCAGATCAAGCCGGCGGGCGTGGATGTCGAGGTGCGGTTGATTCACTCCGGCGATCCCAGCCTGATTCGGGTCGACAACCCTTACGTGCAGTCGGCCACGAAGGCTCTGCGTGAGGTTTGGGGCAAAGAGACGGTCTTTGTCCGCTCCGGAGGCTCAGTGCCGATCGTCGGCGATTTTGAGCGCAACCTCGGAGCGCCCAGCGTGATGATGGGCTTCGGTCTTCCCGACGACAACATCCACGCGCCCAACGAGAAGTTCTGCCTGAAGAACTTCGAACTGGGAATCGAGTCCATCGTGCGGTTCCTGGAGGAAGCCGGGCGTTGAGTGGGATCCCCGGGTCATAACATGCGTGTCAAGTGCCGAGACATGACTTACAGAATGTCTCTGGACATCCTTTACACTTTCAGAGTTGTTGTTGGTCGGCACTGAGGCGCTCGACGATCGTCGAGCGCCTTAGCTACGGATCCGGTAGGCCGATAGATATTGAACTCTTTCGTTATTAAATAGAAATACTTATGGAAACGCCCTGATCGTGTGGGTGCTCAAAATTGCTCAGATTGTAATTAAGAACGAATCGTACATTAAATCTATGCCGGTTATGGTTGGACAAGAAAGTTTACTTCCTCGCGTGCCGGTATATGGAGGGTCATCACATGCATTCCAGTTATTCGAAATCAGTAATTCACATCCTTGCCTTGGCGCTTATTGGGACGTTTCCCATTGCCTTGGCAGCCCAGGATGCGGTTCAACCGCCCGTAAAGACATACGCGAGCGGAGCCGCGTCTAACAATGCCGCTTCCAAGTGGGACATCTTTGCTGGCTTCAGCTATCTGTCTCCAAATGTCGCATCGGACGGGCTTGACAACTTTGACCGTACTGGCATCCGATACGGCGCCATCGGCAGTGTTTCGCGTTACTTCAATAAGTACGCGGGTCTGCAGTTCGAGGGAGACTATCACAACGACAATAACGAAGACCACCCTACGAGCACCGATTTCTCTGGAGGGTCGGGCGGCTTGATCCTGCGGTACCCGAGTGCCAATTTCACGCCATTTGTTCATGCCCTGGTTGGTGGTGAGAGTGCGGGCAGTTATTATTATCAGAATCAATGGGGCGTAGTGGCAACGGGTGGTGGCGGCTTGGACTACAACACCCCCTTGTTCAACCACCATTTAGCGCTTCGCCTGTTTCAGGCAGACTACCAGTTCAACCACCAAGACTTTCATGATTTCAATATGCTTCGCTTGAGCGCCGGCGCTGTAATTCGCATCGGTTCCTTTGCGCCACCCGTGCCGGTGGCCCTGGCCTGCTCAGTCAACCCTGCGTCAATCTTTCCCGGCGACCCGGTCACAGTAACTGCAACCGCCGAAAACCTGGACCCGAAGATGCGTGTGGTTTACTCCTGGTCGGGAGAGGGCGTGACAGGTGACGGAGCAACGGCAACAGTAGCAACTGCGACGTTGGCGCCCGGCATTCACACGGTAAACGGCAAGGTAAGTGAAGGCAAGGGCGAACGGATCGGCCTCAAGCCTGGCGAAGTTGCGAATTGCTCAGCCAGCTTTACCGTAAAAGCATTTGAGCCGCCGACGATCAGTTGCTCGGCCAGCCCCAACACCATCAACCCGGGCGACACGGCCACGGTGACGGCCGCTGGCGTCAGCCCGCAGAACCGCCCGTTGACTTACAGCTATGCGGCCACGACCGGCTCGATCAGCGGCACGGGCGCGACGGCGAACTTCTCTTCACAGGGCGCGCCGAGCGGCCCGGTGGAAATTACCTGCAATGTAACCGACGACAAGGGCATCTCCGCGGCGGCTGTCGCCACCGTCACAATCGCTCCTGCTGCTCCAGCAGCTGAGGTACGGTCTCCCGAGCAGGTAAGGCTTGAAGCCCGGCTGGCATTGCACAGCGTGTTCTTCCCCACCGCACAGCCAAGGGCAACGCATCCTGAGGGTGGCTTGGTCGAGAGTCAGAAACAGACGTTGAAAACTCTTGCAGAGGATTTCAAGGGCTATCTAGCAATAAAACCGGATGCCCATCTGATTCTTACCGGCCATGCTGATGTGCGTGGAACGGAAGAGTATAATCAAGCGCTCACTGAACGCCGCGTAAATCGAGCGAAGCAATTCCTGGTTGAACAGGGTATTGTTGAAAACAGCATCGATACGCAAGCAGTTGGCAAGGAACAGCAACTCAGCCAAGATCAGGTCAAGGATCTCATTCAGAATAATCCTGAACTGACCGACAGCGAGCGGCAAAGGGCTCAACGTGATCTGACGAAGATCGTTCTAGCCCAGAATCGCCGTGTTGATATTACGCTGACCACAACCGGCCAACAATCCGTGAAACTGTATCCCTTCAATGCCAAAGATTCAATCACTCTTCTGGACGAGAAGGCTTCAGGGACTACGAGGCATGCGCGCACCAGCACCAATCACGCTCATGCCAAGAAGTAAGCACTCGAACTGACATCATAGGCGGGTGGCCTTGCACAATCGTGCTCAACCACCCAAGACTGGGCGCCCCAGGTCTCCTAATCATCGAGACCTGGGGCGCCAATCTTGATGGCAGATTGTGAAGTGGGCCACTCGCCGACCTGCAAGAAGAGCGGGACTCTTCGCTTGCTGCCTTCATGGAAACTTTTCGTTATGACGGAATGCACGGATTTATATGTAGGCTGAAGGTCGCAGAATCTGCTGCCGCTCCTAGCCGAATTTATCGTAGAAATGCAATGGCAAAAGGAGAAGAAATGAACTTTCGCAATTTTATGGCGATTTCGATGGGCTTCGTGCTGGCGTTGTCATTGTCTGCACCCGCCAAGGCCGACAACACGGAATACGTCAATTTAACCTTTCAATCCGGGGCTACGTTCGTTGGCACCTTGAATTTTACCAACGACTATAAACAAATCACAGGGGTAAGTGGCACATTGACCGATTATATGTCGGCTCCGTACGATCCTAATGCTCCCATCACCGAGGTGGACGGCTACCTCAACCGCCAGGTCGGTAGTAGCGACTATTTCAGTTGGATTTATCAGCCCGGCACAAACTCCGCATCTAATAGCGGGGACTTTGGCACCTACCTGATGGATGGCACGGGCGAAGCCGATTATTTGAACTTGATCGCGTTTACCTACGTGGTCAACGGCACCCCAACCTTGACCTTCGCCCTCGACGATAACGATGGCAATCTCGCCAATACCAGTGGCGTGGATGTTAACTACGACGATCCATTGGTAAGCGGCTCGATCACCCCCACATCGGAGCCTTCCAGCCTTCTGCTGTTGGGCAGCGGCCTGGTCGGTTTGGCCGGCTTGGTTCGCCGCAAGATCGGTCGGCGCGCCTGACGACCAGGTGCCTCAGGTCCGAAGTCTCGGACTTGAGGCACCCTGCCGTCAAGCCCGGTAAACTTCGTGCCGGTGGCCCATGTTCCATCGTGCTCAATCACCCAAGACTGGGCGCCCCAGGTCTCCTAACCATCGAGACCTGGGACGCCAATCTTGGTGGCAGATTGTGAAGTGGGCCACTCGCCTGCCTGCAAGAAGAGCGGGACTCTTTGCTTGCCGCCTTCATGGAAGCTGTTCGTTATGACGGAATGCGCGGAAAATATGTAGGCTGAAGATCGCAGAATATGCTGCCGCTCCCAGCCGAATTTATCGCAGAAATGCAATGGCAAAAGGAGAAGAAATGAACTTACGCAATTTGCTTGCGATTTCTATGGGCTTCGTGCTGGCGTTGTCATTGTCCGCACCCGCCAAGGCCGACAACACGGAATACGTCAATTTAACCTTTCAATCCGGGGCTACGTTCGTTGGTACCCTGAATTTTACCAACGACTATAAACAAATCACAGGGGTAAGTGGAACATTGACCGATTACCTGCCGGCTCCGTATGATCCTAACGCTCCTATCGTCTTAGGTGGGCCTGGGAACGCCTACCTCAACTTCCAGTACGGCAGTACCACCTACATAAATTGGGTTAGTACCTCAAATTTTGTCCTGAATAATGTCGACGGTACAAACGGGGCAAAGGCATCTTTACCTGGTGACTATGCCACCGCCTTGATGGATGGCACGAGCGGAACCTTAGACGCAAACGGTGAGCCATCTTCTTCCGATTTTTTGAACTACATCTACTTTACCTACAACTACA
>Ga0224531_1000208_pt1 | contig 33927 bp, 19 predicted proteins | sample CBST100metaG_FD_179876 | JGI IMG/M metagenome (GOLD analysis project Ga0224531, IMG submission 179876) | Peat soil microbial communities from Stordalen Mire, Sweden - C.B.S.T100 | ecosystem: Environmental > Terrestrial > Soil > Wetlands > Peat | place: Sweden: Norrbotten County, Stordalen Mire...
TCATCTTGAACAACTCCGCGTAGCGTTTGCGATTGAAGGTGGCGTCTTTCAGGAACAGAAACGAGGTGCAGGAATTTACGATGCTGTCGGCGTTCGCGCCCAGATCCTCGGCGGACTGGCCGATCATGGTAACGCCGCCCAGGTTTTTGCGAACCGTCTTGATGGAGGCGAGCGCGCCATCCAATAGCTGCTTGTTCTTCATCGAAGAGAAAATCTCCTCGATCAGAATGTGCTTGGGCACGCCGAGATTGGCTGGGTTATAGAGAACATCGTTGATGCGGCGGAGCAGCCAGACCATTACTGGCTCGATCAAGTCGGCGTACTGCTCGTTGTTCACGCCCTGGAAGTCGAAGCATTGCAGGCGCGACAACGAGAGGCTGTCCTCCACGTTGTCGAAGACCGCGTGATAGACACCGTTGCCAACCCACTTCGAGAGATACCTGTCGAGCTTTTTGGGAAGGAAAAGATTCGACAGGCGGCGATTCTCTTGGTCGAGCAGGTACATATCCCGCACGGCCTTGTGGATCACGTCATCGTCTTCCGGCTCAAGCTCCGCGCCGCCGTTCGTCAAGAGCAGCTTGACGAACGAATAGAGAAAGGTGATGTTGCTTTCGGTCGGCTCCAGCGCGAAAGGGTTGACGCGCGGACCATCCTTCCCGATGCGGTCAACCCTGCCGCCGTACAATTCGACGACGCTCTCGTAGCTGCCGCCGATGTCGAAGATGTACGTGAATCCGCCGTACTTCTGCTCGTGGGCGATGGCCAGATTGCCATGCACCGATTTCCCGGTTCCTGTTGGCCCGAGAATGAGCATGACGCGCACACCGTCCACATACACGTCCTGAAAGAATGGCGTCCGCGTGCGCGTCTCGAAAATGTTCAGGTACTCGTTATCCAAGTCCTCCGAACATATGTGCCCGAGATTCGGAGCGAAGATGGAAGATAGACGTGCCTGATGGTCTTCCGCAAGCCACATGGGGAAGACATTGAACTTCTGGTTGCCGGGAAACAGCGCATAAAAGGCCGACAGGTTCCCAAGTGTCTCTTCCATCACCTGCGCCCGCGCATCAGCGAAGACGCGATGAACAGCGGGTGCGATGCCGCGCAGCTCATCTACGCTGCGCGCGGCCACAAGGAAGCGCAGCGAGTATTCGCCCTGTGCTTTTTTGTCGAGCGAGCGAATGACTTCGCCCAAGTCATCGACCTGGGTATTGGCGGCTCTGGCTCCCGCGCCGGTTTCAAGCGAAGCCGTGTCGCGTCCGCTCATCACGCGCGTCAGCACGCCGACTTTGAAAAACGAAATGAACTTCTCCTGCGCGTCGATCTCGCTGCGCGCCGCGGTAGTGGACTTCGGCCGCCATGTCGAGCACAGGATGCTGTCGCAATCAAGCGCGGCGAGTCCCGAGAACAGGCATGGCCTGGACGCCTCCGGCGTGGTCTTGAGTGAATACATCTGTACAAAGCGGCGACCGATGGTGAGATGGTCGCTGTGCCATGCCACCGGGCTCTTCACGATCTGGCGGTCCACACCGTCATCGGTAGACAACGTGTCTGCACTGGTCCACTCTTCAAGATTGAACAGGTAGCTGAAGAACTGATAGACTGCGTTCTTTTCAAGCAGCTTGAGTCCTAATGATCCGCCAAGATGGCCCTCAAGGAGCGTGGCCGTTTTTTCAAGGTCGGCCCGCATCCGTGTCGTGTCGGCGGCGTGTTTCTTCGGTTTGCTGGCGAAGGCATTGGCCTTTGGCAGCTCCAGTGTCAAGCACCAGTGCAGATCGATGCGGCGAAAGCCTGCCCACTTTTCGAGGAAGGCGAGACGGTCGTACACGAACACCTGCGTGACCGGATTGGCGTAATGTTCTTTCCTCGGTAGATCGAAGCCGGACATGACGCGCGTGTATTGATACAGGCATGATCCTTCGGGAAGGCCGCGGAGTGCGCCTTCAATCGAGCGCATCTCGGCTTCAAGTTCCTGGTCGGTCAGCCCCTCCTCGTCAATGCCGGCGAGTGAAAACAGACAACCGTATCCGCCACCCTTGAGCGCGAAGATTCGGTCATTCACAAAGCGTGCAATCGGAACGATGCTGCACGCGGCTCCGGCCTTGGCGAACCACGGCGTATATTTCAACTGCTCAGTGTTTGCGCGGGTCATAGTAGGACCTCTGGCTCAGACTCAAGCCCCAAAGCTCGAACATCTTGGGATGTTTGCGGACAATCAGCCACGCACTCACGGCAAGTGAGGGAAAGGCGATCATCGCCACCACGCGGAACCCAACGAGGAAAACCGTTACGCAGACGAATACGATCGCCATCCATGCTGTGAGATCGAGGCCCAGCTTGGCCCTCGGTCGATTGAGCGCTTGGTTGATTGGTAACGGTTCTCCTCGCTTGGTCATGGCCGCCACCTACTGCATCGTCTGACCGGTGAGCGAGCCAATCCATCCAGCACCCCATCCGAGAACTCCAGCGCCAAAGAGCGCGCCGAAAAGACCGGGAATGGCGTCCTGGAACCTACCTGACATCATGCGGATTCCGGCGAAGATCAGGCCGCCGAAACAGATAACAGCGCCCGCATAGATGGCGAAGGTCTTGAAGGTGGACATCAGCGTGGTCGCTCCAGAGAAGTCCATCGTCCCCTGGGCGTGGGCCACGCTCGTGAGAGAGAGCGCAAGAAGGGTGGGAGCCATCGCGCGGATGGCAGAGAGGAGGATTGGTTTGAGGGAGCGTTCTGTCTGCTGGTTGGCAGCTAGAATAGGCGGCCGATTGCGACTGGTATCGAATCGGAGGAGACGGCGGAATCGATTCACTTTGCACCTCCGCTGACTTGGGCGTCAGCTATGGCGCAAAGTTAGGGCTACATCGATTCCGCGTCCAGTGAATTCTGGGAAGTTGCTTATTCCATTTGGGAATAACGACGTGGTTTTAGTGGGCAGACTTCGACTACAATTCGTAGGCTCGGATGGTTTCCGGCGCCCCGACACCGCCCTTATATAAGGAAGCTTCCACGTTTGGACGGACCGAGACATAGCAGGTAAAGCTGGTTCCGTCCGTCAGCTCGATCTGGACACTGGTTCCCTCGCCGATGTCCCGATGGATGCGGAGCAGTTGAATCGTCTTGCCCGCCATTTCCGAGCAGTCAACGTAATCTTCTGACATGAATTCGTCCCTCATTTACCTTAGAATCGCATCCTTCCCGTCCCGTTGTCAGATCAATTTTAATGAAATTCTCCCGTTTCGCGCGGAGCTGTTTCCGGGAGCAGGTGAAACGGGCAAGCCGGATAAGATCAATCTTGCCTTGAACAATATCACACTCATAATGTGTAGACTCGTCGTGGTTAGGATCTGAGCATGAGAGTGTGGCCCCACGCTCCGTTAAGTCTAGATTTGGCACAAGATTGCGGCAACTCCGTGACGAACGAGGCTATTCTCAGGAAGAACTGGCGGAACGGGCCGGACTGCACAGGAATTACGTCGGCGGGGTGGAACGCGGCGAGCGGAACGTCGCATTGGAGAACATCGTCAAACTGGCGAAGGCGCTTACCGTCAAGCCGGCTGACCTGTTCGTGGATTTTTAGTGCATTCTTTATATTTGTGAAGTGAGACGCTTCCGCTGTTCTTCCAACGAAGCGCGTTCCCGCTCAAGCTCCGCGCGCAATTCATCCTCAGAAGGCAATACCAGCTTGTATTTGCTGGCAAACAGATGTTCGTTCTCGTGGAGCGCCGAATAGCGAACGACCGATGTGTCTTTGTGGGTACAGAGAATAATGCCCACGGTCGGATTGTCGTCGGGACCTCTTTTGAGATCGTCCACGATCCGGACATACATATCCATTTGCCCGATGTCCTGGTGGGTCAATTCGCCCGATTTTAAGTCGAACAGTACAAAGCATTTAAGCAGGTAGTTATAAAACACCATATCGATATAGAAGTCTTTCGACTCGGTACTTACACGCAATTGCCGTGCGACAAATGCAAACCCTTTACCCAGTTCAAGAAGAAACGCTTGCAGATTGTCCAAAAGCGCCTGTTCAAGTTCGGATTCGAGCAGTTTGCCGATACCCGGCAGACCAAGAAACTCCAGAATGACGGGATCGCGAACGAACTCGCGTGGATTCTTTTGTAATGGCACGATATTGGATGTGGCTTCTTGTTCAACCGCCTGGCGGTCGGAACTCGCGAGCAGTCGTTCATAGTAAAGGGTTCCAATCTGGCGCTCCAAGGCGCGTGTGCTCCAACCCTGGTCTGCGGCTTCGTTCATGTACCATTGGCGGGCCTTTTCGTTTTCCACGCGAAGGAGTGTGCGGTAATGCGTCCAACTCAATTCGTGACGCAGTGCGTCACAAATTGGAAACGCTTGAAAGAAAAGGCGCATGTACCGTAGATTCGATGCGTCGAATCCACGTCCGAACTCAGTTGTCAGTGCTTCGGCCAACGTCGAGAGCAGCTTTTTGCCATATTCGGCTCTCCCCGCTCCACCCTGCTCGAACTCGACAATATGCCGACCGATCTCCCAGCAGGTCTGAACCTGGACTGCATCTACACTGCGCAAAACCTGTTTTCGCGCATCCTGGATCAAATCACGCAGATTGCGGATCAACGGCCGCAGATCCATCGCGCCATCTGCGGAACCGATCAGTTCATTCGCCATGCTAACCACCCTCGGTTTTCATTGTAGAGTGGGCGCTTGGAGCGGAATTCTAACGACCATTGGGCGAGTTTCCCAACCACCGAAATTCACTCCCAACTGGCTCCCAAAAGGGTGTCCAGAGGGTACTTTTCCGTACTTCCGTGTCGCCATAAGTGCCGTAAAGTCTGTTAGATACGCGAGCGCACGGTCGCTCATAACCCAAAGGTCGCTGGTTCAAATCCAGCCCCCGCAACCAATATATTCAATAACTTACATCTTATTCCCACCAGCCCACCAGGGACATATATAGGAGCCAGATGATGGCTCCGATTGTTTTTCTGCTGATTTCTGTAGGGCGGCTACATCTCCCCGCAAAACTGAAGCTGCGTGCTATCCGCTAGCTGTTCTCCAAACAGCAGCTTCGGCCATCGAATCCAGTAAGGTAAGGCTCTTCGCAGGCCGCTGAGTTCTACAAGTTGGATGCGGCCGCAATCACGACCAAGGCCGAGCAGAGTTCGACGCGAAGGAAAAAGCCAAGGCCACGTCCAAGCCACCCGCGTACAGGAAGCGGAGCGTGGGCCTACCCTTGCAGGCTCCGGGAAATCTGGCCTGCTACCCGGATGGAGAGCAACTGCAACAGCGCAACCACCGGCAAGGCATACTTGAGCGCTGCGACTCCAGACCACCAGTGAGCAATGGCCAGAAACAGGAGGCACCCCAGGCAGCGTCCCGTAAACAGCCCGATTTCATGATTAAAGAGATAGGCGTATTCATTCCGCCCCTCCATGCGCGAGACCACATCCACCACCTGAAACTCGATCGGATTATAGGCAAGATCCAGCAGCGGCTTGGCAAGCACCAGGCAGCCGATAAAAATCAGCACGCCCACGGCATTGAAAAGCAGTGCATTGCTGACCCCGCCCAGGAGAAACAACAGCAGCCCGGTGGCAAAGACGATTCTGCGATGGTGAGGGGCGGTGACGCGCCCGACCGTATAGAGGAGACAAGCGGAGAAGACGCCGCCGATGGCCTGCGTCGCGCCCAGTGTCCCCTCCTGACCGACCAGCAGCATGACGAGCATGGCCGGCGCCGTCAGCATGTATCCCTGCGCCAGGCCCTTGAGCAGCGCCAACTCGAGCATCCGTTTCCATAACGCATGAAACCGGAAGAAGACGAAGTGCGTACGGGCAGGATTGCGAAAGCTGCCCCTTTCAAGCACAACGGCGGAAAGAACGGTGAGACCAAGAACTGCCATTGCGATGATGCGGTAGGCGCGGTTGGCACTTCCACCCAGCCAGCCGGAACGCGTGGCGCTGCTGATGAACCAGCCAATGAGAGCCGGAACCAAGACAGCGGCCAGAGTGGCAACGAACAGCTCGACTCCATAGTAGTAGTTACGGTTGTCGTCGTTGGTGGTGGCCAGCGCCAGAAATCCGCGGTTGGCCCAGAAGAGGCCGGTAGCCATGCCCATGGCCAGGCCCGAGGCCGCGATGCCGAAGGGCGTCAGGACGCCCGACCGCATCAACAGCATCATCGCCACCCCTGACAGCAGCATTCCGGCGGCGTACAAATGCTTCACTCCCACGCGACCCAGCAGCAGGCCATTCAGATAGAACGCCACAGGCGTGGCCACGTAGACGGCCAACTGATAGGTAACGACCTTGCTGACAGCGTGCGAATTCCGCATGACGTAGGCCGCCACAAAAATCTCAATCACCGGCAGCACCAGGGCATAGATCATGTTGGAGACGATCAGGACCCGCATGGAGTGGGAGCAGCGAAGGAAGACTTCAAACTCGCGGCGCAGACGGTTCATGCACTGGCCCCCCATGGGGGAGCTGGGTGTTTGCCAACGATTCGTCGCCCGAAAAGCGCGCAATCCCTGGTACGCGGACTAGAGAACATGGCTACAAGCATATTGAACCAACCCGCTCCGTCAGAAAAAGCAGCCGGTTTTCGTCGTTTCCATCCTCTCATCTGTTTCGTAGGGGGGGCTGTTCCGACTGCGGGCCATTGCCAACATAACGATGCGCCGTCGATTGGAGCTGGGCAACTGGTCATGCGTAGGCGCTGAACCGTCGCGTCCGATCTGGGATTGTGCTTTTTCGCGGTTCTCTTGAGGGCAAAATTGAGGCGCAAAGCAGCCTCCAGATCCCGGTGAAAAGAATACAGTTGACAGGGAAATCTTGACGGTGGTATCAATATTCCGTTGCGCAATCGATTGTGCAGATTGATTTTGCCCAGACGGCGCTTCCAAAAGAGCGAAGGATTCTACCGAAACCCCACAACCGCTTCTCAGGAGACCACGATGCAACTTATTGATTCAACAAACGGTATCAACCAACGGCGGGAGGGAGCAGGGTGTTCATCTGCCCTGACCTTCTGGTGGCCAGCCGTGCTGCTGCTGCTAGCCTTTTTGGCCATCCCGGCTCAGGCCCAGTACAGAACATCCATCCAGGGTGTCGTTACGGATCCGCAGGGAGCACTCATTCCCGGTGCAACCCTCACCCTCAATAATCTGTCGACCAATTTAACGATTGTTCGAACAAGTAATGATGCAGGCGTCTTCAACTTCAATGCTCTTCCTGCCGACCACTTCACTCTGTCGGTCGAGAGAGAAGGGTTCAAGAAGAAGGTTCTCAATGACCTGCAGTTGATTCCCGAGCAGGCCAATGCATTGAACGTCCAACTGGAGTTGGGCGAAGTCACGCAGACGGTTTCCGTAGATGCGTCGCTGGCACCTGCCATGGATACACAGACCGCGTCCACCGGCGCCACCATCAGCAGCAATCAGATTGGGCATATGCCCGTCTTTGGGCGCGATGTCTTCCAGCTCTCTCAGTTGGTACCCGGCGCAATTTCCGACGGATCGCAGTCTTCGGGCGGTGGCACCAACACGCTTCCAGGCAGCCAGGGAGCCTCCGGTCCCGCCGCCAGCGACGGCATCTTCAAGACCGAGAACGGCCCGCAGATTGACGCCAACGGCGGTCAGGTTGAAACCAACAGCATCACCATCGACGGAATCAGCACGATCAGCGCGGTATGGGGCGGAACCACCGTCATCACGCCGACCGCGGATTCAGTTGAAAACATCCGGATTGTCACCAACTCCTATGACGCGGAAAATGGCCGCTTCAGCGGCTCACAGACAATCGTCACGTCCAAGAGCGGAAGCAATAACGTTCACGGCAATTACTTCTTTCAGGCCAACCGACCCGGTCTCAATGCGTACCAGCGCTACAACGGACCAGCATTTAATAACACATGCGATCCGACCTCTTCAGAATCGTGTGCAGTGCAAAAAGGATTGAACAGAGATTCGCAGCAGTTCAATCAGTCCGGCGGCAGCGTGAGCGGACCGATCTGGAAGAACAAAATCTTCGCGTTCTTCGCCTATGAGACGATCCGGAACAATTCCAGCGTGACAGGAACCGGCTGGTATGATACAGCCGACTTCGACGCATTGGCTTCGTCGAGCAGCATTGCCTCGAAATTCCTCACGTTTACAGGACATTCTGTCGCATCGTCTGGAATCATCTCGGCAACCTGCGCTGATGTCGGTCTCACAGAAACTGTAAACTGCAATACCATCACCGGCAAGGGATTGAATATCGGTTCTCCTCTGACCTCGGTTTTGGGGACGCAGGATCTTACCGCGTCAGCCTCGACGACTCCCGGAGTTGGCGGCGGTCTATCGACTACAGTAGCCGATATTGCCAACTACGCCACCATCAATCCGACCAAGCTAACGGAAACGCAGTACAACGGCCGTATGGATGCCGATGTAACTGGCAAAGACCATCTGGCATTCGCCATCTACTGGGTTCCGGTCAGCAAAACGAACTACAACGGCGGCGCTCGCGCTTATAACCTCTTCCATCACGACGCGATCAACGACGCATTTTCGCTTATTTGGAACCACACGTTTTCTCCCAACTTCCTGAATGAAGCGCGCGCCAATGCGGCCGGATGGCGCTGGAATGAAATCACAGACAACCCGCAGGCTCCCGTGGGACTGCCCCAGGTGAACATCAGCTACGCCGGCAATACAAGCTTGAATTCCTTTGGGTCGGCTCTAGGCAGCAATTACAACCAGTGGACCTACACTTATAAGGATGTAGCGACCAAGGTCTCCGGCCGTCATACGATCAAGTTTGGCGGAGAATTGACCAGGCTGGAATATCTCAACAATCCAGTCGGGCGTCCGGGATACAACTTCTATAACATTTGGGATTTTCTCAACGACGCGCCCAAAACCGAGTATGGCAACTTCGATACGGCGACTGGCCTTCCGGGCGGAAGCCGTGCGGACGACCGCGAGAACTTGTTGGGATTTTTTGTTCAGGACGACTGGAAGGTTTCCTCGAATCTAACGGTCAATGCCGGATTGCGTTATAACTATTTCGGCTCGCTCAATGACAAGCAGTCCAACCTGAGTGTGGCGCAGTTTGGTACGGGGACGGCTTACATGACCGGACTCAGGCTCAGTTTAGGCAACAATCTTTGGACACCGCAAAAGGGCAACTTCGGTCCGCAGATCGGCTTCAACTGGAGTCCAAAGTGGTTTCACGACAAGTTGGTTGTTCGCGGCGGATATGGCCTGAACTACAACCAGGAAGAGATTGCGATCTCGGGCAACGTGAATAACAACCCGCCGGCAGCCAGTTGGTATTGGTTTGATAGTAATTCCCCAACCTCCATCAACGCGGATATCGTCTATGGAGTCTCGACCGACATCCATTCGCTGTCTGGCTTCGCGTCGAACTCACACACGATCACAACCTATAACGGCAACAACCTTCCAATCGCCGGAAACGGTAGCATTACGGCGGTTCCAAACAATATGCCCACGGCCTATTCCGAGCACTATTCATTGGGAGCCGAGTACGATCTGGGCCATCATTTGATCGCGAGCCTTGGATACCAGGGCAGTTCGTCGCACCATCTGATCACGCAGTACAACGCAAACGTGATAGCCGCGGCCCAGGGACTGACCTTGAATCCGCTGGTCACCTATGTGGACTACTACGCGAATAGCGCCGCATCCAACAACAACATGATGTTGGCTGTATTAAAGCATCAATTTTCGCAGCACTTCTCGGCGGATGCGCAGTTCACGTGGGCCAAGAGCATGGATAACGGCTCCGGACCCTACGAGGAAGATCCGTATCCGTACAACCGTCACTATTCTTATGGACGCTCGGATTTCAACGTGGGCAAGTCCTTCAAGCTGTTTGGTATGTGGCAGCCGGTCTTCTACCATGGCAACCAGAAGTGGGTGGGCAAGGTAGCTGACGGCTGGTCGCTGAGCGGGATCCTGAATCTACACAGCGGCTTTGGCTGGACGCCGATGTACTACGCGTCCGGCAATTTTTACTACAGCAGCTCCGGCTACAATTCGATGCGGCCTACGTATCTCGGCGGCGCGGGCAACAACACCAGCAACGATACCTTCAAGCCCGGACCGAATAAAAACTTCACGGACATCGACTCGACGGTAGTTTCTACCGCGACTTCCTATTCCAACAAGTACTTCTCGGTGGCGGATTACTCGACGGCCTTGGCGGGCAGTTCATATCCTGGGGTAGCTTCTGCTCTTCCTCCAGCGCCGGGCATTGCGCGCAATTCCTTCAACGGTCCCGGCTACCGGGATGTTGATTTTACTATGACGAAGAGCTTCGGGCTACCCAAACTGCGCTATCTTGGCGATAGCGCGAATTTCGAGATTCGCATGGATGCTTACAACATTTTCAACCTTCTGAATTTCAGCCCAAGCTCGATTTCCAATAACATCACTTCAACAAACTTCGGCCAGGCAGGGAGTGCTCTTGGCTCCCGCACGATCGACCTGCAGGCCAGGTTCAACTTCTAGCCATGACAAGGTGCGCCTGTCTGCGCACCTTGTCTTTCCGCTCAAGATGAACTTTGCCAAATAATTTGCGCTGCCACTATTGAGTGGTGAATTATTCTTGAAGATACTCTGCGTGGAATGTCATCTCCACGCAGAGTATCTTTTTGCGAGAAAGATCCGCCGACTTACAACGATGGGGGCTCCATTTTCTTATGGCCGTGCTCGCTACGGGGAAGAAGCGTCAGTCATCCGCGCCTGGAGAGGCCGGTTCAGTGTGCGTAGCGACATGGCCGGTGGACTTGCGCACCACCAGCTTGGGGTAGACCGTAATGACGTCCGGATGCGGCAGGGGTATCTCGTTGCGGATGAGACCCAGCAGTGTGCTGGCCGCGGTTTGCCCCATAGTGCGCAAAGGCTGATGGATGGTTGTAAGTGGCGGGTTGTTTGTCGAAGCCACCAGCACGTCGTCAAAGCCAAGCACCGAAACGTCTTTGGGAACTCGCAACCCTGCTTCGCGCAGGGCGAGGATCGCGCCGATCGCCGTGACGTCGTTGAAGGCGAAGATCGCCGTGAAAGGCTGCTTGGTTTGAAGTAACTTCCGCGTAACTTCAAGGCCCGGTCCGGGGCCGGGTTCCGGACTTTGCAACTGCACCACCAGCCGCGGGTCAACCTCAATGCCCAGGTCCTTGGCCACAGCCACAATCGCCCGCCATCGTGGGCTGGTATCCGAGCTGAAGGCCTGCCCTTTGATGAAGGCAATTCGTTTGTGTCCCAGCGTCTGTAGATGCGAGAGCGCCAGATGCGCGGCCTGCTCATGGTGTAATTCAATGTTGATCGCCCCGTCGTGATGCCTGTGCCCTGAGACAGCGACAAGTGGAACGGGGAGTTCTTCTCCGATGGGTGTATCGACGGCGATGATACCCTCCACCGAGCGAGCCAGCATCATGCGCAGGTAACCCTCCAGCAGTTCGGAGCGATGGCGATGGCTAACGACAAAATAAAAGAAGCCATCCTTCAGCAGCTCATCTTCAATGCCGCTAAGAACCGCTGTCGAGTAGCCTTCGCTGATCTCTGGAAGGATGACGCCGATTGTGTAGCTTCGCTTCTGGCGCAGGCTCCTGGCTACGGTATTGGCGGAGTAACCATAAAGAGCCGCGGCATGAAGAACGCGCTGTTGAGTTTCCTCGGCAATACGGTGCTCTGTCGCCGCGCCGTTGACGATGCGGGAGACCGTGGACTGTGAGAGCTCAAGGATGGACGCAAGCTCTTTCAGGGTGACCTGTTTATAGGGTGGCTTGATCACGTGGATGTACTCCAAGGATAGCGCAAAGGGTTGCGCACCCGCGAATATTGAGTACAAAAAATTGCTTCGGTCTCCATATGCGTACTGCGGGCAGACGCGGCCTTACTCATCCCAGCAGACCCTTCCCATGAAACCCGGCTCGCCGCATGGCGCTCACGCTCTCTGGGTTGCGCATAAATGTGCTCCACACCAGCTCGGAGCGGAGATTCTCCGCCATTAGCACTGAAATGCCCTGGTCGATCCCCAACACATCCGGGTCATACCAGTTGGCTGCAGGATGGAATGCGTCCACAAAGCCATAGCGGCCCCAAGCCTGTTTCCCCCATTTCGAGCGCATTGCGCGCAGAACGGAGATACATTCCGCAGGCAGAAAAGCCAGCGAGCCAGCCGCGGCCGATGGAACAACCGACCCGTCCAGGGGCCCTTGTACTGGCGGTCCGCCCCAGGCGGTATAGCCACCAGCAGAATCTGAGGCCGTGATGCCCCAGTAATCCTCGCTGTACCACTTGGGATAAGAAAGGCAGAATGCCTTGTGGGCGCGGGTCGCGGTCACCGAATTTGCAAAGTAATCGGCATAGGCGTCGCGTTTGTCGCGAAAGTCATACCATGCCTGCGAGTACTGATGCGTAAACAGCGGGTCGTCGCCACTGATATAGTCGTACCCTTTGTAATGAATCACAGGACGCGAAAAGTGATCCCAATACCCCGGCGCTACGGCGTGGGCGGGCGAGCCGATGGCCAAAAGATAAAGCATCATCAGCTCGCAATAGGTCTTCCAGCGCGAGTGGAGGAAACCTGTCTCCGGTTGCCATCCCATCGCAAACGTCTTACCGCCATTCAGCATCCACGGCCAGTCCACGCGCTCGTAAATCTGTTGGGCCAGTGACTGGATTCGCGCGTCCTGAAAGTACGCTCGCGCGGTGAGAATGCCGCACAACAGCAGTGATGTATCGATCGAGGAAAGTTCCGCACCCCGGAATCGCTCTCCGGTTTCAATATCCGAAAAGTGATAAAAGAAGCCACGCACCTCTGGCAGTTTGTTCAGGTGCCACTCCAGAGTTGTCTTCACGCGCTCCACGATCTGCGCGCGTGGCAGGTAGCCGCGCTTGTCGGCAATGCATAGCGCAGTCAACCCGAAACCCGTGGCCGCAATGCTTGCCATGCGCCGGGGATCACGCCCGCCGCTACAATCGTTGCGTGCCCGGTCAAGAATCTGCCCGGTCTTCGCGCTGGCTTGTTCCCAAAAGAATAGGCATCCTTGCCGTTCCAGATCGTCCAGGAATGCCACATCCTCATTGGATAGCTTCCAGGATTCGCTCGCGGAAGCAATTGCTCCAGGCGCAAGAGCGCATCCCGCCGCTGCCGCGACAGCCTTGAGCATCTGACGGCGGCTCATCATCCACGTACCGCTATGCCTGGTCATCAACATTCCCTACTCCTGATTCTGCGGACGCAGATCCTAGAGCGAAACTAGAGTTACTGTATCCTGCTCAGTTTTGTGCACGGTCGCCGCTCCCTGAAGGCCGTTTCGACTTGAATGCTGTGGTTTCGGGAACCATCGACTCTGGTTCCGCTCTAATGAAATCCTGCCAACTGCATGGCGTTCGCGCACTCCGAGTTGCTCATGAAGGTGCTCCAGATGAGCCCGGTGCGCAGGTTCTCAGCCATCAGGACTGAAATGCCCAGATCGATTCCCAGACAATCCGTGTTATACCATTTTGGAGAAGAATTGGAATTAAAGGCATCGACAAAACCGTAGCGCCCCCAAGCCTGCGCGCCCCAGTTCGAGCGCAAGGCTTCCAATACCTCAAGGCACTCATTGGGCAGGAAGGGGAGCGATCCGGCGGCGGCACAGGGAACGACGGTTCCGTCGATTGGCCCCTGCGCGGGCGGTCCGCCCCAAGCGGTATAACCTCCCACATAATCTGACGGCGTTATGCCCCAGTAATCCTCTGTATACCAGTTCGGATAAGTCATCCTGCAGAACGTTTCGTGGGCCTGCGTTGCATAGATGGAATTCGTAAAGTAGTTGGCATAAGCATCGGCCTTGGAGCGGAAGTCGAACCATGCATGAGACCACTGGTGCGTGAATAGCGGATCACTGTTGCTGCTGATGTAACTGTAGCCTTCGTAGGTGAGAATGGGGCGCGCAATGGCGGCCCAGCAAGACGCCGGAATGGGATAGGCAGGCGAGCCGATGGCCAGCAAATAGAGCGCCATCAACTCACAATACGTATCGTAGCGCGAAGACGAAAAACCGGGGGCCGCAGCCGTGGCCGGATACCAGGCCATGGCGAAGGTCTTTCCGCCATTGAGCATCCATGGCCAGTTCACGCGCTCATAAAGCTGCGTGGCCAGGGATGTAATCGTCGCGTCGTTAAAATAAGCGCGTGCCGCGAGAACGCCGCACATCAACCACGCCGTATCGATCGAGGAAACCTCAGAGCCAGAAATGGGAAGACCGGTGGTCACATCGTTAAAGTGGTAGAAGAACCCGTTTTCATTCTGCATATTGTTCAGATGAAAACTCAGCGTCGTTTGCACCCGCGCAACAATCTGCGCATGGGTCACGCCGGTCAGGTAGCCACGCTGGTCGGCAATGCACAGTGCGGTGAGTCCAAAGCCTGTGGCGGCAATGCTGGACTCGGTGGTGGTCGTGTCCATCTGTCCGCTCAGATTATTGGCCGCGTGGTCCAGTACCTGCCCGGTCGTGGGGCTGGCCTGCTCCCAGAAGTAGAGGCATCCCTGCTGTTCCAGCGCGTCCAGAAAACTCAGATCCGCCGCAGTTGGGTTAAAGACCCCGACTGGCAAGGAGGGAGGCGTGGGCGAGGAAGTCGTCGTCTGTCCACCCCCGCCGCATCCCACTGCTGCCGCCATCACGCAGCCCGTTGCCGCCGCCATTGACATGAGCGCCTGCCGCCGGCTCATTTTCCACACCCCGGAAGATGGATTCAGTTGCCACCTGCTGTCTCGCATATTCATCGCATCTCCTCCAATTCTTATTGAGCCCACTCGGGAACCCAATCAGCAGCAGTCGTGGCCGACGCGGGTGATGCCTGCCCCATCATCCCTATGCAGCTTTCTGATGCACCCCGGAACCAGCTTTATAAGACGGCCAAATGGAAGGCAATCGAGCGATGAGGTTAACGAGCGCAACCGATTGCGCATTGGCCATCAATACCATTCATTGCGCTTCACTGTCAAATGTGGCCGGAAATCGAATGGCCGCAAAAGCTGCCCCTGCAAAGCCTGCCCTGCCTAAGCCGCGATTCTGCGAAGTTGGGAGGTGGGAACAAGTCGCTCAAGATAAGGTTCGACATTGCTTGATCGAGGTGAACTTCGCCATGCGTATAGGGCTAGCATTTGACTGTTTTGTTTGCGGATGATATAAAAATTCGCAGAGCGCAACCGATTGCGCCACTGCGGGAAGGTTGTATTTTCCATACTATCGGAATGACCGTTTGCCCGCCGGAGACGAACCTGTACTTTCGTCATTTGTTTGCCTCATGCGCCGGATGGCAAACGGCGCGCGTTCCACAGTCCGTGCTTGGGAGATATCTTGTCGTTACGATTCCATTTGATACGTTCCATTGCTGCTGGCCTCGTCAGGATGCCCTCCGGCCTCTCGATGAACTCCAGCCGCCGCTCCGTCCTTGCCTGCGCCACCCTCTGCCTGGCTCTGGTTGGAGTTGAGCCGTATGGAGCCGCACAGGCAGCCACAGCCGATTCTCCTCATCAATCCAAGCAGGTCGCGCATCCATCCAACGCCCAACTCGCCGATCCCAGCCTCGAGGCCCGCGTCAATCGTCTGCTTGGTAAGATGACGCTCGAAGAAAAGATCGGGCAGCTCGTTCAATACAACGATACCGGCGACGACTCTGCCGTACAGACGAGCGGAGCGCCGCAGGCTGTGAACAAACCAGGCGTAATGGATGCACTGAACCCTGTCTCCGCAACTCATGTGAATGCGATGCAAATGGCGGCTACTGGCGGGCTTGGTTCGATGCTCAACACCATCGGTGCGGCGCGCACCAATACCTATCAGCATCTGGCGGTAGACCAGAGCCGCCTGCACATTCCCTTACTCTTCGGCGCGGATGTCATTCACGGCTTTCGCACCATCTATCCAGTGCCCTTGGGCTTGGCTGCGAGCTTCGATCCGGAACTCGTTGCGGCCGTCTCTCGCATGGCTGCCGAAGAGGCTTCCACGGCAGGCGTTCGCTGGTTTTATTCCCCCATGGTTGACATCAGCCGCGATCCCCGCTGGGGCCGGTCCGTGGAAGGCGCCGGAGAAGACCCCTATCTCGGCGCCGCCATGGCGCGGGCCTATATTCGCGGATACCAGGGCAATGATCTTTCAAAGCCGGGCAACGTCGCCGCTTCGGTCAAACATTTTGCCGCCTATGGCGCTGCCGAAGCAGGCCGCGAGTACAACACCACGGATATGTCGGAGATCACACTCCGGCAGGTCTACCTGCCTCCCTATCAGGCTGCTGTCGAAGCCGGCGCCGCCACGGTCATGAGCGCATTCAACTCTCTCAATGGCGTACCTGCCAGCGCGAATCCATTCCTTCTGAGGAAGATTCTGCGCGGAGAGTGGGGATTCAACGGGTTTGTCGTTAGCGACTACACTGCCGTGATGGAGTTGACCCACCATGGCATTGCGCTCGATCCCGCGACAGCAACGCGCAAGGCTATCACCGCTGGTGTTGATGTCGACATGATGTCGCACTTCTACGACACTCAGTTGCCTGGGCTCATCCGCTCCGGCCAAGTTCCAATGGATGTAGTCGATGAAGCGGTGCGGCGTGTGCTCCGGGTAAAGTTCGCAACCGGGCTCTTTGAACATCCCTACGCCGAAGGCGTGGAGGTTACGGCTGCTGTCACAGGGCACAGGCCGCTGGTCCGCAAAGCGGCGGAAGAGTCCTTCGTCCTATTACAGAACGACAAACTCGCCGGCGATGCACCGCTGCTTCCGCTTTCGCCTGCAAGCAAACGGGTTGCTCTCATCGGACCGCTCGCCGACGACGCGGAGCAGATGATAGGAGCTTGGAGTGGCGCCCCCAATCTTCAGGACATCATCACCCTCCGGCAGGCGCTCGCAGAGCGCTCGAGGCAGGTGGGAGGCACGCTGCTTTACGCCAAGGGAACCGAGATCGACGATCCCTCACAAGCCGGCTTTACCGCGGCTGTCGAGGTGGCGAGAGCGGCCGATGTGGTCATCCTTGCGCTGGGGGAATCGAGCCGCATGAGCGGCGAGGCCGGCTCACGCACAAATCTCGATCTGCCAGGCAACCAGCAACAGCTTCTGGAAGCCATCACCGCCACCGGCAAGCCGGTCGTCCTGCTCATCTTCTCTGGGCGTCCCTTGGTCCTCAACTGGGCTGCCCGGCATATCCCCGCCATCATGGAAGTCTGGTTCCCAGGAACCGAGGCAGGGAACGCAATTGCCAATCTTCTCTACGGAGATGTGTCGCCCAGCGGCAAGCTGCCCATGAGTTTTCCCCGCGCCGTCGGTCAGGAGCCGCTCTACTATAACCAATTCCCAACCGGACGCCCGCCCACAGGAATTGACCTTTCCAAGCCGCCAACCGGCGACTCGCATTTCTTCTCTCGGTATATTGATCTTCCCAACGACGCGCTTTTCCCCTTCGGCTATGGGCTCTCCTACTCCAACTTCTCTTATCGGGACGTCAAGGTGTCCAGAACCAGCATCCCGCTGCCGCAGGCTCTCGCGAACCGAAGCACCCCTCTACTTATAGCAACGGCGACGGTAACCAACACCGGCGAGCGCACGGCCACCGAAGTGGTCCAGTGTTATGTACGCAACCTGGGCGCAAGCATCGAACAGCCGGTACGAAGCCTGAAGGGCTTTCAGCGAGTCATCTTGGCTCCTGGCGAATCGAAACAGGTCAGCTTCCCTCTGGGCTTCAACGAACTCTCCTTCTTCAACCTGGAGAGCTCTCCCACCCTCGAAGCGACCCATTACACGGTATGGATCGGAGGCAGTTCGCTGGCCGACCAGGAAGCGGCCTTCGAGGTGGTCTCTTCCACACAGAAGGCAGATCGGCGCTGATCCGCGCTTGCCCTAATGACCTTGAAGAGACGCCCACGGATTGGGCGGAGTCGCTTTCGCCGTGCAAAAATCTGCTTTGACAAAGAGTCTCAACCTGATTTTTGGGATGAAACGTAACCAATTCCTGTAACTACGAAGCAATTGCCAAAACAATCGATCACTCGAAGTATAGGAAAATCAAGAATCCATTTCTGAGAGAGGTCAAGCTGAAGAGCCTGCGCCAGTCGATAGCAGCATGATTTTGACAAGAGATAGCTTGCGGGGTCCGTCGATTGCGCCGGAGTCGATGCTGCGAGCGTTGCTATTGCAGGTCTTCCTCTCCATTCGTTCGGGGCGACTGCTGGTTGAGCAGATCGATTACAGCCTGCTGTTTCGCTGGTTCGTGGGCCTCAGTATGTACGATGTAGTGTGGAACCACGCGGTCTTTTCGAAAAACCGCGACCGTTTGCTGAACACGGAAGTGGCGCAGCGCTTCTTTGCGGAAGTCAACCGGCGATGCCGATGTACGACCTTACAAGAAGAGCTACGGCAAGGAGTCGAAGCTGGATTACCTGGGCATATTCTGGTTGAAAATCGCCACGGCTTGATTGTGGCGGCGATGGTCACGCACGCCGATGGATATGCCGAACGGGATGCCGCGCTGTTGATGCTCCAAGAGAAGCAAGAAGGCCACGCCGGCGCATCACCGTGGGCGCGCGACACCATCCAGAGACTGCGACGATCCCGACATCGCTCTTCCTGCTGCCAGCGGGAAGGCGTACACCTCACTTCTGGGACTGCAAAGGGGGAGATTCCGCTGCGTCAGGATGCTCTGGTTCAAAATCAGGTGGTTCACGGGCCGGTGGCTCTCAAATGCCGGCAACGTGAGACATTGCCGCTTTAGGTCCACTAATGATAAACGGCCATCCTGACCGTCAACATTAATCACAACGACGCCGGAGGCCGCGCCGGTTGCCATCCCCCAGTTGTATCCTGGAAATTCATTTGCCCATGCCTTGAACTGGGCAAGGTCATCGGAGGCAATCTTCTGCCAGCCCTTCACGAGCGACACTTTGGCTCTTGCCTTTACAGGGAACAGATGCCAGCCACGTCGAGCGGCATCGCGCACCTTTGACGGAAGCCTGTTAACCTGTCCGGCGGCGCGTCGGGAGCGAGTTCCCAAAGCTAACGGGAGCTTCTTGGCCAAGTCGTCATATGTTTCTCTTGAGCGCGGGAATTGTCCCGCTTTTGATGGTTTCTTCGCGTTCGCCGCAATCAACCTAACAAGGCTTCTTAGCTTGGCCGGATTGTTCGCGGTAATGGTAGTGGAACCGCCCAGCAGCAAATCTAGGCCACAGGCGAGCAATTCACGCTCAAATGGCAGCGTCTCAGGCAATCCATAAAGTACACGGTCGAGATTGAATTCTCCAACGAGTTCGACTTAGATATGGATCATCTTGAACCTGCAATAAGCAAAAAATTCAACGCGATGCTCATTGTCGCTCCCTACTCCTGTTATCGAACGGCCTTGGCGTTCTCTGGTTTTAAGCGCGGTATTTCGTTGATTCAATCGCTAAATATACAATTTCGTATTTACAAACTTATTAATAAGAGGACCTCTTCACGATGTTCTACCGGGGAAGTTTCCGCGTGGAACCCCGCTCGACCAGAACCGGCGGCAATAAATGCAGCAGATTGGCCTTGGAAGCGCGGGGGTTTGAAGCAGCGATGGCATCCAAAACGAGTTTGGTGGCCAGACATCCCATATCGTGTAGGGGTTGGCGTATGGTGGTGATTGCCGGAGAACTGAAATCCGCATAGGGTATATCGTCGAAGCCAATGACAGAGCAGTCGTCGGGGACTCGAAGGCCGGCCTTCCACAGCGCCCGCATTGCGCCGAGTGCGGTGATATCGTCAAAGGCGAGAATTGCCGAGAAATCGATCTTGGCATCTATAAGCGCAGAAGTAAGGCGCAAGCCGCCTTCAAAGCCTGAAGTAGGATCCATCAATGCGGGAAGCTGAAAAGTGAGCCGAGGATCCAAGTGCAGGCCAACTTCGCGAGCGAACCTCCGAATGCCCAGCCAGCGGCGGGCGCTGTCTTCCAGTTCTATCGGACCGCACAGCGAGGCGATTTTCCGGTGTCCCAGGCGATAGAGGTGCTTGATTGCCGCATAGCCACCGACCTCGTTGTCCACCACCACAGATCGAATCGAACGCGCAGTGAGATCGCGCCCTACAACGGTCATGGGGATCTTGTTCCTTTTAATCTTAGAGAGAGAATCGATCTCCGCAAACAGCCAGTTCGCCACAACAATCAGGCCCTCCACTCGGTATCCGATGAGCATATCAAGATACCGGTCGAACTCCTCGCGGCGGTTATCGGCGTCCATGATGATGGGAAGATAAGACGTGGAGTAGAGCGTCCGCTCGATACCGCGCAGGAGAGACATGCAGAACGGATCGGAGATATCGAAGACCAGAACGCCTATCGTTTGACGACGGCGGCGACTGAGCGAACGCGCCATGGCGTCGGGCTGGTAGCCCATCTCCACAGCCTTTTTACGGATGAGTTCTTTCGTCGTGGCAGCTACATAGCGCGAGAGTGGTGCTTCGTTCAGGACAATGGATACGGTCGAAGTCGAAAACCCACATACCCGCGCAACGTCAGCCAAGGTCACATGGGTCGATTTTTTAGTGTGCGTTAACATACAATCGCCTTCGTCGAGCTATTTCATAGATTTCGCTAAACCCGCTTCGCCACGTTAAAAGCCTGGCAATAAGCTGGCCTCCTCGAGATCAGTGAGGCACCTATAACTATGTTAAATCACCACTGCCGCGAATTCAGTTGAAATGCGGACTGCGGCTTATTCATTATGGAGTGATTAGAAGTCATCTCATATACCTATCGGCGCCCACGGACAACATCCCTGGCTGATTTGCGGCTTTTGCGGCACGACTAAAGTCGTTCAGACACAATCCAAGAGTCTTTCAACAAGTTCCTAGATCAGTCTGTTAGGCCGCAGGCGCCTTGGCCAGCGCAGAATCCCTTCACTAAGAGACCTGCGCCAGGAAGCCAAAGCCGGAACTTGGAAATGTACCGTGATCGCATCACGATCGACTAGTGGTTGACTTGCAGCAAAGTATACATAAAGTTCAGCGACAAAAGACATCCCTCTATGCCATCAGAGACCTGGCAGAAACTCTGACTGCCAATCCCGAGGTCAACGCCTAAAATCTCGCTGACGCTCCGCACGCAGCTCCCTGGCAGCTCGGCATGAGGGCCAGGAATGCTCTCACTGTCACAGAGCTAACTACCTGGCCTTTGCACTTTATACGCCATGTAATCTGCTGCCACCCAGATTCGCCTTTCATAGGCGGGGTGACCACCACCCGCATAGGATAAACATCATGCGGCCTCACAGGATACAGCGAAGCACTAGCTTTTTCTGTCCAGCCAGATGGAAGTTCAGCATTCAGCTCGATCATCTCTGGCTCGTCTGTGTCGTTATGGAGCAACAATGGCATCTCCAAGGTACCGCCGGGTTCCACCCCAATCTCCGGAATCTTGATCAAGTCGGCCAGATGTCCGATGTCGTGAGCTGGCCAGAATTCCCGATAAAAAGTCCAGGCGTCCCCTAGTTCAATGGATAGCCCTTTGCGAGGTTGTAATCGATAGCCGCGAACAGGGGCAAAGGGAATGGCGCCAGGAACAATACCCTCAAAAACATCTCCCGTGACAGAACCACCCACCAGAGACTTACCAAGGACAAGCCGAATAGGATCCTCAAACTCCTTAAAGTTTCCCGTACTCAGAGCACGAATTGCCGGTGCCCCAGTATCATCCGCCGACAGATGAAAGGCTGACTCCACTGCGGAAGGTCGGGCGTAGCTTGTATGTAGAGACGGCGAGATTTCCTTCAAAGAATAGACTGGTCCCTGCCCTTCCAAAAACGCAATTTGCGAGGCGTCGGAGACAAAATAGAGTTTCTTCGGTTGCCAAGGACGAAGCCCCTCGGTGAGGTTGCCATATCTTGAGGTATCGCGTGGGAAAGAAACCTGTTCCGGAAACTTGGTTGGATCTCCCGCCATGTCAAAGGCTTCCGTGGCCATCACGGCGGAGGCCTGATGGTCGCCATGATTTTCGCCTACCACGTAATCGGGTAGCCACGTCAGAATAACTTCCGGGCGTGTGAGCCGGATGATTCGTACGGTTTGGTCCAGCGTTGCGCCGTGCCCCCAGGTTTCAAGTGAGCGCAAAGGATTTTCGCCAGGTGTGTCAGTACCACTCGCAAACCAGACGTTAACGACCCCAATGGAAGCGAGGGCACGGCGCACCTCGATTTCTCGAACATCTGCAAGCGAAGCTGCCTGCTCATACCCCGCAGCGTTCGCACCGGAGTTGCCGCGTGTTTCCAGGAGCACTGCTACGCTCTTGTGCTCATCGTAGATGGCTTTCAAGAGATACCCCGTCAGGGCCGTCTCGTCGTCTGGATGAGCCATGATGAGGAGAATGTCGGCCTTGAAACGGCTGTCAGGAGCGGGGCTCTGCGGTGCCTCACTCATCGTCGGAGTTCCAGCACTCACAGCGGAAGGAGCCTGTTGCGCCAGCATTGCAACAGGCCACAGACCCATCGTAATCATGAGTAGATACTTTGGTAGATCCCATCTGGAAAACAATACGGCGCGACCCGCGGACGAATTCTCCAGGCGGTGGCTATTGGCCTTAATCATTTGATGATTCCTCCAACTACACGACTCAGTGTGTGTAAGACAAGTTCACTATCCTGTCAACTCTACTAGATGGAATCCCGTTAACCAATCACTGCTGCTTGGCTAACGGGATTGATGGAAGAAAGCAGATTCAAGCAAACAAGAAGCCGAAGAAGAGATTCAGGCAAATTTCTTCTTCATGGTTCTAGAACGCGAATTTCAGCGCAACCTGCAACTGACGTTCGCCCTCTGCTGCATTGACTCCCGACGTAACGCCAAACGCCGAGGCGCCGTCGCTATAGTAAATGTCGGGGGCTTGGAAGATGGGGTGGTTGAACACGTTGATTGCATCAACACGGAACTCCCCATGAAGAACTTTAAAGACGCCGAATTGCTTCTGGAGGCTCAAGTCGAGCGAGACCAATCCTGGCCCCCTTATGCTTCCATTCGAGCCGGTTCCATACCCTGTTGGGGATTTTGGATCGCTGAAGTTGGTAGAATCCCAGAACCGTTCGCCCGAACCGGTAAACACGCGGGCGTAGTGAACTGGCCCGTTGCGGTCCGCACGAACAACTCCCATGGGCGAGTCGCCGTAGCTCCTGGGCGTAACGTTATTGTCGTTTGCGGTCTGCGCATAGCCCGTGTGCTCCGTGGTCATTCCGCTTAACTGCCAATTACCAATGACGGCATCGACCACGTTGTTTACGTTCGAACCGAACATCTGCTTATGACCGAAAGGCAAGGAATAAACGGCGTATCCCGTCAAGATTTGGGCTACATCGTAATAACACCGGCCCCATTCAGCCTTTTGGTTGTATTGATCCTGGAATGACCACTGCTCCGGCTGGGACTGTCCATGACTGTTGCCGTATTCACCAATGTTGTCGGCCAGGCAGCTGCCATAGGTATAGGATAGCTGAGCTTCCAGTCCCTTGGTAAAACGATGCTGGTATGTTGCCTGTAGTGCGTTGTACTCCTGATTGCCGTTTGAGGCACTACCGTTGACCCACCCGCCCTGGTTGTTCGGATTGGTGCCCGGAACCTGGAACAGACTCGGTGTGAGGGAGTTGTTGAACGTTGCCTGCCCCAGATATGGTCCGGGAAGTGGGTCTCCAGTTGCGTAGTTCACCGCAAACTGCGCGTAGTTTGGAGCCGTGACAATGTGAGTTACCTTCTGCCCCACATACGCAATCTGGGCTGTATCATGATTTCCCAATTGATACTGAATCGACAGGTTCCACATATTGTCGACTGCGGGCCTGAAATCTGCGTTCCACACGCGTGCTTCAAAGCCATCCAAACTAGCCGTCAGGCTGCTCGGAAATCCCGCCTCGGTAGTTTGGGTTGGAGAACTTGAGGCGTTCTTGATGAACGACTTACTGAAGTTGTTCACAAACGGCTCATTTTCGGTCAAACGACCGTTTGTTCCCATACCTTCCATGTAAGAAGTAACTGAATACGCGCCGCGCAGGACGCCTTTGCTGTTAAGTCTCTTGGGAGACCAGGCAAAGCCGATACGGGGTTGGAAATCCCAACCGAGGTTGTACGATTCGTACCCGGATTGTGATCCGTTGACCGGACTGTAGCCGCCGTACAAGGCATTCAGCACAGATGTCGACTTTCCGCCGGCGGGAAAAATAGGAGCACCGGTCTTCAGGTCGAAGTTGAGCTGCTTTCCGTTCACCTCAATCCAGGGTGTGTGTGTGTCGTAACGCAGTCCGATATTGAAGGTGAGATCTGAGCTGATCTTCCAATCATCCTGAACGTAGGCAGCAATCATGCTTTGGCGCTGTCCCCAGGTTCCGTTATCGGCTCCGCGCGCGATGCTGGCAGGGGCACCATAAAGAAAGTCAGCAGGGCCATAACCTACACCGCTGTCCGAGCTGTTTGCTCCAGTTCCGGAAGTCCAGACGCCAGAGTAAGACATGCTGCCGTTTTTACCGCTGTTTCCAGAGTAGAAAGTGTTAACACGATACCTTATGTATTGGAAGCCCATATGCACCGTATGATTTCTATGCATAAGCGTAACCGCCTCATTTACTTGAATCGAGGTATCTGCAAAAAGTGCCGCCTCGTCAGCATCTCCTAAGGTGTGGAATTGTGTTCCGGTCCCCAGCGATATCAATGGAAGGCCAGTGACGATGGCTCCAGAGTTGGTGTTGCCGTTTGTGATGCCGATTTTATCGGCAAGACTGCCCAGGGCATCCATGTCATACCCGTATCTTATTTTCGTGTAATTGGTGCCAAAGCGAAGGTCACTAAAGATGAATGGCGTAATCTGGTGCGTCCATCCAGCAATGCCGCTGTCTGCCCAGTTTTCGCTGTAGTTCTGGTCTGACCCGTTTGAACCGTTGTTGAAGATGGGTACGCTGGTTAATGTGGGGTTGGTGCCGTAGACCTTGGATGCACGCGCAAAGATGTGGTCCTTGTCGTTCATCGCATAATCGACCTTGATGTCGCCTTGATCCGCGTTGGTGGATGTGCGCTCGGTATATGTCAGGTTGTTCTGAATCTGGTTGGTGATTGTCGGAAGCGGATAAAATCCAGAAGCGAACAAAGCTTTAGCTGCCGGATCGACGCCTGGGAACGCCGCACTGGGGTGTGCGACATTTGCCAGGTTGTTATTCAGAAGCGGACAGCGCGTTGTAGCATATGCCGTGCACTCACCGATCGCAGTAGACGGGTCATAGAGCTGTATGCCTGGATTCTGTGTGCCGAAGGTTGTATTGCCGGGCAATATCTCTGAAAAGTCTCCGGTTCGCATTTTTGCCGAAAGCACACTCGCGCTTTCCGTTGTCGAGGGAATATAGAAACGTTGAGCTTGAAAGTCGGCGAAAAAGAAGAGTTTATTGCGCAGGATGGGCCCGCCCAACGTACCACCGAACATATTCCAACGCACGCTTGGCTTGACAGCGGTCGTTGCTTCGCCCTCCGCCTTTTCCTGGGCGTTGGTAAAACCATCTCCCCAAGGAGATGCATTGAGTACGTCGTTACGGAAGAATTCAAAGACGTTACCGTGATATTTATTGGTGCCGGATTTGATAGCGGTAGAAATAGTGCCGCCTTCAAAGTTGCCGTACTCAGCCGACGGATTTTGCGTGATAACCGTAGTTTCCTGAATGGCATCAATGCTGGGCGAGTAGCCAATCAAATTGTCGGAAATCTGGTTGTTCTCCAGCCCGTCGAGCAGAAAGTTGTTGGATTGCTCGTTGTTGCCGTTGATAAAGGGACGCCCGGCACTTCGGCTGGTTTGAACGCTGGTCATCGAGGTTGGATCCGGATGAGTTGCGCCTGGAGCAAGCAGCGTCATCTGCACATAGTTGCGCGTGGCCAAAGGCAGGTTTTCAGTAGTCTTTGTGTCGATTATCGTGTCCAACTGATCGGTCGCTTCTTTCAGAAGCGGTTCCTCTCCCGCGCTGACTTCCACGACTTCAGTTGCTGCTGAACCAACCTGCAATGTGAAGTTCAAGGTGTAGGTCTGGCCTAGTTCCAGTTCAAAAGCAGGATTGCTGATGGTGCTAAAACCCTGCTTTTCGATCCGTTCCTTATAGTTACCGATCGGCAGCGAGATGTTGTAAATGCCGGCCCGATTCGTCGTAGCTTTGAAGGCAATGTTGCGTTGTGTATCGGTGATGGTGATCGTTGCGCCTTGGACAACATTGCCAGCCGGGTCACTGATCACTCCTGTCACGAAGCCGTTAGTGGACTGAGCACTCAGCCGACAGGACAGTATCAGCGCCGAGAATGCGACGAGAACCACGATACCACGAAGGATCGGATTGCCACCTCGCAATAACGGCAAACGATGTGTTGACCGTTCAGTTCGAATCATGGACATTGCACCTTTCGTTTGCATAGAGATATTCATGGACAGCCCCCTGGACATCAGCTCCTGAACAATTGTTAGCATTCAAGCGCTTTAATATCTGAAGAATCATTTAATTCATGTCCACCACTCTCTGTCAAGCAAAAAATTGTATCCCTGAAAATTATTTCCGTGGCTTGCTGTGTTGCCGGTCTAGCCCTGGTTCGTTACAGAAGCGAAAATTAAAGTGTTAAGCCGTTTGGAATCAGAATAACCTGTCGAAAAGTCTCTCTTGCGTTCCAGATCGAAGTTCCTGCGCCGCGGGAAGGCCATGCTAGTTCTTACAACTGAGTTTGTTGTTCGGAGGTGGAAGTGGCAACCCATCGCAGCAGGATCTCCCGGTGGTGCTGTGGTGGATAGCACGATGTCGGCGCTATGCAGCGCAGCCAACGTGTCGAGAAAGGGAAAGTTACGCTTTAGAGGGTTGGATATCCAAGCCGAAACGATTGCCGGAGCGGTGGCCGAGGCGGATGGCGGGATTCGTGCCTGTGCACAATTCCAAACCGTGCAGATTCGTTACGCAAGCTGATAAAGAAGCTTGGTCCGACGGACAAGTTGTGAAACGGGTTACGTACTCCACATGCAGTTGGCCGAACTGGGTGCCGCGTAATGTCTCCAATGCCAATGACAGGCCAGCGGATCATGACTTGATTCAGCGTATATCTTCCGCCTATTGTCCAGGATGATCCGGCGCGGGGCTCTCATGGCGGATTTGTCCAAGCGCGTCTTCAAAAGCGCGCAGGGAATGAGGCACGCGGAAGGCAGAGGTGCCTCCGGCCGCGGTGGTGGACCATGCGCCAGCCAGATTTCCGCAGGCCAGCGCTTGCTCGATGGACCAGCCACGTAACCATGCGTGGAGGAAGCCGGCGTTGAAGCTGTCTCCGGCGCCGACGGCATCGACCACCTGGACAGAAAGGGATGGGACGTGCCAAGACCGAGAACCGCTAAAAGCGGAAGCGCCTCTGATGCCGCGCTTGATGACCAGCAGCGGCACCAGCGAACGCAACACTGCAATAGCCTTGTCGAGGTCTGGCTCGGCGGCCAGCAGGCAGGCCTCTCGTTCGTTGGGCATAAGGAGATCGACGAAGGGAAGCGCCTCAAGGATACAGCGGTCCCATTGCTGCGCTGGATCGTCGTTGGGATCGAGGGAGATGGTCAGGCCGGCTTGCTTGAGGACGGCGAAGAGTGAGGGAATCTGGGGCGTAAGCGAGCGCTGGAGATAATAGGAAGCCATGTGAAAGTGACGCGCATCCGCCAGGTATTCCAAATCAAGGTCGTCATAGGCCAAGTGGAACGTGGCGCCCGGATGAGTGAACATATGACGACGAATCTGGTGCTGAAGCAAAACGGTGACACCGGTTTGCATATGCTCGACCGGGACACAGCAGGAGAGATCGACGCCCGCTTGGAGAAGTTCCATCTTGCAGAGATTGCCAAGGTCATCGCCGGCAGCGGTGGTGATAAAGCCGACGGAGTTGCCCAGAGCTGCCAGGTTGTGGGCGGTGATGGCCGCTGAGCCGCCAGGGCGAATGGCGATTCGTTTGGCCAATAGCTCCCGCTCGGGAGGCAAATTCTCAGGCAACCCATAGAGCAAGATGTCGAGATTAGCGTCGCCAGCAAGGGTAACCTGGAAGCGGCGGCCTTCCCGTTTTCTCAGGAGTGAAACGTGTTGTATCATGCGGTTTCTCCGGGAAGAAGCGTATTGCGGCGACGAACGATCCAGAGCAGAACACCTGCCAGCGCCCAGGAAGTGCCAGCAATACGCGCCAACGGGCCGAGATTGATCCAGAGTATAAAGCAGGTGATCATGCCGGCAAGCGACATCAGCATGGGTATCCATTGCGCCCAGCGGCCGTGGCGCCATGCGCGGAGGATCGAGGAGAGATTGACTCCCATGAATGCCAGCAATGCGCCGTAGTTCAGTAATTCGGCGCCCAGATCGTAGCTGAAGATCATCGCGCCCACCATGCAGATGGCGCCGATGAGCAGAACATTGTTGCGCGGGATACGATTTTTTGGATGCACGGCGCCGAAGAAGCGGCGGGGTAGGGCGCCATCCTGGCCCATGGCGTAGAGCAAGCGCGCCGCTCCCAGTTGCGAGGCCATGCCGGAACCCATGTTGGCCAACATCAGAGAAGCATTGACGATCAACAAGAGAATCGGGCCACCGATGCGTCCGGATACATGAACGTAGGCTGTGGTGATGTCTGGGAAGGGCATCCCGCGCGTCCAAGCGAGCTGTGCGACATAGACTTCAATGCTGGCCAAAATGCCGGTGATGAAGCAGGTGAGAACAATGGCACGGGGCACGCTTCGGGATGGATCCTTGGCCTCGTCGGTAAGCGTCGAGATGCCATCGAAGCCGATGTACGTGAGTACAGCGATCGAGGTGCCACGCAGCAGGCCGCCGGTGTTGAACGCGGCAGGATTGTAAAAGGGATCGAGAAAAAAGCCGACGGTGGGGTGGTTCAGATGAATAATCCATCGCACCGCAGCCACTAACACCAGCAAGATGACCACGCCCAGCACAGCGGCCATGCCGGCATTGATGCGCGCTGAGGTCTCCACGCCATTGCAGTTCAAAGCGGTAAAGAGCAGAGCAAAAAAGATGACCAGGACAAAATACGGCACGCCGGGTAAAAAGATCATTGCCGAGCGACTGCACCAGATGGTGCAGATGAGCGGATTGAGGATGTAATCCATCACCAGGCACCAACCGGTGATGTAACCGAGACTAGGATGAATCTCCTTGCCGACATAGAGGAATGCGGAACCACCGTGTGGATAAGCGCGGGCCATGCGGCCATAGCTAATTGAGGTAAAGAGCATGGCTACCATCGCCAGAAGAATCACCGTGACCACGTGGCCGCGCGACACTTGGTAGAGGACGCCATAGACGGGCATGGGCGCGGTGGGCTGGATGAGGATAATCCCGTAGAGCACCAGATCCCAGAAGCGCAGGCTACGCTTGAGGCTGATGGTTCCCGGTTGGATGTTTTCCATAGCGGCTGCCATATGTGTCCTTAGTGTGCCGCGAAGGCAGCAGTGAATGGGATCGTTGCGGGGGCAATGCTCCAGGCCTCGGCCTGATAGATAAGCATGCTAACTGGCGGCCGGGGTAAAGCACTGGCCATGCCATCCTGGAGCCACGCAGTTGTTCCCCGCTCACGGAGGACGACTTTCAGAACACCAGTCTGGGTTGTCTGTCGACGTAGGGAGCGAAGCGCAGCTCGGAGCCTGTCAACAGAGACCGTGAAGCAGCGCGAGACGCTGTCTGACAGCTTGCGTTGAGGGACAGCTCGATGGATTGAACGGAATAGAGAGTCGCGCATATTCAAACGCTTCAATACTGGAAATATCGCCCACCTTTGCCCAATCTGTCAAGTGCTCCTCTCCAAAAATTTCGGGCGACGCCTTGCAAGGCTGTGATGCCTGCTCGACTTTTCGCACCAGCGTCTCTGGCATTCTCTAGGCCGCCTGCAACCCATCTCCTTCAAGATTTAGCGGATGGTGGTGATTCACGGCGTAGTAACGGAGGCGCGGCCAGCAGCAGATCGTCAAAGCCCAGCGCAGAGTAATTCTCAGGAATGCGCAGCCCAACTTCGGTCAAACCACTCGCAACGCCTTGTACTACTGCGTTGCAAGTTGCCGCACATACATTAAAGGCATCCTGGCAGAGAACATATGAGATGAGTTGCGATATATCGTCACAGCCAGTTCCGGCCTTGATAACTAGGAGTTCTTCAGAGGTTACCTAATGGAATACATTCTTCGGCTATCAGTGTTGCCATGTCACGGCCGCTGTACCCGCGCCGGTAAGGGGAATGGTGTAACTGTGCTTGATGTTCTCCGAAGTGACCGATTTGTCGTTGTGCAACACGAAGAACTGGAACTGCACCGTGGCTCCCGCCGGTACCGAGACGGTTTGTGTGCGCTGCCTGTGGCTGGAATCGTGACCGGCCCGATGGCCCCATTCCATGTGGTCGCCCAGTTGCCCAGTTCCGCCACGTTCCCTGTGAGCATGATGACATCTGTGCTGGCCAGCGCCGGAGTACTGCTGACGCTGAAGTTGACTGGAATTAAAGCCGATGTGTTCACTGTAAACGGGGCGGCGCTGGAGGTTACCGTATCTTGAGTCACGGTCACCGTGGCTGAGCCAGCGGTAAGCGCCGGCACGAACGCCGTGGTCTGTCCATTACTCCAGTTAGTCACGGTTGCGGACAGGGTTGTGGAACCAATGGTAAAGTTAACCGTTCCCGCCGTCGCGCCAAAGCCCGTTCCGTTGATGGTCACCGCTGCTCCTGGATTGGCGACGCGCGGAGTTATGTTGCCAATCGAGGGCAGCACAATGCCAGCCGAGACCCATATGGAGACGCTGCGATGTGGCAGCTTTAAGTTAGTTACTGGGTTATTGCTCCCCGCCGTACCGGTGACTGTGATTCCAATTCCGCCCATGGTCTGAGCCGGGTAGTCCGTATAACTCCCCGGCTCCAGATCCGTATACAGACCGGAGATGGATTGGTCGGTAGATGGATTCTTGTTGATAGCCACCAGAACGACATTTGTTCCTAGTTGGCGCTCGTAAATGTACACGTCGTTGTTGATCCAGCGCTGGGTCATGGTTCCGTAAGCCACTGCCGGATTGGCCGCACGCAGAGCAGCAAGATACTGAATCAGCAGTACTGCGTCAGTCGATCCGAAGCTTGTCATTCCGTTGCGGTTATACGGAACCACGCCGCCATTCGTGTCGTTGAAGAGATACTGTTCATCTCCGTAATAGAGCACCGGTACACCGCGGCAGGTGAGGAGAAAGCTGATGGCCTGCTTGACCGCCATTCGGTCCGCACCCTGCGACATGATGCGCGGATTATCGTGGTTGTCGAAGAAGGTAACCAGATCGTTGGGCTGAGTAAAGGCCTGCGCCGGAATGCTCGACGAACCTGTGTCCTCCAGCGTCAACTCATTATCGATATCGTAAAAGCTGGCTCCAGTGCCAAATACATTGGCCAGTTGCCAGTAGAGCGTGTAGTCCAGCAGGTTCATTCCGCTGCTGTTGGAAAACTTAACCGAGTCTGGATATAACGCATCCCCTGAGCCTTCATTCCATTCGCCAAAGATGAAGGGTTGTCCCGGCATTCTAGCCGGGCTTGAGGAGCCGCTCCAATTGGCGATAGCATTTTCAAGGCTGTATTCCCAACCCCAGTTCACTTCCAGGACGGCATCGAAACGAAAGCCATCGACGCCGTGAGCAAGAAATTGCTCGACAGCGCTCTTGAGATATGAATCGACCCAGGGATTCGTCTGGTCCAGATCCGCCAGGCCTTCGAGCGTATAGTACTGCACCTGATAGTGGTCGTTGTAATTCGAGATATTCGGGTTGTGATGATAGTAGGGAGTTATTCCCGTATCTGTGGAGTAAGTGGTAATCAATATCCCGTTGTCATAGAGCGATCCATTTTCGCCAGCGTTGATGGGGTTGGAGTCGTTGGCGGGAAAATCGACATAGACCCTGATGCCATCGGCGTGAGCTGCCGTTACCAGAGCGTCGAAGGCCGTCCAACTGTTGGTGTCATCGCCAAAGTGCTCGTCAATCTGCATGAAGTCACGCGTCCAGTAGCCGTGGTAACTGGTTTCGCCGTTGCTTGCCGCGGCATTGACGCGAATGTTATTCATTGGCGGCGAGATCCAGATGCCGGCCACGCCCATCGACTTAAGATAGCTTAGCTTCTGCTGAATCCCCGCCAGGTCGCCGCCCCAATAAAGGTTCCAATCGGCGTCTGCGGGGTTTGTGAATCCGTTCGGGTTATGGAGGTTAGGACTCTCGGAGGGATTGTCGTTTGTGGTATCGCCGTCAAAGAAACGGTCGGTCACGATCTGGTATATGAATCCCTGGTGGATGTCCGCAATTGGGGCAATCGCCGGGGCTGCCGGAAGGTTGATGGTATAAGTTGCCGAGGACACGCTGCTGTTCGTGTAGCCACTGGCAACAGCCAGAGCCTCAATGGTTGTTGTGGTAGCTATGGGGATCGGCACCGAATACGCCGCTGAAGAGGTCGTCGGCACTGCGCCGTTGGTTGTGTAATAGATGGCCGCTCCGCTGGTAGAGTCCGTGATCGCGACGCTTTGCAATGCCGTGTACGTTCCCGCGCTGACTGAAAGCATCGGCGTTGCTGCCTGAGGCGTCGTGACCGGCGGAGTGCTGTTTCCACTGCCTCCACTTCCGCAACCTGCCAACAGTGCCGCAACCGCCAACATCAGCGACACACCCATGAATCGAATCAACCTCCGACCTGCGCTCATCATTGGAATTACCTCGATGGGGAAACTCTTCAATTGAACGCAGATTGGCTTTCTCTCAGTTCCCCACGCATCCATCTTGTTTCAGAAATCTCCTCAGGACTTCACCGACCGGCTTAAAGGAACGACGGTTCAATGCACATCGAAAACTGTCATCGACGCAGCGGGCTCTTCAATATGGAGCTTTCCACCGCTGACAACCGGAGTGATTCCCGTGGCCAGCTCCGTGGCTTGAAACTTCGCACACCCAATCAACGCCGTCTCTTCCACCGGCAGATCGACTACCTTGCTTCGTTCGGCCTTGTTCACCACGATCAGCAACCTGCCGATAGAGTGATCCGGCGCGCACCCTGCCTCGTCCGGCGAGCGAACAAACGCAAAAACATCCTCATCGGCAAACAGATTCTGCTCGATTCCTGTTTGCAGTACCGGATAAGTTGCACGTAACTTCAGCAGACCGGCGGTCCAGGCAAAAATCTCCTCTTCCGTAGCTGTGCGGCCCGCCTTTGTGAAGGCGTTGTGCGCGTCCCCTTGAAAGCCGCCGGGGAAGTCATGACGGTTATCCGGATCTTCGCCGCCAGTCATCCCGATCTCATCTCCGGAATAAAGCTGTGGCATACCGCGCAGCGTAACCGTCAGGCCCATCGCCAGCTTGAGCTTTGCCGCAGAGCCTCCGGCTTCAGTCATGAAGCGCGTCGTATCGTGGTTGCCGATGAACGGAACCAGCCGCTCGGGATGCGGGTAGAGCGAATCCTGGCGAAGCACTTTGGCTAACTCTGTCATGGGTTTTCCCTGAGTCAGAACATCGCGCAGAGTGTAGTACACCGGAAAATCGAAGGGGGTGTCGAGTCCGGTGTCGATGCCGCGATGCGCTACTCCTCCCGCAAAAAACGAGGTAACTTCGGGATCCCCATTGGAGACCTCGCCCACGGTAGTCAGATGCGGATATGCGTCATGCAGCGCGGCATGAAAGTCGCGCCAAAAGGCACGACCCACATAGGGGAGGGTATCCAGGCGAATCCCATCGAGATTCGCCGCCTCCACCCACCACAATGCATTCTGGATCAGGTAGCGCGAAACCAGCGGATTCTCCTGGTTCAGGTCGGGCATGGCATCGGTAAACCAGCCAGTAAGAACCTCCGGCAAAGCCGGAGGCTTTCTTAGGTGAGCCGCTCAAAGCGGCTTGAGCGGGGACGCTAACGCGGCCCCGACTGAGTTG